>Ga0226658_10000019_pt1 | contig 55192 bp, 52 predicted proteins | sample OliLak19BULKMAT1_FD_169091 | JGI IMG/M metagenome (GOLD analysis project Ga0226658, IMG submission 169091) | Freshwater microbial mat bacterial communities from Lake Vanda, McMurdo Dry Valleys, Antarctica - Oligotrophic Lake LV.19.BULKMAT1 (v2)... | ecosystem: Environmental > Aquatic >... | reverse complement strand
AGTTTATCCTATTTTTATCTAAGGATTTTTTTGATCATAGCTAACGTCACTCTCATAAATCTGTCTTAAAAAATCCGATACCTTCCAATATCCGCAGTGCATGGTCTTTAGGTGATGTTTGTGCATGGTAAAATTTATAGACCTTTGTTGTTCCGATTTTACGAAATTTTCCGCATGAACGAACCATTTCATTCAATATGTACTTAACGTCATCTACCGAAAATTTGCCGTTTGGGTCTAGGGTACTACCATTGTCACTAAACTTTATAAAAACCCGATATGCTATTTGTGTTTTCGGCTCAAGTTCACATATAAGAAAACCTTTGCCTTCATAAGTAACCCCAACAATGATGGTTCGCTTATTCTCAAAGAATTTTTTTTGTTCATTATTGGGTTCAAATGCAGTAATCTTTATTGGTAAAGAGCAGAATTCATATTGCTCAAGTTCCTCTATTAAATTGAAATATGAAACCAAATATTTTAATTCCCGATAGTAACCTACTATTAATCTAAAGAGATCAGCATAATTGCCGACAGTATATTCCTCTACCTCTTTTGGCTCCTTAAGCGATAATTCAAAGCCAGCGCTATCAGTATTACTAGCTTTGAAATTATTTGCGGAGATGTTAACGGTTGGTAGGGTTTGGATTTGCTGATTGTCAATTTTAGGAGGCACGGTTTTAGCAATGCGTAAAGGCTTGATGTCCCTAGTTAAATTAGGGAATCTAACCCGCTTTTTTTCAACATACAAAGCCTTCGTAAACCTTTGATTATTTTTGATTTTAGAGTTATTGGTCGGGTCGTAGTCAAATTCCGGATGGTATTTATATCGAATTTTTGGTGATTTTTCTTTAGGATTTTTATTTTTCTTGTCTTCGGGATTATAGGTTTTTCCTGGAACAGGAGGTTTATCCTTATCGGTCTTAGAATCATCGGACTCGCGTTTAAATCTTAGGGAATTGAAAGGAAAGCTTGAATGACATTGAATTATTTCTAGAACAAAAAATATTTTGATTCCATTTACATTCAACATAAATCCGTTTACTAGCTGTTTTACCTTATCTTTAAAAGGAAACTCCGCATCAAGATAAAACTCACCCCGTAACTTTGATTCGTCGTTGAAAAATGACTGGTATATTTTTCGAGCTGCCTTTCTCGCAATGATATCAAACGCATCACGTGCAATAAAAGCCGCATCGGTAGTATGCATTTCGTCTCTTAAGGTAATTTGATGCCATGGTTGTTCAGGCGAAGGGAGTTTTAAGGTATCTGGATCATATAAATTATTATGTTTATTGGAAAACGAAAATGGATCAACTAATGCTTGAACCATACGTGATGATCTAAAAAGTGAAAACCTCATAATTTCATAACTTGGATAGACAATCAGATCAGCATCTATCGTTGGGTCTATATTGTCAAGAACCCATACGTTACATCTATTCGCAAAATCATTTCTTATTTGATAAAGAGCGTCATTGTTGTGAAGCCCTATACTTTTCTTAAATGCTTGACCCAATTCGCAATTCCCAATTAGTTGAGAGCTATTATTTCTAGTATCAATCTCAACTAGGGTAGGACGGAAATATTCATATTGTTTACCCAAAATAATTTTACCTTCTTTAAAGATTGTTCCAGGTCGTAACATTGGGATCAATCTTATATGAATCTGGAATGTTCTAATTTGCCTTTTATCAAGTTTTGAGAAATCGAACTCAGTTAAATTTGATTCTACTATTCTAATCAAAGAAAATTCAACATAAATATTTCTATCCATTCTTGTTACAATCTTTCCAATCCATAGAACCATCCAGTAACCTTTGGAGTCAAATTTCTCGAGGGGCTCAGCGAAAGTCTTTATTAATTCTTCGTCGGTCAGTTTTGTCCATAGCATATATCACAGAACAATAAATTTATCTGAACTTCAATCTTGATTGCAACGGAATAGCACTGTAAAAAATAGAGATAAAAGAAATACAAGATGTCTTGAATTCTGTAAGAACCAAGTTCGTATCCATGATATTGAGTTTAATTCCAACTACTTTAACTTAGAAAACATGGATAATTAGTAAAATCTGATATCATCCAAATAAGTTATTACACTAGAATTTGCCTCTCGGCCTTTAATAGGATCTGATTTGCTCAATCTACCAAACTGAATTCCTGTTCTCTTTTCAATTGACGAAATAGAGACCTGATAAGTCTTGAATTCACCGAAGATAAATTCTTCTCTACGGAAGTAATCAACTTGCGATAGTGTATAGCCAGTCGCGCACAGTTTACCCGTGTCGTCATGAATAAAGGCAATGATCTTAAAAAAGTCAACCGGAATTCTGACTTTATACTTAACTGGGTCTTTTTTGTCAAAAATCGGACCTGTGATGATCGAAATTTTCATGTCATCCTGCCTAGCATTTTCCAAAGCGTAGTCTTCGAGCGCAAGCCATACCGGTGCGTTGAAGGGTTGCATTTGGGGCGTTGCATTCGTTACGTGAAAAGTATCCGCACCAGCTACGCGCGCTAATGCAAGATCTCCCCAAATAGGATCCTCCTTGCGGGTCATGTGACCACGTGAGAATTTTGGAGGATTTCCATAACACTCATCGATTATTTGGAATTCTTTGGGAATGCGAGGATCTCTTTTCCATCCAACGCGTTTTACACCACGTTTGCTAGCCTTACCATCAAGATTGCATATGCTGAAAAAGCACATTCGTCGATCTTTGTTAATTACAACACTGAAATGATGATATTTCAATTCTGAAACTAGCTTAGTTCCATCGTGGAATTTTAAAATAGATTGTTTGTTGTTTGTTATCCTCGGCATAGGAACCAAATGCTTCTTGCCCAAGAATTCTGGCTGGTACCCCTTTCTATCATTATAGCTTTGTGGGGTTGCCTCCGGTACAGCAGCAGCCTCCTTCTTAGGCTTCTTTGACACGATTGGTGCTGGGATAAAATAGTTTGAAGAGATCTTTTTGAGATATTTCAAGACATATGAGGCCTTGACAGCATAATTTTCCTTCATTACTTCTCCCATAAAGTGCAAGCCGACTGCGTTTCCCGTTTCATTGTCAAGGACTACACTTCCAGAATTTCCACCGAGGGTAGTGCAGTCATGGAAGAAATACCAACCAGAATTTTCATACTCTACTACTTCTCCGGGGGAGCACCGCTTGACCCCATAGACATTGTTAAACACTTCTTGGGCTGAAGATGTACTTATGAATCCACCTGGATCAAACCCTGGATAGCCAACTACAGAAATTGGTTGATCCTTTTTGAGGGGTCTATCCGCCAATGGTATCGGGGGAGGGAGTTTTCCGTTTTTACTTAGTCTGACAAAAGCCAAATCGGGGAGCGATGGTTTGTCGTCCGTCATAAACATTATTTTATCAATCGGAATCTCAAACTCCGGTGTAGCAATCCCTTTGCCTGCAAACTCTTCTTTAAAGTCCACCACCGCAGTTACCGTCTCCCCAATTGCATTTTTTAAAAACGAGATGGTATTTCCTTTTTTCGAGGCCATCAGCATTGCAACATGTCTGTTTGTCACTAGGATATCCTCAGCGATCATCCACCCTGTTCCGCCATACTCCATCCCAAGCTTCATAATCTCAATGCGACCAACTGAAGGGACTCTCGCTTCTAGCTTTGTCAGAAAGGGTGCCAAGCGCTTTCTCATCTCCGGCGAATCGGGTGACGCAATGCGACTGTTCCTTATATACAAAGACGGACGTAAATGAAGCAGTATCATCGCTTCAGCTTTCGGTAGTTCATTCACTGGGCCAATCATCGCCTTTCTGATAGCGCTATTACTGATCCCATTCCGTATTGATATCGGCAAATTTGATCCCTTCTCAACAAACGACTCAACTTCTTCACGCAGCGCTTTGTCCCTTTTAAGAATTTCATGATAGTTGCTCATAGGTAATTAAATTTTGGCAAAATATATTACTCGAAAAACATTGTTAATCTCTTTTTCTGGGGCGACAGTGAAAGAGTTGATATTTAAAGGATGATCATAAATTCAGGTTTATTTAATAATCACTTTTCAGGCAATGGGATTAACTCCCATTCATTTTTCCAAGCCCTTTCGTCCGCAGCCACTACCTGTAGAAATCCAAACCCCAACCTTTGCCAATACCCGAAACTGGAATGAATTAGAAAATGCAAATCATAAAAATGAATAGGAGTAACTCCTATCTGACATAGCGCTGAGGATATCATGCACACGATTTTCGGGCAAACCTAATCCCCAAAATCATGAAAACATTAAAAATCAAACAGTCTACATCTGTTATTTGTGTCGCCCTAATACTGATAATGTCCTGTGAAGACGTAAACATTCAGAATGCATCTAATAGCCAATATTCTGCTGTCGGGATATTTGATCAAATTGAAAATTACTCTTTGGATGGGAATGAAGGAGCTCCCATTTTACTTGATACCGCGGCAAGCTGGCTAAGAAATTATCTTACCAAATATCCTGTGGCAAAAGGACACTTCGTGGGTGCGGAAAGTATAAAAAGGATACTGGCACAAAAAGGGTGTATAGGAATTCGGTTTTATCACGCCATTGATGACCTAGGTAATCTCCAGCTGTTATTACGTCCTACGGACAAAACCGGTAATGATATCAAATTTATATTAAGTACAAGAGCAAACCTATCGTCAATTAACATAGAGGGGTCAAAAGAAGAATTGATGGTTACGGGTGGAGATTCTTTAAAAGAAAAGGACTTTGATACTTGGACAAATAATTTCAATAGTCAAAACCAGAATACGATTAGGGCACACTTCTTTGGTTACCAAATAATCAACGAAATTCTTTCCGAGTTTGGCTGTATCGGAATCCGAATGCATAGTGCCTTAAATGAAAAAGGAATACCCCAACTACTTCTCATCGGTGCAGAAGCAAATGGCAGAAATCTTATTCCATCAAGATCATCTATAACGGGGAGGGTAGAGGATCAAAATAATACAATTGCTGATGCTTCTTACCCATGTCCTAGCTTTTGTTCTGGCAAATAAAATTTTGTAGCTTTCAGCTTGGGGGTTTAACCATAAGAAATTGAAATTTACGCTAGCTTTGGCACATATGTCTTCAATTTCAGCAGCGGTACCTTCGGTATTGGGGATATTCATATTTAGGAAGCTTCCATCGGAAATCAAGTCTTTGCTTGTCTTGTTATCCGCATCAATTTCATGTGATGTTATCTCTTTGATTTTAATTAATAACCATTTAAATTCTTGGCCTGTAGTCAATATTTTCATTATTATACAATTTGTTTTGTTTTTCTATTTATTCGATGTGCAACACAGGAGCGTGTTGTTACTATGGCTGTTTTTTGGATGTATACTATTTGGCATTGCAAATTTTCTTTTCGTTCAGGGGCCATTTACGTTTAATTCCTTTTCATCATATACTTTCGGGATACTTATCATTGCTAAAACTCTTACCTATTTACATCGTACAATGTTGGAAATGCCAGTGGAAAGGATTGAAAATTTACCTCATTTTTGGCTAGCCTTCGGTGTGCTAACATATTATGGCGGAAACTTTTTCCTTTTCCTTTTTAACAACTTTATGACTACCACCTTCAAGGAAGGAAATCTAATTATCTGGTCTTTTCATAATTCATTGAATGTCCTGAAAAACTGTTTCATATTTATCGCTTTATGGAAGGCCAAGACGGACAGCATGTCTATATCCTGATCCTATTTGGAACGGTGGGAATGTTGCTATTGATTGGCTTCATCGCGATATTTATTATTTTGTATCAAAAGCGTTTGATGCAGGAAAAAAAAGACGGTGCAGAAAAAGACCTTGGATACCAGAGCCAAATGATCCAATTACAATTGGATAGTGAGGATAAGGAGCGAAAAAGGATTGGTACCGAACTCCATGACTCATTGGGGTCACTATTGTGGGGAGCAAAAGTACATGTGTCTCTTTTGGAGCGATCTGTAGAATTTATAGATAAAGACCGGTCGGCATACGCAGAATTAATAAATATCCTTGACGAATCTATCGAGGAAGTTCGTCGGATTTCGTCAGAATTAACACCTGCCAGTTTTCATTATTCAGGTCTGCTTGAATCGATCGAAAAGCTTTGTAACCGATTAAATATAAACGAACAAAAAGTCATTTTTTTTTGCAGTGGTAAGATCGACAATTTGAGTGATAATCGTGCTTTTCAGGTTTTCCGGATAATTCAAGAATTACTGAACAATGCTATGAAACATTCTGGTGCAACTATAATCAAAGCAGAGATTGGCAGAAATGAAAATTCGCTAGTGATCGCTGTTTGTGACAATGGGTCTGGGTTTGGTGAGACACAGGCAAAAAACGGCGTTGGACTTTGGAGTATACATCAGAGAATAAATCAGCTAAATGGTATTTTGGTCATAAAGAATCCAAAAGTCGGTTCCGGCACTGAAATAGCCATTGAAATCCCTTGGATATTCAATAAATTGATCAGTAATTGTTCTTAACATCCAATAAAAAACTCATAGGATAACCTCCTATCTGTTTTTCACAATAAAGTCCGAGGTAGTATCTTTGTTCTATGAAAAACAAATTAAAAGTTTATGTAGCCGACGACCACAATGTCGTAAGGAAAGGTATGACAACGCTGCTCAGCACATTTCCAAGAGTGTGTGAAGTACAAGAGGCGGAAAATGGAAAGAAGCTCATCGAGTTGGTAAATGATGGCACTCCTGATGCAGTGGTACTTGACGTAGAAATGCCTGAACTTGGGGGGATTGAAACTGCTGCTTATCTAATAAAGCATTTTCCAAGCATAAAAATTTTAATCCTTACGATGCACACTGAAGACGGTTTTGTACGGAAGCTCATGGATATGGGTGTCCATGGATTCTTGAGCAAATCGTCTCAGCCAAACGAATTAGAACGCGCATTATACTCGATTATTGATAATGACTTTTATAGAAACGAATTGGTTGTCAACGCGATTCAACACTTCAAGAAGATATCACTACCCTCTTTGGAACGGTTAAGCAATAGAGAAGTCGAGATACTTAATCTTATCTGTCAAGAACTTTCTCCGTCTGAAATAAGCGATAGATTAAATATTAGTCCGAAAACATTTTTTAATCACCGATCTAATATTATCAATAAAACAGGTTCTAAAAATAATATTGGGCTTTATAAGTATGCGGTGCAGCATGGATATTGAAGCTAATTTTTTTAAATTAATCAAATACCAAATTCTCAGTATTGAAGATTCCGTGGTGGTTGACCACTTTATTCCGTCTATCAATGACCATCCTTTTTCGCGATGCCAAACAATTCATACCGCGATGATTTGACCATCGCAAGTTTTGACATTCAGTTATTTACGTAAGAATACTAAATGATGCTCGTGAAATAACTTTCGATGATCACGCTCTCACGAAAAGAAATGATCAAGGGTAGTAAAATCTCCACGGGTGTTTTAATTTTTTTTAGAGAGGGCAAGGAAAAATATTGAAATTCTTTTTGCGTTGGCTTTGCAAGCTCTTTGACAAAGCTTTGATCGTAGCGTTGGCTTGTGGGGCTTTGGCAATGTGCTTGCAAATATGGTATCCTTTGACATTGTGCATTTGATTTCATCGTTTGAGCCGTTTTTGAGCCAGTTGAAACAATTATTGTCCGATGTTGGTAGTTTTCTTTACTTGAATGATCTTTTAAAAATCATTCCGACTGGTGAATCTGTAAACTCCGCTCTAACCATTTCATCAATATCAAAATCAAACTTACCAACTAACTCTTGTTTCTCTTTTGGAATGTAAATTTCATCTTCATTAAATGTTGCTATGTATTGGAAATTTGGATTAGCAAGATGTTGATGATAAATAAAGTTTAGTGCTTTTATTTTTGTGTTAATGGAAATGCCGTGATAAACACCATCGTGTATTAAGAAGGTCGGGAAATGCCTTTTAATATTTATGTTGTTTAAGAAAACCATCAGGTCATAAGCAACAATTTTTAATCTGGAATGTCCTAATGCGTCTGCTTTAGGAATTTCAACATCTATTTTAAAAGGTAATGAATCTCGTCTTGAAGTAGGTTTTGCCGAAATAGAAAAATAACCAGTTGTGCTATCATCTTCTATTATGATTGCATTTGATAAAATATTTTGAAATAGAGTTCTTAAATCATCAATTGGCTTTTGATAGGCTTTCAATTCGGTTAGAATATCTCTTTTAACTTCACTGATAGTTACATCCAAATTGCCTAACATTTCGTGAAGTTCGTCCACTTGATTAAGGATTGAAAGATTACTGGCAAGTTGAGTTTTCTCAATTGTCAATTGCTCATAAGTATTTGTAATGCTTGACAATGCTCCCTTTTCATCAAGTTTTTTATACAGCTCACTTCTTTTCTTTTCAAACTTGGATATTTCCTCCAATACCTGATTGATTGATTGCTCCAAATTTTTCTCTTTAGAGATTAAAAATTTGTTTCTGTTTTCTACAATTTCCTTTTTGAAATCCGTAATCTCTTTTAAAGTTTTTGATACAATATCACCAAAGGTTTGTAAAACCTCATTGTAAAGTTTTTGAATTTGCTTGGTGTCAACTTCATTGGTTTGGTGAAAGGAATCTTTTATTTTTTTGTATTTATGATTTAATGAGTGATAGGTTTTAAGTTTCTCATTGATGCTTGATGTAACTTCAATTAATTGAGATTCTAAGTTTTTGTAATTATCTAAGAACTTGTAATCCTTCAAACTTTTTTCAAGTAGCGAAATTGATTTTTCACTTTTTATTCTTTCGCTTTTAAATTCTTCAATTGTTTTGCCGGTATCAATTTTTATTTTGTCTTTAAGTCCGTTGATGGTTTTATTGAAGCTGTCATATTCTTTAGCTAATTCATCATACCTTATCAAATGTCTTGTAGAAAGGTTTAACAGAAAGAAATTATAAATGGCAATATCCCTAGCATTGGGATTATAAGGCAGAAAATTTAAAGGGTCAACTCGTTTTTGATTTTCTAAATCATCCTTAATAAAGAAACTCATTATAGTTCCAAATTTGTTTCCTGTAAAAAACACTTCGTCATTTTCAACCGGAAAAAATTTATTAATGAAAATCTTTCTTAATTCTGCCCTAGTGTATTCTTCTAAGTTTCCTGTGTCGGAGCCAAAATATATTTTGTCTTTATCAGCAAAATTTCTTTTTATAAAATATGTGATGCCATCAATTTTTAATTCTAATATTATATTATGTTTGTCGTGTCTAAAGAAGTCATATTTCTTACTTGAAAATCTCTTTTCAGCAGAATCAGAAAGTAAAGCGTAGTTAATTAATCTGACTAAAGAAGATTTGCCAATTCCATTGATACCGCTTGTCTCTTTGTTTTGTGAATATTTACCCAAAATGAGATTGATACCAGACTCAAAAGTGAATGGCTTAAGCAATAAATCGGTTTCAGAATATAATCTTACAATCATTTTAAATCAAATAAATTCATTTGGCGCTTCGTTGAAACTACCAGTTTAATTTTGTATTCCTTTTTCTCAACTAAGCCACACGAATAGAGAAATGTTAAGGAGTTAAAAAACATATCGGGTGTTCGCTTGATTCCCTTTTTTAAAAACTTTTCCAATTGTGTCTCAATTAAAACGAAGTCCTGTCCTTTAAGTTGCTCAACAATATCAACGCCAAGAACCATAAGGTTTAATCTTAAATCACTTTCGGGGTGTGGTAGTGTCATTTTTCTTTTTCCTTATCTGTTTTACTCCCAATCAAACACTGTTCAAAAATGTAAATTAGTAATGCCCTGACATAGAATTTATAATCATCATCGGCTTCACTCAAATACTTTGACAGATACAGGTTTGTTTGCGATTCAAATCTTTCTTTGAACTCACCTTTTGTTTGTGCAAAGTCAGTAAATATTCTATGTTTTATTCTGTCAATTTCATCATCTTCATAACCGTAAATCAAGCCTTCAATATCAAAAAAATATTCGTACACTAAATCATATTCGTTCAAAACGTCTTCGACATCAGCAGCATCAAAATTTAGTTTCACCTTATCGGTAAAATATATCGGCTTCACATACGCTTTTCGTGGTTCATCACTTGCGGAATTTTTAAGTAAATCATCTAAAATTTCTCGTAAATAATCTTTAGCAATAAAGTCGTTTTCAATCTTGAGATATTTTGCCAGTTTTCTTTTCTTATAGTTATCAAGTTCCTCAATAATTGAAAGGATATTTTTAATTCCTAGCAACGGTGTTTTTTTCTTCAAACTTTCAATCTTTGAAATTTGAAAAGGGGTAACATCGTGATTAACTACAAACATCCAGTTAGGATATTGAGTTTGCCAGTTGTTTATAAAATCTTCAAAATCCTCGTCCGCTTTCTTCTCAAACTTTTTTTGAATGTTTTCTTCTGGACCATAACAGGCAATAACTCTTTTTTCTGTTACAATAACGCCATCGCAACCTTTATCTTTTATTTTTCTTAGAACTGTAAAGTTAGTAGTTCCGTGTTTTAGAAGGAATAACTCCATGACAAAATCCTGAAAGTCAAAGCCGTTCAGGGCTTTAATTTGCATCTTAAATCTATTGTGAAGTGGGTCGTTCATATTCAGCAAGTATACAAATATAAATTACTGTAAAACTATACTTCTGCAATTTTAATTTCGCCCTCTGTCAAATCATAGAGTTTGTAAATCAGTTCATCTATTTTCCGTTCAAACTCGATGCTATCGCTGCCTATTTGTCTTAGGTGCGGTAGAGAAATTTGCTCTTTTTGTTTTGCCCTTGTGTCGGCTTGTGGGAAGCGGCAAAACCAAATGTGCCAATGTGGGTTGGCAAAGAATTTAAAATTTTTTTGTGAGGTGGGAAAAAAATCAAAACACGAAGCGCTCGGCTGTCGTGTCGGCAAAAAGTCTGCCCGAATGTCGATATTTATATCGGTCGTTATAATGTCTTGCTGTCAAGTTTAATGGTTGCACTGTCGTCCCTTACACTTGCCACTAACGGCAGTTCGTCTAAGAACCCCCTTTTTTATTCAAGTATGCTACAAAAACGACTTCCATACGTTCGGTTTAAGCTGCTTGATTTAATTAAGTGGAATTTGTGGTTGCTAAAAACGGGGCGCGTATTTGGGCTTCAATGGCTTCTGCCATGGTCAAAATATCGCGATAAAAAAAGACAAGTCGTTGTACGAACTTTTTGAATTCGTTTTTGTCAATTATGTTTATCAGCGCCTTAAGTTGAACGCAACAAACATCAATCCCACATCGGCACTGGCGCGTTCCGTGCTCCGTTTGGTGGTAATGTAATAAAAACCCCATTGACGTTTTATAATACCATAAGGATGCTCGACTATGGCCTGTCTGCGTTTACAGATCTATGTTGAGCCGGTTTTGGTCAATGTATGCTTGATGTTCGCTGCGCTCGATCTGACGCCCTTCTTTGTTTTTGGTGCACAGCGCAAAGGCCGGACAGGTAAGGCAAGCCTTGGTTTTATATTGCTTGATGCGGACAACCGATTTCCCCTTGTCTTTGTTGTACCACCGGCCATTGGTGTTCAATATTTGCCCTTGTGGACGAGTGTAATTATCTGGTGCCTGGTGGTAAATAAAATTGGCCACGTTGTAAGCAATGTCGGAAACATTTCCGGCCACTTCCGGAATGGCCACCATCATATCAATGCCCATTTCCATCCCGGTTTTTATTTCGCTCCCCGTATGAAATCCTTTATCGTAAAGCGCGGTGAAACCGGTGGTGTTCAGTATCGTTTTGTGAGAGGCGCACCTCATCGGTGAAAAATCCGGTAAGGCCGTCTACTCGATTACCTGCTGGCGTTTATTTTCGGTCATTGCTTTGTCGTTTCACTTTTACTTTGTCTGCCGAGTTTATCTTGTTCGTAAGATGGCTCAATTTCCTCCAAAAAATTAAGTAGTCTACTGTGTTTTATGTCAATGAGTGTGGCAATATTATAAGCGAAAAAATTTGAAACAAAAAGCAAAAAAAGTATTATTGTCACCAAAATTAATAGCCAAATTGAATGAGAAAGAAAGTCAAGTCCAAACCAGTTGTATATAACAATGAACTGAATTATTAACGCAATGGTTGAGGAAAACTGTACGGTGCTAACTGTTTTTTTTCCATCTTCAACGTCCAGTAAATAGTCATAAAACTTATAGAAATTTGTTCCTGGAGTTATGATACTATTTTCATACTCAATAATGCCTGTGGAATTCAGAAACCTTGTTGCAACCCCTAAGTATTTTTTCAAACGTGGGCTTTTAGCAATTTCTGATTTAAATTCGTCAGGGGTTATTTTTAGTAACAGACTTAAATATTTATATGCTTTAAAAGTTAGCCAAAGTCCGACAAAAGAAAGTATGGTTGATGTGAAGTCGTAGCTTACAGTCCAAACTAAATAGAATAAAGCAAAGCAAATGATTGCTTTGCCCGATAAAAAATAGTTTACAACTCCCTGAAAGTCGGTAATTGATAAAACTGAAAACTGTCCGAATAAACACAGGTATACTTTTGTTGCAAGTGCTATAGTGAAAGCAATCTTTAATAGGAGAAGAGATATTCTTCTTCTTTCTTCATCTTGTTTTACTAATAGGTCTATGATTTGCCCGAACATTATGATATTTTTTAGCGAAAAATTTTGTCACTTCGGCAATTTGCTCTTTAATGTGGTCGCCAATGTAACCTCTATTATGCAAATAACCCAATGCTAGTTCTCTAATTTCAGCAAGAGTAATTCCAGTATCAAAAGCAAGTTTGCGAAAATCTTTACCTCTTTCTTCGTCACTTGGGTGACCCGCAAAAATCCGGTCTGCTGAACCGAAACCGCTACCAATCCTTTGCCTCAATGTTTCCAAAGTGTCGTGCCGAATAATTTGTTCTTGGTCTGTCATAATTATTTATTTTATTTTTAGTGGTGTTTCTCTCAAATCGGTTCTTGATAGTTGTTGTGAATGATACTTTTTATTTTATGAAATAACTGTCCAATGGGCTGTTCGTAATCATCGGATTTTGCTTTGTCAAGGTCAAATTCGAAACAAGTTACGTTCATATATTTATCAATTACTTTTTCGAGTTCTTTTTGTTTGTCTGAACCGTCCAATGTTACTTTTATAGAATAGTAAAAGTCTTTCAGTTCATTTCGTAGTATTAATGTTTTTGAATACTCTTCTTCGGCTTCCGTCTTTCTACCTTCTTCAAGTTCCGAATATATTATGTAATTTAATTTTAAGTTCAGAGTAGTAGCTGTATTAATAAATTTTGCAACTGTTTCTTTTAACTCGTTTTTGAGTTTAAATTGAAGTTCTGCATTTCTCTTTTCAATGTCTTGTAATTTATTAGCAGTAATTTGGGATTGTAAATTTTTTTCTGAAGCGTTTAATTGGTTTGTCAAATTGTCTTTACTCGATTGCAATTGTTTCTCTGTACTTTCTCTACTCGCAGTCAACTGTAACTCTGTATTTATTCTGCTTCTTCTATTTGTTATGGTAGAAGTTATAATTGTCCCTAAAAGTGCAACTATAGCGACTAAACCTATCCCATATTTTGTAAACCAACTTGGTTCCTGTCGCTGGAATAACTTTTCAATATTGTCGATATTTTTGAAGTCAACCAGTATTTCACTTTGTTTTGAAAGATTAGATTTGTCTAATAATGATTTTTTTGATGTGTCCTGTCCAAATGAGGTCACAGAAAATATTGTGAGTATTGTAACTAAAATTATGTGTTTTGCTTTCATATTTTATTATTGTCGATGTTGTTATGTCGTCCGCTACGCTTACAGGTAACGTTGGTGCATATTGTCGTGGCGGGTTTTGAAAGATTTAATTCTCCCCCCAGACGAGACGAAATTAAGAAACAAAAACTACAACACAACACGTCCCCCGCCGTGCGATATGCATTTTGTGTGCGCCCAGCATGGGCGAAGGTATCGAAAGATACTGAATTATTCTAGAGGGTGTAAATTCCTTACAGGCAAGTTGGCGAAGCCTGTTAGTAAGTCGCAAGGTGGTTTGCTGCGAAGCAAGCACTGAAGCCCGCCTGAATGACGAAGTCGGGCAGGGAAGCGAGACTACAAAGACCGGTACTGACGAACAGGAACGGTATACAGAGGCTGATTGAAGTGGATAAGTGAGCACATCTTCACAACGTCCTTGGCCAATAAACTTCAACCAGTAGATGCCGCGGGGATCGGACGAAGGAATAAGCCCTTACCTGGGGAGGTCTCTGTGCCACGTGTTGGCATAAGAGAAGTCAGCAGAGGTCATAGTAGTTGGAAGCAACGAGCCGTAAGCACTACGGAGGTCTCACGATCCAATGAAGGACTGAACGTTGAGTTGTTCCAAATGCTGTAAGGAGGTTTAAACGTTATAGTTTACTAGCCTTACGTTAAAGTAGAACAAAGATGCAATTGGTGTAAAGAGCGGTTGCATTATGCTCAGCGAACCGCGTAGTACGAGACCCGTACGCTACGTGGTGTGAGAGGCGCACCTCATCGGTGAAAAACCCGATGAGGCCGTCTACTCGATTATAGGGCGTTTTTATTTTGTCAGACCGTCTGTACATTCTTAAAAATTTCTAACAGGTCTTTTGAAACTAGTTCTGGTATGTCGTCAATTACTTTATTAATAATCTCCAATTTAAGAGCTTCTTCCTTTCCTCTTTTTAATGCGCCTAAACCAGGGAAAGTCTTAATTAACGCATCTTCCAAAGTGTGTCCGTTGTGATGAAGATACCAAATTGGAATTTCAATTTCAACCCCGTTTAGCAGTTGTGTTTTCTTGGTTAACTTGTCTTTTGGATTTACGTTTAAAGAGACTTTATCCGTTACATAATTTGCAATTACTTGAAGTTGATTAAATTTTAAATACTTGAAGTCAGTATATGTTTCATTATTAATTAAACCAATGTCGTCCCTTGTGATTACTTTTTCACGTAGCAATAAAGCAGATACTAAAATTGGGTCGAATAAATAATTTTCAATCGCATATCTATTTCCATTACCTAAAACTTTTACAAAGTCGCTGTCGACACTTGTTGTATCCCAATCTACAATACCCCAAATAAAGTTGTTCCCACCTTTTCTAAGAATATTTGTTATGTTTATTACTTGGTCACAATTGGATATTTTTGTTCCATTTTTATCTATTCGGCTTTCTCCAGAAGAAATAAAGCTTAAAGAAATTTCAGGTGTTAATTCGTTGGATAATTTTTGGTAAATTTTTTCATAGAACAAAACATCATTGGGACTTTCGACAAATATTTGCCGTCTATTTTCATAATTAACACTGAATGCCGGAACACCGGAAGTTAGGATTTTAAGTGCTTTGTCTTTTGTTGCTTTTTCAATCCGTGTCCCTATTTTATTTACTATAAATAAAGTTTCCTCAGCAGCAAGGGCAACAGTGGAAGGAGAATGAGTTGTTATAATCACTTTAACGCCCTTTTCCTCTACAAAAACTTTTTGAACAACATTAAGAAATTGTTTAGACATTGAAGGATGCAAAGATGCATCTGGCTCGTCCATTAATAGAACCTTTGGGAATTCAATATCGAATTTTGAGTTATAAAGTGCTAAGGCTAATGACATCAAAACTTTTTCACCAGAAGATAAATCACTAAATTTCACTTCAGCCTTATTGAATGTGTTAATTAATTTTAATTCAAATGGGGCGTCTTTATGAAGGCTAATGGGTGAATTAATTACATAATCCAATTTAGCTTCTTTAATGATTTTGTTTACGAAATCCCAAGGAGCTTCACTGTATGTTTTTAAGAAATCTTCATTACTTAAAAACTCAATTTCTTTTTGCCCTTCCTTTTCATTTAGAAATTTATTAAACTTATTTTCGAGATGTTTGTCGTTATACCTTTTGAATAAGTTCGAGAAATTTTGATAAAAAACATCATTATGTGTTAACCCATCTTCAATTGGATAATATTTAAAGAAATCATTACTTGACAAGTCAGTATTAGTTTTTCCAGCATCTTTAGCAATTTTGTCGATTACTTTTATTTGTCTTGGGTCTCCAAAATAGTGTTGCAATAAACTAGAAGGATTTTTTTTATGTTGTTGTATAAATTGGTTGTAATTATTCCACATATTCTCAATTCCTTGATTAACTGATTGACTTGTTACAATCGCACTATCATTAGGAGAAAGAGTGGAATGTGTGACATATTTCTTAGGATTTAATTCTTCACCATTTTCTGTAAGCTTTAATTGATTTTCTATTATTGATGAAAGAATTTGGGTTTTGCCCGCTCCGTTGACACCAGTTAATATAGTCAAATCGGGTAAGTCAACTGAAAAAGGGTCCAATGATTTATATTTTTTTTCTAAAGTTAATTTCATATTGTCGTTTGTTATTCTGTCTTTTAAAATGCCCTATAACGTTGGTGTTTCTGCAATGGTGCGCTTCCGAAGCCGCGTCCTGTCCCACGAAACCAAACGTAGAACGAAGATAAATATTTATAGCTCGCACGTCACCGCACCATTGCAGAAACATTTTGTTGGCGGCAGTTTTAACCTTCGTTCAATTGTCTTATGTAACTCTGTTTAATTTTATCTAAATAAGCATTCTCAAAGCTTTTCTTCGCATTAGTCAATTTTGTTTTTACTGTCGCGTGGGACGTTGTTAGTTTAGCCTGTAGAGCGATAATGGTACAACTAGGTACTAAGTCAGTCATGATTAATTCAAATTTCTCATAGTATGCTAATCCTTGTCTAATGTATATGTCAAATTCTAAGTGTGCGTCTATAATCTTCTTTAATTGAAATCTCAAACTCTTCAATTCTTTCTCTTGTGTCAAATGGTCTTTTACTTTTAAAGACGCAAAATATGTTTTTGTTAGTTCTGCCATGTTATCATTTGGGTCTGCTAAATATACCCGGAATGTCTTCTTGTAGCCAACTATTAAAGCATAGTTTTTAAATATTTCTTCGTAGCTAATTATCATCTTACTCAACGTAAATTGAAGATACTTCAAATCATTCTTTACTATGTTTAAATTCTGTGAGGCCTGTGATGAGAAGTCTAAAATACAGACTAACTCAGCAATTTTATTGTCCTTATCAGGCTGGTCGCTGACAACGCTTCGAGTTATTGTATATGCTACGTTCAAAATTGGATTGCCTAGATTTATGTCTGGTAAAGTTAGTCCACTCCTAACAAGCTTTTTCTTTAAGAAAGCTATATTTTGCGCATATTCAGGATATTGGTTTGGATTAGAAATATCATTGTAACTCTGTTGAAAGTCCAATGAAATGTACTGACTTTGAAGTGCATCTAGCAATAGCATTATATCTTTTATTACGAGTAATCCGCCTTCATATCTTAGTTGGGTTAGCTCTATATTTTTAATATAAGCATCCTCATTAATTGTTTCAATTATATTTTGCTTTTTCTCTAATGCATCAAGTCTAGTTGAAAGATTAGCTGACGACTTTAACTTATCATTCAAATCCTTAATGACCTGTTGATATTTTAGATCCTTTTCTTTGAACTTACTTTCAACGGCAGCAATACTGTCATTTAGTTGTTTTAACTTAATTTCATCAATTTGTCCAAATGCGGAATTAATCAGGGCAATTGATAGGAGGAGTAGAATAATTCGTCTCATGGTAAAGGGTTTTTAAGTTTTGGGTCATTCAAATTACTAAATAATTATTTTAGAGTTTTTTTTCCGTGCATGCCTTAATAAATAATTCTCCTAATTCAGTCAGAATGTGTTCTTCATACTCCATCTTTATCTCAACTTCTGCATCGTCTAAACTTAAATATTCACTATTTTGGTCGTTTCTAATTCGTTGTGACTTAACGTAACCATAAGTCTTTTGAATTATTTTAATTAATCCGAGTCGAATTAGGTTTGAAATCTCATACTCTTTCAAGTCACCACTTATATATTCGGGGTCTCGTATTGATTTACTTATTTCATTTTCCTTTAAACTTAGTCCACGAAGTTCACCTTCAATTTTCCACTTTTCCTGTTGAATGTCCCAGTGATGTCCTTTCTTTTCTTTAATTTCTTTATCCTTATCCTCAATTGCTTTATGTAGTTGTTTCTCTTTCTCAGGTTTAGTTTGTCTAAATTCATTTAATTCAAAATTCAATTTCTTTATTCTTTCTTCCTTCAAAATCAAAGTTGTCTCAACAACTAAGAATTCATTTGTTGAAATTTGGCTTAGGATGTATGGAAAGACATGATTCTCAATATTTTGGTCTGAGTCTACCATATTTGAAAGAAGTAGGGCCCATTTGTCCTGTAATACCTCATCTTCTTCTATTGCCGCGTAGTCAAGCAATGGACAAATTACTTTTAGAGTAATTTTTTTGGGATCTATTCTATTTTTTTCACAATACTCCTTTGCCTTATTAAGCATCTTAACTTGATTCTGAAATCTCCACATTGTTACCTTGTCTTTGAATAACAAACCTGTCTCCTCAACTGTCGGAATAATTAGTTTATCAAGAAAGTTTTTTGCTATGTCAAGCCCTTTCTCAATTGCTGTTGATGTGATGTCTATTTTTTTGTCACTCATAACTCTCAAGGTAAAATTGCCGCCAACATTTGGCTAGGCGCGGCTAGTTACGCCTATACACCCAAAAATAGGAAATAGACGCAACTAGTTGCGTCTATTTCCCATTTAGCCGGCATGGGTGATTTTGCTACCCTTGACCATTCCTTTTCGTTAGAGTGTGATCATTGGAAGGTAATTCACGAGCATCATTTAGTATTCTGATATAAATAACTGAGTTTCAAAACTTACGATGGTCAAATCATCGCGGAATGAATTGTTTTGCACCGAGAAAAAAAATTGGTCATTGATAAACGAAATAAAGTGTTCAACCACCACTAAATCTCCGCTTACTTAAGAACAGGATCTTTTGGCAAAATTGTGCGATTTTTAAAATGGTTGGCTCAGTGGGGGGACTGGACAATAGGAAAAAGACCTAAAAAAAATAGGTAAAATTCTTATAGCTCAGATACCCAACCGACATCTCTATGGGAACGGACGCAAAATTTCATTAAAATCAGCTCTTTAATTTTATAGTTTCGAAAAAGACGATGAGGACTTGAACATTACACATTTAGAAATTTCTAAATTTAGATCAGAGTATAGAAGTTACTGGTTTGCTCTTTCATTCCGTAGGTAAATTCGTAATCAATCGGAGCTTTTAATATTATACCCCTCCGTATAGAAAAAGACTGATTAGATGTTAAGAGTGAATTCGAGTTTCGAAGTCATTAATGGTATGTCCCTCGTTTGGGAGTGTTAGAGAAAATCATTGAAGCTATGTATACCATCCTACAAATTATCATTTCAATTGTTGTTGTTTACCTCATATTCAGTACGGTGGTGAACGTTATTGTCGAAGGTTTTTCGGGAATACTTCAGCTTCGCGGAAAGTTGCTGAAGAAAGCAATCCTCCATCTTTTCGAGAATAGTGGCTTAGGACAAGAACTTTATAATCATCCGCGGATTAAGAGCTTAATAGCTCCTGACCAGAGACCTCCCGCTTATATTCCGGCTACCAGCATTTCTTCAGCACTCATTGAAATTATAGCAACATCGGGAAGTCAAGTGAATATTAAAAAAGGTGCGTATGAAAATTTCTTAACCGGGCTTGAAAATTTTCAACCAGGTTATATTAAAACTCTGCTTGCAACATTCGTTGACCGGGCCGAGGATATAAAAAGCCTAGCAGCTGAAATTGAAAAATGGTTCAACGATTCTATGGATCGGGTGACAGGATGGTATAAGCGGAAAACGAAAACCCTTATCGTTTTTGTGGCCGTCGTTGTTACTGTTGGCTGCAACGTGGATACGATTCACATCATTCGGTCGGCACAGGCGGATCCTGTAGTTCGACAGCGGTTAAACGATCTTGGTGACAAGTTGATAGTAGATTCTGTTTTTGTCAGTGCTGGGATACCGACTAAGGACACGGATTACTACGAGGATTACGTCAATGATGAATCCGTTGAAGACGGAGATACAATCTTCACACAAATACAGCACAAGTCTGTGCCTGGGGCTTCAATGTCTGTAGACGATCGCATTGCTCAATTACAATACCTAAATCGGGTTGTTTCAGAATCGAATTTACCCATTGGATGGACGAATACGGCAAATATCGATTGGCTCTTTAAAGTCTTAGGATGGCTTTTGACGGTTTTTGCCTTGAGTGCAGGCGCACCATTTTGGTTTGATGTGCTGAAGAAATTTGTCAACATCAGGACGACGGGTCCGAAACCAATTGCAAACAAATAAAAGAACACTATGAGAACGCTATTAGTTGGTATGGTTCTGGTTTTAGCAAACGCAGGATCTCATGCGCAGCAATATCAATTTTATGCTGGCAATCTTCATGCTCACACGCTTTATTCTGATGGACACACTGATGGGGGAGTGCGTTCAGCCAAGACGCCAGAACTTGCTTATAAGTTTGCAAAGGAAAGCGAACACATGGATTTTCTTGGTATTTCCGAACACAATCATAAAGCTGCAAAAATGAAGCTCGCCAATTACGCAAAGGGAATTTCGGAAGCTGATAAGATCAACAGTTCGAAGCTGGTTTGTTTATATGGAATGGAATATGGTGTAATCAGCCACGGCGGCCACACGTTAATTTATGGGATCGATAAACTGATTGGTTGGGATAAAGACAATTATGATATTGAATGTCCGAAGTCAGATTACAATGCTTTATGGGACATTGTAGTAGATTATCCAGAAGCATTTGTAACATTGGCACATCCAAAAAATGGAGATTTCAGCAACCTTCTGAATAGCCCATACAGCAAGGCGGCCGATAAGGCGATCAGTGGTTGTGCTATTTTGACAGGCCCCGCTTTTGCGAAAAATATCAATTACAAGAGCAAACCTTCTGGAACATTTGTCGGATACTTTCAAGGATTGCTTGCATTGGGATACCATTTGGGGCCGACCGTTGATCATGACAATCATTATATGACGTATGGCCGCATGGCAAGTTCAAGAACAATGATCCTTGCCGAGAAATTGGATCGTGAATCGGTAATGAAAGCCTTTCGAGATATGCGCTTCTATGCTACCACCGACTGGAACGTGCAAGTATCCTTTGTGATCAATAAACTTCCAATGGGTTCTTTAATCAATACAAAGAATCCGGCAGCGATTACGGTTGATGTTTCAGATACTGACCCGGGTGATGACACCTCAACTATTAAAGTGATGTATGGCGTACCAGGAAGTAAAAAGCCAGCCACAATGCTGACCTCTGTCAAGGGAAATAAACTCTCTTTTGTTCACGACCTACCCAGGGGAAATGAATTCTACTACTATCTTGATATCACCCAAGCTGATAGAGACAGGATTTATACATCACCTATCTGGGTTCATCGCCTTAAATAGTAGTTCAATATTTTTATTCAAAAACTAAAACAGTAGCTCCGACATTGGTCACGGATGGAAAGTAAGAAATAGAGATCATCATCCATCAATTTCAGCGTAAGTATTTAAAGAAGAACAGAGATGTTGACTGTGCAGCCTATAAAGCTATTAGAAGTAGAGAAATTCTCATTGGCATTCAGAAATAGTTAATCGAGGTATTATGAGTAAGCGACAGGCTGTAGTAATCATTCACGGAATCGGAGAGCAGAAACCGATGAGCACGCTTCGCGGGTTTGTATCGACAATGACCTCCCAGGTAAATTCAGGAACGGGTTCTACAAATCGAAAATTTTATAGTAAACCTGATTTATTTTCTGGCTCTTTTGAACTTCGCAGGCTTACCACTCCGCCTCAAGGTGCAAGGATCAAAACGGATTATTTTGAATACTATTGGGCCTCCAATATGCGCGATACGAAAATACAGCAGGTGCTTTCCTGGATCGGTGCCATTTTATTTCGATGGCCGTGGAATCTACCAAGGAGAATATTTTCGATTCACGTTTTCTTATGGATTCTGATCATCCTATTTGTTGTTCTATATTTCAAAAATGGCGGTATTGGTTTAAGTGATCACTGGCCACAATGGGGTGGATTGATAGCAACGCTATTATTGTCCTATATAACGTATCTGTTGACAAGTTTTGTTGGCGATTCGGTGCGATACACCTCTCCTAATCCTGGAAACATCGCTGAACGACAAAAGATCCGGAAAGATGGCATTGAACTGCTTCACGCCCTTCACAACTCAAGAAACTATGAACGAATAATCATCGTTGGACACAGTCTGGGTAGCATCATTGGATATGATTTAATACGTTATCTGTGGGCGGAATATTCGGGAAAGTATCAGGATAAGATTGATCCCCAGATGTTGTTACAGTTTGAACACCAATTTTCACCTTCTTCAGGTATTGCATTTGACCTACGGAGCTATGTTTCCTGGCAGGAGAAAATGTTCAAACAACAAAATTCCGATGGCAACCCATGGTTGATTTCTGATTTTATTACATTGGGAAGCCCGTTGACTTATTCCTCTTTTCTGCTCGCTAAAAATACGGATGAGCTTCATCAACGCATTGATGAGCGCGAGCTTCCTTCGTCTCCACCCTTTTATGAGGAGCTTAGCGGGAAAAGGACAATAACCTATCAACCTGCGTTAACCAATCCAAGGAGGATTCTTCATCATGCATGCCCGTTCGCCTGTACGAAATGGACCAATGTTTATTATAGCAACGATTTTGTGGGAGGATCTTTGAAAGAATGTTTTGGAGAGGGCATTACGGAATATAAGATTGAGATAGAAAAATCATTTTTTACGAAGATAATTCCATTCTTATCACATACACACTATTGGGGCGATTCGACAAAGCAATATGTCAGTTGTAAAGGATCTAGCGATATTCTAAAGGCAATAATTTAGAAAAGTGAATCTTGTATTTTGCCAGCCTTAAAAACATCATCAAAGAACGCGGCTTCTGAAACTTACAAACTAGTTCAGATTTTACCGTTGTCCTTTGGGTATTTTGCGTTTTTTAGTTAATCTGTCTTCGCATATAGTAAACTTAGTAGAAAATAATCGGGCATTGTTTGAACAATACAACTCGTTAAACTGAAATTGTCGTGCGTTAGTTGACTCCCTACACCTGGCAGAGTACATTGCCGTTGAGACAAGAACTGTTCTAATTTCATAAAATTGTCCCTACTTTATGCAATTGTTCACAACAAATCAAAGTTAGATTTTAAAAAAACATGCTATCTATTCGTGGTGGTGGTGTGGTATGGGTCTCGCTTCAGCGAAGGATTCGGATCACATCAACTAGTCTATCAATTGACCAATCGGATAGGAATTACTATCATATACAAATCAGAGTTATTCCTACTACCAGCAAGTAATAATTAGCAGGCCAACTGCTTTACTTGAAGCCGGGACAATCAGGATTTTTGAGTGAGAATGCCTTGATTCAGGGCGAAGAGGACCAATCCGATATTATTTTTGGCCTTGGTCTTTTTCATTAAATGAAGTCTATGACTGTGAACCGTTTTTTCTGCAATATTGAGCTTATCGCCGATTTCCTTAGCGCTCAATTCTTGGCAAAGCAATTTTAGGACTTCCAATTCCCGCTCTGAAATATCAGTGGCGGTTTGATTTGAGCTGGGCTTTTTCCTTTTGACCCCTTGCCGCAGTATTTTGGTAGTGGTTTCATTTTGATAGAAATCGTTATCATGAACCGCATAGATTGCCTTTTCAAGTTCCTTTGGCTGCACGTTCTTTGATAAGTACCCATGTGCTCCAATCTCAAGAAGTTTCAATACTATCGAATCTTCTTCAAAAGCGCTGAGTACCAGGATTTTTGTTTTGGGAAAACGGGTAACGATGTCCTCAGTTGCTTGTATGCCATCAATAAGGGGCATTTGGATATCCATCAATACGACATCCGCAGATTGTTTTTCCAATTTGGTTAAAAGCACCTTGCCATTTTCGGCTTCATCGACATGTCCAACCCTCTCAAAACCGGATACTATACTTACGAGCCCTTTTCTAACTACGTGGTGGTCTTCCGCGACAATAACCTTAAGAGTTTTACTGTTCATTTGGTACTTTAAAGATAAAGCAAAAACCTACATCTGCATTGCCGTGATTTAGGATCACACCTTTTATAAGTTCTAATCTGCCCATTATATTTAAAACACCCATGCCCATTGGAGACTTGTTTGGCTCACTCGGGTAGATGCAACCCACGCCATCGTCGGTAAATTTTGCGATAAGTGAAGACGGCTCCCATTTGAACTCTAGAACGATTTTTCTTGCCGCAGAATGTTTGATTGAATTGCTGATCAATTCTTGTGCAATTCTGAATAGGTGCAGCTTTACATCTTGTTTGAGCCCAAGGGAAAAGCCTGATTCAACAAAATTGATGCTTATGCCAGAACTGTTAAGCCGTCCACAATAATCCTTCAGTGCGCCACTTATCCCAGTTATTCCCAGTGAGACGGGCACAAGTTCTCTCGCTATTTTTTTCGTTGTGTCAATGGTTTCTTGCAGCATTTCACAATTCATCAACATCCTTTCGCCATACTTAGCCCTTTCCTCTTGTGTGAGAGAATCCATCATCTGAGACAATGACAACCGGATAGCATACAGATGGGCGCTTAGGTTATCGTGTACGTTATCTGCAATCTTCTTCCGCTCGATTTCTTGTGATTTGATGATTGCATTTACGAGCTCGACATGATACTGTTCTTCTAGCTTTTTCATTTTACTTTCTTCTTTGATCAGTTTTTTCTGATATAAAAAGAAAAAATATACGACCCCAACCGCCATCGATAGGATACCGGCACTGCCCAGTAAAAAGAAAAAAATTAGTTGTTGCCGGACAGGTTCCGCCATATTGCTAAAGCAAAAAGAATATTTTTAATGATATTGAGGAGATTATGAAGTGCCCATGCAGACTGATGGATAGACCTGTCTGATAACAAGATGTAGTTGTTGAGTAGGAACAAAAGGAACGTCCCACTGTGGTATAAGAAAACAGCAATAACAAGCCACGCCATTGAATATTTGTGAATTTCTGGAGTGGGCATTCTGTCAAGTATGTGAATGAAGAATCGTAAGCATAGGATGGTAATTGCTAGACAAGAGAAAGATGATGAATATGAATTGAGGGCCGAGGTCGATCCGTTGATGAAAAAATCAATTGCATGGGCAATGAGAATGCTTGCACCTAAATAGAAAAAAAATGCATGCTTTTTTCCGTCAAGGCCTTCTGATATCAACTGGAAAATTTTGACAAGAATTAGAAATTGAACAAGAAAAAAGATGTTAATCAGCCAGAGATTGGCATAACCAAGCTTGGACAAACAGAAACCAGCAGAGTCGCTTAAAAACGATAGAATTAAAAGTAGTCTAAGCCATTTCCATTCCCTTTGTTGTTTACCCAAAAACGAGGAGCCTAACGGGACCAGGACGGAAAACCAAGAAGCGAATGCAAGCGAGGTTATAAAATTCATTTTTAAATGTAGCGAACCTGTTGCATTTATAACAGTTTCGCTACATTAATTGTTAAAAATCGCCGGTAGGCGGACAATAGCTTGGACAGGGGAAAGAAGCATCGGCAATTATATTTCCTTCGCCGGACAATGGCCTTTGATCAGGCAGAAGATTGTTTCCATTGTCATCGGCTCCAACCAATATAAGCTGCTTAGCACCGGCGTCGTCAATAGCATAATAAATCCTAATCCCCAGGCAGCTTGTTTCCTTGAGAATTTTTTCAATGATGTCCTTTCCAAAAAAATGTGCCTTTATTTCTTTCGGGCTTATTTTTTGATAGTTCTCGACCCATTTTGCGGCGGTCTCTTGCGGGATTGGCTTTCCTTCTGTTCCGTTAAATTTGTATTCTGTAGGCATAGGTTTTTTTTTTTAAAACTAGCATAATTTTTAAAGAGCAAAACATCTGTCTCCTGGCATTCGATTGAAGGACTTACCTGTCAATAAGTTAGAAGATCATCAATAAGAAAAATTCTGATTTTGCTTCATTGTCTGTAAGGATTCCTGCCTAAGAATTTACCACGTATTACAGTTTTGCGCTTAAAATAAATTTATTTGGGGTCGTTAAAAGCCGACCCGACATGACTTTTTCCAAAGCCTTTTAACAACCCTATTATATTTGGCTTGACGATATCTCTTGATATTATATGAAAAGATTTGGAAGAGCCGATGAATTCGCGAAAAGTATCGCATTTGATTTTAAAAGCAGAATTTGGGCTGACTTAGTTGGTTTGTTGTTTTTATAATGACAGCAGATTTCGTTACCCTTGACCACTTCTTTCGTACGAGTGTGATTAGTAAAAGTTGTTTCATGGCCATGATTCCAAATCTTCACATCAAATTAGTGAATATCAAGGCGTTCGATGGTCAAATCATCGCGGAATGGATTGTTTCGTATCGCGAAAAATAGTGGTCACTGATAAAAGAAATAAAGTGCTAAACCACCACGGAATCTCCAGATGGTCGTGTTAAATGAAAAGAGTAATAGCGGCCTGTCATTTCCCTGTAACTGTGTATCAACATCCATTGTTTTCACCCAATGTAACGATTTGATTAGTCCCTGATTTTCCTTTTGCAGTGCGTATTCATTTTTTGAGTTTTTGGGAATTAAAGACATAGTTTATATTTTCAAATAAATTTTTTTATAAATCTAAGTTGAAATGATAGAGGATAGATTTCTTAATCAAAACAATTTTCACATTGCATTTAAAAAACTGAACTATCTTCTGAGTCAGTCCAACGAGTGGTATAATCCGATTGAACTTTCATCTTATGAAGCCACTCTCTCAAATAACTTTCAAAGACTCATCGACCAAATTAAGTCATCTGAATATTCGCCAAAACCATTACAGGCTATCCCTTTCCCCAAAAAATCAAAGGACGGAAAAAAAAGATTGCGTCAATATTTCAGAGTAAGCCTTGATGATCAATTAGTATGGATCGCCATTGCCAATGTCATTGCGCAGTTCGTAGAAAATGAAATGCCGGTCTGGAATTATGGTAACCGTTTATTCAGGCCCGTTTGGTATGATCAGTTTGGTAAACACAAAAGTCTTCGTAAAGGAAGCTATCTCAACACCTCAGAGAATATGTACAGACGATGGAATCAAAGTTGGCCCATCTATCGAAGACACATCAATATGTCCATTAAATTAATGGGCTATAATCGGAAGTTCAAAATCGATCATTTAAGTGATGACAGAGAGGTAGAAATTTATAAAGGTAGAAATGTTGCCGATTGTTACTATTTGAATAAAGATTTTTGGAAATCCGGAAAAGCTGATGAGTTGTACTGGGCGGGGTTGGATTTCAAATCCTTTTACCCCTCCATTAGAACTGAAAATGTAATAAATAATATTCGCGAGGCCTTGACTGATTCAATAACTGGGAACTTGCGAACTGATTGTCATTTGATTATGGGATTGGTCGAGAAAATGATGACCTACCCCCTCGACCTAACCGGCTGGAAAGATCAAGATGATCTCACCGATGAGAACAAATTAGGTCTCAAGGATATTAAAATTTTTACAGGAGTTCCTACTGGGTTATTTGCTGCCGGTTTCCTGGCAAATACGGCAATGATCAAAGTTGATAGGAAGCTGGACGCGTTCGTGAAAAAGAAGCGAACTATTGCCATTTTCAAGTACGTTGACGATCACGTTATACTTTCTAAAACGAATGAAGATTTGTTAGAATTTCTGAATCTATATCATGAGCTATTAAAAGATACAGGTGTTGCCTTCCAGGATAGTAAAATCTTTCCGAAGAACCAGTTTGATTACAGTGATGATGGATTTTCACTTAAATCAGATTCTTATGAAGCCAACATTATCAACATCCAGTATCCCAAGCCACTGATGACCCAGACGTTGCAAAAAATGTCTGCTATGAACGCAGAGGACTTTGAATTATCTGATAATGACCAGCTTGATAAAGTTGCGGCTGATATGGAACACTTCCTGCTGGCCGATTTTTCAGATGAGGAAATCCGAAAAGACACTCGTACGGCTTTTGCGGCAACGAAATTATGCCAGATCGCGTCACAGATGACACCTGACTTCAAGGATATCAGTAGTCAACTGGCAGATTCCCGAAACGTTAAAAAAAAGTCGAAGGGTGCATTGTCAGACCTTACTAAAATCATATCCCGACTAAATAGTAAAGTAAAAAAAAGACAACAACGAATATTCAAACTTTTGTTGAAAGCCGCCCTAGAGAATCCAGATAAATTGAAATTATGGAAAAGATGTATTGAACTGTGTTTTGTTTCAGGGCTAAATGCTGTAGGAGATGTGTTCACAGTCGTAGACACTGTTGACTTGCACGAAGGCAGTAAAACCTACATAAAGTTTTACTGCCTGATGATTGTTGATGGGTACTTGTTAAGGTCTAAAAACATTCTACAATCAGATAAAAGGTCATTCTGGAGATACAACACGGCCACAGAATTTTTGAATAACAGTAGTTCACTGATTGTCCTGCCCAAAATAAAAAGTAATTTCCCTTTTAGCCTAGAAACGTATACTAATCATAAAATAATTCCACATCATATCTACTCCCAATCTTATAAACCGATTGAACTTGGCACTCATTACGCTCCTAAGTATAAATATAAAGAAGAGTCGCTTCGATCATTTTATAATCGACCTGAAAATTCAAATAGTCACCTTTTTGAGGAATACGTTTGGTATCTTCTCAACAACACCTATGGGCTAAATAAATTAACTTTATGGAATTCGGAGGTCTTATATTTAGACCTAAATAAAGCTATATCATGGAGTATCATAGTGATGTACCCGAAAGAAATCTCCTCAGATCTATACAAGAAAATTCTGGCAAAGAAGAAATCAACATCTTTTAATTGCGTCGCGCCAAATGAATATTCTGACTTAACAAGCGATGGAGAGGGTATTTCCTACGAGATTTTTCAATCAAGCGACATCATAAGAAAAAAATATTTAAAATCATTTTATATTATTGAAGATGTTCTCAAAAAAGGCCAAGGGGACTTTGTTCACTTAGATCAATGGCTGACAAAAGTAGTTGAACAAACAAAGAATAACGTATGGATTGATGTCCGGCTTTCTGAATGGACGATCATTGAGATTATCAAACAAATTTCCCAGTTAATCAAACGCAGACTGGATGAATCAAATCCATTCGATTCTATTATTGAAGTATTCAGAGTGCACCCCGCTAACTATTTAATTCCGATAAGCTGGGCGAATGAAAGAAAAAAATTAACGTGGGACGATTGGAAATTCATTGTCAAAGACCAGCCTATTAAATTAAGTACAGCAAAGGTCTTCATTTACGATTTCAGGTATGGCCCCATTAAGGACTTGTGGAGACAGGATTATTCTTGGGTGACTATGAATCAATTCAGCATTGTCATTGGTCTCTCTGTTTTACTGACCAAATTACTAGCAAAAGATTTTCAATGGCCTGTTTCTTCGAATAAGTTGGCCTTCATTGATAATTTATTTTCGATGGCCAAAACAACCATTGAACACCAACCGATTTCATCAGACACACGAATTCTATTGAGCCGTATTTTTTCCAAAGGTGATTATGATTTTCTAACAGGGTATAGTCAATCAGATGATACGGATATGATTACCTCGCTCGATAAGTTAATTAAGGAACTAACGGATATTCAAGAAATACTTGAAAAGCATCACCTCACCCTAATTGACAATTCACCGAGGCAGCTCACCTTTATTGATATCGATAAAATAAATGAAGCTAAATCCATTTTCTAAATGAATGACTTCTTAAGAATAGGGTTAATCCAACCTGTCATCGATCCAGACACTTACTGGAATCATGATTCAATCCCATCTTCTCATTATCTTAATATCCATCCAATATTCGCTGAAAGAGTGTGGCAGGAAATACAACAGGGATTGAAACTTTTTCTTGCAGATGAAAACAGACCTGACATGATCTTGATTCCTGAACTTCATTTGCCGATTGCCAGAATAAATGAATTAAAAAGAATCAGCAAACATCACAGTATCATTATCATTGCAGGTGTTGATTTTCAAACTAATCCCTCTGATCCCAGAAAGATCAGGAATCGTGGCGTACTCATATTTCCGAATTCATTCGAAAGGAATAAACCATCAACACGGGTGACTACTCTGCATTTTGGAAAAACCTATTTCACTTATATGGAAAAGAACATGTTTAGAGATATTGATGGCCAGTCATACACAGAGGACCGTGAGCAGAATATGTACATTTTCCAAACCCAACAATTTGGCGATTTCGGAATTATGATCTGTTCTGACATTTTTGACATCGAAAGAATGATTCTTTACCAAACCCGAATTCATCACCTCTTTGTCATTTCACTCAACAAGGATATAAATACTCATTTCGCAATGGCTGAATCACTAACCCGATTAATCTATTGTAACGTGGTCATTTGCAATACAGGACATTTTGGTGGATCATTAGCTTTTTCACCATATAGAGACGCAAATGAACGAATGATTTATAAATATTACGGACAAAGATCCTTTACTATACATCAGGCAAAACTTCCTGTAAAAGAACTGGATGATGCGCAGAAAAGAGATTATTCTGTTCCTAATCCTGACAGGAAGTTTAAGGCATCACCTCCAGGCTATTTCGATAAAACCACTTAGTTTGAGGTCAATGATTCTTGTATCAGAAGTTGAAATACCTCTGGTTCACAGTCTTTATATCTCTTAGCGTCATTCATGATCTTAAAGATTAAGTTCGATTTTTCGACAGGAATGTCTACTTCGGGAGGCTCTCTCTTATCAATCCCTCGACTTTTGAACTGAGACCAAAGATATCGTTTTTGATTATCCGTAATGATACCCAAAGTATTTGCCCTGAAAAGAAGGGATTGCATCGATACCTTCCATTTTAATTTAAGTTCTGCCAGTAATTCAATTGTTATGTTTTCGTTGAAATCCTTCCTTATATTTTCTTCTGGCATTAAAAATTCGGCTGCGAATAGATTTGCTTGATGTTTTAGGTCAACAGGATTAAAGACATGCATTACTATATTTCCTAATTCAAATGCAAGAGTAAATCTTAGCCTGTCACCCAATAGCCTTTGATTGTAAATTATAATTGGGTGTTTTTTTTCTGTTAGTATCGGTCTACTGTCCAGATTGGGAGCTTTAAAATCAAATCCAAAAAGGATTATTCCGTGATTTTCGAGAAGTTCAGTTAATGTACCTACAACACCTGGCTGCATTGCCCACTGCTTTCGCAGTTCAATAGCGGCTTGTTCTGGAGAAGAGTAAAATATTTCAGGTATTGACAAATCGATCTTAGATTTTTCGATAGCACTCTCAATTATGATGCGATAGAGGTTAACCGTAGCATTCACCCTCTTAAGAACTTTTTGAGAAACTTTTTTCGTCTTTCGTATAAAACTGAGCATGGGCGGTACCTCGCTTCCTTGCAGAAAGAATAGTCCTTCCGGGTAACCCAAAGCTTTGGAGAACTTCTTGATCAAGTCATCTGGAGGCACTAATTCTAGTCCTTCTATTTTAGAAAGGGTGCCCTGCGTCACGGATACTTCCATGGCTAACTGGCGCTGCAAAATGCCACGGGATTCTCGGGCGAGAGATATAATCTGTGGATTTAGGCTTTTTTGGGACAAAACTGCTTTAATATTTTAAAATATATTTGTAAAAATACCAAAAAATATTCTTAATTTTACAATTGAATTAAAGGATAATATTGGGTCTTTGTATACAAGGGCATTCCTATGAATAAAGTTGAATTCTAATGAGTGCAAGTAATAAAGGTTTTTATCTAGAAGCGGTTTACAAGAATCTTGACTTCCAAGTCAGTGATGCAGTACTTATTACTGAAGATCCAAGAACTGTTGATGTTGAAAAATATTTATCCATAGGTCAGTGGATTGATACAGCCAAATCGATAAATGAGAAGGATAACTTCGAAATCGAGAAAATTTTCTTTATTCAACAAAATCCAGTTATCGTATTTGTAAATGCCTCTCAGGTAGACCTTACAAATATTTTTCAGGTATACAATTCAATCTGGTCTTTTGCAAGACCGCGGATCGTTTTTATCGAGGATCAAGAAGCAATAACATTATATGATTTAGGTGGTGGTGCAGTTAAGAGTAATAAGGAACTTGTGCCCTTGGTAAAAAGGGTCACAGATATTTCACAGGTAGGTGAACTGCTTAAAAATTATCATAGAAAAAATATTGAATCAGGACGTGTATTTGGAGATGAAAATTTTAAGACTCCAAGCAAAAGAGCGGACCAACTTCTGATTGAGGACCTTAAGAAGGTAAGAAGCAAACTTCTGGATCAAGGGCTGAAGGGGAATAAGATGAAGTATGCTCATGCCCTGATCGGACGAGCAATATTTATTAGATATTTAGAGGACAGAGGAATTCTTGATAAAAAGTATTTCCTTAAAGTTGCTGGAAGAAATTCCGAATGGAGAGATATTGTAAATACTCCTCTTGAATTTTCATTCTATAGAAAGGAAATGAAGGACTTGATATTCCCCAGAGTATTGAGCAATAAAGAATTAACTTTTGCCTTCTTTCAAAAATTGTCGCAAGACTTTAATGGTGATTCATTTTCAACTGATGAGAATGAATACCAGAATATTCAATTAAAGCACTTAATCAATCTTCGAGACTTTTTGGTTGGACATGGTAGTTTACAGCAATCGCTATTCTTATGGGCGTATCGCTTTGACGTGATTCCAGTGGATTTAATAAGTAGTATTTACGAAGAATTTTATCACTCAACCAAAGTCTACAATGAAAATGTGAATTTGGTAAAAAAGAAGCCAGATGGAAAAGGCACTCATTATACTCCATCTGCTCTTGTTGATTTCCTAGTGTCAAAAATCCTAAGCAAAGATGTGCTAAAAACAAGACCTCGCGTATTAGATCCAGCCTGTGGATCGGGAATTTTTCTTGTTGAGTCGTTCAGAAGAATGGTTCGATACGAATTGCATTCGGCTGGAAAGAGTTTCCTTGAGGCCAAAGAACTTTTAGACATACTTAGAAAACAAATTGCTGGTATTGAGATAAACCCTGAAGCTATTCGAATAGCGGCTTTCAGTCTGTACTTGTCATTCCTGAATTATTTACGCCCTCCCAACATACTTGAGTTTATTAAAAATGGAAATAAATTACCCTATTTAATTGATCAAGGGAAAAAAGGAGACAATCATCATAATATTTTACTTGAAGCCAATTCTTTTTCGAGTGATATTGTTGATTCCATTTTTGCTCCGCATTCTTTTGATGTTGTATTAGGAAATCCGCCATGGGGCACACCGAAGAAAACCGACGAGGACGCACGCCTTGCGTTGAACGTCATAATCGAATGGACTAAGAGAAATGATCAACCTTTTCCAGATAAAGAGCCCTCTCATGCATTTATATGGAGAGCCCTAGAATTTTTAAAGACTCAAGGTATTTGCGGCTTACTGGTTTCAAGTGGAATACTGTTTAAGTTTTCTAAGTCGAGTGATTGTTACAAGCAACGACTATTAGCGACAGCAACTATTTCTGAAATAATTAGCTTCCCGAACGTGAGAGATGTATTTTTTTCTGAAGCCATCTCACCGTTTATATTTATTAAGATATTCAATTCTATTCCTAAGAGCCCGTATAAAATCAAATTCATCTCTTTGAAAAAGACACACATGATTAGCAAGAATAAAATCGTGGTGATAGATAAGAGAGATGTAAAGACAATTTCATCAGAGGAGACCGATATGAATAATATTTGGAAGATTTATCATTGGGGTAATGATTATGATCTCAATCTCATAAAAAATTTGAAGAGATTCCGGCCCCTGAAAATATACACCAATTTGGATGTCAGTGCACAAGGATTTCAAATAGCAAACAAGTCAAAAGATGCCCTATGGCTAAAGAATTATAAGCAGATGCCTCTTATTTTTTTTGATAATTCATACCGATCTATAGACACTAAGAACCAAGACAAGAGAAAATTAAAACCAACACCGGACAAGGTTAAGGTGCGTGGGAACGAGCAAATATTTCAAGGAAAACGCATCTTAATTAGACGCGGGATTCTTCAAGACAGTGAGCAGAAAGGGAGAATTATTGTAAGAGTGGAAAAAGATACATTCGCTTTTAATCATTCCCTTATTTGTGTTAAGCTTAAAGATGAATTCATAGAAGAAACGGATCTTGTAGGGTCTATTTTATGGTCTTCGTTATTCAGATATTATATGTTTATGACAGCCAGCACATGGGGAACTTGGCATCAAGAGCTTCATCTTAACGAAGTGCTTGAATTCCCCATAGCCCTTCCAGATAAAGAAATAAAGAAAGCCATTTTAAGTTGTGCTACCAAACTTAGAGAACTTCACCAAGAAAACGATGATACGATTTTTAAACCATCTGATTTTTCTAAACCTGAGATTTCACGACTAAAGCTAGAGCTAGATCGACTTATCTTTGATCTTTATAAACTTACACCATTTGAAAGACATCTAGTTGCGGAACGCTGTCAATTAGATATTGATTTATATTATAAGGGTTTCAGAAGTGAATCGCTTAAGCCTGTAATTAAAGAAACAGATATTTCCCTTTACGCAACACAATTCAGGGAGCAATGGAGTAGATTTTTAGAGAAAGATGAGTATTTTCAGGCTAGGTTCTTATCAATACCTCAAACTGATTCTCTTGCTGCTGTTTTTACTCTGAATTCTGCGACTTTGAATCCTGAAGAGCAAAAGCACTTTGAATTATTAAATGATATGGACCCAGATTTTATGTCGAGCAAAGATTTGATTCGAAAGGATTTGAATATTACGTACAACACTGTGGTGAGAAGTGTATCAGAAAAGGAAATAATTATAATTAAGAAAAATCAAAAGCGTTTGTGGACCATATCTGAAGCGCAATCTGATGCTGACGCTACCGTATTAACAGCAATGCGTAAAACAAAATAATTAGTGAGCCAATCATTATTTGACAAGAGTAGAAGATTTTGGACAAAGTTTGAAGTCACAATTCTTGAAATTGTTGAACTAGCTTTAGATGAACTGGAGCAAAAGGCGTCGTTGCCGAGACAAGAAGATGAGCTGAATAGGGAATTCTATTTCTGTTTAGTAAATGCAAATTATAACCTTCAATTAGTGGGAAGGGGGCTTTCGTATCCTCCTTCGTATGAAGCTCGAAACCAACCCTCAAGTGATCATCAAACTAGGTCAGCTAGGGAATTTAAACGCCCCGACTTTCAATGGCCAATTACGGATATTAATGAAGACGATCCCTTAAAAAGCTCGAAATTTTTTATTCTTGAATGTAAACGATTAGATCAACAAAAGAATTCGTGGGACTATCTCGACAACTACGTCCATTATGGGGTAAATAGGTTTGTTGATAATGTCCATTCCTACGGATATGATGTTGAATCTTCAGCTATGCTCGGCTATTTACAGTTTTTTGATTTTCCGTCAGTGGAAGCGGCAATCAATAAGAAGTTAAGGGGTATGAGTCAAGCAAAATTAAATGTATTAAAAAGTAGTAACTCAAGGAGGACACTCAATCATGATTTAGCAACTACTCACTCATTAAAAAAAATCAAGTTAATTCATCTATGGACCGATATCAAATTTTTTTATCAAGGCTAATGTAGATTAACTACTCATTTCAATTGTACTTAGTCTTAGGTAACTTAGTCTCTATATTCTTGTTATCGGTATTGTAGTCTCGCTCCCTTCGGGCTTGCTTCACGATGCGGGGCTTTTTACACAAAGCGTTTGAGTATGATGGCACAATTGCAATTGTTTGAGTCAGACTCAGAAATAAACCTTACGGAAGAACTGTTTCAATCGTACTTCGAGGTCCGGAAAAACAAGCCCAACACCATCAATGCATTGGCTTTTGAAGAGCATTTTGAAGCCAATTTGTTTGAGCTTAAATAATTAGTAGTAAAATATCTTATTTTAGAGTAGTATTTTTTCTTACTGATTTAACTTAAGTATCTAATTCACAATATTTTAATAACCAATGCAAGTTCCACTTAATTGGTCTCTTAAAAATGGTTTAAATCAAATTTTGCTAAGCTTGTCGTATCAGCATGTCAGTAAATCTGTAGCGGAAAAGTTAGATGTGACTTTTAAAGGCGAAGCCATGAAAATGATTGAAAAAGCGAATTGGTACGCATTGTACACTAAGCCAAAAAGGGAGAAACATGTAGTCTCTCAGCTTGAAACATTAGGAGTTGAAGTCTTCATGCCGACCACGAGGGTAGTAAGGGTATGGAGCGATCGGCGGAAGAAATTAATCGTTCCACTTATACCTAACTATGTTTTTGTGCTTTTGAATTATAAACATCTCGTAAACATGTACAAGGTCGTTGGGGTAACTAAAGTACTTTCAGATAATATTACCAAACAGCCGATTGTAGTACTCCAAAAAGAACTTGACATTCTTCGTGAAGTTGTATCAATGGATGGAAAAGTTCGTTCTGAAATAGTAATGAATGGGGAATATGGCAATATTGTAAAGGGGCCATTTTCGGGTCTAGGTGGCACTGTTGTTGAATACGGGAAATCCATCAAACTGGTGGCTTCTTTGAAAGGCATTATGTGTTCCTTTACTGTTGAAATAGACGCATCGCTTTGTTCCTTTACCTATTTGCGTAACTAATATGCAGTGTATTGATTGGCTTGTATATCCGTTAGGTTGGCAATTATTTGTTGAGAATTATTTAGAGCAAAATCTGTTAGTGGTCAAGAGAAACAACAGCTCCTACTATGATAAATTACTTTCGGTAGAAAATGTAGACGAAGTCATTAAGGGATTGGTAAATGTAGCGAATTTTAGTGTTAGTATTTCTCCAACGAGGGAAGGCGTAAACTGCGATGCAGTTTACCGAACCGTTAAAAAAGACAATATTGAGATACGCTCAGGTATAAATGTAGCGCGGTTAAAAGAAATGTTTAACAAAGGAGATTGTTCAGTGGTAGTCAACAACATGGCCAATTGCTCCTTGCCAGTTTCTAGATTATTGCAAAACATAGGCATTGAAATATCTGGAAACTGCTATGCGGATTTATTTCTAACACCACCTGAAGTTAAAAATGGGTTTGGCATACACTATGATTTGCATGATGTTTACGTGCTGCAAATTTTCGGGAGCAAAAGGTGGCAAGTTTATGAGAGTCCTGTTCATTTGCCCGATAGTCCAGAACACTACCGTGGCTTTGTCAGAGATGAAACAAAGTATCGATCGCTTGCAGACGTAGAACTACTTGCAGGCGACCTTTTGTATTTGCCTAGGGGATTTGTTCATAATGTAACAACTAATGGAAGTCCATCAATACATCTTACCGTTGGATGCAACAGCAAACCTTGGTCAGAAGTAATGTCTGATTTTTTGATTGACCTTTCAAACGAAGTAGAAGTGCTTAAAGAAAGTTTACCCGCATCCATCAGGATAAGAAGAAAAAAAATCAATCAAATTAAAAAACAGCTTCGAAGCACATATTCGTTTGAGGCTTTTCAAAAATTTGTAGCCAAACAGCAAAAAGTGGTAGGTTCAGTAAAGTAGAGTAAACGCAACTGCAATTGGTCAAGAAAGCCAAAGAAAGAATCGGGGTAAAATGGCTAATGGGCTCTAGTGAAAAAAGGTTCAAGAGGTGTCTTGATGAAAACAGACTATTCGCTGTGAGAAGAGGCGGAGTTCGCTTTTTCGAAAGGTTAATTTCACAAAGAAATATAGATGATTTGTTCAATTTGGCTACTACATTATGCTATTTGAAAATTAAAATCAATCATCCCAAGCATTTTGTTGACGAAAATGAGTATTCAAGTTTTGACACTATTCATAATTCAAGGATAAAAATCAAGTGCGACACCAAAAAAGCGTTACGAATAGCAAAAAAAAAAGGAGCGCAAATCACGTTGGAAGGGTTTCAATATTTGATACAGCCCCTCTGTGAGTTATTGTCGAATTTGTCAAGAGAACTAAATTGGAGATCACAAGTTGTTTTAAGGTTGTCACCTAAAACATCCCTCTTGCAGCCCGCGAACGAAGAAAAGTATGATCAGATGATATTACAAATATCTGGGAAAGCGCAGTGGCAGGTTTTCAAAAATAGAAGGCCAAAAAAAATCAAAAGCCAACTATCATCAACAGCTTTTTTGTCAGTCTTATTGAAACCAGGTGACATGTTATTGATACCAAAAGGGAAATATTTTCAACAGAACCCTTTAGGAGAAGGTAGTGAGATCATAATAAAAAATTATCAATCAAGTTGGGCCAAAGTTTTGGCAAATCAATCTCTTGCCATTGGTGTCTGCGACGGTAGATTTAGGCATGGGCTTCAAGTTGACTTCAAAAATTCGTCTGTGGACATTCGAAAAAAATTTTTTGAGTTTAAAAAGAAGATACTGGCGTCCTTCACGGTTGAAACCGTTGAACCCTACACCGTGAAAGGCAATTTACAGCAGGAGCATGGTTCTTTTTTTGACAAATTCAAGGGTTAAACAATGATAAACGTTTTTGTAATCGAGGAGCACCACGAAGCGTTCATTGTTTGGGAATACTCGAAATTAAAAGGTTTCATGGTGCCACGTGGAAATACACTATTGCATATTGACGAACATGCAGATATGGCTTCGCCAAAACTGAATATTCCTCTTGATAGCTTTACCAAATCCAACGAAAAATTGATAGAGCGTACCTACAGTGAACTGAATATTGCAAATTTCATTATTCCGAGCATTAAACTTGGGACATTTGAAAAAGTCTATTGGGTCAGGCAAAAGCACAACAAAAAGAAAAAGAAGGGTAAGAAAATGTATGTAAGAACCCACAAAGGCTTTGGCGAGAAATTGGTAACGAATGGAATTGAAGTCTTGAATGGTTTTCTTAGCAAAAATCCGGCGCTTAAAAATGAAATTTCAGAGTATAAATACTATAAGATCGAACCAAATGAGATACCTGTTTTAAAAAAGGTTTGTTTGGATATAGACTTAGATTTTTTTTCATGTGTTCAAGATCCTTTTAATAAGGTAATTAAAATCGAAATCGTTAAGAGCGAGTATAATCGTTTTAATTCATCACGATATCACCCGTTAACATTTTTTGACTCTAATAGATTTGAGGTTTTAAAATCTGGGTCGCGGTATTTTCTTTTGGTGAATAATTTCAGATTTAAAGAATCTTCCCCTATTCAGGTCGACAACAAGAAAATACTCAATAGGATGGAATCCTTGGTGTCTGAATTGAAAGAAAAAAAAGTGGTTCCGCAAGTCATAACGATTTGCCGATCGCGCTACAGTGGTTACACGCCTAACGAGCAATGGAAATTCATTGAAGTGAACCTTTTGAAAAGATTGAATGGCATTTACAAAACCATGAAAATTTGCCATATTTCAGATATAACTAAGTTAGTAAATAGCTAATCAATGAGCCTCTCATTGTGCACGGTTTCAATGAACAGGTTAGAAACCTTGAAATCTACATTGCCAGCAAACATTAGGGAATCAAAAGAATTTGATGTCGAGTTTGTGTTAGTGAATTATAATTCCACCGATGGAACTAGCGAGTGGGTAAAAAAAAACATGGGCGAGCATCTGCAATCAGGCAGACTTAAGTTCTACAATATGGTAAAACCCAGACCAATATTTTTTTCGCATTCTCATTCGAGAAATATTGCTTTTCGCCTCGCCACGCGACGAGTATTGTGCAACGTCAATGCGGATTATTTCGTTGCGTCTTCCTTTTATCGCAACCTTCCTAAATTAATGTCACAGCCTAGTACGGCATTTATTTTAGGTTATGATGGAGTCGAAAGCGATAACTTTGGTAGGATTTGTATTTTCCAGCAAGATTTTTTAGATATTGGTGGTTACGACGAAAGGTTTGTAGGGCATGGCTATGAAGACATAGATCTCTGTAGCAGGTTAATCTTATCTGGGGTAAAGGTGAAGAAATTGAACAAGTCTTATTGGAAGCAATTCATCAACCAACCAGACGTTGACCGGATATCAAACTCGTTTGAGTTCACCAATACTCGTTCTATTTTCGTCAAGAAGTTCAAAGATGGAGTGACCGATATTTGCTTTTTGTTCAAGGATGGATCATCTCACCATGGCACTATAAGAAAATCCAATCATGACATCCCTTTGATGATCGATGGAGGCTGGAATTCAGCAAAATGGAAACCTAGCAAAACGGGCGTACACCTATCCTTTGACGGTAAAGAAAAATTCCTCGATCGAAATGAGTACACTGCCGTAACCAACAGGGCAACATTTCAAAAGCTTATTTTAATGAAGTCACAAATCGCCAATTACCGAATGATGCTCGATAATATCAAGACAAATTCCATTCGCGTAAATAATTCAGGATGGGGATCGGCCATTGTAGAAGAAAACTTCTGTAAAGAGATTAAATTGAACTAATGTTTTGGAACTCAAAAATATCGTTGTCTGTGCCAATTTTTTTTGTTGGGAGCATTTGTTTGAATGCACAAGCAAAGATAGTGCCTTACGTAGAACATAAGTTAGTTAAATGGCATTTAGAAACATCGACTTACACAAGCAATATTTGTTTTCCGGATTTATCAACCTGTGGGGGCGTAGGGATGACTTCAGAAGTCCAAAACCGTTCCGTTTCTAAGTTACTTTCAAGCTATGGATACAACACTAAGTTGCCAATGAATACCTTGCACTTTACATTCAAAAACCCTATAAAACTGGACTTAAAAAAAGGAGTTGTGGAATTTTTATTGTATTCTGAATTGGATGAGCGATTGATAATTATGTTTAGCACAAGTGCAGGATCATTTCTAGTGAAGGAGATAGATGTCCTTAAAGGTTACAGTTCACTACAGATGGAAAGGCTGATATCTTTTGAGCCATTTCCTTCACACAAAACATCTATTCCAATTTCGGCACCAGAATTAAAGGAGCTAGTTTTCTTCACGCAAAGCAAGGAAAATAATTCAAGCCTAGTTTTTGGTAGAATTGAAGTGTTGGAATTTGAGTCACACGCTGAGGGTAAAGTTCACCCCGGGATTGAAGCAGCTTTTGGATCATCTAGCCTAAATAATTTGAAAATGTTCGATGAATATTCCGAATGGTCGGTTCGGGAAATACAATCTAACAAAATAGGACTTCCATCTTTTGAGGAATTTGGGCGAGAGTCTGGTTATTTGGCTAATTTGATTTCAATTGAATCAACTACCACCTTGGAACGTGATTTGATCAGTCGAATATTTCTAAACTTACTTAAGGTTTATCCCTTTTACAAGGAAAGATGTATAGATAGCACTTCCGTGGGAAAGAAATTTGAGTATTTCTTTCAGTCTAACTATGATTCTTATGATCAATTCTTAATTGACCTTAAAAGGCTTATTAATTCCGAAATAACAGATCCTCATATTGATCTTTTACTGCCTGATAGGATTAGATCAAGAAAGAATGATTTTTCCAGAGGCCCAATAAGGATAAGACCCATAGGGGGAAATTACGTTGTGGTACATCATTTATCGGAGGACGAAAGTCTTCCTCCAATTGGGGCAAAGGTTGAATCAATCAATGGGTTGAATGTTCTTTCGATAGATGACATTGATAGTTACATGTTAAGGCCAATAAGTGACACTTTACGTTTGATGGCTTATCCCAAAACATCCGTACAACAAGTCAAAGAGTACAAAGTATCTTATTCTTTTACCAATAAAAGTGCCGGTAACAATTCATTAAAAGCAAACCATTTTGAGATAAAAGATTCGGTTTCTTATCTGCGTATAGCAAAGTGGGGGGAAGGTTCAACTAAAATGTTTCTCAACAACGCCGAGCAAATAGCCGATTCCAAAGGGCTTATTATTGACATAAGGGGAAATGGGGGTGGATATGTCGACGAAGTGTATAGCACTTTATCTCTTTTTGCTAACGAGCCATTTGGGCTCTTTGATATGGGCTACTTCTGGTTCAAAGAAACCAAAGTGCTGAGACCTGCGCACCCAAGTTTAAGAGTACCCAATATTCCAATTGTCATTTTAGTAGATAAACAGACAGCATGCGCATCTGAAGTATTTTTGCTTGGATTGGAATTTAGAAAACAAGTTTGGGTGGTTGGTGAAGATAGAACTGCAGGTGCTGTCGCTAGTCCCACTTTGTTTAGGTTCAGTTCGGGTGCTACAATAAAATTCCACACTAAATATAGCCAATACGCTATTAAACACCCACGATTCAAAGAAGCTGTTGGCATAGAACCCGACATAAAGGTAGTCCGAACGCATGTGCGAGACTATCTAAATTTCAACGATAAGCTTAGAACTTGGGCTGCTGCACTGATCAATTCAAAATTTTATTACAATAAAAATAATCACAACTAATTCTTACTATTATGAAAGTAAAATCGAGTTTTTACAATGAGATTATTAAAATAGATCAAACAGATGAGTACCTCGTCTATAACCTTGTAAATAGTGGGCTTGTTGTTCTAGATAGTGAGGTTGGGTCATTCTTGCTCGAAAGGTCTGGTGGTGACAATTTTAACATTGATGAATCAGAAATTTTTTTCGAAGTTTTGCAGGGGCTTTTTGACGAGGGCTTTTTAGTGGAATCGGATATTGATGAAAAAGCACTACAAATGCAAAGATACTCTTTAGAAGAGAGTAAAAAGTCCAGTAATACTTCGCACATTGGACTTACCATAGGCACAACTATTTTGTGCAATATGGGGTGCCCTTATTGCTTTCAAACAGTCCGTCCAAACAAGACGTTGCGTGATGAAAAAGTAATTAATGGGATATTCACGTTCGTTCAGGGAATGATAAATGATGCACCGGTAGAAAAATGGGATGGAATATCTGTAACCTGGTTTGGCGGAGAACCACTAATTAACAAGGAAGGAATTAAAAAATTAACGGACGGATTGATCGACATTTGCAGCCGTTACGATATCCCCTATGATGCCTCGATCGTTACAAATGGAATTTTGCTTGACAATGATACTTGGGAGTTCTTGAAGCAAAACCGTGTTGACAGTGTGCAGGTCACTATAGATGGAGCGAAGGAAATTCATGATGTATATCGGCCACTTAAGACCCCCAACTCTAAAAATTACGAAAAGATTCTTGAGAATTTAGCGATGATGCCGAAAGATTTAAGTTTGGTAATTCGAATTAACACTGACAAACGGGTCGCTGCGTCATTAGAGCAGCTGCTTGTTGATTTAGAAAAATACGAGATTTGGCCTCAAAGGGCTGAATCAGTATCATTAACGCTAGCTTGGTTAAAGGCCTACAAAGGTGCTGATGTTTCTAAGATGATAAACTTGACTAATGAGGGATTTTTTGAAGCTGAGAATTCATTCGCTCAACTTAAGGTGACGAAGTTCAATGAATGGGTAATGAAAAATAATAAGCCTTTTTCAAAAATAAAATGGAGAACACCCGAGCGCCAAGGCGACTGCGCAACTTGGGTTTCACCTTATTTTTTCACTATCGACCCTGAAGGCGGAGTTCATAAGTGTTGGGAAACGTTACATGACAAAGATCAATCTGCCGGAAAGACTGTTGGTGATGGGTGGAAAGCTAAGGACTATGAAAAGTATACGTCTTATTCACGGACGACGATTCATCCAGTTTGCTACAATTGCAAATTCAATCCTGTATGTGAGGGGTTGTCATGTGCACATGACGTTGTGAATAATATGAAAGACGATGAATTTCCCTGTACTCCTTGGAAGACAAAACTTCAAGCGTATTTTAAAGACATGTATTTGAAGATGAATGAAAACCCAGAAACGATTTCTTTCCAGCGCAGCCAATCTAACAAAAATCTAACACACGCTAATAAATAGACAAAGATGAACGAGAATATGGGAAGTCAAGTGAATCGACTTCGAGAAATTTCATGTTTTTCAGAATTATTCCATGATCAAATCATAGCTCAGCATGGATGCCATTACTTGTTCAACCGAACGTTCAACATAGATGATAGTTTTGAATTTAACCGAAAAAATTACGAGCCATTGAACAAAGCTAATTTGTCTTTGGGTAGGTTTTGCAATGAGACAATTAAAAAATTGACTCGCAGAGGTCTAGACGAGGTATCAACTCGAAATTGCAATCAACTAATAAAAGAGTGGCAAAATTATTCTAATAGAGGTGGCACCTATGAAACGTATGGTTATGCTTCTACTCTGCTGCAAATTTTACAGAAGAACAAACCTGATGTTTTTGATGATCTTAGAACACAACAGGTGGCAAAAGAATTTATTGGGATACCAAATGAGATAAAATGTCAGTTTCATTTATGTGTTTCCATCAAAAAAAGAAGATTTAAGAGTTATTTTAGTCAGATAGTCTCCAGCCTCACTAGCAAACAGTCAATTTGTGAACATCTAGTTGAAGTGAAAATATCTAAGTTATCCGACTCTAATGATGTACACGTCAAGTTTCTGCTCAACGCAAAGTCGGTGACAAATAAGCTTGATCCTACATTAAATGAATTTATCGGATTGCTTGGCTCTGTCAATGGCCTGAATGATTTCCCAGGAAAAGATTTTTTTGCAGATAATCCTATCCCATCGATGACTGTATCCCAAGGTCCGACGAACTATAAATTGTTTTTAAAGTTGGTTAAAGCCATTGATGAGGTATATGATAGGCAATTTAATTTTGCATACGTCAAGTAAATTTTAGTATACTCTCTTTGATAGCAATCATTGACCAAGGGATAATTGAAGCCGAGCTTTCAGTCAAGCATAAAGTTAAGCATTTGATATGCGATGAGCTTGGATATGTGCAAAGTAGCAAGACGCTTACAAGCAAGTATAAATCAGCTTGGCATGGCACAAACATTGCCAACATAATCGGTTCACTAACAGGTCCGCTGGAGTTATGGTCAATTAGACTTTCAAAGAATGAAGAAATAACCGTTCATCAGCTTTGCTCAGCATTGGATTATTGCGCAAGCCAACTTGAAATAAAAATAATCAATATAAGCTTGGGTTACTCGGGACTTAGCTCTATTACTGAACTGAGAAAGTCGTGTCAAAAGTGTCACAGAGCGGGCAAAATAATTGTGGCATCTGCTCATTTGGACAACAAAAAAAATTCTTATCCGGCAGCGTTTAGTTTTGTTTTCGGGGTTGGGATCGGTGCGCTGAGAAAAAGGGACCAATTTACCTTTCTGGGAAGAAAACGCTACATTAACGTGCTTGCAAAAGGAGGCTTTCAGAGATTGACTGGGTATAATGGTAGAATGGCAATTTTAGAAGGTACAAGTTATGCTGCTGCCTCTTTCACTGGTATTCTAGTGGGTATTTTCAAGGGAAATAAAAGTGTTACTCAAAATCAATTGATAGGAATTCTAATAAAATTGAGCACAGCGTCTGCCTCGCTCCATTTTTCCAAAGACACTAGAATTTCTGATGTGGTACCTGAATTGATAGGGCTTAAAAGACCACTTTTGTTTCCTACCGATGACGAACGCATATTGAATCTGGCTGGCAACAGGGAAAAAGGAATGCTAATGCAGTACCCTCTTGATCCTAATGGCGAATTCTCACCCCCCCGCAATTTTGATGTTATTTCATTGCCCGGAATATTGTCTGACAAAATCTTTAAGCATGCTGATCAGTTGGTTATAGGTAATTTTTTGGATAATAAATTTTTATTGAATCGAGTCTTTGGCTTTCATCTAATGAAATTTTTCTCAAATAATAATGTTGAGGTCATACCATTGGATAGTTATATTGCCGAGCAAGCCAAACTGGATTTTCGGAACGAAATAAGTATCGATATTTGATAATTGAATTTTCAGATCACTATTTAAATAAATCATGTTCTCTTATCACTTAAAGATTGCCATAAGAAATATCTGGAAGAACAAACTTATCCATTTGGTCAATGTCATAGGTTTTTCAATTGCTATTTCAGCCTGTATCATTTTGGTTCTTTGGATAAAAAAACAGTATGAATACAATTCTTTTTTGGTAGGAGATAAAAATGTGTTTCAAGTTTTCACAAGTTATGAAGTGAACAACGATAGACAGACAGTTGGTGGCACATCATTTCCGATTTATCGCAAGATCAAAGAAAGTATCCCTGAGGTATCAAAGATAGTTTTTGCCAGATACGAGCCAAAAGACTATCATATATCTTTCAATGATCGGGAAGTCGATGTGAAAGCAATTGCTGGTTCGGAAGATTTTTTTCAAGTGTTTTCCTTGAACTTTTTAGCTGGGGACGAGAAAATCAATTTTGATGATCCATTGTCAATTGTAATTTCAGAATCGTTAGCAAGAAATATTTTTGGTTCCGATTGGAGAATAAAATTTCAAGATGAACCTTTAGTAATTAACGGATGGAAACAACTTGACGTGGCAGGCGTATTTGCCGACATACCAAAGGAAAGTACGGAAAGGTTTGATTGCTTTGTCCCATTAGAGACACCAACCCAAGAGAATATAGGAAGCTTTGACTATCTATGCTTTGCAGAGGTCGTAGGGGACTCTCACGTTGAGGTTGAAGGTAAAGTAAACAAATTGATAGCATCGGACATGAGGTTCGAAATCAAACTGCATAACTTTAGAGATGCTTACCTGTATTCAAACTTTGTTGATGGAAACGCAGCAGGCGGACGTATCACCTATGTTAAATTGTTTGTCTTGGCATCAATTCTTGTGTTGTCCCTCGCGTGTTTAAATTTTGCCAACCTATACCTATCAACTTCAGTCCTAAGGGTCAAAGAACTTGGTCTTCGGAGGGTGATCGGTGAAAATCGAGTTGGTCAAATAAGGCAACTTGCTTTAGAAGCAGTTTTGATTTCATTTCTTTCAATGTTCCTTGCCGTAATCATAAGTTACATAACATTGCCATTTTTTGGAAAGAGTTTGGGTTTTGAGATAAGCATGCCTATTGCCACATTGGATTTTTGGCTTTTTATTGTAACAATCACGATTTTTATTGGTCTGCTTTCTGGTGCCTACCCCTCTTTATTATTGACCTCGTTAAACCCAATTGACGCGCTGTCTGGAAAAGGGAATTTTAAATTGACAAACGCAGGCAGTAGAAAAGTATTTTTTGTCTTTCAATTTTGCATATCAGCTTTGCTCGTACTTTTCGCATATGGTGTTGGTCGTCAAATAAACTTTGTGAATAAGAAGGATTTAGGATTCGAGAAGTCAAATGTTTTGTGCTACACCTTACCTGCCGGGGTAAAGCAAAAGATAAATACCTTTAAAGTTGAGTTGGCCAAAGAGTCAGCTTTTTCTGATATTTCGCTATGCAGCACGGATTTATTGGGAGGCGCTCCAATGGTAGGTGGTTTGCAGTGGCCTAAAAAGGATCCAACCGATAGTAGTGAGTTCGGCGTACTCTTTACTGACAATAATTTTGTGAAGACTATGAGGGTGCCTATAGTAGATGGAAACTTCTCCACACAAAATACATCAAATGAGGATGTTGTTTCAGTGGTCATTAATAGAAAAGCATCTGAGAAGATGGGAGGTTCTATATTGGGTCAGCAAATTCAAGTGTGGGGACAAGAAGCTATTGTGGTTGGTATAATTAATGATTTTCATTTCAATACATTGTTTAATCCAATCCAACCTTTGATTATCGCAAATATGCCAATGGAGTCCGAATTTCTTTTGGCTAGGGTCTTTCCTGGAAGGCAGCAGGATGCTATTAACGCGTTAACAAACATGCACAAAAAGATGGAACCAAGAAGCACGCTAAACTATTTTTGGCTAGATGAAAGAATTAAAGCAGCGTATGAAGATGATACTAGAATGTCGCAGGTTTCAAAAGCATTTTCGTTCCTGTCTTTGTTGATTTCATGTTTGGGATTCTTTGCCCTGACCTCATTCGCTATCGAAAAACGGATGAAGGAATTCTCGATAAGACAACTTCTAGGCGCAGATTTTTGGCGGGTGACAAAACATCTATGCTGGGAGTTTTTTCTGCCATCGGCAATCAGTATTTTAATAGCCCTTCCTATTGCGTTATACTTCCTCGAGGAATGGCAAAAAAGATTCACTTACACAGAGTCTTTGTTGGATTTGTCATATCTCGCTGTAATATCGGGCATGCTTCTGATCGTATTATTGACAGTGATTTATCAAGCCGTCAAAGTTGTAAGGACTGCGCCAGTCAAATACCTTCGACAATAGTGTTGAAAATTATTTTCTCCGTGTGGAATCGCAAAAACTGAAACGTTTTTTAGTTTCATCAATCCGAAAGTTCGTAAACACACCTGAACGATTTACGGACGACATGGTTTCTTTGAATCTATTTTTTCTGTTTTCAAGGAAGGAAGATTCAGTAATTCCATGGCTCATCCACGTTGAGCGAACCTTGGGAGTCAAACTACCTGATGAAGAAGTTGATGAGTTTTTTTTTTCAAGTATTGATGCAATGGTTTCAACTATTTTGAAAGCATTAAGAAAAAATGGTAAATGATCTTTATCCTTCTTTGGCTAATTTGGATTCCATTCAAAGAATCCCATTCAATAATCAATATGACGTTACCAAACCATTCGCCTTTTATGATTTGATGAATGGATGGTCCTCGTTCGGGAAATGGTCATTGTCTTTTTTTAGCGATGCCTTTGGTGATAAAGCAATTATAGCCGAAAGAGTGAATGAAGGCGTTTATCAATACAAGTCTTTCCTGCTTTCTGAGTTTATTGACTACGCTTTGAATACTTCTGAATTGAACGCTTACCATGGCAGGACTGAAATACATTTGCACACAGAACTAAAAAAGGAGTTTGAAGGGGAAAGCAGTTTTCCTTGTTGGTATAAAAAGTGGCACAGAGAAAATGATGAGAAGCAGAAGGTTAGTTTGTCAGATATATTCATTGGCCCCAAAGGCAGTTACAGCCACTTGCACAAAGATATTTGGGGCACAAGCTTTTGGAACGCGTTATTTGAGGGTCGTAAATTATGGCTTTTCTTTGATCACAGCGAGGAAGGACTTCTCTATGATGGCCATGTGAATCCTTTTTATCCCGACTTTAAACGGTTTCCGAAATTTAGAATGGCTCAGCCCAAGAAATATGTCCAGAGACCAGGAGAATTGATTTATTGCCCTGGTAATGTATATCATGCGGTTATGGCTTTAGAGCCAAGTTTGGCACTGTCTGAAAATTTTATCGATTTATTCAACTACAAAAATGTTATTGCCCACTTTGAAAGAACAGGCTCACACAGGGCTCTTTCAAAAATGAAAAGAATCACCTATTACAATCTGAATTTGGGGCTGTAACTAAACACTTCAATCGCAGTAACACGTTTTCTTGGTGCCTTTAAAAAGTAATCACAAGCATCCTTTCGGTTTTGGCTAACCGAGGCTGAGACGTCGTTTCCTTCACTTCGGCATTATTACAGTTTTAATGCATAAACCAAAAAATGTTTTTATGAAAAAACAAACAAAACCCAAACAACTTCTTCGGTCGAAGAAGACATCTGCCCAAGCTGGCAAAGAAGTAAGCTTGGAGCAGCTTGAATCATTGTGCTATACGTTCGGACGTAGGGGTCGCGGTTGCACCCTTATTTCGACGGAGGACAGCGACGATGTATTATTTTAAGTCTAAGGGGCCTTCGGGCCCCTTTTTTACTAACTTAATTTAAGACTTTTGGAAAAAATTTCGATCTGGCTAAGGTTCTTGACATTCTTAAAAGACCTTTGGAAATATAAGATACTGCTTTTTGGGCTTTTGGTTTTAACAAACATGGCTGGCTTAGCATCACCATACTTACTAAAAATAGTAATAGACGATGTTTTCCCAAGCAAGGACATGTCTTTGCTATTAAAAGTAGTCGGCTGGCTTTTATTTCTTTACTTAGCCCGAATTGCTCTCAGGTTTTTATCAGACTACATTTATGGTTGGTTAAGTGCTAAGATAGTGGAAAGGATGACCCAATCGATTTACGACCATGTGCTCAGACTGCCAATTAGTTACTTCAAAAGCAAGCCAGTTGGTGATCTATTACAGAAAATAACTAATGAAGTTAGTCAGGTACAGAGCGCGTTAGCAGGGACGATGATTGCTTTGGTCAATTCAGCTATAACGATTTTGGTGCTTATTGCAATCCTTGCCAACCTAAATTTCCATCTCTTCTTGTTGATCTTCATTTTTTATCCTTTTGTTTTAATAACAGTAAAATTTTTCGAGCCTCAAATTTCTAATTTGACGCTAAAGGGACGTTTACTCGAGGCTGATCTCTTTAGTCATTTCCTGCAAAGATTTACAAACATAAAGGCGATAAAGACTGGAGTAGCTTTCAAAAAGGAATCAGATGCGGTCTCAAGCAAACTTTCGGCTTTTTCAAGAATATCAATAGAAAATGTACTATTTATTTCTGCATCCAAAAATGGAGCTACACTAATTTTATGTTTTGTACCCCTAATTATACTTTACTTGGGAGGGACGCAAGTAGTAGATGGTTCTCTAACAGCCGGTACGTTGGTTGCATTTTTACAGTATTCAAACAAAGTACACGAGCCGATACAAGATATTGTAAACCTTTATGTTGATCTAAACAAGACAACTATCTCATTACGTCGACTATTCGGCTTGCTAAATGAACCTGTTTCTCAAGAGCATTGGCCAGAAAATAATTGCGGATTAGTCGAGCTATCGAACATCAAACTAATCAATGTTTCAAAGACTATTGATGGTAATAGGATTTTGGACAACATGACTTTCAGTATGTCAGTAGGTAAGAACTATGCAATAGTAGGTGCGAATGGTTCTGGAAAGAGCACATTATTGGAATTGCTGGCAAAACTCGATCGACCGGACACTGGCGAAATCTTTGTCAATGACCTTAATCTAGAAAATGTAAAATTTACCGATTGGATGAATATCGTATCCGTTGGCCATCAAAGCCCGCATTTATTTAGCGGAACAATTTTTGACAATATAGCTTACAATAACATATATGTTACAAGGGAGACGGCGGTTGATCTACTCAATAGAATCGACTTTAATGTTCAAGGACATACAAACGATCAGTTATTGGACTCTGAGATAGGCGAACACGGCTCGAACCTTTCGGGTGGCCAAAGGCAAAAGATCTTATTCGTGAGAAGTTTGCTAAAAAAGGCAACTATCTTGCTCATAGATGAAGGATTTTCTGAGGTAGACAGAAAGAGTTTAAAACGGATGTTTGATGAGATGTTCTTACATGATAGATTCAAAAGTGTCGTGATGGTAACTCATGATTTTGATTCGTTAAGTTATTTTGATGAGATTATTTTTGTTGAATATGGAAAGATTGTTGAAATGGGTAAACTAGATACGTTGATTTCAATAAAAACTGGATTCTATCGACTGTTCCAGCGAGAAATAGCGATGAAACATAAACGAAAAGCACAAGCATGTTAAATTTAAATTTTATGTTATGAAAAAAATTAAAGTAAAAATCTTGATTGTCTTGACCTTCTTTGCTTTTATGGCTGTAGGACAAAGTGTCATAAACGATTATACCGGAAAGTATCAATATTCCGTTTTAGATACTCCATACGGTGATTTTTTTGGCCACCTGATTCTTCGAAAAACTGGCCAGCAGTATGAGGGTGAAATTATAAATGGAGAAGGTAAAAAATTCAATGTAAACGTGATCCGCGTTCGCAACAATACAATTGTTTTCAAGTCTAATATTGAAGAAACAAACTCTATCCTTTCATGCAGATTTGTCGGTGACTCAATCCACGCAAACGTCGAAGTGCAAGGAGATAAATTTCTTTACGTGCTAAAAGGAAAAAAGATAAACAAATAGCTTATATAAGTTCACGAAATTATAAAGAATCGAAAAATGGATAGTTTACAGGAGTCTTTGCTATTTGCATCAACGTCGGCAAACATGTATAATTTCCTAGGCAAAGATGATATTGATAATAATTTCCGATCGTATCAAAATGTGATTAATGTTGCTACGAACGCGCATTTGGATCTAATAAATTTCAGGGGAACAGAATTGCAAATCGATGACTCTTTTGGTTCGCTAGACTTTAGTAACAAGAAATCCAAGATATTGGTAACATTTCATTCGGGGTCGTATAATATGCCAATATCTCATTTCCTTACTAAGGGACATACCATTTATATTCTATCAGATAATCGCAGCGTCAAACTGAATGATTATCTCGTTACAGCAGAGTTGTATCGCCAGAAATTCAATAATAACTGCGATAGCGTAATGTTGAATGTTGAAGAGGAGGGATTCATTTTTAAACTTAGGAGCAAGATAAAAGAGGGCGTGCCGATACTAGCCTTTATTGATGGCAATAAGGGTGTAGATGGGTTGAGCAAGGAAAATAAAAATATGTTGGAAATACCGTTTCTTTGTGGTAAAGTCAAAGTCCGCAAAGGACTCCCATACATGTCGTACTTAATGGACATTCCGTTAGTATTAGCTCTCACATATAAAGAGAACGGTAAACATCATCTCAAAGTTTACGAACCGATTTGCAAGTCACGCGATGAAGACCGAGACTCTTTTTGTATGAGAGCAATCCGAACAATTTTTAGTCTTTTTCAGGCGCATTTGGAGTTGTACCCTGACCAATGGGCAAGTTGGCCATACCTTCACAATTGGGCTGATGTAACAACATTCAACCCAAGCGCTAATTCGAGTTCAAAGCCGATTCAGAAATCAGTTCCATTCATTCCGATACTTAATGACCGGCGATTCATCCCCCTGAAGATGAATGGAGAATTTTTGTTGTTCGACAAAAAAAAGTATTCTGCATTCAGTATTGATGCTGAAGATGCTCCTCTATTTTCGACCAAAACTACGAGTTCTGATAAGAGTAAGTTGTTAGAAGATTTAATAAATAAGGACAAGAAAAAGGTTGAATATTTTTGCAAAATGGGAATTTTGGAATTATGTTAATTTTCTCTAAAAAGATGTTGGTTGCGTGCGTTATTGTGTTACTTACCTGTATTGTAAGTAGTTCTGAAGCCCAGTCAATGTCTGGTCAGATCGTTGACGAAAACAATGGAGAACCTCTTGTTTACGCCCATATTTTTATCCCAAACCAGGGTCGAGGAACAGTTGCCTTTAGTGATGGCAGGTTCAAACTTGATATCTCAGGAATTCGGGAAGGTGATTCAATCAGATTTAGCTACATTGGGTATATCACAAAAAGTTTCCAAGTCGGATGGCTGAAAGATATACTTAATCCGGTGATTAGATTGATACCGAACGTGCTCCATTTGAATGCTGTTGTTGTCACAGCCAAACCAGTTGTAAAAAAGCTTGGCTTCAATTCGGTTGGGAGATTAATGACTGGGTGGGGAGACGTCCAAAGTATGAGGGGAAGAATTCGCGGGGTGCTGATCGAAGGTGCAAAATGCCCAACAAAAGTCAATGCTATGTTTTTTAGAATTAACCATAACGAGTGGGATAGTGTTGCATTTAGGGTCAATTTCATGTCTTTTGACAATCGACAAATTGGCCCATCAATATTGAAGAGAAATATTTTTGTCACGACTAATCTTGTCCACAAGTGGGTTAGAGTACCATTAATTTATGAAGATATTATTGTTTGCGAAAAGGTTATTGTTACCCTAGAATGGGTTGACGCTTGGGGAAAGACAGGTGAGTTCAGCAATTTGTTAACGATCTCATATTCTAAATCGAAAGGAATGACGTTTTCTAAAGAACCAAGTCAGGAGACCGGAAGTTTCGAATTCAATGAGAACGTACCTGCCATTTACCTAGAACTTAATGATGAGAAATAAAGGATTCAGATTTCCTGAGCAAATGCTATTTGAAAAAGGAAAAAAACTTGAGATTCTAAATGATCCAAATGAAAATGTCTTTGCCTCTAAGTCTGCGGCACCTTTGGTATTTTCTGGTATTGCAAAAAAATGGCTTGCTTGGAGTATTTGGGATTTAGACTATCTTGAAAAAAAAATAGGCCATGAGGATATAATCATTTCCAATGGGTGTGGGCCTAATAAAAGAAACTTTTCTTCTAACGTTAAATTTTTAATTAACAAAATCAGAAAGGGTAACGATCAAGTTTACTACTCAAATTTTTCCTGCCACATATCAACTGATATGGTTGGGCACTATGAATCCCCTAGATTTTTTGACTGTTGGTATAAACGCCAACCAAAAGAAGATCAAAAGTTAGTGCTTTCTTGGATTTATATGGGAACGAAAGGTTCATATTCACCATTACACATTGATGTACACTCTACAAGTGCTTGGAATTCTCTGTTTGTTGGTAAAAAGCTTTGGCTATTTTTTCCACCGGAAAATACTGACCTTCTGAATGAAGAGAAGAATGAGCTTTTCTTTTTAGATGAAAAAAAAATTTCAATTTTCGATCAATTGACCACATTTATTCATGTGCAAGTCCCTGGGGAAATCGTGTACACTCCTTCTGGGTGGTGGCACTGTGTTCTTAATCTGGAATCAGGTTTTGCTTTGACGGAGAATTTCATTAACGAACTTAACTATTACAAAGTAAGAAATGATTTAAATAAATCAGGATATTTAAAAGCTGCGATAAAGTTAGATTCTCTGAAATATGCTTATCAAGGACGAACATAGTTGATTGGTTTAATTCATTCTTTCTTCCATCGGTCCTTGTGTTGATAATCGATCAACGGCCTTTTATTCTTTTCCCATGATTTTATTATTTGCAAGGTAATCTAAGGCATTGGTCAAACCACCAATAAAATCCGCTTGCTTCTGGGAGCGCAAGGCTTCCACGTACGTATAATTGCTGTGGGGCATGGTGCAGACCAGCACCTCACAGGCGATCCATTCTCCGGTAGGGATATCCACATAACCCGATTTATCGCCAACGAAATCTACTTGCAATTGTTCGCCTGCCTGATGGGTGAATTGCATCACGGCCTGGTCTTTTTGATTATGATGCCTCAGTTGTTCGCAAAATTGTGAATAGTAATAGTCCCCAGGATATTCATTTCTGTACTCTTCCCACGGCAATTGGCGTGTTACCCCACGTCTGCGCAATTCACTGCAATACCGCTCTAGGTTTTTCTCAATGGTTTGATAGCGTGCATCCACTTTTCTACCGCCATGCTAGATATTTCGCTCATACCATGCCAGTGATTTCGGTGATACCGTGCCACTTTCAAAAGAGATTTTCAAAGGTAAAAAAGTTTGTTAATTATTGATTGTCTATTTTCTTTCTCAAGGAATGACCACT
>Ga0226658_10000016_pt1 | contig 57728 bp, 66 predicted proteins | sample OliLak19BULKMAT1_FD_169091 | JGI IMG/M metagenome (GOLD analysis project Ga0226658, IMG submission 169091) | Freshwater microbial mat bacterial communities from Lake Vanda, McMurdo Dry Valleys, Antarctica - Oligotrophic Lake LV.19.BULKMAT1 (v2)... | ecosystem: Environmental > Aquatic >... | reverse complement strand
CCGCCACCACCACCGCCACCACCACCGCCGACGGCGCCGCCGACGGCGCCAACGATATTGGCGACGATCGGTAGGATGATCTTCTGCGTGGCGATGTCAGCGAGCGCCTTGAAAATGATACTTTTCAGGCCGTCGGCAAATCGTCCGGCGTCGATCCTACCTGTTGCGAACAGCTCCTCGAACGCACCCCGTCCAAGATCCACGACGCTATCAAACGCGTCGTCGAGCGAGTCCTGCGTCGTGCGAGCGAACCGCGCAGCGGCGCGCTCGGCGTGCGCGTACTCCTCTTGCAGCTGCACCAGCTGCCTGACGCCCGCTTCCGCTTCGGGACTGAGGGTGCCACCCTGATTGATCGCGCGCCGCCGCGCTTCGATGACGGCCAGCTCCTCGGTGGCTTGCGCTAACGTGAGCGTGCCGGACGCTTGCTGGTTCAGGACGTTGATGCGGGCTTGGATGTCCCCGATAGAGTCGCGGGTGCCCTGGAGGGCTGCCTGCGAATCCCGCAGGGCGTCGTTGGCGTGCTGCTGGTCAAATAGTTCGGCCGCAAGTCGCCTCGCGCCTTCAATTTTCTCATCGTTTTGCTGCGCAGTGCGAGCCGTGAACTCAGCCGCAGCGACAGCCTGTGCACGCTCGATGTCGATTGAGCGTCCGCGCGCGGCACCGACTTCGTCAATGGCCTTGCGCTCTAGGTCCAGCTGAGCCAGCCGTTCGTTACCGTTCGTCGTGAACGACTGGAACTCTTTCAGCTTGCTCAGCTTCTCGGCGGCTTCCTCGGCATGCAGCGCTTGCTGCCGGTAGGATTCCGTCTCTTTGTCGGTGGCGCCCTTCGCGTGCAGCTGTGCTGCGGCAATGTTCGCCAACGTCTGAACGTAGGAGTCGCCTCGCGCGATAGACTGCGCGATGGCGTTCGCCTCCGCTTCCGTGGTGGCGATCTTCTCGGCCATCGCCTCGCGGAGCCGCTGAAACTCTCCGGCTTCGGCTTTGATCGACTTGGCGTGATCCTTACCGGAGGTGATCAGCGCCTGGTTCTTACGTTCCAATTCACCGCGCGAGACTGACGCGTCATGCTCTACTCCGTTGGACTGCCGCAGCGCATCCGCGACCGCCAGGTTCGTTTCAACTTGATCGCGGCCGAGTCGCTTCGACTCCTCGCGTACTTTGACCTCGACCTGCAGGCGCTTGCTCGAGTCGTCGTTTTCCTTGATCGCGGCCTCTTGTGCAGCCTTGAGCGCTTCGAGATCCTTGGCGGCCCCGGCTGCGGCGCCACCGAGCGACGCAAGAAAACTCGCGGTGTCGGCGATGAGCGGACTCATGCCGCCCAGTCCGGTGGTGAGCCCCCGCACTTCCGCGTCGAGGCCGCTGACGAACTCTGCGGCCCGTCGAGCGGCTTCGGCGGCGTCCCGCTGCGCCACTGCGGCCAGTCGAGCGGCTTCGGCGGCGTCCCGCTGCGTTTGGGCTACGCTCTCTTGGTGTGCACGATTCGCGTCCAGGGCGGACGAAAGGGTAACGTATGCCCCTGCGGCCACGGCTACATTGCCCGTAAGTAACCCAGCGGCGGCCGAGGCTGCCCCAATGACGATTTTCCAACCGTCCGTGGAGTTAGCGACGAGTGCTGTTACGTGGAGTAGCTCACCGAAGATCACAACAAGGTCGCGCAGGAGGCTCTGGTCCTGCGAGATCGCGGCCAGCAGCTCCTCGTAAGAGTTGCGCAGCTTCGCGATAGACCCCTCAAGCGTGTCCGTGTTGATTCGTTGCTGGTCGTACGCCTCTGACGTCGCAGTGATCTGCCCCGTCATTGTTTCTAACGACGAGGACACCTGCAGAAGCTGCTGGGCGACCGTGACGTTTTCGGTTTCGAAGCGGTCCGTCAGCTCTGTAACGGTGAGCTGCTGCGCCGCAAGGTTTTCAAGCGCCTTAGTAATCCCAACGATCTTGGGATTGGTGGCGTCGCTACCCTTCTGCAATTCCAGGAAGATGTTACGCAGCGACGTGCCGATTTTCTCGGCCGGCGTGCCGAACGCCGCGAGCTTCTGCAGGACGGCGTTAAATTGCTCGAACGACAGACCTGCGCCTCGCGCCTCGGTACCGGCCTTGACGATCGCAACCGCCAAGGCGGGAATCTCGGCTGCACCAAACTTGGCGCCGGCCGCGAGCACGTTGATAAAGCGCGACGCCTCCCCGGCGCCAGCTCCAAACTGATTCAGTGCGGTGACGAGCAGACGTGACGACTCGGGAACTGCCGTCCCCGTCGCCTCGGCGAGCGCAATGGCTTCGCGCGTCACCGCCGCTAGCGCTTTCGCGTCCTCTAGCAGCTCAGGCTTAGCGCTCGCGATGAGCTTGAACGCCTCGACGGTCTGAATCGCGGCACTGGTGGTGCTCCGGCCAAGCTCAATGGCCTGATCACGCAGATAGTTGAGATCCTTGCCCGTCGCGCCAGTGATCGCTGAAAGGTTAGCGAGGCCCTTTTCAAACTCGCGACCGAATCGGATTGAGTCGGAAAGGATTTTCCCGAGCGCCCCAATCCCGGCGACTGCCACAAGCGCCGCTGGGCCGAGAGCGGCGACAGACGAACCCACCGGACCGAGCTGCGCCGCGTACTGCCGCGCGACGTTGCGCAGCCCCTCCATCGTTTTGGCCTTCAGCGTGAGCGCTTGGGTAGCTTTGCCGGAGCTGGCGGTGAGGCCGTCGCTCGCGATAGAGACTCCGCGCAGATTATTTGCGACGTCGCTGCCACCCTTCGAGAGCGCGGCAAACACCGCGTCAGCTCCAGGCGCAGCAACGCGCAGACGAATTTCGACAGTACGTTCAGCCATGGCACTCGCTCGGTAGACAGCAGAGGGAACAGCGGTGAAGCGGGGCGGTGTCTTGACAAAACGACAACCGTTGTATTATGGGGTTGACCCGATGACCGATCTAACTCCGAGTCAGCAGGTGCTGCGCGACGCGAAGCTGTTTAAGGCCGTCACGGCTGCGTTCATCGTGGCTGCCGTCATATTCACCGGCCGAAGCATGTGGGCTGACGGCAAGCGGGCGGATGAAGCCCGCGCCCGAGCAGCGAACCGCGCCTGCTGGAGCGCCGAGCAGCTATGCGACATCGCAGTGGCGCGGCTAAGGGACGCCCTCGAGTGCCGTCGACACAAGTACGAGTACGAGTGTGAACAGCCGCAGGCCCTTGCCGCGTACGCCAAGGGGAGTTTTCGAGAGGCGCTGAAGGATGCCGGCAAGGTTAGCGACCTTGCCTGTGTTCAGTCTTGCTTGTGGCAGATGCGAACACAGGAAGACTGGATGAAGCTATTTGACTCGTTTTTAGCGCAGCGCCGCTAACACGATCGACCGGAACGCGGCGTCGTCAGCGTAGAGCCACACCATGACACCCGTGCGCATAACGTACGGGACGACACCGCCGGTTTTGGCGACGTCGCGGTGTAGCTGCTCACGACCGGCGCGACCCATCGGCAGCCCGAGATCGTCGAGCAGTACGGACGGCGTCAGGCCATCCCATCCGCGCAGGATACTCTGCGCTTCGACTGCCAGCGCTTCGAGCGGCGGCAGTGATTCGATGCGGATGAACGTCTGCGGTGACGGACAGCTTACCGTCACCGCAAAACCGTTCACGATAGGGACCACCCGAGGCGCTGACGCAGGAGGTTCGGACAGGGCGTCTTTCAGGCTCACGTTTCCTCCGGCGCTTCGGGTGGTTCTTCGTCACCGTTCATCACGGCGCACGCGTGCTGCAGGAGCTCGTACGCGCGTGGCTTCTCAGTAATTTCGTAGACGTTGAATGCCATCTCGATTCCGTTGCGATCGAGGTGCCATTTTTTCGCCCCGTCAGGGTGCTTGTGGTCGACGGGGTGTGCCTCTGCGCTGGCGTAGAACAACCGCTGTAGGCGGTCGCCTGGTTCGCCTGCCTGCTGGAAGGGGCACTCGTCGCATTCAGTGCCGACGGGGTGCTGCGATTCACAGCAGGGCACGCAGGGCACTTCCTCCCCGTTCGGACCTGTGAGGACCGGGCCGACTTTGCGTTCAGCCATATCCTCACATTCGGTGCAGGATTTAGGCAGCGCCCGCTTGAGATACCCGAACAGCCGGAGCGCTTTTCGAGTCCTCCGATTCGACGTCGTCGCGGTCGTTCTCGTCCATCTCGGCGATCGCGTTGCGGATCGGCGTCGCGAAGTAGTCGGGGAGCGCGTTCAGGAAAATGATCTGCGCGTCCTCGAACGAATACGGATACTCGCCGCCGTTGTCCTTGAACACCTGATCGACGGCAGCCTTTTTCGACGGCTTGACGTAGAGCTTCAGCTTGTTGAGGAACACGTCAGGGGTCAGTCCGGTCCAGTCCCGCACCACGGCCTTGCACCACGTCCTGGCGTAGCCCTCGCGATCACTCACGAGCTTACTGCGCTTGACCTTGGTGCCGTCATCCGAGAGCTTGTCGCGCGTCGCGACCGGCAGCCAGTTGATCGTGACCTTGAAACCCTCCCCGCAATCCACCACGCGCTCGACCTTCGGACTCTCGTCGATCGCACCAGAAAGAAAACCACCCATGATGTCAGCTCCTCTATTGCTTTGGTTGTGCTGCGTTGGAGTAGAAACGACGAAAGAGGCCGAGGCCCCCCGAAGGGAGCCCCGGCGCAACAATCATCGTCAGCGTGTTACGGCTGGCAGTGGATTTCCCACTCGCCCTCGTCCACCGTCGGGTGCATCAGTCGATAGGTGAGTGTGGCGGTACGCAGTCCAGCGTCATCCGCCTTCGGCACGTCCTCCAGCTGTCCGTTGAATACGAACTTGATTTTGCGACCACCCGGCGTGGACGAGCCGTGCTGAAAGCTGACCGTGTGGTACTCGTCAGTGCCGGCCTTCAGGTTCTTGAACCACGTTACGGCTTGCGCCGAGTCGAGGCCGACGACGAGCTGCAGCTTGGACTGCCGCGCCGTGAAGCGGAGCGCGGACAGGCCATCCGCCGCGTTCGCGTCCTTGACCTCGGAAATGGTCTGACCGAAGTCGAACGAGAAGGACTTGAGGTACGGCGTCACCGCTGCGTCCGCGCCAAGCGGATCAATCAGCAGGTTGGCGCTTTTCATCGTCTCGGCGATGTAGCCGCCAGGCTGCAGCGGGACCGGGAACGTCGGAATCGCCTGCGCGATCGGCGCGGCGTACAGACCCGTGATGGTCGGGTCGACGGTGACGAGCTGACCGGCCGAGCCGGCAATCACCATGTTGCCGCGACAGCCGACCGCACGGTACAGCACGCCGTTGCCCGTCTCGGCCTGCTCGTGCACCGAGATCGCACCCGATGCCCAGCCGCTCGACCGCGGCTTGTAGATTACCGAGGACGCATGCACGAGCGTTTCGGCCGCGCCGCAGACTTGAAACAGCTTGCCCAGACGGTACGTGCTGGCTGCGTTGTTGTGACCCATGAGCAGCATGCCGGGCGTGAAAATCTGCAGCTGCCGACCGATGGCAAAGCCGACCGGAGTCTGCGACGCCTTCAGGATCTGCGGGTCGATGAAATCCGTCTGCACCTGCACGATCTGCGAATTGCGGAACAGGTAAGACGGGGAACTGAACGCAGTCGTTTCAGGGGTGCCGCCTGCGTATGTCCCTTCCAGTAGCGAGTTGAACGCTACAGTATTGACGAGCATGTCTGCGATGATGCTATCCTCCCGGACTATACGAGTCCGACGATTATTCGTATTCGGTTGTGGTTAGTGCTGCGGGCGAGGTTGGTTCAGAGAGGAAGGTGCTTCCAGACACGCCTCGACAAAATCGTCGTCACGTGCGCGCGGCTCACGCCGAACTCGGTTGCGAGGCCCTGGTGTGTTTCCGTCAGAGCCCGGCGGCGAATCTCCAGCACCTGAGATTCGACGAGTGTGCTGCGGTAGTGCGCCTCGCCACGCGGCGGGTTTGTTCGTCCCGCTGCTTCACGGTCAGCGCAATTTTGTTGCTGGGTGCCTAGGTAGAGGTGACCAGCGCCATCGCGTACGCAATTCGCCACGTTGCATCCGTGGTTCAGTTGCTGACCGTCTGGAACCGGGCCGTGCTTTTCTTCCCAAGCTACAATGTGAACGTAGAGCGTCTTGCGGCGATGTCGGAGAGTGTGCGGGCGAGCGCTGCACCCGCATGCTGCCAGGTGAACCGCTGTCGCACGTCGCGTGCGGCCCGCTTCCCCATGCGGACCGCTGCGCGATACTGATGCTGAATGCTCGCCATGTGCTCGACGACCTGGTTTAAGTCGGCCAGCGCACTGTTGACGATGTCGCCATCGACGCCCATGCCGGTGGCTACCGGCTTCCAGTCGACATAGCGAACGGTGTCAGGGTTCGTGAAGTCGAGCAGCCCGCTGTACCGCGTCGCGATACAGGGCAAGCCGGTTGCCATTGCTTCGAGCAGCGTCAGGCCCCAGCCCTCGCCCGCCGTCGGGAATAGGAACGCGTGTGACCTACGATACGTCTCGGCCAGCAGCGCGACCGGCAGCCGGCGCGGATCGAGCACGATGCGCCGCTTGGTGAGCACGCCGGATTCCTGCATTTCCCAACCGTCGTTCACGGCCGCGGTGATCGCGGAGCGCGTCATCACCGTTTTGGCGTACAGGTGTGAATCCTCGCGGTGACCGTAGGGCGTCTGATCCCAGATGTCTTCGACGACATCCCAGCCTTTGCGAGCATTCGGGGCGCCGACCATCAGCCACTGGAAGGACTCGCCCCGCTTCCACTCACGATCCGTTGCGGGGGGTGAGAACGTCGCGGGGTCGAAGCCGAGCGGCACAATGAGCGGGCGACGCTTCGTGTACGGCGCCAGCAGGTCGCGGCAGAACGTAGACGGCACCAGGACGACGTCCGCCTGGTCGAGCTCCGGGCGCACGCTCAGCGGGAAGTCGGGTGATTCCCACATGGTGTAGAGCACTTCGAGCTTCGAGCCGGAACGCGCGCGGCGATACGTAAGCGGGGTTTCAAACGACACCGACAGTTGCGCCATCGGGTCGATGACAACGCCGGCTGCTTGCACCGCGTCTCGCATGCAGCGGTTCGCGGTCAGGTACCCAGTGTCATTGCCGCCTTGCGGCTGGACCGGCTCGGACTTCCAATCGACGGCGATCACTCGTAGACGCCGAGCGCGCGCTGTAGGCGCTGGTTCGTGTACCAGCGTTCCGAGAACACCTTTCCGCCCTCGCCTTCGTCGTTCGGGCTGCGGCTGCCGAACTCGTCATGCGTGATTCGCGCTTCCATGACGACCATCGGCATGATTCCGCGCTCCAGGGCGCGCAGCGAAAAGTCAGTGTCTTGGTGTCCGACGTACCGCGGGAACGCTTCAGACATTCCGCCCAAGTCGTCCCACAGGTCGCGCGCAACCATGATGCAGGCGCCCGTCAGCCACGGGCAGAAGCGGGGCCGCTGATCGAGCGTGTCCGGGTTCTTGCCGCGGTCGATATGCACCGGCGCCCAGCTCGGTGATTGGATCGCCCCGCCGGCAAAGTTGACCGTCCCGTCGCTGTTCAGGATCATCGGCGCGATCAGCGGACGCGAGCGGTGCAACCAGAGCGTGCGCACCGCCTCGGGCGTCACGACGGCGTCGTTGCTGACGAGCAGCACGTGCGTCGACACCGACTCGGCCACGCCGTAGTTGCAGCCCTCGGAGAAACTGAGGTTGCACCCCGGTTCGAGCACCGTCCAGCCGCGGCGATCCGCCGCCCGGTTGGTGCCCTCGTCACCACCGTTATTCACAACGATTCTCTCAACGATGATGTCGTCGCCTTGCGGCAGATTGTCCGCGAGCTGCGCGAACAGGTCGGGCCGCTTGTACGAGAGCGTCACGACCGACAGGCCCTTGACCAGCTCCTCGCTCAACGCATGCCCCGCGGGGTACCGAGGCCGGTCGAGTACGCGACCTTGTAGATGGCCGTCACGCACGCCTGCGCGGGCTGCTCGCCGCCGGCAATCACGCGACCGCCGAGCAGCTGAACATCCGCGCCGATCTTCACGCCGTCACCTAGGTCGATGATCAGCGCGTTGTCGTCGGCCAGCGCCTCCTCGATGCTCGCCTCGTACTCGTTGCCGACATCCTCTTGCGTGTCCTCGGTCGCCATCGCGAGGCACACAACGACGATTTCCATTTCGTTGAACTGCAGCGGGTTCGCGACGACATCGGACGTGCGCACCGCGCCGTACACGTAGATGGCCGGTTGCGGCCGACCCTTGGCTTGCACCGCGTTCGGGTTGCCCCGCTTGCAGACCGCGAGCGGCTTTGGATACGTGCCCGCTGCCAGCTGCGCCACCACGGCGTCTAGGATCAGATTCTTGATCGCTCGTTTCACCCGCGCACCCCTCCACGTTGCTGACCGAGCAGCTGCCCGGCGATGTTCGCTTGCAGCTCGGCCTGAATGGCATCGGCTGCGTTGTTCATGCTGCTGGTCAGGAAGTACGCCGGCTTGATCGTCACCTGCGTGACGCCGAGGAACAGCGGCACCAGCTGCCGTTCCTTCACGTTCTTGCCGCCGCCCTTGTAGCCGTACAGAATCAGGTCGCCGTCCTGCTGCTTGTGCCAAAACGTCAGGTACTGCTCGGACGCCTCGCGCGCCGTGAAGCGCGGCACACCAGCCGGGGTCAGCGCCGCCGCGAGCGGGATGGTCAGCACCTTCGCGCGCTTCGGTCGGACCGTGCCGCCGAATTCCTGAATGGCCGCGTATGCCAGCAGGTCACCGCCCGTCAGCAGCCCGAGCCGGGCGAACACTGCCGCTGCTTCCTGCTCAACGCGCGACGAGATCGACGCCGCGAGTCGACCCGTGCGCCGATGGATTTCCCGACCTTGCGCTAGGTCAACGAGTCGACCCGACGCCTTCTGTACGGCTTCACGCTCGGCGATGCGGATGCGCTTCTGCGTGACGGTCAGCACCGCTTGACGCAGGATGACGGCGCCGTCGTGGAAATCCGCGACGAGCTGTTCCAGCTCTGCGGTGTCGACGCGAAACGACGCCGCACCCGCGTATACGGACGCCACCCTACGCGATGCCGGGGGGCATCAGGCTTGCCAGTGCCATCGCGAATAGCGGCGTGTAGTCCTTTGCCACCAGGAACGAGGCCGAGCCCTGCGGCTGACCTTCCGACGCTAGCTCGACCTTGGTGCCGCGGCGGAACATGAACGCGACCTGATCCGCGACGGCATAGCGCGTGGTCGGGTCCACCAGCTCGACGCGCGACGCGATGCCGCCACGGTACTCGACCTGTACGGACGCGATGCCACCGACGAAGCAGCCAGCGCGCAGCCCGACCTCACCGAAGCGGCCCTCGTCGAGCATCGCCCATTCGCTCGTGTCCTTCGCGGTCGTGCCGGCAAAGTCGCCGGTCGACGATTCCTTGATCGACGCAATCGAGACGATCGGGTACCCGCGCAGTCGGATCGACCGGCTGCCAGGCTCGACGTCCAGCGTATGCGTGTACGTCTTGCGACGCAGCACGCGGTCGGTGCGTTTCTCGACGTGACCCGACACCGCCGCAATCAGGTTTTCGATGTGCTCGGTGACCGCCGTATCCTCGACCAGCGAGTCACGTTCCGCCTTCATCGACGGGTGCCGCAGCACGTCGTTGCGATCGCAGAGGGTGAGCCCGCCTGCGAGCCAGTTGGTGACTCGCAGGCCGACTCGAAAACCGCCGTTCTTGACGCCATAGGTGTATTCGACCTCGGCGATATACAGCACCGTGGTCGTGTTCTGATCCGCGATCGTGGTGTCCGCGGCCGTGATGTTCCAGGTGAACAGGCCGGTTCCGCTGTCGTACGTGCAGCCACCCGCTTGCAGCACGTTGGCGTTTGCCCCGCTCGCGCCGTCCCGCGCGTTGATGATGAACGCGGAGTCGTCACTTTCAAGGTCGGCGTTATACAGCCGCATTTTTGCCGTCAGCAGCGTCGGGTGCACGCCGTTCTTGTCGGCGAGGACAGTGGAGAACTCGCGCGACTGTTTCTCGTCGACGGCAAAGATTTCGAGCAGGTCAGACATGGGAACCTCGGGTCGTTACTTGAGAACGTCGACGATCTTGGCGAGCTTCTTGGCGTCGGCCGCTTTCGCGTCCTCGGCATTGCGTGGGGTGCGCGTCACCTTCGTGACCGTGCCGCACGTCGGGCAGCTGATCGCGTGCTCGATGCCATCGAATGACAGTGCCTCGATCATCTCGGTGGTGTCGGTGCCGCAGCCCTTACGGGCGTTGGTCAGCTGCACCAGCGCCTCGGTGACCTCGGTCGTCGACGGCTCCGCGCTGAGCGTGTCGGCACGCTCCATCGACTTTGCGAGGTTCCGGGCGAACAGCACGAGCGACGGGTGGTCGCCCGCCGCTTCGAGCGTTTCGCGCTTCGCGATGCTTGCTCCGCGTAGCGCGTCGGTCAGGACGCGCGGGCCGGCGCATCGGTAACGCACGCCGGAAATCGGCGTCGGTTCGGCTGCTTCGGTTTCGATTTCGGTTTCGATTGCACTCATGTGATGGCTCCTTAGAATCCACTGCCGCTGATCTTCGAGGTGAACGACGCATTAATCGCTGGGCAGGTGGCGCTCAGCGCGAGTCGCTGCCACACGAAGATGCGTTCGCCGTTGGCGAGGTTCGTGGTCGGCACGTCCTGCACGGTGCCATCGGTCACGAACGTGATGCCGCCGGGCGTCGTCACGCGGTTGGTGATCGTGGAAACGTCACCCTTCGCAGCGGCGATGCCTTGCGAGATATCCGCAAGCGCGCTGGCCGCATTGGCGCCATCGACGGTGAGCGTGACCTGCGCGTGCGTGAGGGCGAGCGACGCATTATGGTTCACCCAATAGAAGCCTTCGTAATACGTCTTGGTCACCGACTCGTCCGACGTGGTGTCGTAGAACATGAGTCGGAAGCCGCGCCGGGTGGGCTCGATGGTGCGGATCGTGACCGGGCCAGTCAGGCGGCGGACGGTGATCGTGCGCGCGGCGTCGACCGCGCTGGCAATCGCCTTCAGGACGTAGAGCACCGAGCCCATCGTCGAGAGCGTGACGGCGGTCGTGCCGTTCAGCGTACCGGTTTGCGCGACGATGGTGCCGTCAGCCTTGCGGCATGTGACGGCCACCGTCCGGGTGTCGGCGCCGTCCGAGACGATTTGCACCGAGTCGGCCGCAGCCATTTGGGTGAACACGGGCTCGACGCCCGGCACGCTTGAGGTGCCAGTGTCGTCGATCACGCCGCCGCTGGTGGCGGTGTTATCTTCGGGCGCATTCTTGACGCACCACGGGCGAAAGTCTGTCGTTGCAAGAGGCGGCATAGGAAGCTCCTAGGGTGGAAGGGTTGGGGGTTACTGCACAGACTTCGCGCCAGCGATGTCGCCAGCGAGCTGCTTGGTGGTCGCGTGCACGCTGTCGATCGCGAGCAGCGTGGCGAGCGTGGCCCGCAGCGTCTGGTCGAGTGCCTGGCTCGCCACGAGCGCCATGCCCGAGGCTTCGCCGTCACTGATGGTGCTGCCGCTGGCGTGCACGATGCCGAGAGCGGAAACGAACCCGCGCACCTCGAACGGCAGCGAGGCTAGGACAGACAAGACGGATTGCCGCGCTTCGATCACGAGCGCGCGTGCCTGCGCGATCCCGTGCTGAGCCTCGACGATAGCCTGCGCCTGCGCGCCTGTGCCGGCGGTCGCTCCAACCACGGCGCCGAGCTGGCGCGTGACGGTGTGCAGGATCTCGACGACGGCCGCCGCCGAAACGGACCTGGCCGCGAGCCATTCAAGCGCGAGTGCTTGCTGCTGCGTGACGGTCGCCAGCGATTCGAGGACGCTGGGTGCGAGGGCCGAGACGGCTGTTAGGCTTTCGACCGGCGCGACCGGCGCGTACTTCACCCCGCGCAGCGACTCGATCAGCGCGGCAATGGTCACTGCCCCGCTGCGTTGCGTGGCGATCGGATCGGACGCCGTCGTTGATACGGACGTCAGTGATTCGACCCGTGCTGCCTGCATCCGCGATGCCGCGGCCAGTGCGTCAATGGGTAGGTTCGCGAGCACGATGCCCACGATCTCGCCCTTGGACTCCATCGGGTCGGCGGCGGATGCGGCGATCCCGTGCAGCGTCTCGACTGCGAGCAGCCCGAGCTGCGTGCTGACGCTGACCAGCGCTTCGACCGTGGCGCCGCTCGTCGCGGCGATACTCCGTAGGTTTTCCACCGGCTCAGCCGCGAGCCCTGCGACGCTGTGCAGCGCTTCGATTATGTCCGCCATCAGGCGTGACACGCCCGCGAGCGTTTCTAGGCGGGCGCCGCGCGTGATGGACGTCGACGCCAGCGATTCGACCTGCGCCCCGAACGTCGCTGCGTAGGTCCGTAGCGCCTCGACAAGTAACGCCGAGGACGCGGAGCGTGCGGCCAGTGCCTCGACCCGTTCGCCGCTCGACGCCGAGACACCGGCAGCAGCTTCGACGCGCTCGGTTCTGGCGTTTGAGGTGGACGCCAGCCACTCGACTGGCGTTGCCAGCGTCGACGCGTGGCCGCGCAGCTCCTCGACGATCAACGCCGAGGATGCCGAACGAGCCGCCAACGTCTCGACCCGTTCCGCACTCGCTGCCGAGACGGCCGCTATGGACTCGACGCGCTCTGCGCTCGTGGCCGAGGTTCCGGCCATCGACTCGGCTGGCGTGACAAGGGTCGCAGCGTAGGTGCGCAAGCTCTCGATGAGCAACGCCAGTGACGCGGATCGCGCTGCCAGCGTTTCGATGCGCTCTCCGCTCACTGCGGACACGCCGGCCACCGACTCGACGCGTTCGGCACTCGTCGTCGAGGCGATCGCCAGCGACTCGACCCGATCGCTGATCGTCTGCGCCGTCGCATGCAGTGCCTCGACGATCGCGGCCATCGTTGCGGTCAGGCCATGAACGCCCTCGACCCGCAGGCTCGGTGACGCCGACACGCCAGCCAGTGCGTCAATGGGTAGGTTCGCGAGCACGATGCCCACGATCTCGCCCTTGGACTCCATCGGGTCGGCGGCGGATGCGGCGATCCCGTGCAGTGCTTCCATCCGCTCGGCAGACGTGGTCGAAGTCGCGGCAAGCGCTTCGACTCGTTCGGTCGAGGTGGCCGAGACTCCGGCCACGTTCTCGACCCGTGCAGCCTTCGTCGCCGAGACTCCGGCGACCGCTCCAATGGCATAGGCCAGTGAGGTGGCTAGATCATTGTCATCGAGGGCGAGGAGCACGGGGTTACGTCGTCTGAGCCGGCGTAAGGCGCGTCCCGCGCAACGTCGCATCGAGCGTCCGCTGAAGCGTGGCGCAGTCCTCGGCTGGCCGACGCATCCGCTCCGCGCATGCCACGGATTTCGCGTCACACGCGGCAAGCTCGGCGCTTTTGACCGCGTCCGACTCGCTCGTGAGATTGACGTCACGCTGGCACTGCGCCGCGACGGAGACACACTCCCGCTCGACCGCAAAGCGGCAGATCGGGTCGGCGGCGAAGGCTGGAGTGACGAACGCTAGGAGCAGCGCGGTGGAAAGCAGCTTTAACATGGACGGCCCTTTCGTTACTGCGTCAAGGTGACGCTCATCGCTGAGCCGGCGTCAAGGGTTGTGTTGGTGGACTGGGAGATGTTCTGTGTCCACTGGACGTCAAGGGTGCCGGTGGCCCCGGCGGTGAAGTAACCCGAGACGCGAATGGTGTTGTCGGCGGAGTTTCCCAGGTCGCCAACCTTGACCCCCGTCGGTGTGTTGGTGCAGACCGTGAGAAAGACGGGCGTGTCTGCTCCGGAGGCCGTGCCTATTGCGGTTACTGCGATGCGGCACGTGGAGCCAGCCGGCCCGGCGAAGGCAAGTTTGAAGTCCGCTGTCGTGCCGGTGGTGACGGCGAGATCGGCTTCGATGCGGTAGGTGAGTCCGTTCGTGACGGCCCACCCCGTCAAGTCGGGGCCGGTGCCTTGATCGATGGCAAGCGTGACGTTGCTATTCTTCGCCGTACTGTCTGACGTGCGGACTTTGGTGATGCCGGAGGGATTGCCCCACCCGCCGTCGCCTCGGTAGTAGGTCGATGCGCCAGGCGAGCCGCCGCTGGATGCATCCAGATCCTCGGGCAGGATAGAATTAGAAGGCAGCGTGATGGTGCATACGCTGCCGTTGCAGGTGCCGCCAAGCGGCGACAAGACGTTCGTCACGTACGTTTCGACCGTTGCGCCGGTGTTATACTGGGTATACTGGATCGCGGGCGGACCGGCGGACGGGCCAGCGGACGCAGACGTAGCCACGAGGAGCAGCAGTGCGACAAGAAGTGATCGAAATTGCGTCATTGTGACTCCACGGAAAGTTATTACTGCGCTCTACGAGTGTAGGCTTTAGTGGGGAGCTATGGCGTTCACTGACAAGCAGCGCCGGGCGCGCTGGCCGCTCACTCCTGAGCAACGATTCTGGAAACAAGTGCCCGACCGGCCGGAAGATCCCGCGGCGTGCTGGATTTGGCAGGGGTGCACGTACCGCTGCGGGTACGGCGTGATTTACTTTCGCGACCGGCGCCTAGGGGCGCACATTTTCTCGCTCGATCATTTCGGCGAGGGCCGCACCCTGGACCGGCCTATCGCTTGCCATCACTGCGATAATCGACCGTGCGTCAGACCGTCCCACATTTATGCGGGCACGATGAAAACCAACGCTCGCGATATGGTCCTACGGGACCGACATCCAGGCATCGTCAACAGCCACGGCGAAACGAACTACAATGCTAAACTGACGGCTGCTCAGGTCGTCGCTATCCGCGCCCGCTACGCGTCTGGCGGCATCAGTCAAGCGAGCTTGGCGAGGGAGTACGGGGTTGCGCAGCAGACCGTCAGCGCCTGCATGAACGGCCAGAACTGGCCGAGCCTCGATCGGCCCTAATTACCACTCGCATACGCGCACATCAGCAGAGCCTGACGAGGTGATGGCGCATAGCGCGCCGCGGAATAGGCCAATGCCATACATGTCCCAGAAGCCGCCGGGCGTGATCCTGTGGCCGGCTGTCGTCGTGGCGCCGGTCGATGCGAGACGCACGAAGATATTTGAGGCGCCGATATTGTTGATTGAGAATCCTACGCGGCTGGCGTTTGCGGCGAGCAGCAGTATGGACGATGTCGTCACCGTCACGGTGCCGTCCGGCGTGCTCGCGCTCAGCGCATCGGTGACCGACTTGCCGTTGCGGCCATCGACGGTGATACGCTGCCAGTGTTTGGTTTTGCTGTCCTCGGTGTTTGTTTCGGTCGCGATCTCGGCGCCGCCTGATGGAACGGTGCCCTTCTGTACGCTTTCAGTTGCCATAGGCGGCTCCGGTGGTTACCAATCCGCGGCCATCATGCTTCGGGTTCCGGCGGTCGTGATGCGTGCTTCGCCGGTACCGTCGGCGCGGTCGCGCACGCTGGTAATGTCAATGACGCCGCTTAGCTTCAGCGGCGTCGCAAGCGAGAGCTGCAGCGGAAACTCGCTGCCCTCGCGGTAGACCTTGTCAGGGGTATGGGCGACCTTGCCGGGTCGAACGACACACGTTGCAATCTTCATCGGCACCAGTGGGGGCGAAGGGCGCAGTCAGAGCTGGAAACGCTTCTGCGCGTCGGTGAGAATTTCGGCGATGCGCGCTCCGCATTTCGCCCATGTGAATTCGCGCCGGATGTAGCGCGCGCCCTCGGCGCCAAGCTCTAGCGTCTGGTCGTACTTCAGCATGGTGACGAGCATCGCTTCGGCGAAGTCGTTCGGCCCGGTCATCGCTTGCCGGTACTTCCCGTCCTCAGTCTCGGCGGCATGCTCCCCGTGCGTAACGCCGACGCGAATCGGCTGCGCCGGCAGCAGCAGGCAGTTGCGCTCGCTGGCGAATTCCAGGTGTCCGCCCCACTCGGGAGCGATACACGGCAGGCCCGACGTCATCGCTTCCGCGAGCGTCATGCCGAAGCCTTCGCCAATCGTCGGGTACACGAACGCGTGCGCGCTGGCGTACAGCTCGCCCAGCTCGGCACGCGTCAGGTTGCGGGTGTCGTAGTGAATGGTTCCGCTGTCGTTCGTCTCGATCTTGCCGGGGTCGTTCGGATCTTGCGTGGTCGTCTTGAGGTACAGGTGCGCACCGCAGTCTTTCAGCTGGCCGAGGACGTACGCCTGCGCGGCGATCACCTGCCCCTTGCGTAAGCTCGCGGCGCCGACCCACAAGAAGCGGAACGGCACACCGTAGGTGCGTTCCACGAGCGGCATCGGATCGACGCCAAGCGGCGCGAGCAGCACGGGTAGATCCTCGCGGACGTTCAAGAAGATCGAGCGACAGAACTTCGACGGCACAACGAGCAGGTCCATGCGCGCGAGCGCATCGCGGGCGCCTCGCGGTAGGTCGGGCGACTCAAACATCGTGTAAGCGACGAGCCGCTTGCCTTCGATCTTCTCGGGCAAGTCGGTCGGCGGTGCGACGGTGAACGCGAGCGGCGCGGCGTCATCCCAATCGACGTACGGCGCGAGCGCCTGCTTGATTCCTTCGGCCGCGACGGCGTAGCCGTAGCCGCGCCCCGTTGCCAGATAGTCGTCACCGATCCACGCGACTTTGAGCATTCCACCCCTCCACACCGCAGAAACACGAAAACAGCCGCACCTCCTGACGGCGTGAGCCACCAGGAGGTGCGGAGGACTAGGTTACGGCTGCGATTTACGAAGCCGCATTTTTGATGATCACGATTGCTTTCGGCAGCACGACCTTGGGCGCGAACCGCGAAATGAGCCGGATGCCCATGCCGCCGGAGTAGAACTCCGCGTGATCGCTGAACGCGATTTCGAGATCATGGCGCAGGCCGAAGAACAGCGCCCGACGCAGGTTCGCGTACAGGGCGAACGGCATGCCCGCAGTTGCGTTCGTGGTGATGTCCGGCAGCACGCTGCAGACTTCCCACGGGCGACCGAGGATGGTGGCAGGGGCGCCGGCCATCATCGGCGAGAACAGCGGCTGCAGTGCGCTGTCCTTGATCTTGCGGGTGAGATCCGCAACGTACGAGCTGAAGTAAAACTTGCCCGTCAGGTGCACGCGCTTGTCGACCTTGGACATCGCGTCGACGAAATCGTCATAGGCGATGTTGGACATCGACGTCTTGCCGCTGGTCGAGCTGCCACCGAGGCTGTGCGCGAATGCGCCCGCAGCGTACAGCGCGCCGTACCAGCCGGTCGGGCTGTTATTGGTCGCGAGGCCGACGCGGTCGTATTCTAGGCCGAACGTCTCGAACGCCTGCTCCATCATAAAATCGAGGAAGCCGATCGGCATGTCCTGATTCAGCTCGAAGCTGATCTTCGACTTGGCGATCGCCGTCTTGGCATCGAGGCGAGGCTTGGGGTCGATGATCTCGGAGCCGGCGAAAGCCGCCGGGCCGTTCGTCTCGCCGGGGTACTCCAGCGTCCAGGCGTTGGCCGCGGTCGGGATGTCGAGCGTCGGGCTCGTCATCCGCACGACGCGTGCGTCACGCAGGACCGTGCCGTACTCGTCTTGCAGCCACTGCACCTCGTCGAAAATCTGCTGCATGATGAGGTTGCCGCCCTTGGACACGCCGCCCGAGGGTGCGCCTTCATCCTGGCCGGACCCGCGCTTGAACATCTCGGGACCGAAGTTGCGCGGCTTCGCTTCCATCTCGACGCGCGTGCGGTCCTCGACCCAGCGGCCGAACTGAGTGATGCTCTCGCGCTGCTTCCGCGACAGCCCGCCGTTCCGCTGCGAGAACTCGGCGACGTATTCCTTTTCGTCGATGATGCTGGAACGCGTCTGGTTCTTCTCCAGCACGTCGCACCGGGCGCTCAGCTTCTCGACGACCGCACGCTGCGAGTCGAGCTTTGCGTTTGCCTCGACCAGCTCGGCCGCGGTGCGCGCGTACTGCTCGGCAGTGATCTTGCCGGCTTCAGCTGCCTCGCGAGCCGCCTTTGCATCCTCCTTGATGCTGGCTGCGTCGCGCGCGATCTGGTCGCTGTTGCGCTCCAGGGTCGCGATCGCGGTGTGAAGCGAGCCCGTGTCGGGCGCTACGGGGTGATTCTTGGCATCGGTTGCACTCATGTGTGGCTCCTCAAAAAGAAACCGGGCGCAGCTCGGCGCTCGTCGCGCCGGTGCGGCCCGGATAGGGTTCGGTTGTGGGTTGTGGTTGCGGGGTGTGAGGGTGAAGGTTACGCGCCGACGACGGCAGCGCGGGCGAAGATACCGGCGTAAATGTCACCACCGATGTCGGGCGCAGGGGGCGACACCAGCGCCGCCAAGCGCTCGACTGACCGTTGAGCCGCGGCGAGCACCGACACGGTGTCGGTACCGTTCGCGCGGGCCAGGGTTTCAGCCGACGCCTGCAGACGGGTCAGTGCATCAGACACCGAGCGCGCATCGTCGTCGCTCGTGTCGTCGGTCGTGCTTTCCGACGTCGAATCGAGCAGGTCGCGCAACGCCGTGGTCGCAGCCGAGCACGCTGCGTGCGCAGCCTCGACCTTCTCGCGGTTCTTGCGCGACAGGGACTTGCCGGCACGCTGGCCGACGATGGACTTGTCGCCGAACAGACCAGCGACACGCTCAGCCGTCTCGATCGCAAGGGCCGCTTCCTCGTGCGCAGCATCACGCTCGGACTCGACGGCCGCATAGACTTCGTCGGCCGCGGTGCCTGCGGCGATCAGCTCGCGCACGAGCGTCAGCAGCTCTTTCGTATCGTTCGCAGCCAGCGCCTCGCGGACCGGGCCGGCGAAGATGCCGCGCAGCTTCTCGGCCTGTTCCGTTGGTAACGGAACACTGCAAGGCTCAGCGGCGGCATTCTGGCTGCCACCCTCCTCGCGCGCGGGCGCGGGAATCGGCGGCTGGCCCTCGACGCTGCTCGTCGTGGCGCCTTCGTCGGCGAGTCGGAACAGCGGTCCCAGCTCGACGCCGTCCCGCAGCATGAACACGCCGGAATCGCGCCGGGTCGTGAACAGGTCAGGGAACTTGCTCGCAGCTGAGCGGTACGCGCAGGCGCTGCCGGCGTGCTGTTTCAGCGCGTCCGGGTCAGCCGGAGTCGGCACCGCCGAGACTTCGAGGGCATCCGACTTAAGGAAGTCGAACCCGAGGAAGTACCCGTCATCCGAGTACATGACCTCATAGTCGGTCGGCACCCATCCGAACGAGACGGCGTGCATGTCGCCGTTCTCGAACATCGAGAAGATCATGCGCGCAAAGTCGAGGTGTTCGGTGCCGTCGGTCGTCGCGAGCGGCGCGACGCGGATCATCAGCACGCGACCGAGGCCGACGTGGTCCGCCTTCTTGATCGCGACAATGCGACCAATCGGCGGCAGCGGGCCACCGCTGTTATGGTTCCACAAGAACACCGGGTTTTTCGCCAGGTTCGTGGTGTCGATGCCGTCGACGCGAATGCGCGAGCCATCGCGCTTGTCGCCCTCGGACACGGCGACGAATTCGAGCAGGCGCCCATCGCCCCCGCCGTCAGTCGCGCGCTGCCACGCCTCGAAGTTGGCCGTGCGTTCCCAGCCACCGAACTCGGCGCCAGTGAACACGCGCGCACCGAATGAGGCGACGGTGCGAACGGTGACCATCTCACCGCGCTGAAGGGTCGACAGCATGCCCTCGGCTTGGGCGCGGGTCGCCTTGTCGGTGCCCTCGCGGAACTTGAGGGCGGGAAGGTTCTGGATCGCCTGTCCGGCGAGCGCACGAATGCGATTGATGACGGTTGCCATGGTGAACTCCTGAGCAGTGAGGGAAGCGGGTTAGGCGACGACAGGTGTCGTCGTGCAGCGGCAGTTGATGACTTCCTCGGCAGCGCCGCTCGGATCACCGGGGATGGCGAGGCCATTCGAGAACACTTCGTCCATGTCGCGAATTTCGCCGTCGACGGCGACGTGCGAGTCGCGCACGAATTCATCACCCGACGTCATCCATTCGCGTTTCTTCACGCCCTGCGCCTTCATCTCGACGCGCTTGCTGCCGTTGACGGCGCCGCCGATCTCGGTGCGGGCGATGGTGCGGGTGCGGCTCGCACCGTTCTCGGCGCGATCTTGGAACGTAAGGCGGACGCGGGCAGCTAGGTCGTTGATTGCCTCGCCCTTGTTCAGCCCTTCGCGGAGCGTGACGCGCAGCGACTCGCGCAGCGTGTCGTTGATCCGCACCACGCGGATCGTCTTGTCGCGCAGCAGCGCATCCGCGGCGCCCGACTCAATGGCGAGCGGGTCAGCGCCCAGGATCTCAGCGACGTCGTCGACGCCGATGCCGATGGCTTGTTCGAGGTACGGGGCAATGAAGCTCCGCAGCTCGCGATCCGCCGCGCGCTCGTCGAACAGAATGCGTTTGGTGTCCTCGTCGACGCTGCGGACGTTGCGTCCGACCACGCGTTCGAGGTTCGCTAACGTCTCGGTGCGGAGCCCGCGAAAGTACCGCTTCAGGCGATTCCGCGTTGTCGTTTCGAGCGGTGCCCACTTCGCGACGAACGCCCGCCATTCGCGCAGGCGCTTCGGCTGGAAGTTGCGGGCGAAGCGTCCATGACCGCAGCCACAGCCGCGCGCCGTCTCGTCAGTGGCGACGGGCTCGGGTGCGCCATCGGTCAGGTCGTCGACCTCGTCGATGGCGAGCGGCGGCGGTGCCCCTGCCAGTGCGGCGGGTTGCTCCTCGGGCTCGGCGGTTGCCTGCTCCAGCGTGGTGACCACGCCGCGCACCAGCACCTCGTCGGTCAGGTCATCCGGGTTCGCACCCAAGTCGACCAGCTCTGCGGCCACACGGGGCGACACGAACTTGTCGACGAGCGTGCCGTAATTCTTGACCTTGTCCTCGAAGCGACCGCGCAGGGCGTCGATCTCGTCGCGGTCGAGGTAGAACTTGCGGCCGTTCAGATGCGCAACGAGCGCATGTGTCAGGCCAGAAAAGACGATCTTCGCGAGCGGCACGACGGCCTGAACCGCGTAGATGATGTCCGTTGCTTCGATGCCCTCGCGTGACAGTCCAACGTCGGAATAGTCACCGAGCTTCGGGGGCGGAATCTTAAAAATGCGGGCGACGTCCTTGACGCCTTGCACCGCCATCTCGACGAGCTGCAGGTCGCCGAGATCACCGCCGAACGGTTCGAGGTGCCAGCCGGCGTTCAGGCCAACGACCCCGCGCATGTTCTCGACGCCGACGTGTCGTTCCTTGAAGCCGCGCACCATCGCATCGAGCGTGGCCTTGTCGACGACCTGCGGAATCCGGGTGTCACCGTCAGCGCCGTAGCGCACCACGGCGCTCGGCTCCGCGCCGCGCTCGAAAAACGCCTTGTCGTAGAGCTGGCGCGCATAGTTGCCATCGACCTTCGACGCGGCAGCGCGCACCGGGCCGCAGCCTAAGATTTGATACTTGTCGTTCAGGTCGGGCAGCAGCTTGACGTGCGTCAGGTACTCGGGCGGGAAGTCTTTCCGTTGCGAGCCCCACGTGATGCGCCACGCCTTCAGCGAGCCGGTCACGTAGTCGATCACCGGCGACACGTGCTGCAGGCCGAGCACCAGCATCTCGATGGGCAGGCCGGTCCGGCTGTCCAGCATCGAGCTGGTCCAGATCCAGGCGTTACCCGTTTCGAGCAGGTAGCCGCACAGGAGCTGCACGACGTAGTCGCCGTCCGGGTAGCGACCGGGGTTCGGGTTGTCGTTCACGAAGTCGAGCACCGGATCGGTGTCGATGGCTTCGGCGCCCTTGCCCTTGATCAGCTTGCGGGGAATCGCGGCGACGTCCTGCATGAGCAGCGACATCGCCGAGAACAGCAGGTCATGCGTTGAGAACGATGCCTCGGCGCCGCGACCTCCATAGGCGCGGCCGTCCCCGTCGACAACGCCGGAATAGAAGGCTCTCGCCATCGCGTCGACGCTCGAACGTACATGCGCGTCGACCTCGCCGCGGGTCACCGCGCCTGCAGCATTGCCGGCACGATCGGGGCGGTTCATGTGTTTGCGCTTCGGCATAGGCAGGGCTCGTGGCTTTCGGCAGGGGCGAACAGGTGGCGAAACCGGGACGCACGAAAAGACGGCCCCGCACGCGGTTAGGCGTACGGAGCCGTGGATTAAGCCGGACGAACGCCGTAGCGTTTCCGGGCTCGACGTCGCTGCCTGAATTGCATCAGCGATGACAGAAAGAAGGGCGACGGCCGACCGGCCTAAGCCGATCCAACCTGCGGGGGAACAGGCGCGCGAGGCGACCCACTCAAGCGCTGAAAGCCGCCGCCCTAGCTCGTGCGACGCGACCCCCGATCGCGTCGCTACTTTTTCTTTTCCTTCGTCTTGCTCACCGGGGCAGGTCGCTCGACCGCGCCGTCAGGCTTGCGCACTGGCCGCGTGGTGATCGAGCGATTGACGCCCGTGCTCAATGAATCCCCTTCAGGCGCAGCACTTCGCGCATCAGGTGGCCGGCTTCGTCCTCGTACTCGTCGCCGAGCTTGCGGAGGAACGTCACCGCCACGTCGTCGTTGTCGACTGCGGCAATCGACTCGTCACCGCGGTAGCGCATCACGATCGCCATATCCTTCGCGATGCGTTGCGCGGCTGCGCGCGACTGGTTGGCCGTGACGGCGAGTGCGTGCCAGCTATCCCCGGCAGCGTTACAGAGGATCGCGGCACCGTGTGCGAGCTTTCCTTGCTGCGCCTCGAAGCGGCCACACCAGTCGATGACCTGTTCGCCGAGACTCGGCTGCGGTACGGCGTTCGGCGCCTGCGACGTCATTTCGCTGGCCCCACCTGGATCGTCACACCCTCGCGCATGACCTTCGCCAGTGGATGAACGCGCGGCACGTAAATGTGCATGTCCGCCACCGCCGAACCCTCAGTCTGTACGTTGACGATCGCCAAGCGTTCCCCCTTCCAGCCCCTCGACTGCACCACCGATGTGATTTGCCCCTCGATCCTCATTGCTCCCCCTTCGTCTTTTAGTTGAAGCTGACGCCTCGACGCGGCACCATCGGCCATCCGCAGCTCGGGCACGCGCCGCAATTCGGGCAGGTGTGACGATGCGGCTCGGGAACCGGCCATGGCCCCGGCGGCTGAATCCCCGGATACGTCAGCGGCATGTCACCTGCCCAGGGCGCGCTCGGCGTGAGCGGCCAGTGGTGCGCTGGTGCGTGCTTTCCGACGTTCGTCACGGCGACACCCTCGCCAGGTACTGCTCGCACGTTTCAAGCGGACACTCGCGCACCTCGCCACCGTCGACGCCCTTGCCGCATGAAAACTTGACAAGCAGACCGGCCTTGAGGTTCAGGCACCGATGCCCCGTCTGGTGATCGTTCTCGGCGAGTCGCGAGCGGCCCCACTTGCCGGCGAGCACGGCGTCACGCCAGTCGTGGTGAAACCGACCGATAATGCGGTGCCACTGACAGACCTGCGTCGACGTCCACCCGTTCGGGTTGCCGTTCTTGATCGAGTCCGCGTAACCCTCGAAGTCCTTCATGCGGAGGAAGTGATGCTCGTCCTCGTTCCGCGCGAGCGCTTCGAGTGCGACGTGCTTGGCGCGGACGATGCCGGCCGGTTGCGCCGGACCGACGCCGCACGCGAAGTCGTCGACCGCATGGTGCGCCTCGTGCGCTGCGTCGACCGCGATCAGCTGCGCTTCGGTCAGCGCCGGCATCTGCGTCCTAGCCTGCACAGTGCCGAGCGTCATGCGCGGACGGTTCCGCAGCTCGTTCGACGGGAGGTCGAACAGCGCGCCCGCCTCGACGACGAGCGGCGTGCCGCTGGCGTCCCGCACAATGCGGACATCCATCACGTCGGCAAGGCTGTCATTCATCTTCGGCGACTGCGCACACTCGACCGGGTACGCGAGGCAGATGCCTGCGACGTCGTAGAGTACCTGCGCTTCCTTGTCGTAGTGCTTGCCGTCCTCGTCGGTCTGCCAGCTGCCGCCGAGCGTGTCTTTCAGCGCACGGGCGATCTCGTAGATGACGCCGAGACGCTTGGTGATGTCACCCAGCAGCTCGACATCGCGCTGCACCCGATGCGCGGAACCCGGCAGCGTGTCGCGCATCATGCGCACCGCCTCGGCTGCGAAATTCCATCGCGACTCCTGCGCCGCGTCCATCCAGACTTGCGTGGCCGTGCAGCCGTCCGCGTCGAATCCATACGGATCGCCGGTGCGTCCGCTGTTCTCGATCTTGACCGAGACGTCACGGCGCGACGGGCGGACAGGGTCGGTCGGGTTGGCGTTACAGTCGACCACTGGTGTCGACGCCGGCTCGGGCGTAGCGGTAACTGCCCCTTGTGTGCGAGCCGTGGTCGACGTTGGGCGCGGCGTCCCGGTGGAACGCGGCACGGTCGAAGTCGGATCAGTGGCCGGACCGCAGGCACTGCGATCAGTGCTCGTCGACGTCTTGGCGGCAACGGTCAGGATCGCGCCATTGATGTCGAGGAGCACGCGATCACCACTCGTCGGGACCAGGCAGACGTTGACGCAGAGCGTGAGCACGCCGCTGTCAACGTCCATCGCGCCGTTGAGCCACAGCGCTTGCTTGTCGGACTGGATAAACGAGACTGGCTCACCCGTCACGGTGATCGTCTGACACGTCACCTTCGAGTAGTCGGTACCGAACCGCACCGTCGAATCCGAGAGCGTCGGCGCAGCGGACGCATTGCCACTGCCCCCCAGCAACAGCGCGCACGCCAGCGTCGCAGCGCAAAGCGCCGCCTTGATGTTTCCACCCATTTTCGATGTTCCCCTTGGTTTGATTTTGGTGCGCGGAGCGGGGCGCTAGGTTCCACGCTTGGCGGCTTGCAGCTCAGCTACGAGGCGGTCACCTCACTGCGGACCGCGACAAACGTGCCGACGTACGCGCCGAGGGCAGCGGGCACCACCATCCAGCGGTTGGTGGTGTAGGCGACGACGGTGCACGCTGACAGCAGGATGATCACAGCGGACCAGAGTGACGCGCGTCGCGCGTCACGTCCGGCGATGCCGGCGGTGTAGCGCGCCCAGGCGTAGTCGGCCGCGAGCGTACAGAAGAACGTCACCGGCCACGCTTGCAGCGTCGTCGCGACGCTCGAACGATTCCACGACGTCTGTGCCCTGCGGCTTCGGCACGGGCACGCGTCGCTGCGCACTCCGGGCTTTCGTGCTGTCGCTCGATCCGACCATCGGCCAGGATCGCGCCAGGAATCCCCATCATCACGCTGTCCGGTTGCCGTCAGGCTCGTCAGGCTCCGCGTTACCCGTCACGGTGCATCCCGCCGAGCACGCGTCGATCAGCTCGTCAGCGTCGAGCTCGACGTCCGCTGTCTCGTACTCGGTCAGCATCTCGCGCATGACATCCTCGGTCAGTGCCAGCGCCCCGCGGAGTGTGCAGGCATTCGCGTCCCCGAGGTTCACGAACGCCACCGGGTTGCCTTCATCCGTGACGCCCGAGATTGCCATGCCCTGCAATGACCCGTCCTCGATCATGCTGAGCACGCACGCCATGGTGGTGTGCAGGCGTTGCTTGACGGGCAGCGGCTTGGGTTTATCCTTGCCGCCTTCGATGACGCGTAGGCCCTTGCGATCGACGGGCACGGCTACTTGCCTTCGAGCTTCGCGCGAACGAGGCAGTCTTTCGCTTCGAGGATCTTGCGCAGGCCCGCCGACTTCTCGGCACAGTCAGGCAGCGTCTCGTCCATCGTGCGTGCCAGGTCGCCGATAGGCTTGCTGACTTCCTGCAGGTGCGCAGGCAGGTGCTCGTACGCGAAATGTCGCATGATAGGATTCGCCATCTTTACCGTTCCCCCTTCAGGTGCGTGCGCGCCCCGCGGATCACGCGACGCTCGACGTACAGCTTGATCTTGCTGCAGCGCAGGCAGCGCCGTTGCGTCACCCAGCGGCCCGCGATCCATTCCTCGGTAGCGAAGCCGAGATAGTCGCCATGGCCGAACAGGCGGCACCAGATCGGCCACCAGCGCCAGTCGCGCTTAATGTAAACACTCATGTTCGCACCTCGATCTCGCAGCCCGTCAGCGCCTTAATCAGCCCCAGCAGCTCGGACTCGGCGACCTTAACGTAGGGTTCCGCTGGTCGACCTTCACGGCCGAGGTTCATGCCGAAGTACACGCGCTTGCCTGGTGGCGTGATCACCACCGACGGCATGCCGCCGACGAGCCCACGATCGTAGACCAGCGACGTCTTTTTTGCTTGACAGATGTCGCGCGCCACGCTATTCTTTCTGCATGTCGAGTCGGGAACTGCTCAAGCACCTGAACGCGGATGGCTGGCAGGTCGTGTCGCAGCGCGGCTCGCATGTGCAGCTGCGGCACCCGACCAAGCCGGGCCGCGTGACGGTGCCGCACCCCGTCAAGGACGTGACGCCAGGCACGCACCGGCGCATAGCGGAAGCCCTCGAGCTTGCACATCGCCTCGGCGAGCATCTCGGGGTGGTACTGCTTGCTGACGATCCAGTTGCCCCACTTATCCTTCTCGAGCAGCGATGGGGGCGAGCTTGAAGAAGCGGAAGCCGCCTCCGTAGCCTGACAGTCCAGCACCTTCGTGCCCGTCGGCGGCCGCACGCAGGCGGGGTACGACGACACTCCGTGCGGTGTCGGAGTCAAGTTCGATAAGGACGAAGCGTCGATTGCTCCCCCGCTCGGCATTGATCTTCAGCACTGCATGACCAGTGGTTCCGCTGCCTGCGAAGGAGTCGAGAATGATGTCATCGGGTCCGCTGAATACCTCGATGAGGTACGCAACGAGATCCACCGGCTTCGGGTAGGAGAACCTGATCCCGAGTCTCTCCAGCATTAGACGCATCTGATTAGTCGTGCCGAAACCACGGAGAACGCTGACGACATGACCCTTGCGTTGCTCCCGCTTTTTGACAGCCTCGATAGCGCCCGTTCGCGTGATCTCGAACACCGTCTCCTGCCCTTTGCTGTCGAGCACGGGGCTGAAGCCGGCGGCGACAAAGGACTCCAGGATCTTGCGAGAGCTCCAGCCGGACGTGGCCGTAACAGGCTTCGACAGTTTACCCGCGGAGACGTGGAGATCTCGGTCGTATCTGGGCCACTGGACGTCTTCTCGGGCTACCCTCCCGGAGTCAAACGACGCCGGAAATCCCGCAGGAAGTCGAACCGCTACAGGCGGGTTCTTCGGACCGTTCTTCACGACCGTATTGCGGATTTCGGCGCGGAAGAGCTTGCTGTCCGCGCCGACATTGGGGTCGACGACGTTCGGCTCATCGATGTCGCCAGACTTGGAATAGGCGAGTACGTATTCGTGGTAGTTGATTACCTTGGCCTGGTTGTCGGTGTTCCCTTCGTAGTTCCATACGAAGCTGCAGTAGAATGCGTCGCGCCCGAAAAGCTCGTCGCAAAGAACTTTCAGGTAGTGGCATTCGTCGTCGTTAATGCTGATGAGCAAGGTCCCATTGCGCGGCGTGAGCAGTTTCCAAAGAAGCTCAAGGCGGGCGCGCATAAGGGACAGCCAGAGGCTGTGTTCCAAACCATCGTCGTAGGTAAAGAAGGCGCTTCCGGTGTTGTACGGGGGGTCGATGTAAATGCACTTGACCTTGCCAGCGAACTCCTGCTCCAAGGCCTTCAGGGCGAGCAGGTTGTCACCTTCGATGACGAGGTGATCACTGCGTCGGCCAACGTTGGTCGCCGACACGTGCGCGAGCGAAGCCTCAGGGAGCAGAATGCGGGGCTCCAGCCGGGGCCGCTCATCCTTGCCGATCCAGGTCAGCTCCAGTCGTTTGAGTCGGTTCGTCATTTCTTCTTCCCTGCGGCACCCGACCAAGCCGGGCCGCGTGACGGTGCCGCACCCCGTCAAGGACGTGACGCCAGGCACGCACCGCAGCATTGAACGCCAGGCGGGGATACAGATACGCTAGGCGAAGGGAGCCGCTACTATGACGACCTACATTGCGATTCTACGGAAAGAGCCTGACTCCGACTTCGGAGTAATGTTCCCCGACTTTCCAGGGTGCATCACCGTCGGCGAGACGCTACAGCAGGCCCACGAACGCGCCGTCGAGGCGCTGGCGTTCCATATCGAAGGCATGCGAGAGGACGGCGAGCCAATCCCTGACCCGAGCGCGCTTGATGCCGTCCTCGGTGATCCCGAACACCGCGGCGGTGTGCCGCTGTTGGTGCAGTACGCCGCAGCGCCCCGCGAGCGAAAAGCTAGCTAGGGAACCTGTAGCGCGTTCACGACCTCGCCTGCGTCAGCACCGCCACACGATCACCGCAAGCATAATCACGCCCGCGCGTGGCGATAGTAGCGTGATACCGACGAGCATCAGAAACACCACCGGCGTCACAGCCCAACCTTGCGCGACGTCACACCACCCGACAGCAACATCAGCAAGAAATGGACGATGCCCATCCGGGACTGGAAAGCGGCGCTGAGAAGGTCTTGCCGAAGCGCATCTTTGCGTTCCAGAGGAAGCGCGGGACGGCGTGCATGTCCTCCTTCCAGATGGAGTGGAAGTAGGCGTGCGTCTTGTTCACGGCTTCGGCTTGCTCACGGCGCATCGAGAACGTCTCGTGATGCGTTCCGGTGAACCGCTGGCCCGTAATCGCCTTCGAGGATTTTCACGCTCATGCTGCCACCTCGCCAAACAAAGGCGCATCGCCGTTAATCCGTTCAATCGCCATAGTTGCGTAAGCGGGATTTAGTTCTACCAAGATGGCGTTGCGCCCATTCCGGGCAGCGACTAGCCCCGTAGTTCCTGCACCGCCAAAGGGGTCCAAAACGGTTCCGCCTTTCGGGCATCCGGCAAGAATGCACGGCTCAATCAGGTCTGGCGGGAAGGTTGCAAAATGCGCTTCTTTGAAAGACTGAGTGGCGACCGTCCACACAGAGCGTTTGTTGCGGGTTGCCTTGTCATTTTCAACATTACAACGGCCACCATCGTTCCTGTCACCATTGGCTCCGCTCTTGTCAGCCCTGCTGCCATGAAAGCCACCCCAGACAACGGACAATTCCGCAATTGCATCAGCATCGAAATAATACCTTGCCCGCTTACTCAGCAGAAAAATGTATTCATGCGCCTTAGTGCAACGGTCGGTAACACTTTCGGGCATTGGATTGGGCTTGGCCCAAATAATCTCTTGCCTGAGATACCAGCCATCGGCTTGCAGGGCGAAGGCTACACGCCAGGGAATGCCGATGAGGTCTTTAGTCTTTATGCCATCAAACAATTGGCGCTTATGTCCGTTCATTGCGCCGATGCGCTTGGCATCTCCCTGTTTAGAATTAGTGCCGCCAGTGTTTGTGGAACCGGCATAGCTATCCCCAAGATTCAGCCACAGCGTTCCATCATCCCGCAGCACGCGGCGCACTTCACGAAATACCGACACGAGTTGCGCAACAAATTCGTCGGGCGTTTTTTCAAGGCCAATCTGATCCGCAACGCCATAGTCGCGCAATCCAAAGTAAGGCGGCGAGGTCACGCAGCAATTCACCGACTGGTCGGCCAGCGTTTTTAGCATCTCGCGGCAATCGCCTTCGAGGATTTTCACGCCCATGCGGCTGCCCTCGCTTCAAACATCCGATCAATACGGGTCATCATTGGCCTGCTGCTATGCAGGTGGGGCAGTGGGAGTGGTGGGCATGGTAGGACTCGGCTAGGGGCTTCCAGGCGGGTGTGCTTTCCATGCTGCCATCTCAGAAAATAGATCAATAGTTGGATTTACTGGCACGCAATGCGGGCTGCACCACAGCGTTTCGTCTTTGCTGTTTTGCACCGCCTCATCACTCAGGGCGTAGCCCTTGCGGGCGGTCCAGGTGCGCAGGTGCCAGCCGTGGGCCAATAGCTGATCGTGTTCACCGGCGTGGCCGCACAGCACAATGCGCAGCTTTTTGTCGTTGCCGTTGGCAAGGCACCATGCGCGAACGTCGTCAGCCAGTGCGCCGCCTACACCACCGGCGGCGTAGTCCATTGCGCCTTTGGTGTACGGCGGGTCGAGGAATACGCCGGTCAGGCCGTGGCGCGTGGTGACTGAATCTTTGACGACACGGCCCCAGTCACCACAGGTCACCCGCACATCACGCAGGCGCTCATGCAACAGGCCAAACCACTCCATGATGTAGGCGCGGCGCGTCAGGGTGGTGGTGCGGTTGATGCCCTTCCCGGCATTGCCTAGGTGCGGGAGCTTGCGGTTGATGCCCTTCCCGGCATTGCCTAGGTGCGGGAGCTTGCGGTTGATGCCCTGCCCGGCGCTTAGGTGCGGGAGCTTGCGGTTGATGCCCTGCCCGGCGCTTAGGTGCGGGAGCTTGCGGGCGTTTACGATGCCGGTGCCGTCATGTATCCATGGGCCTGTGCCGCTGCACCAGCCCGAGCCGATCCAGTTGCACGCGCCCCAGCACCACCAGCCCGCAATCTTCACGTCAAACCAATCAGGGTCGGCGTGCAGGCGCTCGGTCAGGGTGGCGGTTTGGCGCACCAGCCATGAGTGCCGGGCGAACAAGTCGGTTTCGTTGCATGGCCAGTCGGCATGGTGCGCCACGTCTTCGGGGCATTTGGCAATGCTGCGCCAAAAGTTGGAAACGAAGCCGTCAGCATCGTTGATGGTCTCCACCCGCTTGCCATCCGGCGCGCCCAGTAGCATGGCGGCGCTACCGGCGAAGGCTTCAACATAGTTGTCGACCTTGCCAAACGCAGTCCAAACCTGCTCGCAAGCGCCGGACTTGCCGCCAAAGTACGGGAAGGGCGCGGCTAGGGTTCCTGCAATGCTTTTCATGCGGCCCCCTTGTATGCAGTCCACAGCAGCGATCCCAAGTCACAGCGGCGCGTGAGCAGCACCATCAGCGTGACGCCGCCACCCTTGCGCGGTTGACACCAGGCTTCGTAGATGTCGGACGACAGGCCGAAGCGCTTCTCGTGCGACGTGTTGTGCGCAGGATCTCAAGCGCATCGCCCGTGTGAATAATACTGCTCATGTCAGCGGCTCCAAGTGTGGGGTAGCAGTCAGCGGGCAGTGCAGCGCCAAGCCGTGCAGCGCCTCAAGCATGGCGTGGCAGGCGTCTTGGCGCGCCCAGTAGCGCATGCACCCTAGTCGCATCAATTGCTGACGATCGGCATCGCTGACCTTCTCGGCGCTGCGGTTCGCCACGGCCTTGCGGCGCAGCTCTGGCTTGCCGAATTGCGGCACCGCGATGATGCCGCTCGTGGCGGGGACCAGCGGCCCCATGTCATGGTATTTCTCGACAGGCAAGGCGACGTAATGATGGCCGATACGACGGCCAAAATCAGGGCATTTCCACTTCCGCTTGCTGGCGTCAGCCTTTAGGTCTGCCTTACTGGTCTTGATCTCGACCTCGTACAGCACTCCGCTTTCCGACAGCACCGCGAGGTCCATTTCCCAGCTTACCAGCCCCCAGCTGACGTTCGGCACGACAATGAATTGACGCCAGGGGAAGATGTGCCTTGCCACCGCCGTGGCAATGACATCGGCATGCGCCATGGGGTACTTTCTTGGACTTGGGTTCATGTCAGCGGCTCCACGTGTGGGCACGTGTGGGGTAGGGGGCGGGGCGCAGCCGATTTAGCGAGCGGCAAATAACCGCGGAACACGCGCAGCCTGCGCCTACAGACGGGGCACGCAAATTGCCCGGCGTCTGGCATCCAGGCCATGGCGCGCCGGTGACAGCAAGGCCAGCGCACTTAGGCATCCTCCAAGCGGACCGCGGTGCATGGCCGGCCACCGAACAGCCGCACCTACTCAGCATCACCCCTCCACCACGTCACTTGCGTTGATCCCCGAACACGGCACTTCCGCGCTGGCCCCTGCTTCACGAGTAGGGCCGCGTCTGCATCAGTCAGCCGGCGGCGGATCTCTTGCAGCTCGCCCAGCTCGCGGCGGTCGGGGTCGCTCCCGAGCTGCCACAGCTCGCAGGCGGTCATGCCCGGATAGGCGCGCACGAGGTTGACGACGAGCGTCACGTGCGTGCCCCGCTTCCCGGTGCGGGTCACGTAGTCGGCTGCCAGGTGCGACGTCACAGGGTCGTTCGTGTGCGCGATCGGGTTCTGCCCGAACAATGAGCCTTGCCCCTTCAGCACCCGTACGCCCTCCATTCTGCTTCCTTCGCTGCTTGAATCTCTCGGCCGTTGTCGCGTGAGCCACCCGACCAGAACGACGCCGACGTGTGACTGAGGCGGCTTGCCTGCAGCCAGCGCACTTCCTCGCGGGCGATGTCGGCCTGCACGCGGCGCATGCTGTCGTCGATCATCGCGGCCACGGTCGACAGCGTCGGTTCCCGCTGCGGCTTGAAGCCGACGCCCAGCAGCAAGCCGAGCACGGGCACCACCACGACGAACAGCACGGCCACCACCAGGGCGCCGCTCATTCGCGTTGCATCGCGACCACGGTCAGCGGCCGTCGCAGCGTCAGCGTGTCCTGGCAGCCGGCCAGCACTGCGTCGTAGGCCATGCCCCCGCGGAGCTTGAGCCGTCCACTCTCGATCGCGATGGCGCCCGTCACGTGGTCAAGGTCACAGCCTAGCTCTAGCGCTGCCTCGACCGCGGTCAGTGCTTCGACGATGGCTGTGGTGTAGCCGTCCACCGTGCCGGTGGTGCGGACCTTCAGGATGTAGAGCGACACTTTAGCTAGCCCGCTCAGCCAGACGTTTCTCGGCGTGCTCGATCAGCTCGCAGGCGATGTCGACCGCCGCGGTGCCTGTCGTCTTGGCGATGTCGGTCACGTGCGCGTGGGTGCCCAGCATGCGGCCGACGAGATCGACCACCAGGGCGAGGCGGTCAGGCTGCGTCGCTGCCAGCTCCCCGGCGCGAGCTCCATAGCCCCCGAGCGTGACCTGATCGGTACACACTGACGGCACGGGCGCGGGTGCCGGCTCGTCCATGCGCATGACAGCCGCTTGGAGGTTGCCGAGGTTGTGGCCCTCGTGCGGGGCCACGAGCGCGACCTGTACGTCCCGCTCCACCCAGAGGCTGTTCAGCTCGCTGACCAGGCCAGGTGTCGCTTCGACGTCGAGGTTCAGCACCACCGACACGCGGCCCTTCCGGCGTGGCAGCTGCGTCACGTTGGCGATGCGTGCGGCGTAGGTTGTCGCCCCCATTACGCCGCGGCTCGGTTCTCGATGAAGTATAGCTCGCGCTCGGCGATCGTGGTGCCCTCGCCGGTCGCTGCCTTCAGGTCGCGGACGCAGCCGTTGCAGCGCTGAATCAGCGTTCCGATCGGCGTCGACTTGGTGTTGATCCGGTACGCGTGCCCACAGGGCAGCTTGCCCGTGCGGTACTGCTTGCGTGCGTTGCGTCCCATCCCCTCACCCCCTTGTCACCCAAACGAAATCGCGTTGTCGATGCTGATGAGCGACGACGACCGCGCTGCGTAGGCCAGCACCACGGCATCCGCACGGTCAGGGCTGTTCACCCCGGCGCGGTGCTTCAGGCGCTTGCGCATGTCGTCCTTGCTCTCGACTTGAATCTGACCCTTCCCGTTCACGCGGTAGCGGATCGCCGACATTTGCGCGCACAGCAGATCATCCTGCGGCAGATCGCAGTCGCCCGACTTCAGACGCTCGCGCACCGCCCAATACAATTCGCTGCGGCGGTTGAAGTACCGCTCGGGGTCGTGGGCGCGTGTGCCGACGTTGATCGGCTCGGACGGTTCCCCTTCCTCGATCAGCTTATCGTGCACCCCGGCGCCGATGCCGTTGGCGTCCACGCCGATCACCTCGGCTCCGAAGTCGCGGCGCCATATCTTCGCCCGACCGGCGGTCGCCATCGTATCCTGGTTCCGGTAGCACTCGACCAGGCGCACCCGCGGTCCATGCCGGGTCGCGATGACGGTTTCGTCGCCCCCGTACAGTGCGACGTCGACGCCGAGCCCCTTCGGGTCGGTCGCCTTGGGCTCGATCTCTCGGGCCATGGCGCGCTCGATCCACGAGAGCGGGAACAACGTGTCGTCGCCCAGCTCGGGGAAGTCAGCCAGCACGCGGCTGATGTAAAACGATGACTCCTCGCCGTAGCGTGCGGCGATGTCGTCGACCCATTCCTGTGTGACCAGGCCAGGGATGACGATACCGTTGCCCTGCAGGTTCGGCGTATCGAACGCCGTGATTTTGATTTTCTCGACGCCGGGGGTTTTGAACTCTTGAGCGAAGCGGCTGTTAGGATCGGTTGGGTTGCCGATGCTCAGCAGCCGGGCGCCACCCGACGACATGACCGCGTCGATGGCTTCCCAGATTTCATCCGCGACGCCGCTTGCCTCGTCGACGATGATCAGAATGTGACCGCTCGACGGGTGGACGCCCTGAAAGCTCGTCGGGTCGTCAGTCGCGAACCCGAACAGGTACCACCCATCCTCGAACGTCAGGTCGGTGAGGTTGAGCTTACCACCCAACGGCCGAAGCGCTGTCGAGTGCGCCTTCCGCAGCTCCTGCCACAGCAGCTTCCGCACCTGGCGCCCCGTCGGCGCTGTCGTGATCACGATGCTGTACGGGTGACAGCACCCGAACTGCAGGGCCGCTCTCGCTGCCAAGTGCGTCTTGCCCGCGCCATGGCACGAGCGCACCGCCGTGCGTCGATTCTTCTTGATCGAGCGCAGGATCTCTACCTGCTTCGGCCAGAGCTTCCCCGATAGGTGCGTCTCGACCCACCATTCCGGGCGTTGCTTGTTGGTCAGGTGGTTGATGATCTTCTGATCCTCGGGTGTCCTCGCCCTCGTCATTCGGCACTAGCTCCCCGTCAATGTAGTCGTAGCCTTCGATTCGCACCCCCTTGCGAATCAGCGCCTCGGCTTCGCGAGCTAGGTCGGCGTACGTCGTCACCATTGCGATCGGCCCGCCACCGGGGCCGGCGTGCTCGTGGGCGACCTTATCCGTCATCCCGCAGAGATTCTTCGCGAGGAAGATCGCCGCGGTCGCGTTGGTATCCTTCATCCCAAAGAGGGCCGCGCGCACGCTGACCTTCGCCTCTGCCTGCCCTCGCGCCCAGATAGAAGCGTAGGGCTCCTCCAGCAGTCGTCGGTAGACCGTTCGCTCGGAGACGCAGAACCATTGCGCCACGTCAGCGACCGTCGATGCGCGAAGCGCCAACTTGTAGAGCTGGGTTAGGTCGAGTGCCACTTCAGGTCGACCACCAACGGACTCGCGGACCTGACCCCCAGTGTCAGACGCCACAACTAGCTTCATTCCCGATGACAGAACTAGCGCCATGGGCTGATGTGACGCTGATCAAGGCATAGAGACTTTGGGCCGTGAGCCTTCCGGCGTGCGCCAATGAATGGCAATGAGGGCAGAGCATGATGCCGTTCTCTGATTCATCCGGTCCATCTTCCGATATCGGAACGATGTGATGTGCGTGAACGGTCACGTCGAACCCGCAGACTTTACACTTCAGTCCATCGCGCTCGGCGACCCGTTGGCGAAAGCTAACGCCGTACTTTTGTACGGAGGCGTTCCTCGCCTTCGCATGACGCGCTCGACGCCGATACGAAGCCGCCCCCTGGCGCAGCTTTCGTAAAACACCCTGAACGTCTTTTTCTCTCCCCCCGAGAGAAAGGAGGCCGGCACGAAGTCGATCCACCTGCGTAAGGGCATACTCTGCGAATTCGCAGTCTTCCCGCCCAATACCGTGGCTCTTGCCATTTGCAGTGGCGTCTAGCATGCCGGCGTATAGTTTTTCGATTGTCGGCATAGGGGGGCCATTGCGACGTCACAAAGAAACAGAAGGAAGGGGGCTCATGGCTGACGGTGTGGTGATCGTAGAAGAGGCCGCCGATACCATGATAGCCGCCGTGCTCGTCAGTGTGGAGGGTTGACCCACTCTCAACGCTCTTGTGGATGGCCGCTTGGAGTGTGTTCGCCTCAGTGCTGGCGACGGGGTGTGCTTTCGTCCGGCCGCCCTTGCCGCGCTCGCGCATCCCCATCACCGGAATTTTTCCCACCGTGCCCCGGCCGGCACGCAACTTTTTTGAAGCGTCGGGGCCATCGCGGTCAAGTGTTTGGATCGTCTTCGTTCCGCGAAGCAAAGTACGTCCGCAGCTGGTCGCGCAGATTCCTCGACCGCGCAGAGCCGTCATCGACGAGCTGATAGAGCCCCTGCCAGTCACGCTTGAGATCAACGTCAGGGTTGAATCCGTTGTCGACCAGGATGCGCCAGCGCTGCCAGTATTGCCGCGACCGCTTCGGCCCATGATGAGCATGCGTGATGAGGCCAGGGATGAACCCGATGTTGCGTCGGATCTCGCGCTCGGCCAGCGCCTGCCACTCATGCAACCGACGAACATAGCCGGGGTGCGCCTTCGGATGGAACGATCGGTCTACCTCACCGATCAGCGCTTGCGCTTGGTGATGGTCACCGGCGCCAGCGATGGCGAAATCAATCTGCCCGCCAACCGCGTCGAGCGCATCCCGGCGCCACGCCCACGCGAAACCCGGATGCCACAGGTGCGTTTTGCCTGGCTGCACCGGACCGCCGTAGTACGGACGGTGACCAGTGGGGTTGCGTTGATCGCCCTCGCGAAAACACGCCGCGAATGACTTGTGTGTCTGGTGCGGCCTGAAGTCGTGCGTCAGGTCGAGTGCTTCACTCCACGGCTGCAGCACCGCGTAGTGTTGCAGTGCCTGAACGATGGCACCTGCCCAATCCGGCCGAACGAAACGAACGTCGGCGTCGAGAAAAAGGATGTACTCGGCGTCATGGGGAAGCCGGGTCACGCCGACATTCTGTGACGACTCCTTGTGCCAGATTTCGGACTTGGTGCGCAGGCGCGTATATTGGTGCTGCGGAGTCGGCACCCATGACGGCGTCGCCGAATCCATCGCGGGCGCATACTCCGGCACCGCATGGTCACGATCCCCGAACGCGACCTCGACCGTATGCAGGACGGCGCCCGCGTCGTGAACCATCTTCGCAAAAGGCTCGTAGAGATCCCAGCGAGAACGGTAGCGCGCTGAATTGAACAGGGTGCACACCACATGCAAAGGCGCGTGGACGCGGTCGGGCCGCGAGAACATCCCCGGTTTGAATCCCTGCGCTGCCTCTTGATTCGCCACTGTCCACCACCTACCGAGAAGATCCGCCGCCTAGTTGCGCCGGTACAAGAACATGAGCCACAGCCAGGCGAGGTTCGCCGTGGCGATCGAACAGCCACCCGCGAAACTACACCAGAAGCCAATCGCTGGATACAGCCAGCAATTCCAAAGAGGTCGCTATCCGCTGCGTCGACATAATCGCCAAACTCGGACGTTCACGGTTGTACGGCTACGGCCGTTGCCACACCAGCATCGGATTCCAACACCCCCCACTTAACCCGCCCGCTCTTTTCTCTCATTCAACATCGGCAATCGGTTCACGATCTTCATCGTCTCCACACTCACCCGCACCACCCGCCCGATCAAATCCACAATATACCTCGGCTGGTTGTGTTCCTTACACCAGTCGTTCGGGTCATTCACAATCCCGCTGTCCTTGTCCCGCGTGAATTGATAGCGTTCGATAATCCATTCGATCGCAGGCTTGCCGTTCACGATGTAGTCGTACGCCTCCAGCGGAATCTTCGAGATCGTCAGGTGGCTGTTATAGATGATGCGGGTCTTGTCCCACTTCGCCCCCGCGGCCTTCTGCTCGGCGCTCGGGCGTTCGAATCGCATCTTGTCGACCTTATAGGTCTCGGGCAACCCCAGATCGAGCTTGTCGTGAATCTCCTCCACCGGCCAGGTCGGCACCGTCTCATAGTTCAAGTGCCATTCCGCCAGCTTCCGGCCGGAGTCGGAGAAGGTTTTGAAATCCTTGGTTTCTTTCGTCAGCGGGATGCGCGGCAGCATCTTCTTCAAGTCCGCCGCGAAGCGGGTGCGGTACTCGGGGGAATGCAGCACGCCGTAGACGTAATAGAAGATGTCCTGCTTGCCCACGTCCTTCCCGTACGCGGCCCGGAACGTCTTCAGGATCGCATCCGTGATCGCGTCCCGACGGCGATAGCCGTCGATGACCTCACCTTCGCTTTTACCGAGGTTGAGATTGCCGGAATCTTCGGCGGGTTCATAGAGATAGAGCGGGTAACACTGTCCTGTATCGTGCAAATGCCGGTTGGGCGTGCAATTGGTTATCAACGCGGAGAATTCTTTCGAAGCGCCGATGCCGGACACCATGATTGAGAGGTTTTTGGAGTTCGCAGTCGGGTAGATCTTCGGAATTTGGTAGACGCAGTTATTGAATTGGCGGTCGAAGTACATCCACTGCTTTGAATACGGACGATACATCGACTGGCGAACAGCGTCCGAATGGAATTTGCCCGCTTTTCCTCTCGCCAAATCCTGTTTTACCTCTCGCGTCCAACTGATCTTCTTGAGGTCGATCTCAATGAAATCGTCAACGGCTTCTAACCGCTCCTTCGGGGTAGTGGGAACGTTGGAGTTTTTGAATCGTTTCACTTCAGAATTGAAGAAGTCGATCATGTCGGACATGTTCGACCGCAATACTTTCTGCGAGAAGTTGTAGCACCATGCGTCGCGGTTGGTGATTACGCCGCTTGAGTAGTCTTCAAAGAATACAACCTTTGAAATCGCGTCGGTCTGGCCCAATTCATCGAAAGTCGAAAAGGCTTCGTCTCTCTGGTTGATCCAGTCATTGTCGCTATTGGGCTCAATCTCTCTCCACTTCCCTGCGTTTTCGATTCCCGAAACGCTCGCGAAACTCTTAACGAGCGCGAGCTTTTTTTCGCGGCTGAGGTAGTCGCCGATGTCGTGGTACCGGACTGTGCAACCGTCCTTCTTAGCGGGGTTCTTTACAAACAACGTGATGGCGATAGGCGCGCGACTACCGGAGCCGAAGATTTTTCCGCCTTCTTGCCTTGATAGCTCACCTGACGTCCGCTGGTTTCCGCGCAAGTTAAAGACCAGAATCGATGTAAATTCGTCTTTCAGGCAAGCACGCAAGCCATCGAATGCGTTACCGTCGATGTACGAGCCGTTGGTGACAAATCCAATTACGCCGCGGTCCTTGATCCGATCGCTGGCCCAGCGAATGGCGCGGACATAGCTGTCGTAGACACTGTTCAGCAACGTCGCATTTGACCTTTCCGCGTACGTCGCACGGATGCGGTCGTCCAACGATTCGTATTTGAGGTTCTTGTTTCCGTCGTTCTCACTGTTCTGTAGCGCGGAGTACGGCGGGTTCGCGATGACCACGCGAATCGGGCTGGCTTTCTGGCGTTTCACGCGGGCGGAGTTTTCGGGGAAGGTGCCTTCGAATTGTTGTTGGCCGGATTCGTAGAGTTGGAACGTGTCGGTCAGGCAGATGCCGTCGAAGGGGATGTAGTCGTCCTTGCCCTTGCCTTCGGCCAGGCTCGCGCCTTGGCTTCGCAGGCCGTGGAAGGTTTCTTCGATGTTGATGGCGGCGATGTAGTAGGCGAGCAGGACGATTTCGTTGGCGTGCATCTCGTGTTTGTATTTGTGCAGCAGCTTGTCGGGCGGGATGAGGCCGGACTGGAGCAGACGGACGAGGAACGTGCCGGTGCCGGTGAAGGGGTCGATAATGTGGACGTCTTTTTCGCCCAGTCCGCTGTTGAACTCGTCGCGTAAAACGTCCTGAACGCTGTGGATGATGAAGTCGACGACTTCGACGGGCGTGTAGACGATGCCCAGCCGCTCGGCCATGCGGGGAAAGGCCTTGTTGAAGAACTCATCGTAGAGCGTTTTGATGACGGTCTGGCGGCCTTCGGCGTCGTCGACGCCTTCGACTTTTCTTTTTACGGCTTCGTAGAACTTGTCGAGGGTTTCGGCTTCCTTCCCGATGGCTTGCTCGTCGAGCAATTGCAGCATCTTCCCCATGGCCTGCGAGACGGGGTTGTGTTGCGTGAACTGGTAGTTGCCGAACAGCGCGTTGAACACCGGCCCGGTGATGAGGTGCTGCGCGAGCATCTCGATCGCGTCGTCACGGCTGACGGCGGGGTTGAGGTTGTGCTGCAAACCGGCCAGAAATTCGGCGAAGGCTTTGGCGTGTTTGCTCTTGGGGTCGTCCAGCAGCGCCTTGATGCGCGTGATCAGGTCGGGCGTCAATGACCTACCGCAGCAGCGACGCGATGGTGCCCGCGATCGAACCGCCGATGGCTGCGCCGATGATGGCTACGAGCGGCACCAGACGATACTTCAGGTTCGCGACGTCCTGGCGCAAGTCGTCGCGTAGCGCGCGAGCGACGTCACGCGATTCGAGCGCGGCGTTGACCTTATGCTGGCACTCGGCCAATTCGTCGGCCTTCGCACCGACTTCCGCTTCCATCTCCAGCACGCGGGCCGCAAGGCCGTGGTTGACAGATTCGGCCGTTTTCGCGTAGGCCGCGCAGGCCGCTTCGTTCGCCCTGGCGACGCGAAGATCCGCAAGCAGCCGGGGACCCACCTCGGACTTGGCGCGCAAGATCGACATAAACAGCGAGCGCGCACCGCGTAGCTCGCGCATCGCTTCGTCGCGGAGCGAGAGCGCTTGCACCGACGTCAGGTTCGCACGCTCGGCGTTGCTCTGCGCCTGCTCGGCCGTCGTCTGCCAGTCACAGGCCACGCTCTTGTACGCAGCCAGCGTTGCCTCGCGCGACTCGACGGTGTCCGTCAGGTCGTCGACTTCGTCGAGCAAGCCGCGGACGTCAGCCTGCAGCTCGGTGCCGATCTCGCGCAGACCCGACACCGTGCGAATCTTGGTCAGGTCCACGTCCTCGAGACCAGGGGCGATGTCGTCCGGGTCCACCATGTCAGCCTCGACCACCACAACCTCGCTCCCCGCTGCCCGCTTTGCCATACCAGCCCCCTCGATTTTGTTTTGTGATGTCACTGCTCAGTCGAGCAGGTTGTGGCCCTCGTGCGGGGCCACGAGCGCGACCTGTCCGTCCCGCTCCACCCAGAGGCTGTTCAGCTCGCTGACCAGGCCAGGTGTCGCTTCGACGTCGAGGTTCAGCACCACCGACACGCGCGGCCCTTCCGGCGTTGGCAGCTGCATCACGCTGGCGATGCGTGCGGCGTAGGTTGTCGCCCCCATTACGCCGCGGCTCGGTTCTCGATGAAGTGAGCCGTCCGCGATTGACTCAGCGCCCTGCGCGAGCGCATCGACTTGCCGGCGCGTGAGGCGCACGATGACGCTGTCGCTGCCGCCGAATACGGTCAGCTGCGCACCGCCCTTGTCTGCCTCGGTCAGCGCGATGCCATTGCCGTTCTCGTCCTGCAGCCGCAGCTCGATCATCGCGCGTGCCGCGTGACGCGTCGTGCGCGTCGCTGCGCTTGGCGCTTGGCCTTGCGGAACGCATTCCGCGACGCCTTCCGCCGCACGCCATGGGCGCGGTTGTCCCGAATACGGGCGTCGATCACCAGCTCGCGACGGGCAGCTTCACCCGTCGGGGTTCCCCCGAACCACCTCCGCAGCTTCCTAAACATAGAACCCCCCTTACTCGCCGATGATCGACGCCAGCTTTGTGCGCGCCGTCTCGTACAGCGCGCGTGCCGAATCCGGGCGCACGTTCAGCTCCTGCGCGATCTCGAAGAACGATGCGTTTTCCATGCGAAGCGCGACCACGCGGCGCTCGTCGAACGTGAGTCGCGCCATCGCAGATTCGAGAATGAGGTGCGCTTCGGTTGCTTCGATGCCACCGTCGCGAGTGATAACGGACATGACTGGTTCCGATCTTGTGGAAGTGAACTACGAGAGCCGCTGCAGGACGGTTCCGAGAACCGACTTGACCGTGACGCGCAGCGGGCACTGCGGCTGCGCCATGCAGTGCTCAGCGCAGCCACACGGGTCGCCCGGATTCGCGGCCGTCGTGCTGGCGTACGCTCGGACGGCCGACGGCATGGCGCCGAACACGATGACTTGCGGGCAGTCAACTGCAGCAGCGACGTGCATCAGGCCCGAGTCGTTGCCGACGTACAGCGCGCAGCGTTCGAGCACGGCCGCGGTTTCGCGGATCGTCAGCTGGTCGAGGTAGCTCGCGTCCGTTTGCGGCAGCGGGCTATTGCGGCGACCACCGTTGCAGTCAGGCACCGTCGCGCCGACTTCGATGACTGGCACGAGCTCATCCGACAACGCAGCGACGAGCCGTTCCCACGAAGCGCGCGGCCAGCGCCGGCTCGGCCATCCGGCCCATGCGTCGACGGCAACCGCGCCGTGAGGATTGTCGAGCGCCTTGGCTGTCGCGCGCTCGGCGGTGGTCAGGAATATCTGAGGCTCACGGCACTGCAGCTGCTCGTACATTGGCGAGGCGTGGTCGATGCCGCAGGCGTGGGCGTACGAGTCGGCCATGTGCTGGCCGGCGTACCCACCGAGCGGCAGAACAACGACGGTGCCGTCATCTTCCCATCCGCCTTCGAGGTGAGGATTGCTCTCGAACAGCTCGGGCCGTCGGACGTCCACCGTCACACGCTCGCTCGGGCGGAAGGCCCGCAGCGCGCGCACCGTGGCCGTCATGGCGACCTCGTCGCCGAGCGAACCGCGCAGAAATAGGCGCACGGCTTAGATCGCCACGCGCTCGAACACGATGACACCGCCGTAGTCGAGGGCCGGGTCGTACGTATGTTCCACGATGCGCCAGTCGGGCCGCAGCATCGGCAGCATTCCGAGTTTGCGAATGGCTTCGAGCGTGGCCGTGCCGAAATCGGGGTGGTGCTTCGGACCCGTGCCCTGCCAGTCGCATTTGTTCTGTGCCAGCGGCGACGCGTCATGCAGGATCATGCGTCCGCCCGGCAGAACCTTGTCGCCGTAGTGCAACGCATCGAGCATCACGTGATTGATGTCGTGTCCGCCGTCGACGAACAGGAAATGCAGCCCGTTGGAAACTTCGATGTAGACGTGACTCGACTCGCCCTGCACCACGCGCGCGCCAGCGAACGGCGGCACGTCAGCGCACACAGCACCGCCTGCACCATCGCGGCCGTTGTCGACGCCGACGTAGTCAAATGCGATGCCGCGGTCGGTCAGGAACTCGGCCATGCCGCGCGAGGTTTCGCCGTGGCAAATACCGATTTCGCAGAGGTTCAGCGTCGTACCCGCGAACTGTTTCGCAACCGCGAGCAACGAGTGCGCGATCGCGGTTGCATCGACCGCCGTAATGAGTCCGAACCGCTTCAGCATCCCGACCCCCTCACGTCCACTCGAAACCGTTATGCGGTGACGCGATCACGACCGTGCGCACCTGACCGCTGACACGTGACGCACACAGCTTCAGCGGGCCCGGCACGTCTCGGTCAGGAATGTCGCCGAAGTCGTGCACTTCCATGCCGAGGTTGGCGACGCTCGCCCATGCGGCGAACGTCCGCAGCACCTCGAATTCCATCCCCTCGCAATCGACCTTGAGCAGCGCACAGCGCTCGATCGCGTACCGCTCGAAGATGGCGTCTAGCGTGGTTGATGGTGCTTCGCTGACGAGGTGTCCGCTCGGGTCGCCGACGTAGAAACTACTTCCGCCGCCGGTGTTATAGCTCGGCGTTACGACCCGGACCGCGCGGCCGTCACTGCTCACGCCAGCATGATGCGGCTCGACGAGATCGGCGACACCGTTGGCCGCGATGGTCAGCTGCAGGTGGCGGAAATTGTCGGCGGCGAGCTCGTAGCTATAGGCACGCACGCCGTAGCGGAGCGCGAGGAAGCAGGCGAACGCGCCAGTGTGCGCGCCGATGTCGACGACGACGTCACCGGGCTGCAGGTTCAGCTCGCGGACGCCGTAGCAATCTTCGCGCAGCTCCTTGACGACGCCGAGCGTCGAGCCAGCGCCCGCGCTGTCATGCACGACGAGCGACACGCCGTCGATGATCTCGGTTGACTGAACCGTCTCGCTCACGCTGCCCCTTCCAGGACCATGTTGACCGCTTCCAAGACCTCAAAAACCGAGATCGCCGAGAAGCACGGGGCGATCTTGTTGCCGTTCTCGACGGGACAGCTGGTCAGCCAGCACGGCGAGCAGGCCACGCGTTTCTCGACCCACACGTCACCGACGTATCCGACTACCTCGCGCTGCTCGCGGCCCCCGGCTACGATCACCGATCGCGTCCGCACGGCGTTCGCGAGGTGCATCGGCCCAGAGATCGGTCCGACGTGACAGCGCGCATCGGCCAGCAGGCGCATGCTGAGCCGAACCGGCCAGCCGCGCGCGTCGATGTCGGCGCCGACGTCCGGGTCGTCAGTCGACCCGACCTGCACCACCTTGACGCGCCCATCGCTCGCGAGGCGGGCGACCAGCTCGCGCCAGTCCTGCGCCGGCCATCGCTTCGTGTTTCCTGCCCACGGCCCCGCGCTCGACTGGACCGTCACGTACCGCGGGAAGGGGGGCGATTCGCCACCCTCACCCACCATGAAATATGCGCGTTGCTGAATCGTCGTCGGCGGCTCAAGCCCGAGCTGCCGACACATGAACGTGACCTGATGCTCACCGCCCGTGGTGTTCATGTCGTCGAGCGCCGCGAACGTGCGCGGCGAGCTCGGCGACCATGGCTCAGTCATCACGTCGAGATTGCCGACGTACAGCTCAGGGTAGGCGACAGCGAGGGTGATCGGTTCCGATGGACGCTGGCGGCGGATCTCGTGCGCCACCGCGGAAAGGACCATGGCATCGCCAAGGCCCGGACCACCGGCTACGAGTCGCACGCCGGAATGCCGTTGTAGATCGAGAGCGTGCGATTGACGAACACGAACCGCGCCGGATGGCGTTGGTACACCGCTTGGTAAAACTCCCCGTCGCATTCGTAGCGATCGCGGTTCCACCGCAGCTCGCCGATCAAGTCGAACGGCACGCAGCACTGTCCCGTGTCGATCATGCAGGGCTGCACACGATCCGGCGCAGCGATGCACCGCAGGTTCCCCGCGGCGTCGACTTGATCGACAACGATGGCGTGCCCTGGCTTCGTGCGCATGTAGTGCGCGACGGTCGCCAGATACTCGGGGTGCATCGTGGTGTCGTCGTCGAGGAAGCAGACGTATCCGCCGGCAAGGCGGTCGAGCACGTCGCTACGCTCTGCCGAGCCGACGCGGCCCGTTACATGGCAGCGCGTCATGCGGCAGAGGAACGGCAAGGCGCGATCAGTCTGCGTGACATCATCGACGATGAGGAACGATGCGAGCGACCGCCACCACACTATCGGCATGTCCTCGCCGGCATTGCGCAGCGCAGTCGCGATCGACCGCCCGATTTCGGGCAGGTTCGCGACGCGCGTCACCGGCGTGACGATCGTTAGGGTAGGCAGCAGGTCCACGAAGGCTCCTCGGGTGCACTTGAAGATGCGGCGCCAGTGACGACGCCGTTGCCGCGCGCGCGAAGCGCAACCGGCCAAAAGTACGACGGCCCCGGTACCGCACCCCGGAAGGGGTGCAGCCCGAGGCCGCTTCGTAGTCGGCTGGGTCGTCCCGCCTGCTCGATGGCCGCTAGTGCGGCTCTTGAATATTGCCCTTCGATTTACTGCCATGCCCATTTCTGGACAGAAGCGACCTGTTGCCGCCGTTCACCGGCTTGGCCGGTTCGGCTGGCTCGATCGACACCTCAACCGAAGTCGGGGTCGGTCGTTTGACCTTTGGTCGCTTCATCTTGTGACGTCGGAAACGCAAGCGGGGCGCCGGCTTCGCAGCCTGGCGCCCCGCGGGTTCATCTCAGATGGTTTGCGATCTAGTTGCAGTGCATGGCGCACTCCTGCTCGCGTTTACCGTTCGTTCCCCTCGGGAACAATTGCGATGGTGGCTTATACGGGTACCCGTCGTGTCAAGTCAAGGTGTCATCCCTGGCCCGACTCCGGCCATACGCGGGGCAATCGCGGGCCGATCATCCGTCAGGCGCTTTTCGCCATCCGAACGGGTGCGGAATTGCCGCCCGTGAACACACGATCGAACGCATTTCGCATGCGATCAGCGATCGCCAGGCGCCACGATCGGCGCGAGTAGCCGAGCGACCGAGCCCGCGCCCACTCATGCAGCGCGGCCCCCGTGAGCACGACCTGTGCGCCGGGGCCACGGTCCTCGCCGACATCGACCCCCATGCGGAACACCGGCAGATCCTCGGTCGCCGCGATGTCGCGCATGCGATCCTCGGAGTAGCCGAGCGCCCCGGCAATTTCCTTCCAGCCCATCAGCACCGCGTCGCGGGGGATTCTACGCACCGGCAGCCTCGGCCGACTCCATCTGCACCGCGGCGCGCGCCCCCTCGATCTCGTCCTGCTGGTCGTTGATGATGGCCTGCATGGCCGCGACCTGCTCGGCGTACTGCGTGCAGCCCTCGCAGGTGCGCGGCGTGCTGGCGCGCGACTTCCGCAGGCCGGCAGCCTTCAGCTTCTCGCGCAGCGTCTTGACCGAGAGCTGGTCGCGCTCGCAGGCTTCGAGCCATTCGACCTGCTGTTCGGCCGTGAGCGACGCCACTTCCTTGTGGTGCGACCAGTCGACGACGCCGACTCTGCGGCGCCCGTTCTCACCGCCGGGTACGTTCTTCGCGACGAACAGAAACTGCGTGAGGGTCGCCGGCTTGTAGCTGTAGGCTTCCAGGTCGGGGATGACGGCCGCGTAGTCCTCACCGAACTTCCGCTCACCCTCGACGAGTAGATCACCCAGCGCCCACGGCACGCCAGTGCCGTACTTCCCCACCTGGATGACGCTTTGCTTCCAGGCGTCGTAGCTTGCGCGGTCGACCGTCGGCCCCTCCGCACCCTCGACTGCCACATAGGTCAGCTCGTTGTCCTGCCCGTCCTCGTTCATCTCGTCCACCATCACGCCATCCCCCGTGCTTGCTTCTCGTCGTTGAACCACGACGGTTCTGGAATCAGCCCACGGCGCGCGAGCTGGAAGGTTGCCTCGTCGCGCGCCTGCTTCACCACGCTCCCGTATTTTCTTTCGTACCAAGTGCCGCCAAACTCGCGGGTCATCACGTCGAGCTTGCCGTACGTGACTGGACTCATGTTCTTCGCCGGCTTGGCGTCCGGGCCGAACCGCACCGGCAGGTGCGCGTGCAACGTCTCCAGCTCCAGCGCCACCCGCCCCTCGATGGCGACCTGCGCGAGTGCCACCGCGATCTCGGCGATGCGGTCGCTGTTTGCGCTCGGGTCGACGTCACCCCGAATGCGGCCAGGGTCCGCCAGCGTGCAGCGCCCCGCGCTGCCAACCTTCGCCGAGAAGTACGCCGTCAGCGCGGCAGCCAAGTGCGAATACTGCGGGCGATGCTCGCTATGATGCCCCACCTTGCACCCCCTCCCGTTACACACGCTGTCGGCGCATCGACGCCAGCAGTTTTTCCCGTGCTACTGCTTTCACCGGCTGCGGATACTGGCTGCCGCACCGCGGGCACGGCACCTCGACCAGCACCGACGAGACTTCGACCGCAGACGTGCGCCCGCACTGCGCGCACCTCGCGTCCATCGTCTCGCGTGGTGGCTTCACGCGGCGACCTCGATCAGCTCGGGGTTCCACCCCTTCGTGCGCAGGAAGTGATTCGCCTTGGCGTAGGCGACCACGTCCAGCCGATCGTTGAATCGTGCGAACCACACCGGCGGGGTGAGCGAGTGCCACCCGACGCGGCCCGTGTGGTGCGCGGTGCAGAGCGCGAGGAAATTCTGCGGCACGTCGTCACCGCCCTTCGACTTCTTGACGACGTGATGCACCTCGACGAACGGACAACCGGCCCGCGGATGCCCTTCGGGGTAGTGCACCGCATACCAGCAGTCCGGCCCCGCGGCTTCGCAGACCGGGTGCCGCGCGCGATAGGCGAGGATCGCGGCCGGATCTTCGATGCGTCCGTCAGGCTTCGACAGCGACGTCACGACTTCGGCGCTGCGGTCCACCTCAATCGGTGCCAGCGGCGGCAGCGGCTCGCGCACGATCGGCACCACCTTGACGCCGAACTCGCGCGGCTCGACGGCGACACCCCGCTTCGGCCGCGCGATCAACGCCCGCAGCGCCTCGGCTGCATCGTCGTACCGTTCGTCCACGATGTCGCGAATCGCCTGCTCGACCACGCGACGCGCGGCCCCGGTGAGCTTTGGCGGATTCACGCCGCGTCAGCCTTGCGCGTGCGGTAGCGGCCGACGTTCGCTTTCCACCGTTCGCGCTGATGCTCAAGGCAGCGCGTGTAGTACCCCTGTCTGGCTGTCTCGCAGCCGTCCTCGAAACACGTTTTCGGCAAAATCCTCTCCAGGGCGATCGCTCGCGAATGGTCGTGCCGATCACAGTGCCGCGTGCAACGGGCACACTGGAACGCGCGGGGCGCATCGCACTCGCCGGCCGTACAGTACTTCATCCGCTCTTTCGGCCACAGCTCCAGAAATTCCAGCTCGTGCGCCTTGGTGCAGGTGTCGCGCGTGTACGTGATGCGTTTGCGCTTCAGCAGGTCGACGATGCGGCGGCGGAACTGGTCGGCGTCGAGCTCCATCACCGCCGCGGCCCAGAGGAACGAGCCGAACTCTCGCTCAGGTCGCGGGTCGTACAGAAACCAGCGGATGGCCGCGAGGCGTTCGCGTGTGCACTTGCCTAGCGATTCGTACGCGTTCTTCACCAGCGCGTACGCCATCTGCATGTGCCGGGGAACGGACTCGACCGGGTAGAGGTTCCGGCGTTGGTTGACGGGTTGTCGCGTCGCGCGATCCCCCAGAAAAATCTCGTCGGCGTTGTGGTATCGCATCCTTCAGGCCATCCCTTCGTGGTTGTCGTTGCCGTAGTCGTTGCCGTAGTCGTTGCCGTGGCGCTCTGCGCGCGCTTCCTCCACCGGGTCGATGACGCGGCAGAACTTCCGCACCGCGCGCATTTTGTAACGCCCCTTCGGCCCGTCGCGGTTCTTCGCGAGCGCCAGCAGAAATTCCTCGTCGTGCTCGCCGGCTGATTCCTTGTCGGCGAAGTGCGCGAACATGATCCCGTGCGCGTCTTGTTCGAGGTTCCCGCACAGCGCGAGATCCGCCATCAGCGGCTCGCGGTTTTGCTTCTCGCTCTCGCGATTGAGCTGCGAGACGAGCAGCGTGTTAACCTTCGCCTCTTTGCAGAAGCGCATGCCCCAGCCGCTGACGACCGCGATGCGTTCGCGCTCCTGATCGTCACGCAGGCCCGGAACGCCGCTCACCAGCCGGACGTGGTCGATGATGATTTGTCCGATCTTCGGATTTTGCCGCTTCATCGCGCGGAGCCGGCGCACCTGCTGCGGCCACGGTAGGTGATCGTCGAAGATCCAGAGCGGCAGCCGGCGGTATTCCTCCAGCTTCGCGAGGGCCGCGGCGCGCTCGTCGTTCGTGAGCAACGAGCGACCCGAGTGCGTGAACCCCATCTGCAGATTCATGTTCGGTATGCCGAGATCCTTCGCGGCGCGGCGCAGCAGCACCTGCCCCGCGGCGTTCTCCAACGAGAGCAGCACCGAGCCGACGCCGTTGAACGCAGCCGCGAACATGATGTCGGACGCACACACCGACTTGAACGAGCCCGGACGACCGGCGACGATCCACTGCGATCCGAGCTTGAACCCGCCGATACTCTCGTCGACGACGGGGTAGCCGGTCGGGATGCGGCGCGCGTCCTTGGTCGTGATGATCAGCGTTGCTTGCGTGATCGCGTCGCCGATCTCACCCGTGCTGACGGGCTCGGCGTCGTCGCTCACTTCGCTGACGCGATCCTCGGCGCGCGTCATCATCTCGCGCACCGAACCATCCGGCGGGTCGTACGCGTCCTGTAGATTCTTGATCGACGCCTCGATCAGCCGCCGCTGCGTCGCCTTGTCCGCGACGATCCGCGCATATGACGCCACGTTCGCCGCGCTCGGCGTGTGGTTCATCAGCTCGCTGATGTAGGACGCGCCACCGACGTCAGCGAGCTGGCCGCGCGATCGCAGAATTGCCGTCAGCGTGACGCTGTCGATCGGTTCCCTGCGGTCGTACATTTCGAGCGCGACGGCGAAAATCACGCGGTTGGCCTTCGCGTAGAAGTCGCCCGCCGCGACGATGCCGATGATCCGATCGAGCGCGACGGGCTCAATCAGAATGGCGCCGATCACCGACTGCTCCGCGTCTGAGCTGCTCGGCGGCACGCGCCGCAGGAACGTGTCGTCGGGACTAGGCATACTTGCGACCTCCCTGAATCATTTCCTCAGTGATCTCGAAGTCGGGCAGCCGGCTCTGCGTCGGCCGCGAAGCGCTGACGGCGATCGACCCCTTGCCCTGACCGAGTAGCGCCGAGATTTTCCCAACGAACGCCGGCACGGTCGCGCCGATCTTCTCGCGCACGAAGTCGTCCGCCCCGAGCGACGCGAAAAACCTGTCGATCAAGGCACAGAGCTTTGCGACGTCGTAGGACTGCGGCAGCCGCTTGATCACTGTGCCGTCACGTCCACCCACGACGGGGTAGGCTTCACCGAGCGCTGCCTGGTGCGCCTGGCAGAAGTGATCGAGCACCGGGCGGACTCGGGCGTCAGCTTCCGGGTTGGTAGGACGGCGCCGACGGGCGCCGGTGATCTCTTTTGGTTCTTCTGATGTTTCTACTGATGGTTTACCGGACGTGGACGTCCGGTCGACACCGGACGTGGACGTCCGGTCGACACCGGACGTGGACGTCCGGTCGACACGGTCGACACCGGGCGTGGACGTCCGGTCGACACCGGACGTGGACGTCCGGTCGACGTGCCGTAGACTTCCGGGCGGTCGTGCACGTCCAGGTGGCAGCCCACGTCCGGTCGACGCGGAGTCGCGCAGGCGCTGGCGAATGGCCTGACACTCAGTCGAAGTCGGCAGTCGCTCGATGAGGATGCGGTAGCGATCCGTCCCGTGCGCGCCTTCTCGCGCCTCGCGCATGATCCAGCCGTCATCTCGAAGCTGCTTCAGGGTCGCTCGGGCAGCTCGATCGCCGGCACTGACCTTGTGCGCGATCAGGCGCTGACCGGCCCAAATGCCGCAACCGTCGTCGTTGGCGTGATCGGCGAGCGCGACCAGGCACAGCTTCTGGTGCGTCGGTAACTCGGTGTACATGACGCGCGCCATCAGCTCCGCGCTCACTGACGCTCTCCGGCGAACGTCACGCTTGCGGTCTGAAGGTACGCGTCGATATCGGCGAGCTCCTGTAATTTCTCAGGGGTGACCGGCGCATCCGGGAGCCAGGAAGCTACTCGGCGCAGCTCGCCTAGAATTCGAGAGAGATCGCGGCGCCAGCGATCAACCATCGCCCTGCGGTGCTCGTCTGGCGTTCGGTCGCGCTTGCTGACGTTACAGCGATCGCACGCCGGGACGAGGTTGCTGCTCTCGTCCGAACCGCCCCGCGAAACTGGCACCTGATGATCGGACGTCCACCGACCAGTAAGCTCCCGCAGATTGACACCGCAGTACCAGCAGTGGTAGTCTGTCTTGGCCCACACGAGCGCTTGACGCTCGCGGAACGAACGCCCCCGGCAGTCGCTCAAGAAACACACCGAGCGCACCGAGCGCACTGGCGCCCCTTGACCTCAACCATTCCCCGACCCCCTGACGCCTGAGCGCGTGTGCGCTCGGTGTGCTGGATTCAGGGGTGATTCGTGATCACGGGTCACCCGTGCCGCGAATCAGAACGATCACCTAGGATCAGGCTCGATCGAGTGCGTTACTGCTCTTTGCAGTCGAAGTAGAGCTTGACCTGAGCGATTGCTCCGCTAACCCCTTGCTGCGCCGTCCGTATTACCCTCACCACCCCGCCACTGTGCGCGCTTTGTGCGCGCCGCACTCACTACTACCATGGAGTCTGAGAAGTCAAGGGTTTTTTCAAAACCTACCATCGGGTACTGTCCTAAGTCGGGTCGAATTAGGACACTCGATGCGGGAAATTAGGACACTCGGAGACTAGGCGAGCTTCCGGGCAAGATGCTCGTCTAAGATCTCCCGCACAGTGAGCGGTAGAATCACCTTCCCGGAGCGCCGAAAGAACGCGTCGCATTCGGTAAGCGCGTCGGACGTGAAGGCGAAGGACACGAAAAACCCCTTCGTCCGGTTCTCGCGCATCATGCAGGCCTCAAAGCTATCGATGTCTGGCCGGCCCGCTTTGTCCTTTTGCTTCACCTGGATCGGATACCACGTGTCCATGAAGCCCAGCTCTTGGGCCTCGGCAACCTTCTCCCGCGTTTCCTTGGCCTCCCGTCGGTGTTCCATCGCCGACACCGGATAGATGCGCCCGTCGATGCCCATGTCGCCGGCTTGGGCCTTGTTGGGGATGCCGCCGAGCGCGATCACGGCCCAGTTTTCAAACTCGAACGGCGGAAGCTGGCGCAACTTTTCCTCGCTCCACGGTAAGTCACGCACCACGAAACCGCGGCCGGCCTGCCACAGCTTCTCGTCCTCACGGATCTTGCACACGTCACGGAGCCGCTTTGCCATGACACGGCAGGCGGTCGGAGAAATGTCGACGCCGATCCACTGGCGTTTCAGTTTCTCGGCAGCGACGAGGGCCGTTCCGCAGCCGCAGAAGGCGTCGAGTACGATGTCCCCTTCATTGCTGCTCGCGTTGATGATGCGATCGAGCAAGGCGAGCGGTTTCTGCGTCGGATAGCCGAGGCGTTCTTTCGCTTGGGAGTTGAGCGGCGGAATGTCCGTCCACACTGTGTCGATCGGACGCCCCTCTTGCTCATCGAGGTATCGCTTCAACTGCGGGACAGATCCCGGCTTGGTCTGTACCACGATGCCTTGCTCGTGGGCTTCCGTCATGCGTTCCCTGGTCCAACGCCAGACGCGCTTGATGCCAAGGAACTCATAGGTGAGGTTCGGGCGATCCGGATTCGGATTGATGAGGTTGTCGAGCCGGTAAACGCGTCCGTCGGGATCGCGGTGGGAGTACTTGCCTGCGGTCTTCTCATCGAGGTTATCGGGGTCGTATGGGTCATAGGGGCGATGGAACGTGATCTTGCCGCCGCCGCCGTAGAACAGGATCGTATCGTGGTTGTTCGGGAACCCCGTGAAGGCGAGGCCCTTTGAAAGATTCCGGCGCCAGATGATTTCGCACTGAAAGTTGTTCTCACTAAGGATCTGGTCGAGCATCACCTTGACGTAGTGCGACGCGTGCCAGTCGCAGTGATAGTAGAAGCTCCCCGTCTTCTTGAGGACGCGCGCCAGCTCGACACAGCGCGGACGCATGAACTCGATATAGGCTTGGGTGGAAGCGTGCCGGTCCTCGAACGCGCGCCTTTCTTTCGTCTCTCCCCAGAACACTTCGTAGTTGCGGTTCGAGTTGAACGGCGGGTCGATGTAGATCAAGTCTACGCAGGCGGCGGGGAGCTTCTGTAGTTGCTCCAGGCAATCGCCGCAGTAGATTATGCACGTGTCGAGCAGGGCGGAGCGCCGGGGCACGCCGCGTCTTAGCATAGGCCCCGCAAACCGCGCCAGCGGTTGCGGGTGGGCGCTATTTGCGCCCACCCTTGCCGCCCTTGATGACGTAAAGCTTGCGGGGCGTCGTCGGCGACGTTACGCCCTTGGCCTTCGCCGCGCTCATCCCCTTCGGCACTGGCGGGGGCGCGAGCGGCGTCGCTTCTGGGGCCGACAGCGCCGCGTCGACCAGCTCGCCAATCGACCAAATGTGATCGGTGACACCGAGCGCCATTGCGGGCGTGGAGCGGATCGACTCATGCCAGCGGCAGAGATTGTACCAGGGCGAGGAAAAGAACCGACACCCACCGGAAACCATAACCGTTGAATCGACAACGAGACGTGCGGGGCCGAGCGCCCCTACACACCGAGATGACGTGAAATACCAGGCACCGGGCACCCCCAAGACGTGATCGCTCGGGGTTAGCACGGCCCAGAAAGCGCTAGCAAGGCAAAACCCGGCAGGTGTCAACCGTCGTCACGTCTAGCCATTCTCGTCCGGAAGATACCCGGTTTTGCGTAGTCCAAGCTGGCGCAGCCACGTCGACGTTTCGAGCCCCTGCTTGCGGGCGTAGTCCTCTAGCGATTTCTTTTCCGCGGGGAACAGCGTGACGCGAATCGAGGGCTCGCGCCGGCCTGCTGGCTTGGCCGCGGCGCGCTGCTCTTGGGTTTTCCGACTCTCGGCATACGTGTCGCGAGCAGTAGTCGAGCCGGGCCGCACAGTCAATCAAGACTAGGGTGCTTGACATCCCGGTACCGTGTATGGCAAATACTCTGTACCTCGAATGGACACGACCCGCACCCGACTGCTGCATGTCATCACGGCGCCGCAGCAAACTTCTCGCTGCGTTTCTGGCGTTGACGTAAATCGTTCAGCGTCAATGCGGTGCGCGTGGTGCTCAGTCGGGAACCTGTCGGACGACGTGATCATGCCGCCGCGTGCATCAGGGCGCGGCTATCGACGACGCTGCCTTAGATGCGGCGCGTACACGGAGGTGGGAGCGATGGAGAACGGGAACGGCAACACCGCACTGGCCGCACCGGAATTGACGGTGCACGAAATCGAGTACACGGAGCCGGCCGTCACGATTCGTCGGCTCGACGACAGCACGGAAACGGTGCCCGCGCAGCCGTGTCGCGCCTATGAGATCCGCCGCAACGGGCAGCGCATTCACCAGACGGCGACGCCGGGTGAAGCGGTGGCCTTCGTGCGCGGGTACGCCGAGTCCGCCGCGGTGCACGCGTGAAAGAGGCAGTCGCCTTCGAGACGTTGCGACGTCGGATCAACCGCACGGTCGTTGCGTTCATCCTGCTCGGGTGCGTCGCCCCGGTGTCGGTGCTGGCCGTGTTTCACTTCGGCGACACGCTCGGCAACGCGTGCCTGTACGTCGGGCACCGGCTCAAGAACGCCGGCACCGAGATCGAGACTGACGGCATGGTGTCGCTCGTCTACCTGCGCGAAGCCGCGGGCCAAGAGGAAGCACTACGCGCCCAGCAACGTCGTGAGGAGCTGGCGCAGGCGAGCATCGAGACGCGCGTGGCCGGAGCTTTCGCCACGAAACCGAAACCCGCAACGCCCGAGAAGGGCCGGAGGTAGTCATGATCAAGATCATTTCAGGAACGGAAGCCATCCCCGTCGAGCATCCGGTGTTTTTGATCTTCGGACAGCCAGGCATCGGTAAGTCCACGCTCGGCTACTCGATGGGCGACGTGCTCTGTCTCGACTTCGACCTCGGCGCGCATCGCGCGGCGAATCGGCGGGACACGGTGCAAATCAATGCGTGGACCGACGTCGCTGAACTGCTCAGCAACCGCGACGTCCTGGCGCGGTACAAGTCGCTGTGCGTCGACACGGTTGGCCGCTGCCTCGACGCGCTCACCGCAGACATCGCCGAGAACGACCCCAAGAAAGCACCGGGCGGCAACCTGTCCCAACAAGGCTGGGGCGTGCTGAAGAATCGCTTCCGGCAATTCGTCGCCCAGGCGCGCGGGCTCGGCAAAGACTTGCTGCTGATCGCGCATGACAAGGAAGACAAGGACGGCGACGTGCGCGTAGTCCGCCCCGACATTACGGGCGGCAGCTACGGGGAGGTGCTCAAGAACGCTGACTTCCTCGGGTACTATTTTCTATCGGGCAAGGATCGCGTGCTCGACTTCTCGCCGACGGATCGGTGGGTAGGGAAGAATCCCGCGAGCTGGTCGCCGTTTAAGGTACCAGCAACCGGAAAGTGTACGACGTTCATGGGCGATTTGTACGCCAAGGGTCGTGACGCGCTCGGCGCGATCAGCGGGGAGTCCGCGAAGGTGCTCGCCGTCGTCGAGGAATGGCGCGAGCGTATCGCTGCGCTGACCGAACCAGACACCTGTACGACAATGGTCGATACCATCGCAGACGCGAAGCTACCGGCCATCGTCGAAACGCAAGTCAAGAAGCTACTGGCGGATCGTGCGAAGGGACTCGGACTCGCTTACGACAAGGGCGCAAAAGCCTTCACGGCGACAGCAGCAGCGGCGTAGCCGTGGGTCGCTCAATAAATATCCTGGGCGCGCAGTTCGGGCGCCTCGTTGTGATCGACCGTGTCGACTACGGCTTACCTGGGCCGATCCTTTGGCGGTGTCGCTGTCAATGCGGCCGGGAGATCGCCGCTCTCACGGGGGCGCTCCGGCAGGGCAAGACCAATTCGTGCGGCTGTCTCCGACGCCAGATCACCGGAGCGCTACGCCGTACTCATGGCCGCTCGGGTACCGACCCGCTCTACTCAACATGGGCGGGGGTGATCAATCGGTGCACCAACCAAAATGAACCGAAGTACTCCGAGTACGGGGGACGCGGCATCTTCGTGTGCGATCGGTGGCGACATGATTTCGTCGCCTTCGCGGACGACATGGGGCCGAAGCCGACGCCGCAACACACGATCGACCGCAAAGATAATGACGGGCCGTATTCGCCCGATAATTGCCGGTGGGCCACACCGACAGAGCAGGCAAGCAATCGGCGCGTTCGCCGCGATTCGCGGAGGGTCGCATGACCATCATGCGCGCCAGCGCCACAACCATCGAGTCATTTCGATTGTGGCGCGATCCCGAACAAGCCTGGATGAGCGAGGCTGATCTACTTGCCACGATCCGCGGGGAATTCACGCCGAATCGCGGCATCTTGATCGGTCAGGCGTTCGGCAAGATTCTCGAAAACCCCGACAAGTATCGAGTCTCGGGAGGCTACCGCACGAAGCACTGGCCCCTTGTCGAGGACGGAGAAAAGAAGTGGCTCGCATTTCATTTCTCCGACGCGACAATGGCGGGGCCGCTCGCGATTGCCGTACGTCACGGAGTCTACGAGGCGAAGGCGCAGAAGCAGTACGGCGACGTTCTGATTGTGTCGAAAGCGGACATGCTGGTCGGGGCCGACCTGCACGAATTCAAGACGACACTGAATAGCTTCGACGCCGAGAAGTACGCGGTCAGCTCGCAATGGCGATTCATGGCTTCGGCATTCCAACCGCGTCGCATCACGTACCACGTGTTCCTGTTACGCGAGGGGAAGGGCAGCGAAGCGGGCGTGGTTGTCGGGGAGCTACGCGACATCGAAACGATGCCGCTCTACCCGTACGCCGAATTGGATCGCGACTGCGCGGACCTGGCGCGCGACTTCGCTGCGTACGTGACGCAGCGCGGACTCGACGGGATGCTCCGCGAACGGCAAGCGCGCGTCGACTTAGGTTTGCCGTATCAGCCAGCGGCGTAGCGACGTCGGACACCGGCGCGCACCAGCAAAAGGGGGACGTGGGGATGAACTACATTCAAGTCGCAACGCAAGCTGAACTCGAAGCGATTTTGATTCGTCAACGAGCCGGCGAGCGAGTCACGCCTGACTGCATCGGCTCGGGGTACTTCGAAGCGTCCGACAGCGCCACGGTGCAAGCGTCCGGCAGCGCCACGGTGCAAGCGTCCGACAGCACCACGGTGCAAGCGTACGACAGCACCACGGTGCAAGCGTCCGACAGCACCACGGTGCAAGCGTACGACAGCACCACGGTGCAAGCGTCCGACAGCGCCACGGTGCAAGCGTCCGGCAGCGCCACGGTGCGAGCGTACGGCAGCGCCACGGTGCAAGCGTCCGGCAGCGCCACGGTGCAAGCGTACGACAGCGCCACGGTGCGAGCGTCCGGCAGCACCACGGTGCAAGCGTCCGGCAGCACCACGGTGCGAGCGTACGGCAGCGCCACGGTGCAAGCGTCCGACAGCACCACGGTGCAAGCGTACGACAGCACCACGGTGCAAGCGTCCGACAGCGCCACGGTGCAAGCGTACGACAGCACCACGGTGCAAGCGTCCGACAGCGCCACGGTGCGAGCGTCCGGCAGCGCCACGGTGCGAGCGTCCGGCAGCACCACGGTGCAAGCGTACGACAGCACCACGGTGCAAGCGTCCAGCAGCGCCACGGTGCGAGCGTACGGCAGCGCCACGGTGCAAGCGTCCGGCAGCGCCACGGTGCGAGCGTACGACAGCGCCACGGTGCGAGCGTACGACAGCGCCACGGTGCGAGCGTCCGGCAGCGCCACGGTGCGAGCGTACGACAGCGCCACGGTGCAAGCGTCCGGCAGCGCCACGGTGCAA
>Ga0226658_10000014_pt1 | contig 59686 bp, 42 predicted proteins | sample OliLak19BULKMAT1_FD_169091 | JGI IMG/M metagenome (GOLD analysis project Ga0226658, IMG submission 169091) | Freshwater microbial mat bacterial communities from Lake Vanda, McMurdo Dry Valleys, Antarctica - Oligotrophic Lake LV.19.BULKMAT1 (v2)... | ecosystem: Environmental > Aquatic >... | reverse complement strand
AAGAGCGGCATGAGCTGCAGCCGCTCGGTCTCGGTGGCCAGCTTCGAGAACCGCAGCGGTTCCCCCCCCTCGGCCGGGACCCGCCAGATCCCCCGGCCCACGGCCAGGTTGATCCGGCTGAAGACGATTTCGCGGTTGCTGGTCCAGGTGAGGCCCGTGATTCCGGTCGGATCCAGTTCGCAGACGGTGGTGAGCGAGGTCCCGTCTGCCGCGATCTTCTTGACGCTGCCGTCGGCGGCGCCGAAGGCGATCCACCGGCCATCCGGTGAGAACTCCGGCGACCGCGCACCGGCGGTGCCCGGGAGCTCGCGCGAGTTGAGCTGGTTGAGATTCCGGATGTGCAAGGCCCAGTCGCTACCCCCTCGGCTCACCGCGTAGACCACCTGACGCCCGTCAGGCGAGAGCGCCAGGTAGGTCCCGATGCCGTTCACCGGGAAGGCGATCTGGGTCCCGGTCGACGGCTGCAGCTCGAAGCGGACCACGGCGGCTGGCGCCGCCGCCGGACCCCGCCACCAGCCACCGATCGCGGCGCCGAAGGCGAGTACGGCGGTGAGCGCCCACGGCACGGGCGAGCGGAGGCTCCAGCGCCGTAGCGGGATCGCCGGCGCTGTGTGCGCCGTTGCCGGTCCCGATGACGCCGCGAGTGCCGCGGCGAATTCGGCCGCCGTCGAAAAGCGATCGGCGGGCAGCTTCTGCAGCGCCGTGAGCACGGCGTGCTCCACCCGGGCCGGGACCGTGTCCCGCATCCGCGACGGCGGGATCGGCTTCTCCGTCATCACCTTCGCCACGATCGCCTGCGCCGTGCTGCCCATGAACGGCGGATCGCCGGTGAGCATCTCGTAGGTCACGCAGCCCAGGGCGTAGACATCCGAGCGGGCGGTGATCTCCCGTTCGCCCATCGCCTGCTCGGGACTCATGTAGTGCGGCGTGCCCAGCGACATCCCGGTCTCGGTCATTCGGGTACTGCCCGCGCTGGAGATGGCCAGCGCGATGCCGAAGTCGGCGACCAGGGCGCTGCCGTCGTGCAGCAGGATGTTCTCCGGCTTGATGTCGCGGTGGATCACGCCGTGGCGGTGGGCGTAGTCCAGCGCACCGGCCACTTCCGTCGCGATCCGGATCGCATCCCCAATCGGCAACTGCTTCTCACGATTTAGTCGGTCTCGCAGCGATTCGCCCTCCACGAACGGCATGACGTAGTAGACGCAGCTGAGAGATCCCTCGCCTAGCTCGGGACGCGCTACGCGCGCCTCGCCCGAATCGATCAACCCGAGAATATGCGGATGCTGCAGGGTGGCGATGGTCTTGATCTCGCGCAGGAACCGCTCGGCGCCGATCACGGCGGCCAGCTCCGGCCGCAGGACCTTGATGGCAACTTTTCGGCTGTGCTTGAGATCCTCGGCGAGATACACCGTGGCCATGCCGCCCTGGCCCAGCTCCCGCTCGAGGCGGTAGCGGTCGGACAGGGCGTCGCGAAGCTGAGGGAGCGGGTCTGGCAGGTTGGCCGCCGAAGGAAGTATGCCCAAAGATGCGCCGCCGCGAAGTGACTGGCTAGGGCGGCGCAGCGGGAGAGTGCCGTGCTCGAGCGGGTGGCCGCCGCGAGTGATCAGGCAGCCGCGATCGCGGTCTGGAAACCCAGCGGGATCAGGCGCGCCAGCATCGTCACCGGAAGAGCGAGGACCTTGCCCCCCACAAAGGCCGCGAACCGTCCTTCCATCGAACCGCTGAAGCTCCTGCCCCGCCGCTCCTGGTCACCGAGCCACCAGAGCACATAGGGGTCCATCGTCCCCCACTGGTACTGCCTGACGATGCGCCACCCCGAGCGCTCGAGCAGCCCGCCGAGCGTGGCTGGTGTGTAGGCCGCCGTGTGGCGGGGCGTGTGATACCCCGCCCAGCATCCGCCATGCATGCGGCGGGTGAGGCCGTCGTGGTCCGGCACCTCGATGATGAGCTTCGCGCCGCGCCGGGCGAGGGAGCGCAGGTGGCGCAGTGTCTCCGCCGGCTGATACAGATGTTCGAGCGCGTGCCACAGCGTGATCCGGTCGAAGCCGCCCTCGAGCGAGAGCTCTTCCAGCCGCCCGGCGTGCAGCTCGAGTCCGGTCCACTGCGCCGGCTGCGCGCTCCAGCCGCTGGCATCGAAGTCGGTCCCGACGCAGCGGGCGCCGGTCCGGTCGTGCAGGAGCTTGAGGAAGCTCGGCCGCCCGCACCCGACATCCAGCACCCGCTCCGGCACGCCCAGCGACAGCACGGTCCGCACCCGGGCCCGGTCGACGTCCACCTCGCCGGTCGCCACCAGCGAGGCCCAGCGTCCCCACGCCGCCGGTCCCCGGTGCGGCAGGTAGTTCTCGTAGTACCGGGCGATGCGGCGCTCCGGCACCCTCGGATCGAGATAGGCAAGGCCGCAGGCGGTGCAGCTCACCCAGTTGAAGAGTTCATCCCGGTCGTACATCTGGGCCCGGCTCTGCACCAGGAATCGCGGCGCGGCGGCGGCGCATCCCGGGCACCTCGTCGCTTCACGCTCGGTGTCAGCTGGTCCAGGTCCGGCGGCGTGCTCTGGCGGGCTGCTCATTGTTTGGCCATCATCGTGGTCTGCAGCTCCTGGAACCAGTTCTCCACGTACACCACCGTGCCGCCGCCCCCCTCGTTCGGCTCCCGGATCATCCGGAAGTGACGATCATCGGGAGCCACGTCGTACGGCTGCCGGTTCCGCGCGGCGCGGTAGCCGGACAGGGAGAAGAGCGGCCGGGGCGTGCCGACGGCGAACGCCGACCCGGGGGCCACCGCGGTGGTGGTCCCTACCTCCTCCTCGATGCCGAGCTGGGTCTCGCGGTCGAGCTTGGCTCTGAGCGTCTCCCCCTCCACATACGGCATCACAGAATAGAAGAAGCCGTCCCCGTCGCCGGAATCGAGCAGGCCGAGGATGTGGGGGTGCACCAGCCGGGCGGCGACCTCGATCTCGCGGAGGAAGGGCTCATCGCCGAGTGTGGCGGACAGCTCCGGGCGCAACACCTTGATGGCGACCTGACGGTCGTGCTTGCGGTCGTGCGCGAGGTACACCGTGGCCATGCCCCCCTGCCCCAGCTCCCGCTCGAGGCGGTAGCGGTCGGACAGGGCGGCGGCGAGGCGAGGCATCGGTCATGAGTTGCGCGCGGCTGAAGTCGCTAACCAGTTCGCGGCTGAAGCCGCCCTGAAGGACTTCCTCGCGCCCGGGTCGCGGTCAGTGTCAGTGCGCATGTTGCGCGAGATCCCGCCGGAGGCCGCGGGCCGCTGCCAGGTAGCATCCCACCGCCGGGATGTTGGCGAGGCAGACGAGCATGATGGCCCAGCGGAGCGACTCGGTACCCAGCTGGCCGCTGAGCCGATCGCTCAGCAGTCCGGTGGTGAGCGGCCCAAGCCCCAGCCCGATCAGGTTGAGTACGAAATACAGCACCGACGACACCAGCGCACGGAGCGCCGGCGGGACGATCCCGTGGGACATCGCCACGACCGGGGGAAGCCAGGTCGCGCCGAGCACCTCGGCCACGAAGCCCACCGCCAGAAAGACCCGGATATCGGTCGAGTGATAGGCCACCAGCCGCAGCGGCAGGGAGAGCGCCAGGGAGGCGGCCGGCATCCAGAGATACCAGCGGCGGTCCCGCCGCCCCAGCCGGTCGGCGAGTGTGCCACCCAGATAGGTGCCGCACATCCCGCCGACGCCCACGGTCAAGGCCATGACCATCCCGATGTCCCGCGGCTCGAGATGAAACGAGCGCGCCAGCAGCGAGGGCGCAAAATTCCCGGCGCCATAGGTCACGAAGGCGGTGAACCCGGTGGCCAGCGCCATCCAGCGGAAAGAGGAAAGCTGCCAGATCTGCGTGATCGTACTCCACAGCGGCGGCTGGGGTGCGGCGACGACGGCCCCATCGGAGTGCCCGCGGCGCGGCTCGCGGATTGTCAGGCGGACCAGCAATGCGATGAACAGCCCGGGAAGTCCCACCACGAAGAACGCCATCCGCCAGCCGAAATACTGATTGATCCACCCGCCCGCCAGGAAGCCAGTCAGAATGCCGAGATAGATGCCGGTGTGAAAAATGGAGAGCGCCCGGCCCCGCTGCTCGAAGGGGAAGTAGTCCGAGATGATCGCATGCGCCGGCGGACTGCCGCCGGCTTCGCCCAGGCCCACGCCGATCCGGGCGGCGAGGAGCTGCCAGAAGGTCTGCGCCAGGCCGGAGATGGCCGTCATCAGCGACCAGACCGCGACCGAAACCGCGATGACATTGCGCCGGACGCCGCGATCGGCGATCCGCGCGATGGGCAGGCCGGCGGTGACGTAGAAGATGGCGAAGGTGAATCCGGACAGCAGGCCCAGGGCGGCATCGCTCAGCCCCATCTCCTGCTTGATGGACTCCTGCAGAATGACGAGGATCTGCCGGTCGATGAAATTGAAGGTGTAGACGGCGGTGAGCAGGCCAAGAGCGTAGCGCAGGTAGCCGGGCGAATACTCCGCCGGCGCGGGAGTGTCGTCGGTCACGGCTTGCCACCCGCCGCCGCCAGCGACTTGAGTTCCGGCCACCACCCCGTCGTCACCAGCACTCGGCGGCGGACGTCACCGGCCGGCCACTTGAGCAGCAGGAACCGCTGGCCGTCGGGAGAAACGTCGTAGCTGCGCGAATTGTCCCAGCTCGGGTCGGAAAAGTATGGGCCGGAGAAGAGCAGCGCTGGTGTGCCGGTCGAGCCGTTCGCCGGCTCCACCGCCACGGCCATGACGCTGTCGCCCCGGCGGAAGACCAGCTCGCGCCCTCCCCGGGTCCACATCGGCTCGGAGCCGCCGCCGGTGGAGACCTGCCGCTTCGCCGTCGTGGGGTCGGGGAACGACTGGAGGTAGACCTCTACCCGCCCGGTCTCATCCGAGTCGTACCCCATCCAGTGGCCATCCGGCGAGAGCACCGGATGTCCCAGCAGAAACCCGTTGATGAGATACTCCCGGGGCGATGGCGTTCCCTGCAGTGTCACCGTCCAGATGTCCGAACCTGTCAGCTTGCTCAGGACGAAGACCGCCAGTCGCCCGTCGGTGGAGATGCTGCCGAGGACCCGGTCGTGCTCGCCGCCGAGCAGCAGTTCGGGCGGGCGGCTACCGTCGGCGGCGCGGCGATAGAGCTCGAACAGCGGCCGCTCGCTCATGTAGACCAGCTCGCGGCCATCGGGGGTCCACACCGCGGCGAAGTCGGACGCCGCCTCCGTGGTGACCCGGGTACGACTGTCCCGGGCCGGATCCACCACCCAGACATCGGTGGCGCCGCGGGCCGGGCTGATGTCCAGCGAGATGCGGCGCAGGTCCGGCGCGAAGCGCGGATTCCGATAGCGGTCCGGGCTGGCGAGCAGGAGGCGCTCGGTGCCTCGACGGTCCGCCTCCACCACCTGGAACCGGGAGCCGGCCACCGACGCCGGCATGACCACGAGTGTTCCGGAGGGCGAGACATCGTAGGCGGCGAACCCGTCGGAGTAGGTCATCGCCACATCGTCCACCACCACCACCGCCGCTCCGGTCACCGTCAGCTTCCCCAGGTCGAAGGGCACCGCCAGGATCGATCCCTCCCGGGCAAAGAGCAGGTGTCCGCTGGCTGCATAACGGCCCATGACCCCGTTCTGCATCACGGCCCGACGGGACCCGGTCGTGAGATCCAGCAGCTCGACGGTCGCCCGGTCGATGGGAGTGCGATAGGCGGTGAAGAGCACATGCCGTCCGTCGGGCAGCAGCTGGGGCCACCAGTGGGCCAGCTCACCCGTCGCTGAGTCCGGTGTGGTCACCAGGCGGGCGTCCCCGCCGGCGGAGCTGACCCGCCAGAGTCCCGTCTGGTAGCTCTTGGAGTAGATGATGGTGCCGTCGCGGGCCCATGTTCCCCCGCCCCAGCCGACCGAGTCGGCCAATGCGACCGGCGTGCCACCTTCGATAGGCAGCTTCATGAGCTTGTTGCCAGCGACGAAGCCGAGCCATCGGCCGTCGGTGGAGAGGAAGGCGCGTGCGGCGCCCTCGCTGCCCGGGATGACTCTGCTCTCGAGCCGGTCGAGCCGGCGCATCAGCAGCACACCCTGCTGTCCGATCTGCGCGCTGATGATGATCGCCCGTCCGTCAGGCGCCACCATGACCGGCGAGGTACTGGCGAAGCCCTGGGCGGTGTCCAGGTCGGCCGCGAAGCGGATCGTGCCGGTGGCGTCACCACCCGCGCCGCCGCGGCGTGCCAGCCAGAACGAGGTGAGCGCGAGCGATGCGGCCAGCGCCCAGGGCAACCACCGGTTCAAGCGGTTGCGGCGCGAGGCGGCCAGTGTCTCCGGGCGGCCATGCTCCGCCAACCGCGCCAGCGTCGCGTAGCCCGGATTGGCCAGCGCTTCGGCGAACTGGGCCGCCGAGGTGAAGCGATCGGCGGGCGTCTTCTGCAGGGCGGTGAGCACCGCGGCTTCGACGTGGGGCGGCACGGTCTTGCGCTGCCCGGTGATGGCCGCCGGCTCCGCGGTCATCACCTTCGCCACGATGGCCTGCGCGGTGGGCCCGGTAAACGGCGGCTCGCCCAGCAGCATTTCGTAGGTGACGCAGCCGAGGGCGTAGACATCAGAGCGCGCGGTGATCTCCCGCTCGCCCATCGCCTGCTCGGGGCTCATGTAGGTCGGCGTGCCCAGCGACATGCCGGTCTCGGTCATCCGGCTGCCGCCCGCCTTGCTCGCGGCCAGCGCAATCCCGAAATCGGCGACCAGCGCGCGGCCGTCATGCAGCAGAATGTTTTCCGGCTTGATATCGCGATGGATGACGTTGTGGCGATGGGCGTAGTCGAGCGCGCCGGCGACCTCGGTGGCGATGCGCACGGCATCGGTGATGGGCAGCTGCTTCTCGCGGGTGAGCCGGTCGCGCAGGGATTCGCCGTCGATGAACGGCATGACGTAGAACAGGAAGGAATCGGCGGCGCCGGAATCGAACAGCGGCAGGATGTGCGGGTGCTGCAGATTGGCCGTGGTCTTGATCTCGGAGAGGAATCGCTCCGCGCCGATCACCGCGGCGAGCTCGGGCCGCAGCACCTTGATGGCCACCTTGCGATCGTGCTTGAGATCGTGGGCCAGGTAGACGGTGGCCATACCGCCGGCGCCTAACTCGCGTTCGAGGCGGTAGCTACGGCTAAGGGCAGCGGTGAGGCGCGCGAGCGGGCTGGTCATGGGCGCAGCCCCCGCCGCAGCTCCTCGAGCCACTGCTCCGCGATCACCACCTGCGCCCTCCCGCCCCGGGGGGCGCGCATGCCCTGCCCGATGAAGAGAAACCCCTTGCCGTCCGGGGTCGGGGCGTAGCTCTGGTGGAACCCATCGATGCGGAACTGCTCCGTCCCGAAGAGCGGCGTCGCGGTACCGATCGCGAAGCCACCCGCGGTGCGCACCGGGACGGCCATGAGCCGCGCGCTGGGGGCGAGGTAGTAGAGCTCCCGTCCATCGGCCGACCAGGTGGGCTGGTCACCACCGCCATTGGAGACCTGCCACCGGCTGCCGGCGGTCTCGGGGAAGGGCCGCACGTACACTTCCGCCGCCCCGGACTCGTTCGACGCGTACGCCAGCCAGCGCCCGTCCCGCGAGACCATGGGCTGGAGCTCCGTCTTCGGTGTCGCGACGAGGGGCATGGGCGTCGTGTCGCCGTCCACGCGGATCCCCACGATGTCCCCGGCGCCCGCCGTGCCGTTGTCGGTGCGCACCACGAGCCAGCGCCCGTCCCCCGACCAGGCCACCTCCTGCACCGGCCGGTCGAGCTGGGCGAGCAGGCGCTCCTCGCCAATGCCGTTGGCGAGCCGCCCGTAGACCCGCCCCCCGTTGTTGGTGTCGCGGATGAACGCGACCATCCGCCCGTCCGGCGACCACGCCGGCCGCCGGTCCTGCCCCCCGAAGCTGAGCCGGGTAACCGGCCCGCGATCGAGCGCTCGGAGCCAGACGTCCGACCCCGCCTGCCCGACGCCGATGCTGACGGCGAGCCAGCGCCCGTCCTGCGAGAGCGCCAGCGCGGTTACCGGCCCGGGCCACACCGTGTCCAGCGGCGTCACGATCCCGCCGCGGGTCACCCGCACCACGTCGGTCCCCGCCTGGCCCTCGCCGCCCGGCACGAAGGCCAACGTCCCCGACCGCGACACGTCGAAGACCCCGACGCCGAGGTTCCAGAGGCCGTCCACCACCGGCACCGCCGCGCCCGTGAGCTCCAGCCGGTCAAGGTCGAACGGCGCGGCGAGCAGCGCCCCGTCCCGGCGCAGGTAGAGCAGGTGGCCGGGCGGGACGTAGCGTCCCGTGAGGGCATTCGCCACCAGCGCCTTCTGGCTGCCGGTCGCGAGGTCGAGCACCCGGAGCGCGGAGGTGTTGCAATTCGACTGGCAGGCGACGAACAACAGGCCCCGCGAGCCGGGCAGGGCGGCGAGGTCGGTGAAGCCGAAGCCATGCAGCGTCGCATCGTCGAGCGCGACCTCGACGGTGCGCCCGTCCGGGCGCCACCGGCGGAGGACGTCCAGCGTGCGCCCGACGTAGATGATGGAGCCATCCGGCAGCCAGGCGAGGCTGTAGAACGGCCCCGCCGCCGAATCCGCCAGCACCATGGCCGGGCCTCCAGCCGACGGCATCCGCAGCAGGCGGCCGCCCGCCGTGAAGGCGAGTATCGTCCCGTCGGGGGAAAACGCCGGGGACGAGGCGCCTTCCGTCCCCGCCAGGCGCTCGGGGGCAAGCTGGCCCCAGCGCTTGACCCAGAGCGGCGCGTCGGCCGCCGCGTCCCGGAAGGCGAGGGTCCGGCCATCGGGCGCCAGGGCCAGGCCGGGCGCGAACGGATTCAGCCTGACGCTGTCGCCGAGCGCGACCTGCTGCCAGCTCGGCGCTGCGGGCGCGGGGCGGCTCAGCCAGCTCCACGCAGCAAGCGCCGCCGCCGCCGCCGCCACGGCCCACGGCAGCCGCGCGGCCCAGCCGCCGCGGGAGCGGGCGGACATCCCCGCCACCGCCGCGCCCGACGCCGCCCGGCGCGGGGCGGTTCCCGCATCGCCGAGCGCCGCCGCGAACTCCCCGGCCGTCGCGAAGCGGTCGGCCGGCAGCTTCTCGAGCGCCGTGAGCACCGCGTCCTCGACATGCGGCGGCACCCGGTCGCGCCGGCTGCTGATCCCCGCCGGCTTCTCCGTCATCACCTTCGCCACGATCGCCTGCGCCGTCGGGCCGCTGAAGGGCGGCTCGCCGAGCAGCATCTCGTAGGTCACGCAGCCGAGGGCGTAGACGTCGGAGCGCGCGGTGATCTCGCGCTCACCCATGGCCTGCTCGGGGCTCATGTAGTGCGGCGTGCCGAGCGACATGCCGCTCTCGGTCATCCGGGTACCGCCAGCCTTGCTCGCGGCCAGCGCGATGCCGAAGTCGGCGACGAGGGCCGAGCCATCATGCAGCAGGATGTTCTCCGGCTTGATGTCGCGGTGGATGACGCCCCGGCGGTGGGCGTAGTCCAGCGCGCCGGCGATCTCGGTCGCGATGCGCACGGCATCGTTGATCGGCAGCTGCTTCTCCCGATTCAACCGATCGCGGAGCGATTCGCCCTCGATGAACGGCATGACGTAGAACAGGAACGAGTCCGCCGCGCCGGAATCGAACAGCGGCAGGATGTGCGGGTGCTGCAGGTTGGCGGTGGTCTTGATTTCGCTGAGGAACCGCTCGGCGCCAATCACCGCGGCGAGTTCGGGCCGGAGGACCTTGATGGCCACGCTGCGCTGGTGCTTGAGGTCGTGCGCCAGGTAGACGGTGGCCATGCCGCCCTGCCCCAGCTCGCGCTCGAGGCGGTAGCGGTCGGCCAGCGCCGCGGCGAGGCCGGTATGGGCCTGGTTCATTGGGCGCGCTCCGCCGCTCGGCGCAGGAGCGCCGGCCAGTTGGCGATGTAGCTCACCTCGGTAAAGCGGCCCTGGCGCACCATGATGAAGCTCCGGCCGTCGGGCATCACGTCGTAGTTGGCATGGGGCGTGGCACCCTCGTAGTCGCTGTCCTCGAAAAGCGGCGTGCGTTGGACCACCCGGAATTCGGCTCCGGGCTCCACCCGCGCCGCGATCAGCTTCGGGCCGTCAGCGGTCGATCCCCGGTAGAAGAGTTCCCGCCCGTCCCGTGACCAGATCGGCTCCACCCCGCCCCCCTGCGACACCAGCACCTTGCTGCCCGGCCCCGGGAAGGGGCGGACGTAGACTTCGTTGCGGTTGGACTCGTCGCTGACGTAGGCCAGCCAGCGGCCGTCGGCGGAGAGCGCAGGGAAGTACTCGTCGTAGGGTGAGGCGAGCAGTGGCGTGCCCTGCCGATCCTCGCCGGTCAGCGGCACCGTCATGAGGTCGAAGGTGAACCCGTGGAGGCGGGCCACGATCCCGGTGCGTCCGTCGGGGGTGATGCCGTGCATGCTGAGCTGCGCGCCGCTGTAGAGTACCGAATCGGCGCCGCCTCCGCCGTCGGTGCTCCGGGCCAGGATGCCGATGACGCCCTTCCTGCTCGAGGCGTAGTACATCCGGCGGCCGTCCGGCGCCCAGAAGCCGTCGTGTCCGTCGCTCTCGAAGGTCAGCCGGCTCAGGGTGGTGTCGCGGAAGTCGTAAATCCAGATGTCCCGCACCAGGTCGGTGAAGTCGAGCGAGAGCTTGCGGCCGTCCGGGGAGAGCCGGGGATTGTGGTAGTTCCGCGGCAAGCCGAGGAGCGGGCGCGTCTGGCCGGCCCGATCCACCTGAACCACGGTCGGCAGCTGGATGGGGACGTAGGCGAGTGCACCCTCGGCCGAGAGGGCCACCTTCGGGCGGAAGCCGCGTGTGGTCTGGGCCCGGGCGTTGAGCGGGGTCGCCGCGCCGCGCAGCCGCCGGGCGCTGAGATCGTACGGCACCGCGTGGAGCGAGCCATCGGGCAGGCACCAGACCAGGTGGCCTTGGGCATACCCCGCGTAGATCGCGTCCGTCACGCCGGGAACGTCGAAGCGTTCACGGCTCGCGGGGTCCACCAGCATGATGGTCCCCTCGGGAAACGAGACGGTGGCGATCGCCAGCACGTCGCCGTTCGGCAACACGCTCATCACGTCGTGGGTCACCTCGTTCCGCGTCGTGTCCAGGGGAACGAGGCTGTCGACCCCGCCGTCGGCGCGGAGTATCCCGAGCTGCCCGTTGCCGAGCGTGACCGCGTATCGGTCCTTTGAGGCCCACCGGATCTGGGAGAGCGTGATCCCCGTTTGTATCGGGATCGCCACCGTGCTTCCCCCGGTCAGCGCCACTTTCCTGGGCCGCGCGGTCCGGTCGAGGAAGACCAGCCACTCCCCGTCGCCGGAGAAGGTGGCGCTGCCGCCGTCCTCGGTGCCGGGGATCGGCGCCGGCAGGGGGTCCCCGATGCGCCGGGCGACGATCTGCCTGCTGCTCCCCGTCCCCTCCGCGGTGTACGCGAGGGTGCTGCCGTCGGGTGAGAGCGACAGCGCCGGATCGGCCTGCGGCGCGACCCGGAGCGTCATCGGCAGGTTCATCGAGAGCCAGGTCGGGTGCCGCGCGGCCGCGGGCCGGCGAAGCGCCCAGAACGCGACCGCGCCGGTGGCGAGGAGCAACCCGGCGAGGATGGTGGCCAGCCGGCGCCACTTCGCCACCGCGCCGGGGGTGGCCGCGCGCGCGGTCGCCGTGCCGAGCCGCCGGGCGCCGGAGCCCTGGCCGACGAGGGCAGTGGCGAACTCCGCCGCACTGGCGAACCGGTCGGCCGGAAGCTTCGCGAGCGCGGTCAGCACCGCGTCTTCCACCGCCGGCGGCACACTCTTTCGCTGGGCGATCAGCCCCACCGGATCGGCGGTCATCACCTTGGCCACGATCGACTGCGCCGTCGGTCCGGTGAAGGGCGGCTCGCCCAGCAGCATTTCGTAGGTGACGCAGCCGAGGGCGTAGACATCAGAGCGCGCGGTGATCTCGCGCTCCCCCATCGCCTGTTCGGGGCTCATGTAGGTCGGCGTGCCCAGCGACATGCCGGTCTCGGTCATCCGGCTGCCGCCCGCCTTGCTCGCGGCGAGCGCGATGCCGAAGTCCGCGACGAGGGCGCGGCCATCGTGCAGCAGGATGTTTTCCGGCTTGATATCGCGATGGATGACGTTATGCCGATGGGCGTAGTCCAGGGCGGAGGCGACTTCCGTGGCGATCCGCACCGCATCGGCGACCGGGAGCTGTTTCTCCCGGGTGAGCCGGTCGCGGAGGGATTCGCCCTCGATGAAGGGCATCACGTAGAACAGGAAGGAATCGGCGGCGCCGGAATCGAACAGCGGCAGGATGTGCGGGTGCTGCAGATTGGCCGTGGTCTTGATCTCGGAGAGAAACCGCTCGGCGCCGATGACGGCAGCGAGTTCGGGCCGCAGCACCTTGATGGCCACGCTGCGCTGGTGCTTGATGTCATGCGCCAGGTAGACGGTGGCCATGCCACCCTGGCCCAGCTCGCGCTCGATGCGATAGCGGTCGGCGAGGCTTGCCCTGAGGCGTTCGAGACTCATGGTCCGCCTGGCGGTGGGGGTGGCGCCGAAGGAACGGCGGGGCGGCGTGCGATGGATTCAGTCACGTCTGGTCACGACCCCGTCGGCGGCGCGGCCGCCCTGGCTGTGGATTGCGTCACCAAATGTGGCCTCGACGCCGCTCGCTCGGCCAACACCGAATCCCGCTGGGGCCGGAACACCGGGTCCGGATCGGTGCGAAGGGTCAGGTAGTGATCGTATGCCCGTCGAGCGCCCGCGGTATCACCCACGAGGGCCGCCAGCCGGCCCTCCTGCCTGAGGAACGCCGGCAGGGTCCAGAGATAGGCAGGATAGTACGAGTTCTCCCGCCGCCGGATGGCCGCGAGTGCCGCGGGGATGTCCCCCTGCGCCTCCCGCAGCCGCGCGATGGTCCAGTTGGCTTGGACGACCGGGGCGGTGGGTCCGGCGTTTCCCCCGGTAAACCAGCGCGGACCGTCTCGCATCAGCGTCTCCAGCTCCGCGAGATGCTTGCCGGTTCCACTGCCGTACGGCGGATTTTCCAGCATCGTCTCCATCAGGAGGGGACAGACCCGGAACTCGAGCGGCCCCCAGTCCGCGGCCGCGATTGGCGGTGGATCGCTGGCCGCAAAGGTGTGCAAGCGGCGGATGGCCTGGCGCGTGGAGCTGGTATCGCCGGTGCTGACGCGGTACAACTCGACGTAGCAATCCCGCAGCGGCGGCCACGTCGTGGCGTCATACTGGCGGAGCAGCTCCTGCACCTGTGGCCCATAAGCCGCGGGTTCGATCAGTGCCTGCCCGATCAGGCTGGCCGCGTTCCAGGGATTGGCAAGGCCCGCCGGACCGTACCTCCACTCGCTGAACCTCATGAGCCGACCCTCGGCGGCCGCCACGGCAAACTCGCCAAGCTGGGCGCCGCTCCGTTCCAGCTCGGTCGCCCCCTCCCGCCGCAGCGTCTCGTTGGCCCAGCGGGCATCGGCGAGGGGGAGCCCGGCTGTGACGGCGTGCAGTGGAATCTTGACCAGCTTGGTGATGAAATTGAGGTGCGACTCACTCCCCTGACCGCGCCAGCGTACGGCGCCGGCGCTGTCGCCCTGGGTGACCGCGGCCGCCCATAACATCGTTCCGTCGGCAAGCCCCGCCGTCACGGGCGCCTCCTGCAAGGCGGCGAAGCGCCGGGTGGCCGGCTGATCCTGCATCATCATGGCCACGAAGAGACGGAGGGCGACCGCTGGTGTGAAACTCGAGTCCAGCGCAATCGCCCGGTCGAGAGCCCGGGCGGCGCGCGCGGGCCAGTCGGGAACGCTGCTCACCGCGCCGGTCCACGCGAGCGCACTCCCGAGCGCAAACCAGTGGTCCGGGCTGTCAGGCGCATCCGACGCCGCCACCTCGGCCTGCGCGATGATCTCGGCGTAGGTGGATGGGCCCGGATAGTTGGGGCCCACGAACGTCATCCCGCGGAGCAGCGCGACGTCGCGCGCGTTCAGCCGGTCCCGGAGCCGCCAGACCGTCGGAGTCAACTGGAGGCCGTCCACCCGGAACATCGTGCCGATCAGAGGATTTGTGGTGAGCAGCCCGAAGGCGGCCTGCGCGAAAGTGGAGTCACGTCCGAAGGCGCGGGCGTACAGGTCCATGGCCGTGAAGTAGTCGCCGCTCCGGTACGCCTTCCGGGCCGCGAGGTAGTCCTGCAGCGCCTCGAGCGAGGTCGCCGCCAAGCCATCGAGACGCTCACGTCCCTCACCCGCGTCGAGGCTCAGGAGGCGGGCCGTGAGGCGATTCACCAGCACGGCGACACTGTCGGCGTGTCCCGCGACCGCCCCATCCGCCACCACCGCTCCGTCCGCGACCCGGAGCAGCGAGCCGCGGAGGGTGAGCTCGGTGGGCGTGGCGATGGCGCTCCCGAGGAGAATGCGCCCCGCGCCGAGACGAGAGGCCAGCCGGCGCGACTCCTCGTCCGACAGGTCTACGAGGTCGGTACCACCGGTTTGGCGCCACGCGCTCAGCAGGGCGCGGGGCTCCACCGTGCGCGGGCCGGCCGGCCCGGCAAGCCGGGCGTCGAGCAGGTCGAGCATGGATTCCCGCAGGTAGCCGATACCCGGATCGCCGCCCACGCGGAACGGCATGACCGCGATGACATTGGCGTCCAGATTGCCGGCGACGCGCCCGCCTTTGAGCGCCCACCACCCGGCGGCCGCGACCGCCACGATCGCGACCAGGGCGAGCAGCGCGCGCACCGGCAACGCCTTCCGTTCACGAGCCGCGCCGAGCGCTTCGGCGAACTGACTTACGGTGGTGAACCGGTCCGCCGGGGTCCGCTGCAGCGCCTTCTGCAGCGCCCGGTCCACGGTGGCCGGCACGGTCTCGCGGAGCACCCTCACCTGCGGACTCGACGAGCCGAGCCGCTTGGCGATGATTGCCGCGGCGGTCTGGCCGGTGAAGGGCGGCTCTCCCGCCAGAAGCTCATAGAGCACGCTCGCGAGGGAGTACTGATCCGAGCGACCATCCACATCCGATTGGCCGGCCGACTGCTCCGGGCTCATGTAGGCCGGTGTCCCGATCGCCATACCCGTGGCGGTCAGCTGGGTTCCGCCGGCGGCATCGATGGCGCGGGCGATGCCAAAATCGGCCACGACGGCATGGCCGCTCGAGAGCATGATGTTCTCCGGCTTGATGTCGCGATGGATGACGTTGTGCCGGTGGGCGTAGTCCAGGGCGGAGGCGACTTCACTGGCGATGCGCACCGCATCGGCGACGGGGAGCTGCTTTTCGCGGGTGAGACGGTCGCGCAGCGATTCCCCGTCGATGAACGGCATAACGTAGAACAGGAAGGAATCGGCGGCGCCGGAATCGAACAGCGGCAGGATGTGCGGGTGCTGCAGGTTGGCGGTGGTCTTGATTTCGCTGAGGAACCGCTCGGCGCCAATCACCGCGGCGAGCTCGGGGCGCAGCACCTTGATGGCCACGCTGCGCTGGTGCTTGATGTCATGCGCGAGGTACACCGTCGCCATCCCCCCCTGCCCCAGCTCCCGCTCGATGGTGTAGCGGTCGTGCAGCGCGAGACTCAGGCTGGCAGGGGGGGTCGTCACAGCGGGGAAGATGCAGCATGACAGCCGAATGCGCGAGCGCGGGGGGCGGCTCCCTTCCAGAGGCGACCGAAGGGTGCAGATCGGACGCTCAGTCACCCGTCACCCATGCGGCTTCACTCTCGGTGATGACCCGTCCGATGGCGCCGAGCAACGCCCGGACGTCAGCGATTCGGGAGCACCCATCGCGGTGTCGTCGGTCGTCGAGTCGCCGTGCCGGAAACGCGAGGTCGGTCCGCTGGACCACACCGGGCCGATGCGATACCTTCGCAGCCTCACGTCACTCACTCCCAGCGGGAGATTCCCCATGAACGGCTCCACCAGGCGCCTCGCTGGCGCCTGCCTCATTCTGCTGCTGGCCCTGCCCGCCGCCCTGCCTGCCCAGGTCCGCGCCAGCGAGCGCGGGTCCATTTCGCAGACCATTGACGGGACGACGATCGCGCTTGACTATGCCCGGCCCCAGGTCCGTGGCCGGAGCCCGATCTTCGGCGGCTTCGTGAAATGGAAAGAGGTGTGGACCCCGGGCGCCAACTACGCGACCACCATCGAGGTCAACCGGAACGTGCAGCTCGACGGGCACCTGGTACGCCCGGGCAAGTACTCGATGTGGCTGGTGGTGGGGCCGGAGCAGTGGATCATGGTGCTCGATCCGAGGCACCACCTGTACCACACCGTGATGCCGGATTCGACACCTGAGCAGATCCGCTATGTGGTTCACCCCGGCGAGGGGCCGTTCACCGAGGTCCTGACCTTCGGCTTCACCGAGGTGCGGCCCACCGGGGCAACGCTGCAGCTCCGCTGGGGCACGACCGAGCTCAATTTCAAGCTGGCGGTGGAACCGAAGCACCGGCTGACCATGGCCGCCGCTGACGCCCAGCCATTCCTCGGGACATATCTCTTCAAGTGGGCCCAGGAGCCTGACAGCACCCCGAGGACCAGGATCACCATGGCCTACGAGAAAGGAATGCTCGCCGGCCACTGGAAGCCGGCGCCGTGGCCGGAGGCCGCCAACCTGGTCCTGGTCAAGATCGCCGATGACTGGTTCATGGTCGGGACGGTGGTGAATGGCGAGCTGACCGACCTGATGACGGAGTTCGTATTTGAGTTTTCCCGCAGCGATGGGAAAGTGACTGGCCTCGAGGCGCGGGGCGGCGATGATGACCTGCTGGGGACCGCGAAGCGGGAATGACGACGGTCGCTACTATTTCACCAGCTTCGCCCGCAGCTCCTCCCACCAGTTCTCGACGAAGACCAGCTGGACCGCCAGCCGGCTGGACGAATCATCGAGAGATCGCAGCATCACGAAGCGCTGATCGTCCGGCGTGACGTCGTAGGCCCGGTTGCCGGGACTCTTCGCATAACCCGTTGCCGGGAAGAGTGACCGGGGAGTCCCGGGGGAGAATGCCGGCGCGAGAGTGACGGGAACGGTCATCATCTCCCCCGAGCGCGCCCGGAAGAAAATCTCCCGTCCCCCGTGGCTCCAGAGCGGCTCCCCTCCGCCTGAGGTGGACAGCTGCCACCGTCCGTCATCCGCCTTGGGGAACGGCCGGACGTAGATCTCGTCCCGCCCCGATTCGTCCGACTGATAGGCGATGAACCGCCCGTCCGGCGACAGCGTCGCCGCCCGCTCCTCGAACTTGGGGCTGGCGACGATTGGCACCGGCGTGCTATCGGTGCCCGGCCGCAGGCCGAGGATGTCACGGGTGGGGACCGTCGTCCGCAGCACCAGCCACCGAGCGTCGCGAGACCAGAGCGCCTCGGCGACCGACCGATCGGATCCGAACAGCCGTTCCGGCGCGCCACTGCCATCGGCACGCTTGCGGTAGATCGCCGCGTTGTTGTTCCCCGGGTCCACGATGTAGGTCACTGCCTGGCCGTCGGGGGTCCAGGTCGGCCGGTACTTGAGGAACTCCTCGAAGGTGAGCCGCGAGAGCGGGCCGTGGTCGAGCTGCTTGATCCAGATGTCCGCGGTACGGTCGCCCGCAATGGCTACCGCCAGCCGGTGCCCGTCCGGCGAGAGGCTGAGCCCGCCGTTGAACGGCCGGTTGAACTGCCATGCGGTATCGATGACGGACGGGGTTCCGCTGCGAGTCACCCAGACCGGCTGAACCCGTTCATGCACGCCGTGGGCTTCACCGCCGAAATACACCAGTTCGCCCGCCGCCGAGACGTCGAAGTCGGCGAGGTATCCCGCCGTGACCGCGACTCCCGCCAGCACCGGAATCGCGGGGCCGGTCGCGGTCAGGCGCTTCGGATCGAATGGAAGCGCCACCAGTGACCCGTCGGTCCGGACCACCAGCAGCTTTCCTGGCGACAGGTATCGCGCCCGAATGCCGCGCACCAGGATCCGGGAATGCCCGGTCGTGAAATCGACGACCGCGATATCCCCTTCGGTCTGCCGGGTGGGGCCGTAGAAGATCGCGTACACCAGCCCGTGACCATCGGGCAGTGGCGTCGGGTAGATGTGTGCCAGGGTGTTTGCGGCAGTGTCGATCGTCGTGACCGGCTCCGCCGTCCCGCCGGTCGCGGGGATCCGCACAATGCCGGTCTTGCCGTCGAACCCGCCGGTGGCATACAGGAATCCATCTCGGCCCCACGCCGTGCCTCCCTGGGAAGTCAGCGAGTCCACCACGGTGATCGGGCTTCCTCCCTCGACCGGGATGACCTTCAGCCCACCGGACGCGCCGTCAATAAAGACGATCTGCCGCCCGTCCGGGGAGAAGCCGATGCTGCCCGCCGACGTCGTGCCGGACAACGGGCGGGCGTGGAGCTGGTCCCGATCCCGCACCCAGATCTGTTCCTCGCCCGCCGCGGACTTGCCGACGTAGGCTACGCGCTCTCCCCCCGGGGCGACCGCCAGTGCACCCACGACGGCGTTGGCGATCGTCCCGTCGCCGGTCAGCTCCACGGCGTACCGCCGCGCCGGGTCGCCGGACCCGGAGGCGGACCGGGACCAGAGCCACAGTCCGGTGAGGAGCGTTAGGCCCCACAACAGCCATCCGGTCATGGGCAACGCGTTCCATGCGGCGCCGGGCCCGGTAGGGGCCGCATGCATGCGGCCCCTACCGCCGGGGCCCGACGCCGTCCCGCCCCCAACCAGTGCCGCCGCGAACTCCGCCGCGCTTGCGAAGCGATCGGCCGGCAGCTTCGCGAGTGCAGTCAGCACCGCGTCTTCCACCGCCGGCGGCACACTCTTCCGTTGGGCGATCAGCCCCACCGGATCGGCGGTCATCACCTTCGCCACGATCGACTGCGCCGTCGGTCCGGTGAACGGCGGCTCGCCGATCAGCATCTCGTAGGTCACACACCCCAGGGCGTAGACATCGGAGCGCGCCGTGATCTCGCGCTCCCCCATCGCCTGTTCGGGCGACATGTAGGTCGGCGTGCCGAGCGACATGCCGGTCTCGGTCATCCGGCTGCCGCCGGCCTTGCTCGCGGCCAGCGCGATGCCGAAATCGGCGACCAGCGCGCGGCCGTCGTGCAGCAGGATGTTTTCCGGCTTGATGTCGCGATGGATGACGTTGTGGCGATGGGCGTAGTCCAGGGCGGAGGCGACTTCACTGGCGATGCGCACCGCGTCGGCGATGGGGAGCTGCTTCTCCCGGGTGAGCCGGTCGCGGAGCGCCTCGCCCTCGATGAACGGCATCACGTAGAACAGGAACGAATCGGCCGCGCCGGAATCGAACAGCGGCAGGATGTGCGGGTGCTGCAGGTTGGCGGTGGTCTTGATCTCGGAGAGAAACCGCTCGGCGCCAATCACCGCGGCGAGCTCGGGGCGCAGCACCTTGATGGCGACCTGGCGATCGTGCTTCAGGTCCTGGGCCAGGTAGACGGTGGCCATGCCGCCCTGCCCCAGCTCCCGCTCAACGCGGTAGCGGTCGGCCAGTGCCTGTGTCAGGCGGATGCTGGTGTCGGTCATGGGATGCTCGTGGCTGAAGCCACCAACGAGCTCGCGGCTGAAGCCGCGGCTCGGCGGATGTCACTAAAGTGACCCCGTGCGGCGCTCCTCCGTCGCTTCAGCGACAGCAGCCGAGCCCTGAAGGACTCCCGCTCGATGCGGTAGCGGTCGGCGAGGGCGTCTGTCAGGCGCGTCAGCGTCATCGCGACCTCCCCGCTCCCGCCGCGGTCACTCGCTCCACGTCGAGGTTGTAGCGCCGCAGGATCGCGGCGAAGCGGGCGCTCGAGCGCACCGGGTCGTACAGGCCGGTGCCTGGAAGCTGTGAGAAGAGCACCTCGCCATCCCCCGCCGCCGCTTTCTCCATGGCCGAGAGCGCGCGCGCTGTGTCGCCGAGCCCGAGGTAGCCGTAGGCAAGGGCGCCGTTCACCCCCCACGTCCCCGGGGGCAGCGCCTCCAGCCGCCGGACGATGGCCGCTGCCTCGTCACGGGCTCCCGTGGCGCCTAACACAGATGCGAAGAAGCCGAGCCGTCGCGGGTTGCTGGTGAGCCGCGCCATGCGCTGCGCCCACCCGCGAGCCTCGTCGAGCCGACCCGCCTCGAGGTAGGTCGCCGCCACGATGTTTCGCACCGCTTCGCTGGTGGAATCGAGCTCAACGGTCCGGTGCGCCTCCGCCATCGCCTCCTCGCTCCGCCCGGAGAGCGCCAGGGCCCAGCCGTAATAGGCCGCCGCGATGGCGTAGTACGGGTCGAGCGCCCGGGCCCGCTCGAGTGCGGGGAGCGCGTCCTCGAGGCGCGCCATGGTGAGGTACAGGAAGCCGAGCCGGTACGCCGCCTCGGCGAGGTTCGGGTCGATCGCCAGCGCCCGCCGCAGTTCGGCCTCTGCCGCCGGCCATTCGAAGGCCTCGATGTGGACGTGTCCCATCGCCAGGTGGGCCTCGGGCAACTCCGGGCCCAACGCCACCGCCCGCTCCGCGGCGACCCGCGCCCGGGGCAGCACCGCTCCCATCCTGACACCCAGGAAGTAGGGCTGCACCAGCAGGACCGAGACGAGCGTGGCATAGGCCCGCACGAAGCCCGAGTCCCGCTCGATCGCCTTCCCCAGATACCGCTCCGCCGGCAGCAGCCCGGCGCCCCGCTGCCGGTATCCCTGCAGGCCGCGGAGGTAGAGGTCGTAGGCCGCGAGATCGCTGGTGCCCTGCCGGCTCGATGTGCCGGGCAATTCTCCGCCACCAAACTGTACCTTGAGCGCGGCGACGATCGCGCGGGTGATGTCATCCTGCACCGCGAAGACGTCCTTGAGCTCGCGCTCGTAGGTTTCCTTCCAGAGCACCCGGCCGTCGGCGGTACTGGCGAGTTCGGCCGAGACCCGGATCCGCTCGCCCGCTCGGCGCACCGTGCCGTCGAGCACCGCGCCGACCTGGAGCGCGGTGCCGATCTCCCGTGGGCCGGCGTCCGCGGCCTGCAATCGTGCCGCCGCCGCCCGGCCCGCCAGCCGGAGCCCGGGAAGCCGCGCCAAGGCCGTGCTGAGTTCGTCGGCGATGCCTTCGGCGAAGTAGCGATTGGCCGTGTCGCCGCCCACCGACTCGAACGGCAGCACCACGAGCGACTTGTCCCCGCTCGCCCCGGACGCCGGCCGTCCCGCGTAGTGCCGGAGACTCCAGAGCCCGGCGACCAGCAGCAGGACCACCATCAGCGCGGCCACGGCGAGCGCTTGTCGCTTTCCCGCCCGACCGACTGTGACCGGGGCGGGCGTGGCGACGCTTTCGAGTTCCGCCAGGATCTCCCCCGCCGAGGCGGGCCGTCGTCCCGGCTCCTTCTCGAGGCAGCGCTGCACCAGCGCCGCCAGCGGCGCGGGTACTGCCGGGTTTTTCTCTCGCGGGGACGCGGCGGTCTCGGTCAGATGCGCCGCGATCAGCCGCTGGATACTGGTGTGGTGCGAAAACGGATGCGCCCCCGTGAGCAGCTCATACGCCAGCACACCCCACGCGTACAGGTCCGCCCGGTGGTCCACCTGGTCGCCCGCCGCCTGCTCCGGCGCCATGTAGGCCGGGGTCCCGACGCTGCCGCCCGCCTGGGTCAGGGTGGCCGCCTTGGCGCCGTCCTCGGTGCGGGAGGCGCTGATCGCCTTCGCGATACCGAAGTCGGTGACCACCGCCGCCCCGCCGGAGAGCAGCACATTCTCCGGCTTGATGTCGCGGTGCACGATCCCCTCGCTGTGGGCGTACGCCAGCGCCCGCGCCACGTCCCTGAGGATCCCTACCGCCTCGCCGACCGCCATCGGCGCGCCGCTGGCGAGCCGCGCGCGGAGCGACTCTCCGCGCACGAATGGCATGGTGTAGTATGGCAACCCGTCGGCGTCGCCGGCGGTGAGCACCGGGACGATGTTCGCCTGCTGCAGCCGTGCGGCGAGCTTCACCTCGCGGGCGAAGCGCTCCGCGCTCAGGCCCTCCACCAGCTCCGGGGCGATCACCTTCACCACCACCTGTCTTCCGAGCGCCAGCTCCTCGGCCAGGAAGACCCGCGACATGCCCCCGCCGCCCAGCTCGCGCTCGATGCGGTAGCGGCCGGCGAGGGCGGCGGTGAGGCGGGCAATCGCGTCGTTCATTGGTTGTTCGCGACTGAAGCCGCCAACGAGCTCGCGGCTGAAGCCGCAGCTCGGTTGATGTCACTAAAGTGACCCTGGGCGCTGTTCGAGTGTCGCTTCAGCGACAGCAGCCGAGCCCTGAAGGACTCCCTCGCGCCCGGGTCGCGTTGGCACGCTCCCGCAGGGCGCTCGGTCGCCGTCGCTTTGGCGACAAGCCGGCATGCCATGCCGCCCTGCCCCAGCTCCCGCTCGAGGCGGTAGCGGTCGGACAGGGCGGCGCTGAGTCGATCGTGGGAAGCAGTCATGGCTGGATCGGGGGGACCGTCGCTACTCCCCTTCCTGGCTGCGCAGCTCGTTCAGCCGCCGCTTCGCGCTAGCTACGGCCGGCTGCAGCTCGGCATCGGCAGCCTTCCACTGCTCCACGAACGCGGCGTAGTGGGTGATGGCCTTCTGCCGCTCCTTCCGGCTGTCGTACAGCTCTCCCAGCCGCTTCTCCACCGCGGCCAGCGCGAACATGTCCTGACGCCGCGGAGCCGGGATGGCCAGATACCGCTCGAAGTAGGTCAGCGTGGAGTCGGCTTGTCCGGCCTGATCGAAGGCCCGCGCCAGGTTGAAGTGGGTGCACGCCTCACACGGAATCGGCGCACCGTCTTCTCTCAGGTCTCCGGCCCGGAACTGCTGCACCGCCTCGGCCGCCTTCCCTTCGGCCAGTGCGATCTCTCCGTTTACCACGGCCAGGGATTGCTGATTCATCGGTGCCGTGGCGCTGCCAGGATCCTCGGTCCGGAACTGAGCCAGGATGTGACGAGCTCGCTCCGGCTTCCCCGCTCGAGCCAGCAGCGTCGCCACCCAGACGTACGGGCGGTCCTTCGGATCGGCGGCGGCCCACTGCCGACCGGCGATGATCGCCTCGACCCGCTGTGCCCCCTGCGCCGGCCGCCCGCGGTAGAGGATGTCACCCATCGCCTGCCCCTGGCCGTCGAACCGGGGAACCCCCCGTTCTACAAGCAGGGCAGTGATTCGATTTTCCAGCGCGTCGGCCTCCGTCAGCCGCCCCTCAATGACGGCCAGGTTACGGAGTCCCTGCAGGCCGCCAACCTGGACCGGGATCGAGGGCGACCGGCTCCCCTCCTCCGCCACCACGGCAGCGGAATCGCGCTGTCCGCGGGTGAGGTAGATCGCCGCCCGGTTGCCGGTCACCGCCGGCGCCGCGGCCGCCCCTGGGGTGGCCCCAACGATGGAATCGAGCAGCGCGGTGGCTTCGTCAATCTGTCCCAGGGTGATCAGGTTGCCGACGATCCGGGTCGCGTTCATCACGTTCGGCTCTACCGCGAACTCCCGCCGGGCATACCGCATCGCGCTGTCGGTCTGGCGTCGGGTCGAGTAGTTCAGGACCAGCTGGTTGATCGCGATCGTGTTCAGGCTGTCGAGGGCATACGCGGCCTGATAGGCGGCGAGCGCCTTGCCCCGATCTCCCCGGGTTCGGTGCGATTCGTAGAAGGCCCCGCGTATCAGCTGCTTCTCGATCTCCGGCAGCCGGTCGGCAAAATGCTCGGCCCGTTCCAGCGCAGAGTCCCGGGCCGCCGGGGAGCCCCGCGCATTGCTGAGCGCCGCCGAGAGCTTCCGCCACCCCAGGGCGAAGGTGGAATCGATGGCCACCGCCTCCCGGAGCAGGGTCACCGCCCGGTCGTAGTCCTGGGTGACGTCGTTCGCCTCGGTCGCCTCGCTGTACTTGCGCAGCGCTTCCAGCGATCCGGTCGTCGCCTGCTGTAGCGGGACGCTCCGCTGCACCCGGCGGAGCGATTCCCCGATCCTGCCGCGGAGTTTGCGGGCCAGCTGGTCCACCACACTCAGGAGGTCCTTCGCGCCGTCGGCCGTTCCCTGATACGACGCGAGCGAGACTCGATCCGCGGTGCTGACCAGTTCAAGGCTCACCGCGTACCCGCTGCCGACCCGGGCCAGCCGTCCGCCCAGCACCGCAGCCGCCCCGGCGCGGGTGGCGATCTCGCGCGAGACGCCGGCGTCGAGCCGGGTCTCCCGGCTGCGCTGCATCTGCTGCAGAATATCGGAAACCTCCGCCGCCTCCAGCACCCGGATCGAGGTGGACTGCGACAGCGCCGCGCGCACCGCTTCGGCAATGATCGGCGCGAGGGAGGAGTCCTCCGGCGCCGCGGTGAAGTCGGCCAGCACGATACGGGAATCTGCCGCCAGCGAGCCGGCGGCGAGCAGCGAGCCCCACGGACCGATCCCCAGCGCCCGCAGCGTCATGAAGAGGGCGACGAGGAGCACGAAGGCGCTCATCGCGTAGATCCCGCCGCGGGCGGTGCGGCGGAAGGAGACATGCGGATGGGCCTTGAGCGCGATCGTCGCGATGGTCCCCGACGGCGCCTTTGGTACCATGGAGCCACCGGGCGTGAGCGTCGGGGTCGCCGTCACCGCCTGCCGGGCCACGCGCTTGACGTACGCCGTGGCGAGCAGCGCGGGGAGACCCAGCAGCATGACCAGCACCGCGCCGGGGAAGACCCAGTCGGGCAGCCCGATGCCGACCACCGCCGCCTTGGCCAGCAGCGCCACGGCCCCGGTGGCGAGGGCGTAGAGGCCCAGCGCCCTGGGCAGCATGCCGGGAGCGCCTAACGACGCGGTGGACGCGGAGGTGGTCCCCACCGCATCCAGTGCGCGGAGCACTTCGCTGGCGGAAGTCGTCCGGTCGGCGGGATCCTTCTGCAGCAGCTGCTCCACCAGCGCCGCAAGCGGTGGCGGGCAATCGGGACGGAGGGTGCGGACCGGTGGCGCCACTTCGCTCAGGTGAGCCGCCAGCATCTTCTGCGGCGTCCGGTCGGCGAAGGGCGACTTCCCGGTCAGGAGCTCCTGCGCCATGCAGCCGAGGGCGTAGAGATCGACCCGATGATCGATGTTCGGGTCGCCGGCCACCTGCTCCGGCGCCATGTAGGCCGGCGTGCCGATGGCGGTGCCCATCTGGGTCAGGGTGCCGCCCGTCCCCGCGGTGCGCGAGGCGCTCAGTGCCTTGGCGATGCCGAAGTCGGTGACCACCGCGGTGCCGCCGGAAAGCAGCACGTTGTCCGGCTTGATGTCCCGATGGACGATGCCGCGGGCGTGGGCGTAGGCCAGCGCCTTGGCGACGTCGCGCAGGATGGCGAGGACATCGCCGATGGGGAGCCCCGATCCGTCCAGCCGGGTGCGCAGCGACTCTCCCTCGACGAACGGCATGGTGAAGTACGGCAGCCCGTCGACGTCACCCGCTGCCAGCACCGGGACGATGTTGGCCTGCTGCAGCGAGGCGGCGAGCAGGATCTCCCGTTCGAAGCGCTGGGCGTTGAGACCCTGCACCAGCTCGGGGTTCAGCACCTTGATGACCACTCTGCGGGAGAGTCGCGCCTCGAGGGCCACGAAGACACGCGACATGCCGCCGCCCCCCAGCTCGCGCTCGATGGCGAAGGCGGAACCGAGACTGGCTTGGAGTTGGGACCGGAGGTCCACGGGTGTCCCTGTGCGGATGGCGGGGGCGGGTGGGGCGGAACAGCAGATAAACTAGGCCGTGCAGGGGGGTGGCGCCAGCGATGGCGCCCACCCGATGGCGCGGCGGATGCTTGTCGCGGTCACGGCTTGCGCCGCTGCTCGAACGCCAGCCGGTCGAAGAAGTGATGCACCGCGACAAGCGTGGACGGCGCAGCACTGCCGCGCAGCAGGTAGAAGCGCTGGCCGTCGGGGGAGACATCGTACCCGCGGAACCGGTCGCCGGCCACAAACCTGCCCCGGAAGAGGAGTCGCCGGCCGGTCACCGTCAGGCCGGTACCGGTCGTGCCGGTCAGGGCGACCATCATCGAATCGCCGGCCCGGTAGTAGAGCGAGCGCCCGTCGCGGGACCAGGCCGGCTCCGCGCCGCCCTCGGCCGAGAGTGACACCCGCGCGCCGGGCCCGGGATACGGGCGCAGGTAGATCTCGGAGCGGCCGGTCTCGTCGGATTGATAGGCCAGCCAGCCCCCGTCGGGCGACAGCGCCGGCGCTGCCTCGTCGTATGCCGGTGGCAGAATTGTGGTTGCCGCCGGCGCCGAGTCGAATACCAGCCGGCGAATGCCACTGCTGGTCGAGCCGAACTCGTGGAAGATCACCGCCTGCCCGTCCGGAGTGACATCGGAGGGGTAGCGGCTCCCCGCCGCCATCAGGAGGCTGTCGGCGTGACCGCTGCCGTCGGCGGCGATCCACCAGAGGTCGGCGTCCCTGGCGAAGACCAGGCGCCGCCCATCCGGAGTCCAGACCGGGTGGTCGCTCTGCCCCGCCGTCGTGACCCGCGACCAGACCCGCTGCGCCAGATCCAGCACCCAGACGTCGCTGGTTCCATCGTCCGGAAAGATGCCCACCGCCAGTCGGCGCCCGTCCGGCGAAAGCCGCGGCAAGCTGTAGCCGCGGAGCTCCGGCATCAGATCGGTGGCGCGCCCCTCCCGTGAGACGACGATCAGTTGGCGCTTGCTCCCGCGCAGCGAGGGCGCGTAGACCAGTGCACCATCGAGCGACACCCCAGCCGCCGTGCCCCCGGTGTTGCCCACGGAGACATCGCGGGCGATAGTCACCGGCGGTCCCGATGGCCGACCGTGGCGGAGATCGAAGGGCACGGCGATGAGGCTCTGGTCGGCGTTGCCCAGTACGACGTAGCCGTCGGCGACCCAGCGCGGACTGCCCCCGGCCTGCTCGAATCGGGTGATGGCGTGAGTCCGGAGATCCAGCGCCGCCAGCCGATCGGTATCCCTGGATCGGAGGGTGAAGAGTACCGTCCGCCGGTCCGGCAGCAGGAGGGGATAGCGGTACACTTCTCCCGAGCCGCTGTCCGGCCGGGCGAATTCCCGGGGCGTGCCACCGCCTGCCGGGACCACCATCAGCACCCGCGACGCGACGTTGCCGGGCAAGGGCGCGTGGTACCGGATACTGTCATCGATACCCCAGTCATTCCCGAAGCCGATGCAGGAGTCACAGATCACGACCGGCGCTCCGCCCGCGAGCGGAACCTTGAGCAGCCGGAGCCCGTCACGGAACGCCAGCCAGCGGCCGTCGGGAGAGAAGGCCGGGTAGTTGCCCTTGCGTCCCCCGGGGAGAGGTACCGGGTCGGTGCGATCGAGGTAGCGGAGCTGGAGCCCTGCCGTGGAGGGATAGGCGAACACCGATCCATCGGTGGCGAACGCGATCGGGTCCTGGTCGGATATGACGTACCGTGCGCTGTCCGGCTGCGTCATCGTGTACCGCAGCACGACGGGCGGAGTGGTCGGGCCCGACTGGTGCCACAGCGCCCACCCCGCCCCGAGCCCCAGCACGGCGAGCAACAGGGCTGACGCCGCCGCGAGCGGCGGCCGGAGGTGGAGCCGGCCGCTGGCTCCGACGACCCGGGCGGTCATGCGGGTCGATCCGCCAGCCGGGCCCGCAAAGGCGGGGTCGCCGAGCGCGGCGGCAAACTCCGCCGCACTGGCGAAACGATCGGCCGGCGTCTTCTGCAGGGCGGTGAGCACCGCGGCTTCGACGTGGGGCGGCACGGTCTTGCGCTGCCCGGTAATGCCCACCGGCTCCGCGGTCATCACCTTGGCCACGATGGCCTGCGCGGTGGGCCCGGTGAAGGGCGGCTCGCCCAGCAGCATTTCGTAAGTGACGCAGCCGAGGGCGTAGACATCGGAGCGCGCGGTGATCTCCCGCTCGCCCATCGCCTGCTCCGGGCTCATATAGGTCGGCGTGCCGAGCGACATGCCGGTCTCGGTCATCCGGCTGCCGCCCGCCTTGCTGGCCGCCAGCGCGATCCCGAAGTCGGCCACCAGCGCGCGGCCGTCATGCAGCAGAATGTTTTCCGGCTTGATGTCGCGATGGATGACGTTATGCCGATGGGCGTAGTCCAGGGCGGAGGCGACTTCACTGGCGATGCGCACCGCGTCGGCGACGGGGAGCTGCTTCTCGCGGGTGAGCCGGTCGCGGAGGGATTCGCCGTCGATGAACGGCATGACGTAGAACAGGAAGGAATCCGCGGCGCCGGAATCGAACAGCGGCAGGATGTGCGGATGCTGCAGATTCGCCGTGGTCTTGATTTCGCTGAGGAACCGCTCGGCACCAATCACAGCGGCCAGCTCGGGCCGGAGCACCTTGATGGCGACCTTGCGATGGTGCTTGAGGTCCTCGGCGAGGTACACCGTGGCCATGCCGCCCTGCCCCAGCTCGCGTTCGAGGCGGTAGCGGTCATGCAGCGAAGCCCGCAGGCGCGACTCGATGTTCCCGGCGGCGTCAGACATGCGCGCTCAAAGCCCGGCTGCTTCTGCCGCTGGCGTGGGACAGATTCATGGGTTCACGCGCGATGGTGGCGAGAGGGACTGCTGCAGCGACAGCCAAGAGAAAGATGACTGCATGAGGAGGGTCGGGCTAGGGGACGCTCAGCGAATGAGAGACCCCTCCAATCCTCGCCAGCGCCGCGAGGCCTGCCCCCTGCCAACTGTCACCTGTCACCTGCCACCTGCCACCTGCTCTCTGCCCCCTTCACGCCGTCGACCGCCGACAGCCGAACAGTTCAAACCTCCCGAGGATCCGCTCCAGCGGGCAGAAGCCGGTGAAGGTGGACTGGATCAGGTTCACGCCGACGAACCCGGTGAACAGAAACCACCAGGGGCTCACCCACCAGCCGAGCGCGAGCGAGAGCAGGACAAATGTTCCGGCGAAGCGCCGGATGACGACGTCGTTGCACATGCAATGCTCCTATGAGACGGGGAACGGGAACGGGGAACGGGGAGCTACCTCCTGTTTCCCGTTCCCTGTTCCCCCTGCTCTTGTCTGCGCTGCAACTCCCAGTACAGCAGCGGCACCACCACCATCGTAAGCATCGTCGCGACGATCGCCCCGCTCATGAGCGCCACGGCGAGCCCCTGGAAGATCGGATCCAGCACCATCACCAGCCCGCCCACGACCACCGCCGCCGCCGTAAGCGCGATGGGCCGGAACCGCACCGCGCCGGACTCGATTACCGCCTCCCGCAGTGGCGTGCCCCGCTTCTCCGCCAGCTGGATGAAGTCCACCAGCAGGATCGAGTTCCTGACCACGATACCGGCCAGCGCGATCATCCCGATCATGCTGGTCGCGGTGAAGAACGCGCCGCTGAGTGCGTGTCCCGGCAGAATCCCCACCAGGGTGAGCGGAATCGGCGCCATGATGACCAGTGGAATGGCAAACGACTCGAACCACCAGACCACCAGCACGTAGATGAGCAGCAGCACCGCCGCAAAGGCGAGCCCGAGGTCGCGGAAGACCTCGATGGTGATCTGCCACTCGCCATCCCACTTGATCGCGGTCTCATCCAGCCGGTCCGGCTGCACCGCGTTGTAGCGCTGGATCTCCGCCCCCGCGACCCGGATCGTGTCCAGCGCGCTGTTCATCGCCAGAATGGCGTAGACCGGACTCTCGATGCTGCCGGCGACATCCCCAGTCACGTAGATCACCGGCCGGAGATCGCGACGGTACCGCGCCGGATCTCGCAGCGTCGAATCCACCGTGACGAACCGCCCGAGCGGCTGCGGACCCGTCAGCGTCGGAATGGGGATCGTGAGCAGCGCCTCCGCCGTCGAGCGCCGCACCAGCGGGAGCCGGGGGACAATCGCGATGCCTTCCCGCGCCGTGCCCGATGCCACTCGGCCGGCGGGATCGCCCGCCTGCGCCAGGTACACCGTCTGCACGATCTGCTCGACGCTCGCCCCCGACGCCGCCGCTCGCGCCCGATCCACCCGCAGGCTCAGTCGCGACTGGGGTGCTTCCACCGTCCAGTCCACGTCGACCACACCGGGCGTCGCCTCGAACACCTGCTTGACCCGCGTGGCCGCAGCGAGGCGGGCGCTGTCGGTGCCGGCATAGACCTCCGCGACCAGCGTCGATAGCACCGGCGGGCCAGGCGGTATTTCCGCGATCTTGGCGCTGGCGCCGTAGCGCCGCGCAATCGAATCGATGGCGGGCCGCACCGCGACCGCGATCGCATGACTCTGCCGCGACCGCTCCCCCTTGGCCACCAGGTTGACCTGCACGTCGGCGACGTTGGCGCCACTACGCATGAAGTAATGCCGCACCAGACCGTTGAAGTTGACCGGCGCCGCCGTGCCCGCATACACCTGCGTGTTGCGCACCTCCGGCACCGTGCGCAGGTACGCCGCCACCTCGGCGCCGAGCGCGGCACTGCCCTCCAGAGTGGTTCCTTCCGGTGGATCCAGGATCACCTGGAATTCCGACTTGTTGTCGAATGGCAGCATCTTCACCTGCACGATCCGCAACGCCACCAACCCCATGGAGAGGAACAGCAGCAGCACCACCCCGCCGTAGAAGACCAGCCGGCGGCGCGGGCGGTCCATCAGTCCGCTCATGACTCGACCGTAGAATCGGCTGAATCCCGTGCTCGCCGTCTCCGCGTCGGCGCCGTGGATCCCTTTCCCTGGCGCGACGTGGCCCTTCAGCAACCGGTACGCGAGGTAGGGTGTGATGATGAAGGCCACGGCCAGGCTGGCGAGCATCGCGACGCTGGCGCCCACCGGGATCGGGCGCATGTACGGCCCCATCAGCCCCCGCACGAACGCCATCGGGAGAATGGCCGCGATCACGGCGAAGGTCGCGAGAATGGTCGGATTGCCGACCTCATCCACTCCCTCTACCGCCGCCTCCGCCGGATCCTTGCCGCCCATCGCGATATGCCGATAGATATTCTCCACCACCACGATGGCGTCATCCACCAGGATGCCAATCGAGAAGATCAGGGCAAAGAGCGTGATCCGGTTCAGGGTGTAGCCCAGCGCGTAGTAGCTGAACAGCGTCAGCGCGAGCGTCACCGGCACCGCCACCAGTACGACGACGGCCTCACGCCACCCGAGAAAGAACCAGATCAGCAGCGTCACCGAGAGTGTGGCGATGCCGAGGTGCAGGATCAGCTCGTTCGCCTTCTCCCGCGCCGTTTCGCCGTAGTTCCTGGTCTCCGTCACCATCACGTCGGCGGGGAGGAGCCGGGCGCGCGCCTGCTCCACCCGCTCCAGCACCTGGTGGGCGACATTGGTCGCGTTGGCCCCCTTCCGCTTGGCGATGCTGATGGTGACCGCACTCGCCGCGCCCGTCACACCGGAGTCCGTCGTGGCGTGAGTCACGTAGTTGGTGCGCTCGCCGAAATCGTCGCGCACCTGCGCCACGTTGCGGAGGTAGACCGGGCGCCCGCCGCGGGAGCTCACCACGACGCCGGCCACATCCGCCGCGCCGCTGAGCGCCGCGCCGATCTGCACCCGGTAGACCGAGCCACCGCTGGCGAACTCTCCCGCCTCCAGCCGGGCGTTGGCACCGTTCAGCGCCATCGCCACCTCGCCCGGGGTGACGCCAGCCGCGGCGAGACGCGCGGCATCCAGATCCACCCGGATCTGCCGCGGCTGACCACCGATCACCGCCGTTTCCGCGACATCGGCGACGGTGCGGATCTCATCCTCCAGTTGCGTCGCCATCTGCCGCAGCTCGTTGGAGCCGTAGCGGGCCGACGAGAGGGTGAGCGTCAGGATCGGCACATCGTCGATCGAGTGCGGCTTGACCAGCGGCGGCAACGCCCCTGCCGGCCACCGGTCCATGTCGGCGAACAGCTTTGCGTGGACCCGGGTGACGCTGCGCTCCTGATCCTCTCCGACCTTGAAGCGAACCGTGACGAGGGTATAGCCCTCCCCCGCCATCGAGTACACATGCTCGACCGCCGGGATCTCCCACATGCGCTGTTCGATGGGCCTGGTGATCAGGTTCTCGACCTCGGCCGGCGAAGCGCCGGGCAGCGCCGCGATGACATCGATCATCGGCACCGAGATCTGCGGCTCCTCCTCCCGCGGCGTCGCGAGGATGCCAAGCAGGCCCACCGCCAGCGAGGCGATGGCGAGGAGCGGCGTGAGCCTCGAGTGCAGGAACCTCTGGGCGAGTCGCCCGGCGAAACCCATGGTCTCAGTGGCTCCCGGCAAGGATGACATCGCCGGACATGAGGCCCGAGAGAACCTCGATCATCGGACCGGTTCCGAGCGCAGCCGTCTTGATCCAGCGCAGCTCCGTCACGGCACCCGTCTGTACCCGTACCCCGGTCAGGTCGCCCTCATGCACCAGGGCACGGGCGGGAATCAGGATCGCTCGACGGACACCAGCCGGTATAAGCAGGGTCGCCGCGCCGCCGGAGAGATACGCTCCGTCGGCATTGTCCACGACCGCGTTGACGGTGTAGACCGCGCCCCCAGGTGCCGGCACAGCGCCTTCGACAGTGGCACGGGCCGCCCGGCCCTCGATGATCGCCTCGATCGGCAGGCCCCGGCGGAGCACGGCGCTGCTCTGCGGGGGGACCGTGACGCTGATGCGGAGCCGAGCATCATTCTGGACCTCGAGGATCGGCGCGCCGGGCGCCACAAAGGCGCCGGCATCGACGTATCGCCGGGTGACGATTCCGGGGAACGGGGCGCGAACCTCCGCATAGGCCCCCACCGCGTCGAGCTCGGCGGCGGAGGCGCGCGCCGTCCGCAGCCCGGCGTCGGCTCGCGCCAGGCCGGTTTCCGCCTGGTCGAGCTGGAATCGCGTCGCCGCACTATCGGCGTAGAGCGCCCTGAACCGTTCGGCCTGTGTCCTGGCATCCTGATAGATCGCTTCCGCCGCGGAAATGCCGGCGTCGATCTGGGCTCGCTTCGCGTCCACATCCCGCGCGTCGATGCGCGCCAGCGGCTGCCCGCGCGCCACGCGATCGCCTTCCCGGACCAGCACCCCGGTGATGTCCCCCATCAGCTTGGTGCTCAGAGTGGCGCGTTCGATCGGCTCAGCGACGCCAGCGGCCTCGACGGTGGCCATGATCGTGGTGTCCCGCACGGTCCAGCGCTGGCCCGCTGAGACGGCCTGCGACGTCGCCGGGATTGGTGTGTTGGTCTCACCACCACTGCATCCGAGGATCCCGCTCGCCAGCAGCATTGCCGTCCGCATCAGTCGTGTCACTGGATCACCTGGGGCTCGAGGTCCTGCAGGGGCGACAGATCGAGGCCCTGCGCCCTGCGCATCTCCGCCATGGCGACAATCGCCTCGTATCGCGCCGCCACGTCGCCCAACGCCGCCGCCGTCTCGACCGCGGCCGCGTCGAGCAGCTCGGTCACCGTCGCGAGACCACCTTCGTACTTCCGGCCGACAATCCGGTGTGCTTCGATGGCCTGGGCCACTCCGCGCCCAGCGATTTCCATCCGCGCCACCGCCAGCGGCACTGCATCCCTGGTCCGCGAGAGGTCGAGGCCCGCCTGCGCCTCCGCCGCCTCCGCCATCGCGCCCGCCGCAGTGCGTCGCCCACGCGCAGTCCGGATCTCCGCCAGTTCCGAAGCGCCGGCGAATGGTGACCAGCTCAGCATCACGCCGAGGGTCCAGGCGCTGCTGCCGCCGAAAGGAGCCGTGGGCGCGTTCCATTCGAGGCGGCCGAATGCGTTCAGGCGCGGCAGGTAGAGGGCCGCGGCCCGTCGGGCATCGGCGCCTGCCGCGTCCCGTGCCAGCTCCGCCGCCGCGACATCGGGACGGAGGTTGGCAGCGATGCCATCTGTCGACGTCCGGGCGCCGGCGAGTTGAACCTGAACAGCGGTCGGCAGTGCAGTGGGCAGGGTGAAGGCGGAGTCGGCGGGATCGCCCATGAGGAGGGCGAGTCCCTGCCGGGCGAGGCGCGCCTGGTTCGCGGCGCTGAGCAGCATCGCCTCCACCTCGCCGGCCTTGACTGCCGCAAGCAATGCGTCGGACCGGGTCGCCATTCCCTGGCGTACCAGCGACTCGGCCTGACGCACATGGGAGTACGCCGCCGCCAATGCCGATCGCAGCATCCGCTCTTGTTCCGTCGCAAGCACGGCGCCCCAGTAGGCCCGGACCACCTCCACCGCCGTGCCGGAGCGAATCCACTGCTCCTGTGCGGCCGAGGCCTGACTGACATGGGCGGCCGCCTTGCGGCCCAGCCAAGCGTCGGCGTTGAACAGCGGCTGCTCGACCACGACCCCGGTCATGAGATTGCCGATGGCATTGGGGTCGTTGAGCCGTGACGGCGCAAAGGCGGCTGGCGTCACGGCCCGCTGCCGCAGCGTGAAGCCGAAGGCGTTGAGTGGGTCGGTGGTCCTCAGGTAGCCGCTTTCAATCCGTATGCTGGGCAGAATCCCCCGGTACGGCGCCAGCGCCTGCCCCGCCTGGGCCGCGGTCTGTCCGGCGGCGATCCGGTTGGCAAAGGCCGCTTCATCCGCCCGGCCGAGTGCATCACGCAGGGTGAGCGCCTGGGCCTGCACGACTGCCGGCGCCGTGGCGAGCGCCGTGAGCAGGAGCCACGGCGCGCCTCTCACCATCCGCCCCATTGCCGAAGTCCACATCATCGCGATGACCGGGTCCCCGTGGGCTACGGACGGTTGGTGCGGAAGCCGAACAGTGAATACGCCGGGCACACCCCGACAACCCCGATGGCCAGCGGCACGAACCCGAGCACCTTGAACACGAGGCCCAGCGTCCCGGGGACGATGCCAGCCCATCCCAGCGTCAGCAGAACGAGTCCGACCACGATCCGCGCGCCCCGATCCCAGCCTGCCATGTTGCACTGCATCTGCTGCTCCTTCCTGGTGGTGGAGCCCTGGGGCTCCGCTGGAGGGCGGCCGGTCTGTTCCTGCCGCCGTTCTTCTTGTTGCACTATATCACTATATAGTTATATTAGCAAGGCACGACAGGAGCGCACCTCACAATGGATGCGGGGCCAGTGCGACATCATCGGGTTTTGGCGAGAGGATTGCGCCGAGCAGGACAGCGGCACGATTCGGCGTCGGCCACCGAGCCGTCTGGTTGTGACCTGGCGGGGAGCGGGACAGATTACTCGCTGGTTATGGAATCACTTCTGGGGGGTGCCGTGGCATCCAAGCCGTTGTCGGCCCATCAGCTGCAGGTCATCGCGGACCGGTTCCGCGCGCTGGGCGAGCCGACCCGGCTCCACATCCTGAGCGCACTGCGTGGCGGCGAGCAGAACGTCACCCAGTTGATCGAGATCACCGGCTTCGGCCAGGCCAACCTCTCGAAGCACCTCCAGCTCCTGCTCCGGCTCGGTTTCGTCGAGCGCCGGAAAGAGGGGGTCAGCACCTACTATCGTTTGGCTGACGCGGATGTGCTCCGGCTCTGCGAGATCATGTGCGGGCGGCTGGAGAAGGAAGTCGCCAGGCAGCGCAAGCTGTTCGCGACCTGAGGATCCCGCCGACCGGCGCCGGGGCGAGGGCGTGCGGGACTCGGCGGCTCGCCCGTCCATCAGCCCATCAATCGACATACCTCCACCCAGTTCCCAACCAACAAAAACCCCGAGCTCCACGGAGGGGCGCGGGGCAGCTCGGAACGAGCTGACGGCTGATGGCCAACGGCTAACGGCCACCGAGTGGGCCTGAGAGGAGTTGACCTGAAGGGGAGCGAGCACGGGCGAAGCCCGCGCGCAGCTCAACCTCTGACTTCACGATCATCGGGAACTTCGGATCCCGGCCCGCCCTAGTTACGCAGTCATCTATGATCGAGAACAGGTTGGGCTATGTCGCCTGACTCGTGCGGCGAGCCGCTCCCAGCCGCTCACCTGAGCACATCAAGGGCATCATCACAAACGGCCGGGCGGTTACCAGGATCTTGCGTGGCCTAGCAGCCGTGTATAGACTGGCAACCGAATGAGTGCCCCTCGGAGCGAACCGGCTCAAAGCGTTTTCCTCCCCAGTGAGGCTAGTGACCCGAGCCTCACAGGCGTACGCTCACCGGATATTCTGTATTGTGAGTCGGCCCGGCGTCTCGGCTTTCTCAGCCTGCTGGCGTCGGTGGTCTGGGGCGCACTCCTCGCCGGTAACCACCTCGTGGTGCCGAGGCTCCACCTCCCAGACGCGTCCATCGTGCCATGGGGGCCGGCGGCGGATGCGCTGGCGGTGCTTTGCATCCTGCTTTCCCTGGGACTCTACTTTCTCACTCAGCAGCTGTGGGCGCAGAGCAGGAGGATCGTCATCCTCGGGCTGTGGTACGAAGTGGTCCTGGCCTTCGCGATCGGGGTGATGAACCAGTGGGAAGTGCGGGTGCTCGCGGGACGCCTCTCCTGGATCTGTGTGCTGGTGGTGATCTTCCCGTTTGTGGTGCCGAGCAGCCCCCGGAAGGCGCTGATCGCAGGCTTGGCAGCCGCGACGATGGACCCGGTGGGGCTTGCGGTCGCCGCCGCGCGCGGCCTGCCGCTTCCCGATTTCGGGCTGCTGGTGTGGGCCTACCTGCCGAATTACGCCTGCGCCGTGCTCGCGGTCCTTCCCGCCATCATGCTCGCCCGCCTTCAACGACAAGCCCACCGCGCCCGGGAGTTGGGCAGCTACCAGCTGGTTGAGCTGCTCGGCGAAGGCGGCATGGGCCAGGTGTGGAGCGCCCGTCACCGCATGCTCGCCCGCCCAGCCGCTATCAAGCTGATCAAGCCTGCCTATCTCGGCTCCAGCAGTGGAACCCAGGGACAGACGATGATCCGGCGATTCCGCCGCGAGGCCGAAGCGGTGGCGGGGCTGCATTCTCATCACACCGTCCATCTCTTCGACTTCGGGGTCACCGGCGACGGAACCTGCTACTACGTGATGGAGCTGCTGGAGGGCCTTGATCTCGACACCCTGGTTCATCGGTTCGGGCCGGTACCGGCGGAACGGGCTGCCCATCTGCTGGCTCAAGCCTGCCACTCGCTGGCCGATGCCCACCAGAGCGGTCTCCTTCATCGCGACATCAAGCCGGCCAATCTGTACGCCTGCCGAATGGGATGTGAGGTAGACTTCGTCAAAGTGCTGGATTTCGGGCTGGTCAAGTCCCTGCGAGAGGCCCGACACGATACGGCGCCGCTGACCGCACCCAACTTCACGGCTGGCACGCCAGCGTTCATGCCTCCCGAGATGATCCTGGGGGAGCACGAGGATGCCCGCACCGACCTCTACTCGCTCGGCTGCGTGGGGTACTGGCTTATCACTGGCCAGCTGGTATTCGACGCCGAGACCCCGATGCAGATGATGGCGCGGCACCTCCAGTCGGAGCCCGTACCGCCGTCTCGCCGCACCACAGTGGAGGTCTCCCCCGAGTTCGACCGCCTGATCCTTGCCTGTCTGGAGAAGAAGCCGGAGAACCGGCCAGCGGACGCGGGGGCGATGGCGTCGGAGCTGCAGCGGATTGCCGCGCCGGGCCACTGGACCCGGGAACGGATGACACTCTGGTGGGACATTCACCTTCCGGCGAGCCATGCCGCCGCGCGCGTGAGAGGACCCGCCGCGCGGTCGATCGCTGTGGCCATGAGGGACGGAGTCGGCGTATCCGGCTGACCCTGCCCTCGGGTGATACGGTGCCCCAGCCTTGGTTCTGGGCTGCCCCGGCCATCCTCGCCAGCCCCGGCCGGACCTGATCGAGGCAGAACCCGAGGGGCGCATCGACCGCCGTGACACCTGCACGCGTTCGATGGCGCCACTCCCGCCCGAAGCACGCCAGTTAGGCCTCTGCTGGGAACGGCAGACTTCGGCACCAGGTCCTTTCACCCCACCCTCAGGACATATTCACCTTCCCCGCAGTACCTAGATAACGCTGGTTCCCTGCCCTGCGAGTCGCCGCTATGGATTCAAACCGCCAGAGTGGCAACACCCAGCTCCCGCGTCCGGGCCTGAGTCCGATGGACCCGTTATCCACGGACCTGCGAACCGAGGATGTAAGCATGATGGACGCCATTGCCAGTGGCATGCGGATCCCACCGAAGCTGCCCGGTCAGCCGCCAACGCGCGCCCGCTTTTTCCCGGCATGTCTCCTCGTAGCGCTGGTCGTGGTCACGGCGTGCAGCGACACCTCGGGCCCGCCCGCCTGCTCGGCCTCAGCCGTCGGGCCAATGACCATCGGCACCGGCACCACGCCAACCATCTCATGGGCTGCAAACTGCCCGGCGGTCACTCTTGCGGTCTTTTCGGCTAGTACGGGAATACCCACCTGGGAAATACGCACGTCCCGCCGCCAGATCCCCAAGCCAGTCACCTATGGCATCGTTCCTGGCGGAGTGTTTGAGGAACACCAGGCTGAGGCTCTGCAGGCCGGTACCGCGTATGGAGTTTATGCGCAGATTCTGATCGGGACGGATACCCTGGGCGCCATCGCAGTCTTTACGCCTTGATCGCCATGTCGGAGCCTCATTGCCGCGAGAACATCACACGCGGTCGTTTTGCAGTACCCGCATGGTGCTCTCGTCCACACCGCCCGTCCTGTCGCCCCTCAATGGGAGGTACAGAGCAAATGGCTCCGCGTCTTCGCCGTGACGCTGGTGCTCCCGTTCGACGGCCTGGTGGCGACGCCAACCGCCCCACGCCCGCATCGCCGGCGGCCACCAACCAAGTCACGCCTGGGTCACGCCTAGGTCACGCCCGTGAATCAGGATTGGAGCGCGTCTTCCGCCGCGATGGAGGGCCACAATGACCGCCCCGTTCGCTTGCCCCATCAATCCGAGGTTACCATGACCTCCGCCATGAGCACTCTCAGGACCCGTCAGTCACGACTCGCATGCGTCCTCATGCTCCTGTATCTGCCCGCCTGCACATCATGGCAGGTTGGCGGGCCAACACCAGCACAGTTCATTGAACAAGAGAGACCGACGCAAGTGCAGGTGAGCCGGACCGACGGGTCGACCATCGTCCTCAACTCCCCGACCATTCGCGGCGACAGCCTGATCGGCACGGTCAGCCGCGGAAACGTCAGGGATGCTCGGTCCACCAGCGTCAGTGTGCCGCTCGCAGATGTTCGCACACTGGCTGTCAGCAGGTCCTCAACGGGAATGACGGTGATGATTGTGGTGGTCGGAATCATTGTCGTCGGTGCCATCGCGCTCAGTGAATACGCCAACGCGATGTCGGAGTGATGCGGGCTATCGGACGAGTTCCATCCAGCGGACCCGGCAGGGGCGCTCTTGACCTCGTGCCGGGAGGGCAGACCTCGGCCCGCAGCTCACGCACGTTCGTTCGCCGGCACCCGCACGACGAGCTTCAAATGGAAACAGGCGACATTCCGCCCATCGATGGGAGGCTAGTATGAAATGGTACAACTGTCTCGCCGTGGCACTGGTGCTCCCGTTCAGCAGCTTGGTGGCGCAGGAACCGCCGACCCTCGCGCCGGGCACTCGCGTTCGTGTAACCACGCAAGATGAGAGGGTCGTCGGCACCCTCACGGCCATTGACAGCGCCGCGATCGTGGTCCGCCGCAAGAACGGTTCGTTGGACAGCCTCCCGATGACGCCGCGCACCAGAATTGACGTCAGCGGCGGCCCGGGCCTCTGCAGCCCGGGTCACCGGGGCACGTGCGTCGCCGTCGGCTTTCTGGGCGGTGCCGCCCTCGGAGCCGTGGTCGGTGCGGCCGCCGAGTGCTCTGGTGGTGAACTCTGCGTGTTGGTCTATTTCTTCACGGTGCCCGCCGGGGCTCTGGTGGGCACGATCGCCGGAGCAGTTATCGGTGGCGAGCACTGGAACAGGGCCGAGCCCCCGGCGCGCCTGACATTGGCCCCGAGCGATCAGGGCTCCTCGAGGCCGTGGCGCGCCATCCGCATGGGAGTGAGTGTCCCCTTCTAGTCCGCAGAGGAGCGGCGGCGGTACTTGTGGGGGCAGGATCGATCTCATCGCAATTGCCGGCGACTCTGCCAGCGGCCTCGGACTGTACCTGCTGCCACGGCCCCTGGACGACGGCAGCGACAGCGGCCCGACTGGCGGCCTCCCGAATCCGGGATAGCTTCGGTTCCGAGGGCCGGCATTCGCCGCGGGCGCCGGTGTTTCAGGCTGCCCCGACCTAATTGACCACGTGTAAGTGCGAAGGTGGTACAGTCTGCTGGACACCTGCTGGACCGCCGCTTTCCCCGCGAGGTCGCCATGGTGATGCATTCCCGCACTCCCTGGAAGCTCAAACTCCATCCGGAGCAGGTGCCAGTGGTCATCGCCGACACCCGTGGACGCATGCTGATCCCCACACCGCTCCTTGTCGCTCGGGCTTTGCGTCGCGTGCCGAGGGGCGCCTGATCACACCGGTCCAGCTGCGGACTCGGCTCGCTCAGGCGGCTGGTGCGGAGTTGACCTGCCCGATGACGACCGGCATCTTTTTGAGCATCCTCGCGGGGGCAACAGAAGAGAGCATCGCTGAGGGCAGATGGCCGCTGACTCCCTATTGGCGTGTGGTGGACGATCGGGGGCGCCTCTCCCCCAAGTTTCCACCGGGCCAGGCTCGCCAGGCTCCGCATCTGCGGGCCGAAGGTCATCGGGTCAGGCGCGATTTCCGCGTGGCGAATGTCGCATCCGCCCTGGTGCGCACCTAGCGGCACGACCAGCCTGCGCAGCAGATGTGAGGCGACCGCCAGGCCGCTGTGGATCGCGGAACCTGTTCGCGCCGCACTCCGGACAATCTTCGTCGTCTCGACGACCGCACCGAGGTACCGACCTTCCCGCCGTGAGGCAGATTCCGCTGTACCGGTTGGCCCGCTGACCAGGGAGGCAGGACATCATGTTTTCACTCGAGGGACTCGTCGCGCTCGTCACCGGCGCCGGCAGCCAGGCGGGGATCGGCTTCGCCACCGCCAAGCTGCTCTCCCGGGCCGGCGCCTGGGTCGCCATCACGTCCACGACGGCGCGCATCGTCGAGCGGACTGGCGAACTGACCGCCCTCGGCGGCCGGGTGAGCGGTCACGTCGCCGATCTCACCGACACCGCGGATCAGCGCCGGCTGGTCGAGGCGGTGCAGGCGGCCCTGGGTCCGGTCGACATCCTGGTCAACAATGCCGGCATGACGCAGGTGGGCGGTCCGGAGATCACCGGTGAGTTCGGCTCACTCACCGACCGCGACTGGGAACTGACCATGGAACGGAACCTCTTCACCGCGATCGGGCTGACCCGCGCGCTGCTGCCGGACATGCTGGAGGAGGGCTTCGGGCGGATCATCAACGTCTCCTCGGTGACCGGACCGCTGGTGGCCAATCCGCGCTCTGCCCCTTACGCCGCCGCCAAGGCGGCGATGGTCGGCCTCACCCGGGCGCTCGCCCTCGAGACGGCGCGCAAAGGCGTGACGGTGAATGCGGTGGCGCCGGGGTGGATCGCCACGGCGTCCTCGACCGACCTCGAACTCCTTGCCGGAACCAATACCCCAGCGCGCCGGCCGGGAACGCCGAACGAAGCCGCCGCGCTGATCGGCTTCCTCGCCTCGCGCGAGGCGAGCTACATCACCGGCCAGCTTCACGTCGTCGATGGCGGCAACACGATCCAGGAGTACAAGGGACCTCCCGAGGGATGGTACTGATGGGGGAGTGGAGCGGGAAAGTTGTGGCTCAATCGTCAATGTGGCGTCGGACGCGGGGCTGGTCGGGAATGCCGGGGCGGCGATCGACTCCGCCTCCAAGGGAGGAGTGGTACTGCTGACCAAGGCGCTGGCGCTGGTCGACTTCGGGATGACAGCAGGGTACTAGCTCGCGGTCAGGACCCGGCGATCCGCCTCCGCCCCCTAACGGATTCCCGGCCGACAGGTGCTATCGGGCGAGCCGGGGCCACGACAACCTCCACCCCGTTCCCTCGCAGTCAGTCATGGAAGCCCTCCGGCGGGGTCCTCACAGGTGCGCAGAGGCAAGGCCGGATGCCGTTCCCCGCCGGGTCGGTCGCTCTTAGAATTGGGCATGCGCAAGCACGTACTTCTCTATGGGCTCCTCGGCGGCGCCCTCATCGCCGGACTGAAGCTCATCGAGTACCGCTGGCTCGTGGTGGAGCATTCGATAGAGATCTACGGCGGGCTCGTGGCCGCGGTGTTTGCCACCGTGGGCATCTGGCTGGGGCTCAAGCTCACGCGGCACACCGAGACCGTGGTCGTGCGCGAGGTCCTGGTCCCGGCACCGGTCGACTTCGTGCGGGATCAGGGCAAGCTGGAATCGCTCGGCATCACGCCACGCGAACTGGAGATTCTGGGGCTGATCGCCGAGGGACTGAGCAACCGGGAGATCGCCGAGCGGGTGCATGTGAGCGAGAATACGGTCAAGACCCATTCGAGTCGGGTGTTCGACAAGCTCGGCGCGCGGCGGCGGACCCAGGCGGTCCAGTTGGGAAAGGAGCTCCGGTTGATCCCGTAAGGTCGGACGGTCGGACGGGCAGACGGGCACCCCCCCGTTCCACGTCATCCCGCAACTTTCGGATGATATTGCCCTGAATCGCCCGAAATCATCCCTTCGGGTGACGCGCCCGCGAGCGCCAGGCTGTAGAATCGGCCGTCCTCAACCACGTGGGAGTTGTCATGCGGAAGATCGTGCTGACCTTTGGGCTGATTGCCGGCGCCATTCTGTCGGTGATGATGCTCATCACCATTCCGTTCCATGACCAGATCGGTTTCGACAAGGGCCTCATCATCGGCTACACCACGATGGTGCTCGCCTTCCTGATGGTGTTTTTCGGGGTCAAGTCGTACCGCGACAACGTAGCCGGGGGGAGCGTGACGTTCGGCCGAGCCTTCGTGGTGGGCCTTCTGATCACGGCAGTCGCCAGCGTCTGTTACGTGGCCACCTGGCAAGTAGTCTACCGCGAGCTTGCTCCCGACTATCTCGAGAAATACTCGGCCTACGCTCTGGAGAAGGAGGCAGCGTCCGGCGCCACGGAAGCGCAGCTCGCCAAGAAGCGGCAGGAGATGGCGGAGTTCGCGGAGATGTACAAGAATCCGCTGGTGAACATCGCGTTTACCCTGCTCGAGCCGTTGCCGGTCGGACTCCTGTTCACGCTCGTGACAGCGGGCGTACTGAGCCGGAAGCGGCGAGTGGAGGGTACGGCGCTCGCGTAGGGATGTACTGAACAGGTCCCCGCGCGGGGCGAGGCCGCCGGGATCCCGGAGGGCGCGTACGTAGCTCGGGTGGGGCGGGCGTCCCCGCCCGCCCGAACCGAGCGCCGCTAGAGGAAGGTGCTCCGCCACCGCGTCGTGGGCAGTCACAAGCCCCGCCGTCCGGATGCGCGGCGGGGCGAGAACGGCGCAGGGGCCGGAGCCACGCTCCGCCGCTCCTGACGATGCTGGCGTGCGATCGCATGCATGCTGGACAACATCACCAGACGCTCATTGAGAGGTCATCATGCCATGTGCCGAAGCCACGGTGCAGATCCGTCGCCCCGCCGCGGAAGTGTTTGCCTTTCTGGACGACGTCGCCCGTGCTCCGCAATGGATGGAGTCGTGTATGGCACTGGAACAGCGCACCCCCGGTCCCAAGGCCGTCGGCACCGCTCTCGCCTATACGTACCGCCAGGGCGGGAGCCCGGGGCACATGGACGGGGTCGTCACAGCCTACACACCTGGTGGCTCGCTCGGAATGCGGTTCACCGATCCGAAGTTCACCGTCGAGGTGGATTTTCGCCTTGGCTCGAGTCCGGCAGGGACGGAGGTTCATCACCGCATCGGCATCACGCCAACGTCCCTGATGGGGCGGCTGATGAGTCCAATGATTCAGCTCGGGAATCGCCGCCAGGTCGCCAGCAATCTCGATCGGCTCAAGCGACTGCTGGAGACCGCGGGCAGCCCATAGGCGAGTGCCGCCCATGTTGACTGACGACCACGACAGAGCCCCGTCGTCCGGATGGACGGCGGGGCTTTGCACGTGACTCGGGCGCTTTGGCCGCGGATCATGCCGCCCGCAGCGGCTCCTTGGGCACCGCCTTCTCCCGCGCCGGGAACGGCAGGTTGCGCGCCCGCTTCCACGCCGCCATCAGCTCCGCATCTTCCCGGAAGAGATGCCGGTTGAGGCGGTCGAGCTGGCGAAGGATTCGCATGATCTCGCCGGTCACCTTGTCGAGATCCGCCGTGGCACCCACCTGCGCATTCCGGCCCGCCTCCTTGGCATCTTCGGTCGTGTCGATGCGGTCGAGCGCGGCGGAGAGCTCCGCCAGGAGGGTGTCCGGCAGGCCATAGCTCTTGAGCAGCGGCTCGACATCCATGGCCTGACGCACGGCGACCCGCGCCGCGTTCACGAACGAGGTCTGACTGACCTTGAGCAGCGGCACCCGAACCCGAACCGCCAGATCCGGCTGCTCACCCTCGGCCGCCTCGGCCAGACCCGCCACCAGCACCAGACCGTCGCGAATGGTCGCCCGCAGATCGGTCTTGTTGAGGACCGAGGCCTTCACGGTGATCTCGCCGTTGCGATGCTGCTCGTCGAGCAGCGTCGCCCGTGCCAGCCGGCCTTCGAGCTTCTCCAGCGCGGTGTTGAGACCGGGATTGTCGGAAGGATGTGTCCGACAGAATCCAACCACTCGGTCTCCCACCTCCAGCTTGATCCGAATCAGCGCATCCATGGTGGTACTCCTTTCCGGGCTCAGGGCCCTGACTGCGATACCTACTCCGGTCGGCCGGTCGGGCGCGGTCACCGGCGTATCCGGCGAGAGTCCCGTGGGGGGCTAACGCAGGCGGCGTGCCAGATACAAGCAGGCGGGTCAGATGTACCAGGACAGGAGCATCATGTGATGGCGGTCGGCGTAAAAGTGGCGGGCATCGCTGGTCAAGCGGATGGAAACGGCGGGAAAGTGACTGACCATGTCAAGTGACGGACCGGTCGCGTGCAGCAGGTGGAATCCCGGTACCAGCGCCGGATGAGCGCGGTCAAGCGCCGGACCAGGCCGGTCAAGCGCTGGGAAACTGACGTCGAGCCGGGGGGAGCGGCGGGGAAGCGGAGGACCAGCGTCGTCGAGCGACCGACCAGATACGGCCACCGGATTGGAGGCTCGCGCGAGTACCGAGTGTCCACTTTTCACCGATCGGTGTCCAGAAATGCGGACGCAATCGCGGCGGTGCGAACGAAAGGCGGCCAATTGCAACGAGTTACGTTCTGGTCTGTGTTATGCATTGCGCCTTCCACTCATCGGCGCACGTCATCCTTATTGATTCGCTGCGAGGGACGCATGATCTCCGGAAACGACGAGACACAGGGAGGCGACCTCGACGCCCTCTTTCCCGGGCTCACCCGGAAAGCCAAGGCGCCGCTTCCTCTAGTGGACGGCGCGGTGCGCGCCATCGATCTGCCGATCCCGGTGGCGGCGAATCAGCCCCCCCTCGGTCGTCCCCTCGTCAGCGCAGCCTCGCCCCAGCGGTTGTCAGGCGCGGTCGCCTTCCCAGCCGATCCCCGCCGCCCGTTCTGGAACCCCGTGATTGCGGGAACCGCCCTGCGCCTCTGGGAGCTCGAACCGGCGCTGTTTCCTCCGGAGATCGGGACGCTCGCATCCGGGCTGGCGGCCTCGGCCGCTGGTGGCGGGCCGATGGGCGCCCAGGCAGAGATCGCGGTGGCGGACCTGGCACTGACTGGCGCCATCGCCCTGCAGGGGCTGTGGCCGGAGGGGCGTGCGGTGGCGGAACTGCAACTCACCGCCGAGGTGACGCTCGCGGGGCGGGTGGAGGCGCTGGGGCGGTGGCTCGAGCGGACGGAACAGCCGGTGGCGTGGGTGGCGCTGCAGTTGCCGGCCGCACTGACGATCGGCGTGGCCTCCATCGACCGGCTGCTGCAGGCCAGCCGTCCCTATCGGGAGCTCAGTACTGCCTTTGCTGCGCTGGCCGCACGGCAGGGGATGCGGAGCTGGGAGGAAGCAGTGCACGGCGCGCTCATCTACTGGCGCGACCCGCGGGGAAGTGCGACGCTGGAGCGCATGGTCCGGCCGTTGCGCCCCGCGGCGGCGGGCCGACCGGCAAATGGAAGGGAGATACGTCCGCGGAACAGCGCTGGGGAAGGCAGTCGACCGCACCTGCGGAAGCTGGAGGCGAAGCTGGCCCAGGCGAAGGAGGAGATTGAGCGGGTGAGCGCTGCCGCGTGGCCTGCCACACGCGGGTCATCTCCAGCCGCAGCGCCGCCTCCCGCTGCGCGCGGGCGATGAACGCCACCATCACGGCCCGCGGCGGTCGAGCTCCGCCTGGGCACAATACGCCGACGCCTTCCGCAGGATCTCGTTCGCACGCCGGAGCTCTCGGTCCTCCCGCTCCAGGACCTTCAGCCGCTGCTGCTCGTCCGTGGTCAGACCCGGGCGCTGGCCGGCATCCCGCTCACGTTGCCGCACCCACCGGCGCAAGGTTTCGGCCGTACAGCCCAACTTGCCCGCCATGGAGGTGATCGCGGCCCACTGCGACGGGTGCCCGGCCAGGTGCTCCTGCACCAGCCGCACCGCGCGCTCCTGCACCTGCGGCGAATACCGTGATGATCGTGGCATGACTCCAACCTCTCAAGGAATGGAGTCTCCGGCCATCCCGGGGCGATTCAGTATACGATCGGAACGACCCAGAACGTCATGCATCCGCAGCGGGTAAGCTTCATTCACACCGCCATCGACGGGTCGCTTGCCTTCGCCATTTGGGACGACACACCGATGATCGGCGACTTCACTCGCGCGGTGGCCGGAGGCGGCGTGACGTTCGACTGCCAGAACGGGTTTGGCTCCACGGGCAATTGCGGGGGTGCCACGACGGTACGCCTCACCTGCGCCGCCCCAACGGTCGCCGTGCTGCCGTAGGCACCGTGGTGACGCGAGGAAGCAGAGGAGGGAAGGCCCTCGGAGCCACTGATGACACGGACGGACCGGAGTCTCTGGTGGCCCGTGTGGTCGTGACCACGGTCACCCGGGCAACGTGGGGAACCCACGACCTGGCGGAGTTCCTCACCTGCACCCGCCCCGGTCGCGACGGTGACCGAGGGCAGTCTGCCGTTCGAAACGGTAGACTGCCCTCTTCCTGCATGGACTATTTGGTCACAGCGGCTGCATCGAGAGTGACCGCCGTCTGTGCCAGCGCGCGGCCCTTGATCCTGGCGCCGGTCTTGAAGGCGATCAGGGTCTTGCACAGAATGATGCCCTTGAAGCTTGAGGTCGTACCAAGGGTTGTCTGACCCGCGACCTGCCAGAAGACGTTCCCGGCTCGCGCGCCACCACTCAAGGTGACAATAGCGCCATTGCCGACAGTCAGATTCTTGGCGATCTGAAAGATCCAGACCGCGTTCGAATTACCATTGAGCGTGACGGTGATGGGAACGGACACTCCCGTGCTCCACTTGTAGAGGCCCGGGGCCAGCGTCATCCCGTTGATGTTGCCCGCGCCCAGCTCTGTATAGTTAGGCAATGGGCGCCCTGCGGCATCGGTGTAGGCGGTCTGCATGTCGAGCACCGCGGTGGTCAGGACCGCCGGCGTCGGCGGCGCGTAATTGGCTGCCTTGACGGTTCCGGTCACCCGGGACGACCGCGAGAATGTGTTGCTCGCATCCATGATCAGCGCAAAACCGGTGATGGCCGTCGCGGCGATGGGGCTCACTCCAATGTCCCCCACAATCGTAGTGGCCCCGGTGGTGGAGATCCCGGACTTCGCCAGAATGACGTATTGGCCAGCCGTGCCAAGATTCACGCGCGCTGGACCGTTCGTAGCGTTCGCGGGGCTGGTGGGGATCACCGTCGGCACGCCGGTGTTCGGGCTGGCCGGACTGTTACTGTCGCACGCCGAGGCAAGAACGGCGGCAGAGGCGAGGAAGAGCGTGAGACGTTTCATTTGGTTTCTACTCCTGAGGCCGGTAATCCGGCGTCGCTGGTTAACTGCGGTGGAGTGCAAGGGGTCGGGATCACATCGGTAGGTCACCCGCCCCCGCTCGCGTCGGCAACTTGGAGGTCGCCTGCCGGTTGAACGGCAGGCTACCCCTCCCTGCATGAACTACGGATGCGTAACGGCCGTGGCGTTGAGGGTAACCGCGGTCTGCGCCAGGGCTCGGCCAGTCATCGTGGCGCCGGTGTTCAACGAAATCAGTGTTTGGGACAGAATGATTCCCTTGAAGTTCGCCGTCGTTCCAAGGGTCGCCTGGCCCGCGACCTGCCAGAATACGTTCTTGGCCTGTGCGCCGCCGCTTAGGGTGACGATGGCGCCGTTACTCACGGTGAGATTCTGTGCCACCTGGAAGATCCAGACGTCATTTGCGCCACCCGTGAGGGTGACCGCGCTGGGGATGGAAACCCCCGTCCCCCACTTGTAGAGGCCGGCGGCCAGAGTCAGCCCGTTGATATTGCCGGCGCCCAATTCAGTGAAGTCAGGCAAGCTGCGCCCGGCGGCGTCGGTATACGCGGCCTGCATGTCGAGCACGGCGGTGGTCAGGTTGGCGGGAGTCGGTGCATTGTAGTTGGCTGCCCACACCTTGCCGGTCACCAAAGCCGATGTCGCGAACGTGTTGGTCGCATCAGCGGTCAGTCCAAATCCGGTGATGAACGTCGCGGCGGCCGGGCTCAGTCCGATGTCACCAACAATCGAGCTGGCTCCGGTGGTTGAGACCGCGGACTTTGCCAGAATGGCGTAATTACCAGCCGTCCCAAGGTTCACGGCTGCCGGACCCGCTACCGGCGATGACACCGTGGTGAAGCTCCACGTCTTCGGGGCGGCCAGCGGATTCCCGGCTGCGTCGGTGGCACCGGTTGAAATTGTGGCGGTGAACGTCGTGTTCGCGGCGAGAGCGTTCGTCGGAATCAGCGTCGCGGTGGTGCCGCTATAGCTCACCGCGCCGGCCACAGGGGCCGCGCCGTTCATCAGCACAAAGGTCGTCGCGTTGAGTGTGGCGGGCGCCATCGCCTCGCTGAACTTCGCGGTGATGGACGGGTTCCTCGGCACTCCCGTCGCAGTGTTCGCGGGGCCGGTGGACAGGACCGTCGGCGGTGCGGCGCTCCCCCCGCCGGTGGGCGAGTCACTGTTGCAGGCGGTGGCGAGAAAGGCGACGGACGCGAGCAGGATCGATAGTCGTTTCACAAGGTTCTCCTTGAAGTGGGCATCGAATTTGAACTGGCCAAGCTGTCAGCTGCCCCGCGACGTCGGCTTGCCAGGTACGCCAAGAATCGATGACAGAAAGTTGCTCGCGTGTACGCCTGCCCCCCATCGCCCGGGAGGGTGAAAGAGTGGGTAGCGCGGGGGGGCCCAAGTGGGGGATCAGTGGTGAGCCGAACGAACTAGCTACTAGGGGGGAGGGGACGCTTCTGGCGGGGCATCATCGAGGCATGGTACGATCAGCACTACCCGGTGCTACCGAGCACCGGGGCCAGCGCCGCTGACCAGGGATCGCCAGCCGTTCGAACGGCAGGCGACCCCTGCTACAGGACCTCCGGATCAGTAGTGGCGGTGGCGTTGAGGGAAACCGCGGCCTGCATCAACGGGCCAGGTTAGGAGGCCGCACTTCTGTGGGAAAACGCGGCGATCTGCAATCGAGTGTGCAATGCCAGCTTTTCCATGACGTTCCGCACGTGGCTCTTGGCCGTGTGGGTCGCGATGTTGAGCCGTTTGGCGATTTCCTTGTTGCTCAGCTCTTCCCCGATGAGCCCGATGACCTCTCGTTCGCGCGAGGTCATCCGCACCGACTCCGCCGCCACCGCTCGGCCCCGCACGAGTGCCTCTTTCGCGATCTGGGAGAAGAGCGTCGAGGTCATTTCGGGCGGCAGCACGTGGGCGCCCTCGGCCACCGCGCGGATCGTGCTGACGAGATCCTCCACCGTGGCCTCCTTGAGGAGGAAGCCGGACACGCCCGCGTTCACGAACTCGAGGATGTCCTCGCGCACCGGCGGGAGGTCCATGATGATGACCTTGGACTGCGGAAACTGCTGCTTTATCGTTTCTGCCACGTGCAGGCTGTCATTATCCCACAACTCGACATCCAGCAGAATCACGTCGGGTTGCACCGTTCTCAGCAACGCGAAGCGGGCACTGGACTCGGCGGCCACAACCTTCACATCCGCCGTCAGCTTCAGCAGGGCCGCCAGCCCTTCGCGAACGAGGCGATTATCCTCGACGAGTGCGACGGAGATCATGCGAATATAAATCCTCTTCTCGGTGGTGCCTGCGGATGTATCGTTCGTTCCCGCCGCGCGGCGCGGCCGGGCTCACAAAACGTACTCGACGATAGGAGAACGACCAACAACCGGAACGACGGTGTCGGACGGCTCACGCTTCACGCCCGTGACTCACGTGACAGCAGCGGGGCCACCAATTGCGCCGAGATGACGGTCAGGAAGTCCCGGTATGCCAGCGGCTTGGCGATGTAGCCGTCACATCCTGCGGCTCGAATGCGCTCCTCATCGCCCTTCATCGCCAGGGCGGTGAGCGCGATGACCGGGATGGCGCGTGTCGCCTCATCCCGCTTGAGCTGCGCAGTCGCTTCGAGGCCGTCCATGCCCGGAAGCTGGATATCCATCAGGATCAGGTCCGGGTGCTCGGCGCGGGCCAACGTGAGCCCGGCCTCGGCATCCACCGCGCAGAGCACGGTATGCCCCGCCGACTGCAGCAGGAATGTCGCCAGCCGCATATTGGTGGCGTTGTCCTCGATGACCAGGATTCGCGCCATGTCAGGCCACCGCGTGGCGGCCCGACATGGCCCGCCGGACTTCGGCGGTAAAGCGGTCCCGGTCGAGGTCGGTCTTTTGCAGGATCGTGGTCACGCAACCGCTCAGCTTGGCGCGATCCTCGGCGGTGAGCTGCTTGGCGGTGACCACCAGGATCGGAATACGGGCCGTGTCGGGATGTTCGTTGAGCGCCTCCACCACGTCGAAGCCGTTCACTTCAGGCATCATCAGGTCGAGCACGATCAGATCCGGCAGCTCCCGCCGCGCCACATCGATGGCCTCACGTCCGCCGTTGGCGCGCAGCACCGCACTGGCGAGGCCCTGGAGACGGACGGCGATCAGCTCCACCGCCTCGGGATCATCATCCACCGCGAGGACGCGGAGCGTCTGGCTCGGCACCAGAGGCAACAGGCCGAGCTCGACGAGCAACTCATACAATTCCTGCCGGGAGATGGGCTTTTGCAAGACCGCCGCGGCGCCGAGCGCGAAGCCCTTTCTGCGATCCGCCACGATCGAAATGATCACGACCGGGATGTGGGTGAGCTCCGGAACCTGCTTGATGCGACTGAGGAATTCCCAGCCGTCCATGTCGGGCAGCAGGATGTCCAGGGTGATCAGCGCCAAGGGCTGCTGCGCCGCGAGAACCAGCGCGGCCTCGGCGGAGGCGGCATGCAGCATCGTGAAGCCCTCCGCCTCGAGTTGCACCCGGATCAGTTCAGCGGACTTGACGTCGTCTTCGACCACCAGCGCGATCCGGGCTCCCGCCAGCGCCCCGAGACGAGAGGCAGCCGGCGCCCTGGCCGGCGTGAGCGCCTCGCCTCCCGGCGGCCGGAGCGGCAGCCAGACCGTGAAGCAGGACCCCTCGCCAACGGCACTTTCCACGGCCACGGTGCCGTCGTGCAATTCGACGAGCTGTTTCACCATGGCCAGGCCCAAGCCCGTGCCCTCGAACCTGCGCGCCAGGCCGCTGTCGATCTGGCTGAACGGCCTGAAGAGTTGTTCCAGCCCCTCAGGCGAAATGCCGATGCCGCTGTCGGTGACACTGATCCAGGTGAATTCCGCGAACTCGGTGTCGGGCAGGGCAAAGGTCCGGCCCCGCATGACGCCGGACAGCCGACCGACGTCGGCCCGTTGGACGCGCCCGGCGCGCAGGATCACCTGGCCGCCCTCGCTGGTGAACTTGACCGCGTTGGACAGCAGGTTGTACACGATCTGCTTGACCTTGCGCGCATCCGCCTGAATCGACCCCAGTTCCTCGGCGGCATGCAGACTCAGCCTGATATGCCGGGTCGCGGCCTTCTCCCTGATGATGGAGAGGCTGTTCGCGAACAACGCCGGCAATTGCACCGTCTCCAGGTCGAGCGTCATCTTGCCGGCTTCCACCTTGGACAGGTCGAGGATGTCGTTGATCAGGGAGAGCAGATGCTTGCCGTTGCCGAAGATGTCGCTGATGAATCCCCGCTGTTGACCGGTCAGCTCGCCGAGCAGCCCGTCCCCGAGCACTTCGGAATTGCCGATGATGGCATTCAGCGGCGTCCTCAGCTCGTGTGACATGTTGGCGAGGAATTCGGACTTCGAGCGGCTCGCGTTTTCCAGCTCGACGTTCTTCTGCTGCAGCGTCTGCTCGAAGCGTTTCCGTTCCGTCACGTCGCGCGCCGCGACGAACACACCCTGCAGCCTCCGGTCCCGGTCGTGGAAGGTGGTCGCGTTATAGGATACCACGGTGAGGTTGCCATCCCGGGCGCGCGCGGTGAGTTCGTAGTTGGTGACTCTGCCTTCGCTCAGCACCCGGTTGATGCCCGCCTCAGCCCGGCCCGGATCGGTGAAGTAGTTCTTGAACGGCGCGCCGATCAACTCGTCACGGGTGCACCCGGTCAGCGCCTCCGTCTGCTTGTTCACGTCGGTAATGATGCCGCGTGGATCGGTGGTCATTATGGCGTCAACGCTGGATTCGATGAGCGAGCGGGTGTAGAAGTGCTGATCGCGCAGCCGCTGGTCCAGCTTGGTCCGCTCCTCTTCGACCTGTTTGCGCGCGGTGTTATCGGTGCCGATCAGCAGGTAGCCGATGATGGCGTCCTGCGCGTCGCGCAGCGCCGTGACGGACACTACCGCCGGAAATCGGCTCCCGTCCTTGCGGATGTAGGTCAGCTCGTAGATGTCCTCGATCCCGCGCGAGGCCTTGAAGACCAGGGTTTCGAATCCCGGCGCAATCTGGGTGGCGAATTCGACGCTCAACGCGGTGGCGCGCGCAATCACTTCCTGCGGATCGGAAATGTGGGCCGGCGTGATCTTGTTCAACACGTCGGCGGCCGCGTAGCCCAGCATCCGCTCGGCGCCGACATTGAAGATCTGGATGACGCCCTTCGCGTCGGTGGCGATACTCGAGAAATTGGCGCTGTTGAAGATCGCGCTCTGGAGGGCCCCCGCCTTGAGCAGTGCTTCTTCCGCCCGCTTCCGCGCCGTGTTGTCGGTGCCGATCAGCAGATAGCCGATGATGGCGCCCTGCGCATCGCGCAGCGCCGTGACGGACACCACCGCCGGGAAGCGGCTCCGGTCCTTGCGGATATAGGTCAGCTCGTAGATATCTTCGATCCCGCGGGAGGCCTTGAAGACCAGCGCCTCAAAGCCGGGCGTGATCGGGGTGCCGAGCTCGACGCTGAGCGCCTTGGCGCGCGCGATCACTTCCTGCGGATCGGAAATGTCGGCCGGCGTGATCTTGTTCAACACCTCGACGGCCGCGTAGCCCAGCATCCGCTCGGCGCCGACGTTGAAGATCTGAATGACACCCTTGGCGTCGGTGGCAATGCTCGAGAAGTTGGCGCTGTTGAAGATCGCGCTCTGCAGGGCCCCCGCTTTCAGCAAATTCTCGGCGTGGCGGACGTCGCTGTTCCCACCGGCCGCTTCAGCAGGGCTCTCATGCGCAGTAGGCATAACGTCCTCGTGTGGCGTAGACCTGATACTCTCTCACTCGAGGAAAGTAGCCAGAGGACTCACCAGCGCCATGGCGCGAACGGCGTACTTCTTCCGGGTCCGCCGTGGGACACCTCCCGCCCCACACCCCACTGAACCAAACACCCCGCTCAAGCCGTGAGGCTCAAGCGGGGCAAGGTGTTACGGCACAGTGGGCCTGAGAGGAGTTGAACCTCTGACCTCACGCTTATCAGGCGTGCGCTCTAACCAACTGAGCTACAGGCCCCGGAAAACGGGGTGGGACACTACCCGGTCAGGGCCGGCTCACGCAACCTGTCGGGGGCACTGGCCCCCGTCCCGGCGGGTGGAACGGGGGTGACTGCGCGGCACGATCGTCCAAGCCGGGCCGGACCTACCTCCGCCGCGGCCGCTCCTCTTCGTCGTCCGCATCGGGATCGAACGTAGGAGGTTCGTCCTCCTCCTCCTCGTCCGAATCCACATCCTCCTCCTCCAGGTCCTCGTCGTCCTCGTCCTCCTCGTCGTCATCATCAAAGGAAAACGCCTCTTCATCATCATCGAAGTCATCGTCGTCACGACGACGACGCAGTTCAAGCGCCTGGACAGACGCATCCCACGGCATAATGAATGTCTCCGGCATGGAGGTGGTAGGTAACTCGACGACGGCAGTCCTGCTCATGATGCGTCCGCCCGGTTGGCCGCCCGCGTGATCTTCTTGCGATCGTTCGCCGCAAGCGCCCGCTTACGGAGGCGGATGGACTTCGGTGTCACCTCGATCAACTCGTCCTCCTCGATGTATTCGAGCGCGTACTCCAGCGTGATCGCCCGCGGCGTCTCCAGCTGGATGTTCTCGTCCGACGAGGTGGTGCGCATGTTCGACAGCTTCTTTTCCTTGGCGACATTCACGTCCATGTCGCTCGGCCGGGAATTCTCCCCGCAGATCATCCCCTCGTACACTTCATCGCCCGGGGTGATGAACATCTGGGCCCGCTCCTGCAGGTTCCACAGCGCAAAGCCCACCGCCTCACCCACCCGGTCCGCCACCAGCACCCCATTCTTGCGCCCGGGGAGCGGCCCGGCCCACGGACCATACTCGAGGAACCGGTGATGCAGGATGCCGGTGCCACGAGTGTCGGTCAGGAACTCGGAGCGGTAGCCAAAGAGCCCGCGGGCGGGAATGCGGAACAGCATCCGCACCATGCCCTGCCCCGGATTCTTCATCTCGCTCAGCTCGGCCCGACGCGGCCCCAGCTTCTCGATGACGGTGCCGATGTAGCTCTCCGGCACATCCGCCATCAGCTCTTCATACGGCTCCAGCCGCGCCCCATCCGTGCCCACCTTGGTGATCACCCGCGGGCGCGACACCTGGAACTCGAATCCCTCGCGCCGCATGGTCTCCATGAGGATGCCGAGGTGCAGCTCGCCCCGTCCGGCAACCATCCAGGTATCGGGGCTGTCGGTGTCCTCCACCCGCAGGGCGACGTTCCGCTCCAGCTCGCGGTACAGCCGGTCCCGGACCTGCCGGCTGGTGACGAACTTCCCCTCCCGTCCGGCGAAGGGGCTGTTGTTCACGATGAAGTCGACTGACATCGTCGGCTCCTCCACCGCAATCCCTTCGAGCCGCTCGGGACACTCCACCGCGGTGATCGTGCGGCCGATCTCGATCCCCTCGATGCCCGCGATCACCGCGATGTCGCCGGCGCTGACTTCCTCGGTATCGACCTTGGCCAGACCGTCGAAGGTCAGCAGCTTGGTGATCCGGCCGCGCACAAAGGGCTGGTCCTCCGGCACCATACCCGGCTCGCCGATCGGCAGCAGCGCCACCTCCTGGCCCACCCGCACCTTGCCCCGCTCCACCCGGCCGATGCCCATCCGGCCCACGAAGGTCGAGAAGTCCAGCGTCGAGATCAGCATCTGGAACGGGCCGTCGATGTCGCCGGTCGGCGGCGGGACCCGCTTGAGGATCGTCTCGAACAGCGGCTTCAGGTCCGTGCCGGGGTGATCCAGCTCGTGCGTCGCCGTGCCGGCCCGGCTCGAGGTATACAGGAACGGGGCATCGAGCTGGGTCGAACTGGCCTCGAGATCGATGAACAGCCCCAGCACCTCGTCGTGGACCCGGAACGGCTCGGCGTCCTGCCGGTCAATCTTGTTGATGGCGACGATCGGCTGATGACCAAGCGCCAGCGCTTTCCGGGTGACGAACCGGGTCTGCGGCATCGGGCCTTCCGCCGCGTCGACCAGGATGAGCACACCGTCCACCATGCGGAGGATGCGCTCGACTTCGCCGCCGAAATCGGCGTGACCGGGCGTATCCACGATGTTGATCTTGGTGTCGCCCCAGCGCACTGCCGTATTCTTGGCCAGGATCGTGATGCCCCGCTCGCGCTCGAGCGGATTGGAATCCATCACCCGCTCTTCGACGTGCTGATTGGCCCGGAACGCACCAGCCTGCCGCAGCATCTGGTCCACCAGTGTCGTCTTGCCATGGTCGACGTGCGCGATGATGGCGATGTTGCGGATCTTCGTCTGCTCAGCCATCCAGGTCCGTCCCTGCCGTCAATCTTGAGAAGTCCCGGGTGGGGCCACACACCCCGCCCCAACCGGGGCGCCGGGCGGCATATATAGACAGGGGGGAGGGGCAGGGCAAGGGCGGGAAACCACGGTCGAGCACTCGATCAATGCGCGTGGCCGTGATGGGGTTGGGGAAGGGCCGCCCCCAGGCCGAAATCGGCCTCGGCGCAGTGGTCCTGGGCCTCCAGCTGAATGGTCACGTGACCGATGCCGAGCCCCCGCAGGGACCCCTGCATCGCCTGCAGCACGCCGGGGTGGACCGAGAGATCCGGCACCACCGCATGCCCGCTCATGGCCACCATCCCGTTGGTCACGGTCCAGACGTGCAGGTCGTGCACCGCGACCACGCCCGGCACCGCCTGCATCCGCGCCTCGACCTCCCCCATGGTGATATGGGCCGGCACCGCCTCGAGCAGTATGTCGGTGCTGTCCCGGATCAGCCGCCACGCGCCAAACAGGATCAGCAGCGAGAGGGCGACGGAGATCAGCGGATCGATCAGGGTCCAGCCGGTGGCGAGGATCACCAGCGCCGCGACCACCGCGCCGACCGAGCCCAGCAGATCACTCATAATATGAAGGTAGGCGCCGCGGGTGTTGAGGTGACCGGCGTGCCGGCCGTGCAGCAGCCAGAGACCGATGCCGTTCACGATCAGCCCCGCCACCGCAACGACGAGGAAGATCCCGCCACGGATCTCATGGGGCTGCCGCACCCGGCTGATCGCCTCGATCACCACCCAGGCGGCAAGGCCGAAGAGCAGCGCCCCATTCACCAGCGCGGCGAGGATTTCCCACCGCAGATAGCCGTAGGTCTTCCGTCCATCGGCGGGGCGCTGCGCAATCCAGGCGGTCAGCAGCGTGAGACCCAGCGCCCCCACGTCGGTGAGCATGTGCCCCGCATCGGCCAGCAGGGCCAGAGAGCCGGCGATCCACCCGCCGATCGCCTCGACGATCATGAACCCGAAAGTCAGTCCGAACACCACCGCCAGCCGGCGCATCGGAGCGGTAGCACGGCGGCCGGGCGCGAGGTGGGTGCAGGGAGGGGTCGTCACACCAGCAATCTATCCCGAAGCACGTGGTAGGGCGGACCAGTGGGTCCGCCCTACCCAGTGCTGCTATCGCTCCGGCTCCACCCGGATCCGCACCGCCTCCGCGTGACCGAACAACCCCTCCGCCTCTGCCAGGGCGATGATCCGGCTGGCGTCCTGCTGCAGCCGTGGCCGGGTGTAGTGGATCAGGCTCTGCCGCCGGACAAAGTCGTACACGCCGAGCGGTGAGGCGTACCGCGCCGTGCCGGCGGTGGGCAGCACGTGGCTGGGACCCGCGATGTAGTCGCCCACCGGCTCGGGAGTGTCCTCGCCGAGGAAGATGGCGCCGGCGTGCCGGATATCGGCGGCGATGGTGTCGGGGTTCCGGGTGACGATTTCGAGATGTTCCGGCGCCCGCATGTTGGCGACGGTGACCGCATCCTGCAGCGTCGGCACCCACACGATGAGGCCGTTGTCCGCCAGCGCCTTCCGCGCCACCTCGGCGCGCGGGTTCCGCGCCAGCAGCCCCTCCAACGCCGCCGGAATCTGATCCGCCAGCTGCATGTCATTGGTCACCAGCCAGGCGCTGGCATCTTCGTCGTGCTCCGCCTGCGCGATCATGTCGGCGGCGATCCACGACGGGCGGGCGCTCGAGTCGGCGATGATCAGGACCTCCGTCGGGCCGGCGATCATGTCGATGCCTACCGGCCCGAAGACCTGCCGCTTGGCCTCCGCCACCCACTTGTTGCCCGGGCCCACGATCTTGTCGACCCGCGGAATCGTCGCCGTCCCGTAGGCCAGCGCGCCCACCGCCTGCACCCCGCCAATTCGGTAGATCTTCGAGACCCCCGCCAGCAGGCAGGCCACGAGCACCGCATCGGTGACTCCCCCCGGCGGCGTCACCGCGATGATCTCCTCCACTCCCGCAACACCTGCGGGCACCGCGTTCATGATGACGCTGGAGGGATAGGCTGCCTTGCCGCCCGGCACATACAGCCCCACCCGATCGAGCGGCACGACCCGCATGCCGAGGATGCTGCCATCGGGTTCGAGCAGGGTGAAGCCCTGGTCGCGCTGGCGCTTGTGGTACTCCCGGACCCGCATGCAGGCGGTCTCCAGCGCTTCGCGCACCTCGATATCCACCCGGTCGAGTGCCGTCTCCCACTCCGAGCGCGGCAGCTCCCAGTCGGCCGGCGGGAGGTCGACGCCGTCGAAGGTCCTGGCCCAATGGCGCACTGCGGTGTCGCCCCGGCCAGCGACATCGGCCAGGATCTCCTCTACCCGACGCCGGGTCGCGGTATCGGTGACGGAGGGCTTGGGCAGAAACGGCGTGAGCCGATCGAATGGCGGGACCGACACCTGACGGATCATGGCGTGCCCTCGCGGGCGGCGGATCGAGAGAGTAGTGTTCGCCGATATGGAACCGGCTCAAAATACCTACATCTCCGCGAAACTGGCGGGCGTGCTCGTGCTGGTCCTGCTGAATGCCTTCTTCGTGGCCGCCGAGTTCGCCCTGGTCGGCGCCCGGCGCACTCGACTGGAGGAGATGCGCCTGCGCGGGCACCGCGGGGCGGACCTCGCTCTCCGCACCGTCAAGTCGCTGGACCGCTACATCTCCGCCACCCAACTCGGCATCACCCTCGCCTCCCTGGGCCTCGGCTGGATTGGGGAGCCCGCCCTGTCCGGTCTGGTGCAGCAGGGACTGGGCTGGCTGCCGACCGGGCTGGATGCGGTTGCCAGTCACGCCATCGCCATCACAATCGCGTTCACGATCATCACCGCACTGCACATCGTCCTGGGCGAACTGGTCCCGAAGTCCGTCGCCCTGCTCTTCCCCGAGCGGGTAAGCGCCTGGGTCGCAGCACCACTGATGGCCTTTGCCTGGATCATGAAACCGCTTATCGCCGTGCTCAATGGCACTGCGAGGCGCCTGCTCAGGGTGATGGGCGTTCAGGCCTCGACCGAGCATGAGCGGCTCCACTCGCCCGATGAGATCCGGATGCTGGTGGAGCAGAGCGAGGAGGGCGGCTCTTTTGGCACCGAGGATGCGCGGCTGATCGAGGGGGTGTTCGAGTTCTCCGAGAAGACCGCGCAGGAGGTCATGACGCCGCGCACCCAGATGGTCGCCCTGGAAAAGGAGCTCTCCGTCGAGGATGCCGCCGACATCGTCGCCTCGGCGCGACGCTCGCGCTATCCGGTCTACGGGGAGTCGCTGGACGATATCTCGGGGGTGGTGCACGCCAAGGATATCCTCACGGCACTCCGGCAGCAGCCCGGCGCGCCGGTGGGCTCCATCATGCGGGGGCCGCTCTTCGTGCCGGGCACACGGGAAGTGGAAGATGTCCTGGCCGACATGAAGCGGCTCAAGGTCCACCTCGCCGTGGTGCTCGACGAGTATGGCGGCACCGCCGGCCTCGTCACGATGGAAGATCTGCTGGAAGAGATCGTGGGCGACATCTTCGATGAGTACGACCGGCTCGACCGGCCCAAGCCGACGCCGGAAGGGGCGCCGCTGGTGGACGGCGGCGTGCCGCTGAGCGAGTTCAATTCGGCGCACGACCTGCAGCTGGACGATACCGACTATACCACCATTGGCGGCTATCTCTTCGGCCAGCTGGGCCGGCTGCCGCGCCCCGGCGACCGGGTACCGGTGGGGCTGGATGTCTTCGAGATCGTGGAAATGGACGGGCGGCGAGTGAAGTCGGTGCGCTATCTCGTAGGAGCTGCGGCCCCAGCGAAGAAAGCGTGACGTCGAGCGGCC
>Ga0226658_10000012_pt1 | contig 61164 bp, 54 predicted proteins | sample OliLak19BULKMAT1_FD_169091 | JGI IMG/M metagenome (GOLD analysis project Ga0226658, IMG submission 169091) | Freshwater microbial mat bacterial communities from Lake Vanda, McMurdo Dry Valleys, Antarctica - Oligotrophic Lake LV.19.BULKMAT1 (v2)... | ecosystem: Environmental > Aquatic >... | reverse complement strand
CGCCACCGTCACCGCAACCGTCGCCATCAGGAAGCGACTGCCCTGCGAGCCCGCCGGATTCACCACGATGTTCGGCAACTCGATCAGTTTCTTCTCGCCCTCCCCTGCCTCGGCACTCCCGCCCCCGTGAGCTTCCCCGCTTTCATGACCCCCGGCGCTGGCGCTGTCGGTCGTCGCCGCGGTGGGCGGGGCGTTGCGAGCGATGATCTTCGGGGCGACCACCAGACTCGCCGCCAGTCCGCCGGCAAGCGCCCCGGCCAGCGTCAGCCCGATCACGAGCCCGGCCTTTTTGCCACCGGCCGGCGCTGCAGCTTCAGCGCCCGCAGTTGCAGCTGCTGCCTCTGACATCAGCGATTGTCTCCTGGAATGGTCACCCTGACCTGCACACCGGGGAGAAAGGCAACGCGCGTACCATGTCGTTCGGTGTTGCTAAACGATTGGTATTGCTTGAGCTATCCGAGAGGCGCAGGGACCGGCGGGAAAAAAGAGGAAAGAACTGCCGAGGCCGCGGTCGGGAGTTGCCGGGCACGAGAAAGGCCGACCCCCTGACGCGTGGCGGGCCGGCCTGACTCACGATCTCATGATCGCCTGCTTCCTGCTCCCTATCGCTTCAGATTCACCAGCTCCGTCAGCATCTCGTCCGCCGTCGTGATCACGCGGGCGTTGGCCTGGAAGCCGCGCTGCGCGATGATCATGTTGGTGAACTCTTCCGACAGGTCCACGTTCGAGCTTTCGAGCGCACCGGGCGTGATGGTCGACTGATTGCTCGTGCCGGAGAATCCGACGATGGCGCTGCCGGAGTTGGCCGACTCGGCGTACATGTTGTTGCCCAGGCGCAGCAGCCCGCTCGGGTTGTTGAACGAGGACATGGAGATCTGCGCCAGCGTCTGGTTGACACCGTTGGTGAAGTAGCCGGTGATCACGCCGCGGCTGTCCACACTGATGTCCTGCAGGTTCCCCATCGGGTAGCCGTCCTGGTTGCTGGCGACGGCATTCGAGGCGCTGGCGAACTGCGACAGCCCGTTGATGTCGCCCAGGAGACCGGTGTCGAGCTGGATGTCGACCGGTGCCGTGGCCCCGCTGCCCGGATCGAACTGCAGGCTGCTCCCGCCACCGTTGTAGGCGAACGTCTCGAGCCGCCCATCGCTGTCGAAGGTGACGAAGCCGCTGCCACCCCCGGTGACGGCCGCCGGCGCGGGGACACTTGCATCCCAGGTCCAGCGATTCGGCGCGGTCGGGTCCTTGGTGAACGTCATCGTCAGGCTGATCGGCGTGCCCATCGAATCGTACACTGTGATCGCGGCCTGGTGGGTCACATCGGTCGCCGCCTGGCGCTCGATGTAATTGCCGGCCCGGCTGTCGAACACGGCGTTGAAGTTCGTGGCACCGGCGGCGGCCGAGCGGATGTTGAGGCCCGTCAGTGCGTTGCTGGTGCCACCGTCGCCGGTAATGCTCAGCGCGCCGGTCGTGGGATCGATGGCCGACCCGGTGATGTTGGCGATAATCATCGTGGTATCGATGCCGGCGAGCAGCTGTCCGTAGGTGGTACCGGCGCCGATCGCCACACTGCCGGAAGTCACCGCGGTGCCGCCCTTGTTGCCGTCAATCAGGACGGTATTGCCCGCCAGCAGGCCAAGACTCTGGCCAGTGCCGTTGCGCAGGCTGGTCACGAGATCCGTCGACTCGGCGATATGGCTGAACTCATCCGTGGAGGCGGTGCCCGCGGCCGCCAGGACCCCGTTGGCCGATCCCAGCGCCTTGATCAGCGCGGGGTTGGAACTGGTGATATCGATGCTCACGCCGGCGATCGCGGTGAAGGTGAGGGCCCCCGTCACATTGTTCTGCGCCAGACTCATCGTGTTGGTGCCGGTGGCCCCGAAGGTGTTGTTCACCTCGGCCACGAGATCGCTCAGGCTGTGGAAGTCGAACGTGCCCACCCCCGTGTCGGCCTTCACATAGGTGTAGGTCTGGGTATTGGTACCATCGGTGATCGTCACGGTGGTGCTGTCCGGCACCATGCCGAAGATCGACCCGTTGGCGGCGCCCTTGGCGTACAGGCCACTCATGTCGGAGCCGGCGCCACCGTTGCTGGTGGACTGTTCGACACCGTACACCCTGCCCTGCGTGGCGAGGATCGTTCCGAGCGGCTTGGCCCGGGCGTCAAGGTTGCCGGTCAGCGTGACAGAGGAGGTCGCCTGGGCCGGGCTCTTCTTGCCGAACGGCAGCGCGATGTCCTGGACCGCGGCCCCGGTGGACAGCAGGCCATTCGAATCGGCGTTGATGCCCTGCACCTTGAAGCCGTTGGCCGGCGACACCATGCGTCCGTTCGCGTCGAGCTGGAAGTTGCCCGCGCGGGTGTAATAGCTGCGATTGCCGTCGCTCAGCACGAACAGCCCGTCGCCCTGGATGGCGAGGTCGGTGTTCTGGCCGGTGGACTCGAGGTTCCCCTGGGCGAAGTTCTGGTCGATCGACCCGATCTTGGATCCCAGCCCGATCTGGATGGGGTTGATGCCGCCCTGATCACCCGGCGGACGGGAGGCGCCCTGCAGCAACTGGGCAAAGGCCTCGGCGAATGTCACCCGGGACGACTTGTACGCCACCGTGTTGACGTTGGCGATGTTGTTGCCGATCACGTCCATCCGGGTCTGGTGATTGCGCAGACCGGAAACGCCGGCAAAGAGCGACCGCATCATGGCAGGAGCGACTCCACGTTGATGGGAAGGATGCGAGCCCTGGCTACCGCAGCCACGGCCGCCGCGCCTGCGGGCGCGCGTTCCACTTCGACCACATTGTCCAGCGGGAAGGTCAGCCTGCCGGAGCGCAGCACCACGGTGCCGCCCTGAAAGGAGACCCCATCGATGATCCCGGAGGTGTACGTCTGCACGGCGACGTCGGCGCCCGCGGCGTCGGTGACCGAGACCTTGTAGGTGTACTCACCCGTCGGCAGCGTTCCGGCCGTGAGTGTCTGACGCCCGCCGTTGCGGAATCCGAGTTCCTGTTTGCTGACTTCCCGGCCCGAGGCGTCAAACACCTGGAGGGTCGTCTTGCCGCCAGTGCCGCTGACGTTGACCGTGACCGTCGCGGGGTCACCGCTGGTCACCTCAAGCGCGTTGCCACCCGCGATCACATTGCGACCGATGAACGACGCGCCCAGATCCGCCTTCATCGCCAGCGTGCCCAGTGAGGTCGCGTCAGTCTGTCCCTGCAGGATGGTTTCGATGTTCTGCATCCGCTCCAGGCTGGTGAACTGGGCCAGCTGTGATGCGAACTCCTCCGGCTTCGACGGGTTAAGCGGGTCCTGGTAGCGCAACTGGGTCACGAGCAGCTGAAGGAACTCGTCCTTGCCGAGGTTACCCCCGGCCGGAGTGCCCGTGCCGCCCTTGGACGTCGCGTTGGCCCGTTGCCCGGTGTACAGTGCGTTTGTCGTGATCATGTGTCCGACTCCCTCTCACGCGGTTCGGGATCCCGATGGCGGGATCGTCCCTGGGGATGCCGCTGCTCCTCCCCCTGCTGCTGCTCGCGGCGGCCTGATCCCTGGCGCTGGTCACCCGCCGGCTGCTCCGCGCCGCGCGGCACTGGCACATCTGTCCGACCCGGTGGAACCCATCCTGCCGCCGCCTCCGACGCCACCGACTGCTGCACCGACACCCGCGGATCCACGAATCCCTGCCTGACGAGCGCCGCGTGCAGATCGTCCATCCGCCGCTCCAGCTGGCGCCCGGTCTCATTGTCCGGCGGCAGAATCACGGCCCGTACCTGGTCACCGAGGACGGCGACCCGGATGCGGGTGGGGCGGCCATCGGCATCGGTGAGCTGCAGTGTGACCCGATCGGCAAGGCCTGCCGGTACATCCCGGTTCCGGTCCCTACCGGGCAGGTTGCGTGCCTCGCCTGGACTGGCCGCGTGCTGCCGCGTCGCGGGCTCGCCACCGGGTTCCGTCTGACCGCCCAACGATGAGGAACTGCTGGTGTGCGTATCACTTGGCGTGTCGCCCGTGGCGACAGGCTCTCGCTTCCGGGTGGCCGCATCATTCGCGGACGTCTGGCGATCAGGGGGAAGCTCCTGCCGGTCGGACGGCAGCTTCCGCTCTACCGGCGCCGCCTGCGGCTCGTTCCTGGCCCAGGCCGCCTCGGGAAACGTCGGAGGCAGCGGAGCTACCCGGGATGGTGTGACGGTGGCGAGCGGAGTGCGGCGAAGCGGCGCTCCTGGCGCCAGCACCACCGTGTCGCTCTCGGCGTCAGCGACGGATAGCTGCGTGCTCCGCGTGCCCCGTCCCTTCGGCGGCTCGGTGCCGGCAGGCGGGACCTGATCGCTGCCGACGGTCGGCCCGGGTCGGCTTTCGGCGGTTGTGACTCCGGCGATCGCTGGCGGTAGTGGGCTGCGGCCGGCGGGTGCCGCGGCCGGTTCCTTCTTGTCACCCCCGGTCTCCGGCCGCCCGCGAACCACCCGGACGTCGGCGATCTCCCCCTCACTCAGTAAATCCGCCAGCGCGTGCGCAAAGGCCGACGCGAGTGACCCACGCGGGCCGGCGACGGTCGGGTCCGCCTGCCTTGCGTCCACCATCATTCGCATTGCCGGGTGGCCTTCGGCGCTCTCGCCGGCGGGCTCGTCCTGGATCATGCGGGGTGTCGGCGTGTCACCGCGATCGCTCTGGGCCACCGGGGTGGCGGCAGAGACAGCGCGGTGCGGCATCCCACCCGCTGCGATCATCGCGGAACTCAGCACAGCGACCTGATCGGGGCTCGGGGTCTCGGTCCCCGCTGACGGTTTGACGAGCGATTCATCGTCGCGTTGAGGGGCGCGCGGCTCAACCCGTGGCTCCGCATCCGGCAGCATGAGCCGAGTGTCGTGAGGCGGCATGACATCCGGTCGCGCTGGAACAGGGTGGGCGATCGGCTCCGTGAGCCGCTCACGCCGCGGTTTGTGCGTGCCAGGAGCCACGACATCATCCGCCGCAGTCGGCTTGCCGGAGGAGGACACCGCCGGTTGGCGTATCTCCCTCCCCGCCGGGGCCTCAGCCTGAATGCGCGCGGCGTTGTTCCCGTCAGGACGCCGCGGCGCAGGGGCCGAGGAAGAGGGCACAGTTGGTTGGCGTTCTTTCACGGCCACGACCTGTCCTGGTGCCATCCCGACCGGCTCGGCCAGCGGAGGCTCTCCCGCAGGCTCCGCCGCTCCAGCATCGGCCGTGACACTCGGCGCCGCCGGCAACGCCGGGCGAGGTCCCGACACACCCGGTTGAGACACTGGCAGTGCAACCAGTAGCGTATCGTTACCGCGTGACAGCGCCTGCCGGTCGGTTGTCTCAGCGGCATCGTCATTTCCGCCCTGGTCCAGCGGCGGCGTCTCGACGGCGAACGATGGCTGGGCGATCACCGAGTCAGATGGCACAACGTCGGTCGCGGCCACTGCTCGCGGTGAAAGCAACTGCACCGTTGCTGGCGGCTGGGTGGCGCTCAGCGCAGCGTCGTTTCCCTGGCGCGATGGGATCTGCGCGAGACTCCGCGCACGCGTCGATGCGGTTGTCTGGTCTACCTGCCGCACGCGGGTCAACGCGACTGGCTGGTCGTGCACCCGCCGAGCGACACGCACTGCAGGAGCGAGCAGCTCGCCCAACGTATCCGGAGTGACGGAGTCGACTTGCGTCGCCGTTAGCGGAAGGTCAGCGCGCGCGCGCTTCGTGACCGGCAGCGCCGTCCCCGGACCCTCCTCTACCGCTGCGGGATTCTCGCCGACTTCAGGAGTCGGCGGTTCAAGCAGTGCCGTCAGCGTGAGCGGTGACGGGGTGCCCGTCTGGATCACCGGCTGCATTGCCGCGAGGAGAGCCGCACCGAACAGCGCCGGATCGGCCACCGGTTCGGGCGCCGACACGGGCTCGGGCGCCGCGCTGACCGCCAGCAGGGAGAGCGGCCGTGTCATCGGGTCGCGCCGGCCGGTTTGGGCGTGAGCAGCCGCCGACTGAGGGGGGCCGCGCGCTCCTTCGGGATATTCGTGAGGAAGTCCGCCGCCTGGCGCGGGCCGACGGAGCGCAGTAGTCCTTCGACCTCGTCATCGCTCAGGAAGGCGATCACCTTGGCCGCCTCGGGCGGCTTCATCGCCGCCAGGACTCTGGCGACCTGCTTGTAGGCACCCGCCTTGGCGATCGGATCCGCAGTTGGTCCGGCCGATGGCGCCGTCGGCCCCACCGCTGCCGTCAACCGCACCGGTGCCCCAGCGATCGCGGGTACCGCACTGTCGTGCGCCACCGCTGCCTGCGGGCCGGTGTTCGCCGTGTCGGCGTGCGGACTCTCGGCGTGGGAGGAGTCAGCCTTCACCGCCAAGGTATCCACCGGGATGACCGGCGGCTCGTAGCGCTTCACCAGATAGACAGTCGTCCCGCCGAGCGAGACGAAGAACGCCAGGACCGCGCCGATGATCGCCTTCTTCACAGCTCCCCCTCACCGTATGCACGCTGTCCGGCGGATTCATCCATTTCTCCCTGTTCCCAGCGACTATAGGCCTCGTTCCAGGCCCCTCGCCGCTGCTCGCGCAGCCGCTCCAGCACCCGTTTGGCCATCCGCGCCTGCTCGAACTGCCGCCGCTCCAATTCCAGCCGCTCCAGGCTGCGCTCGTGCTGGTCGGCCAGTGCTTTCGATTCCCGGGCCAGGGCGCCAATCGCCAGATCCAGGTTCTGCAGAGTACCGGCGTGGGCCACGCCGCGAGAGGTCTCCGCGAGTTGGGCCCGTGCTCCAGCCAGTCGCCCTTCACCCGCGAGGGCCTCGGCCCGGCAGTCGGCCTCAGTCCGCAGTGCGGCGCCCAGATCACGCGCCCGCTCCCGCTCGGCGGACTCGCGCAGCTGGAGCAACCGCTCCAGCCGGAAAACGAATCGTTTCATGTGGTCTTCCCGGGCAGGGCCCGCTGGATGAGACTCGCGAGCTTGAGCCGGGCATCGTCGAAGGTGACCGGTTCATCGGCGCGCTGCCGCAGGTAGGCCAGCATTTCGTCGCGGTGGGCGATCGCCGCATCGGCCACCTTGTCGCCGCCGGTCTTGTAGGCCCCGACCGCGATCAGGTCTTCCTGCGAGCGATAGGCCGCTTCGAGGCGGAAGAAGTTGTTGGCGGCCTGCAGGTGCTCGGGGGCGATCACGGCGTCGCGCACCCGGCTCACGCTCTCCAGCACGTCGATCGCGGGGAAGTGCTTCTGCGCCGCGAGCTGCCGGGTGAGCACGATGTGGCCGTCAAGGATGGAGCGCGCCGCGTCGGCCACCGGCTCATTGAAGTCGTCTCCCTCGACCAGGACCGTGTAGAGCCCGGTGATGCTGCCCCGCTTTCCGGTGCCGGCCCGTTCCAGCAGCCTGGGCAACTGGGCGAAGACCGACGGCGGATAGCCCTTGGTGGTCGGCGGCTCGCCGACCGAGAGCCCCATCTCGCGCCAGGCCGTGCACACGCGGGTAACGGAGTCCATCATCAGCAGCACATCCTTGCCCTGGTCCCGGAAATACTCCGCAATCGCGGTCGCCACCGATGCCCCGGTGGCGCGCACCACGGCGGGCTGGTCGCTGGTGGCGACCACGACCACGGACCGCTGCAATCCCTCCGGACCCAGATCCCGCTCGATGAACTCCCGAACTTCTCGGCCACGCTCGCCCAGCAGCGCGATCACATTGACTTCCGCCGTGGTGCGACGCGCGATCATGCCCAGGAGGACACTCTTGCCGACGCCGCTGCCCGCCATGATGCCGATGCGCTGGCCCCGGCCGAGCGTGATCAGGCCGTCAATGGCGCGCACGCCGGTGCCCAGCGGCCGGTCGATCCTGCTCCGCTCCAGCGGGTGCGGCGGCTCGGCGGACATCGGATATCGGGTGGCGGGACCGATCGGGCCCAGTCCATCCAGCGGACGCCCGAGACCGTCCACGACCCGGCCAATCAGCGCATCGGAGACCCGCACGTCGAGCGAGCGCCGCATCGGTCGCACCGTGGCGCCCGGGTGGATGCCTTCCAGTTCTCCCAGCGGCATGAGCAGGATGCCCCGCTCATGGAAACCGACCACCTGCGTCGTAACGCGCGGGCGGCCCTGACTTTCGATCCGGCAGAGCTCCCCGAGGGCCACGTCGAGAGATGAGGCCTCGACCACCTGCCCGATGACCCGGGTAACCCGTCCATGCACCGCGAAGCGGGGCGCGCTGACCACGCGCTCGATGGCGGATGTGACCCGGCTGCCGAGCATTCCGCCGGCTGCGGTGGATCCGCCCTGTGGTCGCGTCATCGTGCCGTCAGTCATCGCGCATCCGGTTGTACAGCTCTCCCAGCGCCAGATCGACCCGACCGTCCACCACCCGGTGCGGCGTTTCGAGGGTGCAGCCGCCGCGCTCCACTGCCGGATCGGGCATCCACTGCAGGTCGTTGGCGTGCCCGTCGCGCCCGGGCAGCTCGAACTGGCTGCGCAGCGCCGCGAGATCTTCGGGATGGAGGTGAATCTCGACCCGTGAACCGACCGGAAACGCCTCGAGTCCGCGGTGCACCAGGTCGCGCACGATGGCGGGATCGGCGGCGACTTCGCGCTGGATCAGGTGCTTCGCGATGGCGAGGCCCAGCAGATAGACCGCGTCTTCGAGTTCCCGTACCACGCCAAGCCGTGCGGCATCGAGCGCCTCCGCCGTGGAGACCAGCAGGCCGGCGGCTCGCTTGAGCGTGCGATTGGCCTCTTCCGTCGCCTCGGCACGCCCCGCGGCATGCCCCCGCGCCCACGCGGCTTCGTCCGTCGTCGGTCCAGCCGGTTCGCCTTCGCCGGCTACGAGCCCATGCTCGCCCCGTCCCGGCAGTTCCGGCAGCGGCCACAGCGCGAATCGCGCGATGGTCGCCGACCCGTGTGCCGGTCCCGTCGCGCCCGCCTTGGCGGGTGTGGCGGTCTCAGGCAATGACCTCATCGTCCCCGCCCCGTCCCCCAAGGACGATATCGCCCGCCTCTTCCAGCATGCGCACCGCCGCGATAATGCGCGACTGGGCGGCCTCGACGTCCTTGACGCGGACCGGCCCGAGGAACTCCATCTCCTCCTGCAGCGCCGCGGCCGCCCGCTCGGACATGTTCTTCATGATGTGCGCTCGGAGCTCTTCGCTGGCCGCCTTGAGCGCCAGCGCCAGCTCCTTGCTCTCGACATCGCGCAGGATGCGCTGCATTGCCTTGCCGTCGAGTGTGGTCAGGTCCTCGAAGGCGAACATGAGGTTGCTGATCTGCTGGGCCAGATCGTGATTGCGCTGAGTGATCGCCTCGATGATTGCCTTCTCCACCGTCCCGCTGGCGAGTGTCAGCACCTTGGCCACGGCGGCCGGACCGCCGGAGAGGGTCATTTCCTGGGACAGCGTAATGTCCGTCTTGCTGGCCAGGCCCTGCTCGACCACCGCCAGCATGTCCGGCGCGACTTTCTCCATGCGCGCGACGCGGAAGAGGACATCGCTCGCCAGCTCGGTATCCATGACCTCGATGACGGTGGCTGCCTGCTTGGTATCGAGGTGGGCCAGGATCAGGGCGAGGGTCTGGGGATGCTCGCCGCGCAGCACGGAGAGCAGCACTTCCGGAGCGGCCTTCTTGAGCTTCTTGAGACCGGAATCGTGGATCTGCTCCTTGATGCGCTCCAGGATCTGCTTCGCCCTGGGCGCACCGAACGACTGTTCCAGGATCTCCTGGGCCCGCACCAGGCCACCCTCGGACAGCGACTGAACCGCACGTGCCACCTGGCGGTATTCGGTGAGCACGGACTCGACCGTGCCGGTATCCGCCATCGGCATCCCGGCAATCTCGCGCATGACCAGTTCCACCTGATCCGGCGCGAGCTGCTGCATGACCCGGGAGGCCCCCTCCGTGCCGAGCGACATGCACAGCACGGCTGCCTTCTGGGCGCCGTTGAGTACCTCGCGCTCAGTCGTGGTGGCCATCAGCTATCCGCCGAGAGCCAGGCCTTGACCACCGACGCCGCGACTTCCGGGCGCTGGGTGGCTTCCGACTGCACCTCGTTCTTGAGTCGGGTGGTGGTCGAGCTCAGCTCCGGGATCCGTACCGGGGGCAGCTCGGGCTCGCTCTCACCGGGCGACATCATGGACCGGCTCGTCGCCGTTCCGCCGCCCGACGTCTCCTGGCCGCCCGGCTCGCGCTGCGACTTGACCACCCGCAGTGCGAGGATCAGCGCGGCGACGATGCCGACCAGCCCGATCATCGGCCGGCTGAAACGCTCGGCGACGGCCAGCGCCTGCTCCGCGCCTCCCCCCTGATCCGCCAGCGAATCCGGACCGGCCAGCACCGCCTCGAAGGGAAGCGCCGTGGCCGTAAGCCGGTCGCCGCGCGCACTGTCGATGCCGATCGCGTCGCGCACCAGCTGCTCGTAGCGCGGCAGTTCCTGCGCCGGTGTGGCGCCTGGACCAGCCACCTTCTGCAGTGCTTTCTCATTGATGAGGACCGCGACGGTGAGCCGCTCGATGCCGCCAACCGACCCGGCGACCTTCTCAACCACGCGCGAATTGAGATAGGTGTTGTTGAGCACGGTCGCGGTGCCACCATCCGCGCTTTCGGCGCCGGCCGTTTCGCTGCGCTGCTCGTTCTGCAGCACCGCGCCATCGGGGTTGTAGGTCTCGACCGTCTTGTCCACCTGTTCGAAATTGAGCTTGGCCGACACCTGCACCCGCGCCTCGCCCGCCCCGAGCGCCGTGCCGAGGATCCGCTCCGCGTTGCGGGCCAGGTAGTCCTCAACCGACCGCTGCATCTCCAGCTGCCGGCTGGTCAGGCCCCGGGTCGAGCCATCGTTGGGCGCGTTGAGCAGCCGCATCTCGCTGTCGAGAATGGCCACCTGATCACTGTTGAGCTGGGGGACGCTGCTGGCGACGAGATAGGTGATGCTCTGTACCGCCTCGGGCGAAAGGACTCTCCCCGAACGCAACGTCAGCATGACCGACGCCTTGGCCGGGCGATCCAGCTTGCGGAGCGGGCTCGTCTCCGGCAGGCCGAGGTGCACCACCGCCCGGTCCACGCCATCCATGTCCGCGATCGTGCGGGAAAGTTCACCCTCGAGGGCACGGCGTTCCATGGATCGCATCTGGGCTTCCGGAACACCCCACATCGGCTTGTCCAGCATTTCGTTGCCCTGTACGCCGCCCTGGGCGGGCAGACCGGCCTTGGCGAGCAGCACCCGGGCGCGCGCCACATCGCTGTAGGGAACCAGGATCTCGCTTCCCCCCCCACTCAACTGGTAGCGGACGCCGGCCTTGGTCAGCGCATCGGTCATGGCGGCCGCCTCGCGCAGTTCCACCCCGCGGTACAGCGTCTCCATCTCCGGCTGACCGCCCCAGTGGGAGATCGCCCAGATCAGGCCGATGCCAACCACCAGGCTGGCGAGCGTGAGAAACCGGTTGCTCCCGTTCATGCGACGGACACCGTCGAGCATGGCGGGGGGGATTGCGTTGGTCATTTCGGCTCACGTGAAGTGTCGCGCTCCAGGTGGCAGCCGGCAGGTCGCAGGTCGCAGCAACTGTCCCAATCCGACATCGCATGCATTCCCTGTCGATCACATGCTCCTGCCCGCCACCTGCTCCCTGCCACCTGCCACCTACACCTGGATATTCATCACCGACCGATACGCCTCGTTCAGCTTGTTCCGCATCTCGACCAGAAACTCCAGCGAGATCCCCGCTTCCTCACTGGCCGCCATCACCTGGTGCAGTTCGACCGGCTCGCCGCGCACGAAGCGCCCGATCAGGTCGGTGGCGTCGGCCTGCATCTGTGCCGTGTCGTTGACCACCCGGGTGAGCGTCTCGGCGAACGACGGACCCTGCCCCTGGTCGGGGAGCGTCATGCGATCAATCACGCGATCCAACGGAGTCAGACGCGGGCCATCCGGACGGATTGGCGAGGACATGATCAGCCGGTCACATCGAGCCGGAGACCGCGCGGCGCGTCGGGCGTCATGCCGCGCTGGCGACCAGGGCCGTAGGTGATGGGCCCGAGCTGCGCGATCTGATCGAAGTAGGCCCGTTCATCGTCGGACAAGACCGCGCGCAATCCCTGCCCGCCATCGGAGGGCGGCAAGACACCCGCGATCGCACTCTCACTCGCCTTGGGCAGGGCCGGGGCCGGCGGGGCGACCTGCCCCGGCAACCCGTAGGCACGGGTCACGCGTGTGGCGAGCGACGGACCGATCGGCAGGGCGCCGGGGATCTTCATGAGTTAATCTCGTTCAGATGTCGATGGCGCGGCGAAGCATCGCCTTGGCCGCCTGGAAGACCGTCGCGTTCGCCTCGTGCACCCGTCGTGCGATCATCAGGTCCACCGTCTCGGTGGCGATATCGACGTTGGGTCGTTTCACAAAGCCGTTCGCGTCGGCGTCGGGATGGCCCGGGTCGTAGTCTTCGCTTCCGGGCCGGGTGTCCTGCAGAACCTCGGCGGCTTCGACGCCGGCACCGGTCCGCTGGAAGACCACCACCTTGCGCATGTACGGGCCGCCTTCCGGCGTCCGGGTGGTCTCGGCGTTCGCGATGTTCTCCGAGATGATATCGAGCGCCCGGCTCATGGCGCCCATGCCGGAACCGCTGATACCGAGCGGGCCAAGCAGCGATTTCACCGGCCGCAGCGGCCAGCCGGCCGCACCACCGATCCTAGCCACGATCTCTTATCGCGGTCCGGAGGCCCTGATAGGCCTGTTGCAGCAGCTTCGCGCTCGCGTCGTAGCGGAGTTGGGTGCTGGCGAGATTCACCATCTCGACCTGCAGGTCGACCTTCTCCGGCGTGCCCTGCTTGGCGGCCAGCGCCGCATCGAAGTCGGCGTTGCCGCTCGCGTCCAGTGCGCCGGCGACCCGGCCCGCGATCGCCTTGTGGGTCCGCGCGGAGTCGTCGAGGCTCCACCGCAGATTGCCGATCCGGGTGGTGGTCCCGAACAGTCCTGAGAACATGCCGACCTCGTGAGATGGAGTGACCGCAGCAGGAGAAAGCAATCGGCATACCGCCCCGCCCGGTGGGCAGCACCGTGGCCGGAAGCCGTTGCAGTTGTGAGAGATGAATCGGAGCAGTGTAGCGAAAACGGCCCGCCGGAAGGCGGGCCGTGCGGAAGGAGCGGATGGTGCAGGCGGAATAAACTTCCGGCGCCGGCGGTTCCTACGGCAACACGGCGTTCTCCTCCTTGGGACTATTCAGCTTGTTGCGCAGGGTGCGCTCGCTGATGCCGAGCAGCTTTGCCGCCCGAGTCCGGTTGCCGGCGGTGGCGACAAGGGCGCGCTGAATCGCGAGTCGCTCCAGCTCATCGAGATTGAAGGCGGGGACATCGGAGGCGGCGGCAGCGGGACTGGACGCCGCCCGGACCGCGTCGCCCACGGTCGGGGTGGGCTGGGCCGGGCGAGTGATGCCGACGTCGATCACCGCCTGGAAGACGTCCGGACGGAGCATGCCGCCCCGGGAGAGGATCACCGCGCGCTCCACCGCGTTGGCCAGTTCGCGCACGTTGCCGGGCCAGGAGTACCGCATCAGCAGGTCGATCGTTTCGCTGGCCACGCCGGTGACCGCCACGCCAAGCTCTTCACCAACCCGCCGTGCGAAGTGCTGGACCAGCGCGGGGATATCCTCCCGGCGGTCGCGCAACGGCGGGCTCTTGATGGGGACAACATTCAGCCGGTAGAACAGGTCGGTGCGGAACCGCCCCGCCTCCGCCTCCGCGCGCAGGTCACGGTTGGTCGTGGCGATCAGGCGCACGTCCACCCGGATCGGCTGCTGCCCGCCCACCCGCTCGAACTCATGTTCCTGGATCACCCGGAGCAGCTTGGCCTGAAGGTCAAGCCGCATCTCCGAGATTTCGTCCAGCAGCAGGGTGCCGCCGTGGGCCCGTTCAAAGGCGCCAATCGAGCGCATCGTGGCGCCGGTGAAGGCTCCCTTCTCGTGGCCGAAGAGCGCACTCTCGACCAGCCCTTCGGGCATGGCGGCGCAGTTCAGCGTGATGAAGGGGCCATCGTGACGGGGAGACTGATCGTGCACGGCGCGGGCGAAGAGCTCCTTGCCGGTTCCGGACTCCCCTTCCAGCAGCACGGTCGCCTTGGAAGGGGCGACGGTGGCCACCATCTCCATGACCCGGCGGAAGGGAAGACTTTCACCGACCAGCGCCCGGGTCGCGCGGAACTTGTGGATCTCACGGCGGAACTGCTCGTTCTCCCGCCGGAGTCGGACGACTTCCAGCGCCTGATTGACCGCGATCTCCAGCGTCTCGGGCCGGATCGGCTTGGTCAGGTAGTCGATGGCACCGGATTTAATGGATATGACGGCGTGCTCGATACTGGAGTAGCCGGTCATGATGATGACGGGAACCGAATACCCCTCCTTCTCCAGGACGCTCAGGAGGTCGAGGCCCGTCGCATTGGGCATGCGGTAGTCAGCGACGATCAGGTCGACCGGAGTGCGCGCGATGGTGCGGAGGGCTTCGTCCACGCTCGCCGCCAGGAGCGGCCGATGGCCGATCTTGGTGAGGTGGTGCTCAAGCACGACGCCGGTGGACGGCTCGTCGTCAACACATAGAATAGTGGCCATATCCCCCGATATGCTCCCGAAAGTGGAGGACAGGCGAGTGGCGTTCCGGGGGACGCGCGGTCAGGGGGGCCGGTGCGTCGGTACGAAGCCAAGCGCCTGCAACTATCATTATGACTAAAGGTTTGATCTAATCTAGCCGATACGGAAAATATTGCCATACTGACCCGCCCCGCTCCTCCGCGGCCGGCGCCCACGGCAATGGAGAATCATGCGCATCACGAACAGCCTGCTTCAGTCCCGCATCCTCCGCGACCTCCAGGGCAACCTCTCCGCCCTGGCCCGGGCGCAGGCCCAGATCTCGAGTGGCAAGCGCTTCGAGAAGATGAGTGAAGATCCCGCCGCCGGCGCGAGTGTGCTGACGTCGGATCGCGGCCTGCGGGGAATCGAGCAGTACCGGCGCAACAGCGCCGCCGCCCGGACCCGGACCGACGCCGAGGAATCCGTCCTCGACCAGCTCACCGATCTCCTGACGCGCGCCAAGCAGCTGGCGGTGCAGGAGGGCAATGCCACCTCGACCCCGACCACCCGTGCTGCGGCCAAGGCGGAGGTCGATCGCCTCATCGAGCAGGTGGTGTCTCTCGGCAACACCAAAGTGGGCAGCGAGTACCTCTTCGCGGGACACCTCGTAACCTCCGCCGCATTCGATACCGCCGGCAACTACCTCGGCGATGATGGTCAGCGACAGTCGGAAATCGGCGAGGGCTATCGCATCACGACCAATCACACCGGCCGCGAGCTGCTGGTCAGCAGCGGCGTCATGACCGGTCTCAAGGCGCTCAGCACTGAACTCGGCACCGGCACGCCATCCACCGTCGCGGGCACCCTGACCGCGCTGGAAACAGCCCTCACCAACACCCAGACCCTGCTCGCCACTACCGGGGCACGGGTCGGGCAGATCGAATCCGCCATGCAGAACTCCGACGCACTGTCCACCAATCTGACGCTGCGGCGCAGCCGGGACTTCGACGCCGATATCGAGGAGGCCAGCACCCGGCTCATCTCGCTGCAGACGACCTTGCAGGCCTCGCTGCAGGCGGCCTCGCGCATCCTGAACACCACGCTTACGGACTACCTGCGGTGAGCGCCCCCGCGCAGATGGCGCCCGCTGCCCCGCTCCTCGTCGCGTCGCGCCTCTTTGGACCGCTGTCGGTTCCGCCGGAGGACATCATCGTCATGCCGAAGGGGATGCTCGGTTTTGCGGGGGAGCGTCGGTTCGTGCTGCTCCCCGCCGCGCCGGAGGGCATCTTCTGGCTGCAGAGCGTGGACGATGGCGCGCTGATTTTCCTGCTGGTGGACCCATTCAAGTTCTTCCCCGACTATGTCGTCGAATCCGCCGAGATCCCCGAACCCGGCCCCGACGAGCGCGTCGCCGTGCTCTCGATCGTCACCCTGCCCCATCAACGGGGCGGCGCCTGCACCGCCAACCTCCAGGGACCGGTGGTCATCCAGTTCCCCGAACGCCAGGCCCGGCAGGTGATCCTCACCGACCAGCACTACCAGACCCGGCACGAGCTCGACTTGAGGGCATCGCTGAAGTAGGCCAAAAGCGATAGACGGTGGGCGGTGGGCGGTGGAACCTGTCGACCGGCGGATCGCTTCGGCCGCTGCGCGGCTTCGCAATGACCGACGATTGTTCCGCCACGCCCTCATTCCTGCTACCTGCCACCGGCCACCCTGCTACGCCGCCCCCACCTCTGGCGCGAGCACCACCTGCAGCGCACGGCGCAGTTCCTCGATCGCGGAGCTCCAGTCGCCCGGGCGCGTCGGCCGGAAACCACGGGCGGTTGGATACCACTCGCTCTCACCCGTCGCGCTCCCCCACAGCCAGTCACCCTGACGTGACAGCACCCACACCGGCTGACCCAGCGCGCCAGCCAGGTGGGCCACGACCGAGTCGGTGGTGATCACGAGGTCCACCTGCCCGATCAACGCCGCGAGATCGGCGAAGTCACGAATCCGGGGTGTGAGATCGTGCGCCACGACGGATGGATGGCGCAGGAACAGCGGTTGCAGCGTATTGGCATGCTCAAGCGTGAACCAGGCGATGTCCGGCAGCGCGAGGATCGGCGCCAGCAATTCGGCGGGGAGCGCACTGCGATCGGGATCGAACGGACGGCCACCCAGCGACAAGGCGACACGCAGCCCCCGCGCCGGCGGCAGCATCGGAATCCGTCCCGACCAGGTGGCAACGGGCAGGTAGGGCAGCTCCGCCGGCGCGGCGGACAACCCGCCCAGCAGGTGGGGCAGACTTTCCAGCGCGGCCTGCCAGTCGGCGGCAGGGGCGGGTTCCTCGGGTGCGACCACCTGTGCGATCGACGGCAGCGATTCCACCAGCCGGCGCAGCGTCGCCGGGCAAGCCAGCACGAGCCGGGTGCCACGCGCGGCGGCAAGCGGGAGATAGCGCGCGTATTGCAGCACGGCCACAAGACTCTCGGTGGCATGGACCAGTAGCGTCCCGCCGGGAAAGGGCCGGCCATCCCACGCCGGAATCCCGGCATAGGGTGACGACGGCGCCCCGCCCGGCACCTTGAAACGCCATTCCGCCTCGGCCCAGCCGAGGGGATAGTCACCGGCGGCCACGAGGGCGAGCCCGCGGCGCCAATGCGCCTCTGCGAATTCGGGACGGATCGCCGTCGCGCGGCCAAAGGCGGCGGCCGACTCGGCGGCGCGACGCTCCTGACCCAGTGCCATGCCGAGCGAGAACCAGGTCTCGGCGTCCTGCGGCGCCAGTTCGAGCGCCCGGCGAAAGCTCGTCACCGCCTCACCGCCGTGATCCATGCGGAGAAGCAGCCGGCCAAGCTCGCGCCAACCTGCGGCGTGGCCAGGACGAAACGCCAGCGCCGCCCGCAGGCTCGCCATGGACTCGACCGGCTTGTTGAGCTCGGCGAGCAGGCAGCCAAGCTGAAAATGGGCCTCGGCGAAATCCGGACGCTTCGAGAGTGCCTCACGATAGGCCGCGAGCGACTGATCGAGGTATCCCAGCGAGCGACGCACCGAGCCCATGGCGCAATGCGCCTCGGGACAGCCGGCATCCAGCGCGAGCGCGCCATGCAGTGCTTCGATCGCCTCCTCATGCCGACCCGCGGCAGTGAGCGAGATTCCGAGATGGCAGAACGGAAGCACCCGATCGGGGTTGAGTGCGACGGCGCGATTCAGCGCCTCGATGGCCTCGGGAACCCGGCCGGCGGCGTGGAGAGCAAGTCCGAAATGATGGTGCGCCTCCGCTGATTCGGGCTGAAGCCGGACGGAGGTCTGGAACGCATCGCGGGCCTCTTCGGAGCGGCCAAGATGCTCCAGCGCCAACCCGCGGTGCAGCGCGGCCTCGGCATCGGAGGGATCGCGGGCGAGCGCTTCGCGATAGGCCCGGAGCGCTTCGTCGTGGCGACCCAGTTCCCGCAGCGCATGCCCGAGCAGGCGCCACGGCGGGCCGGGCACACCATCGAGCGCGATGGATTGGCGGTAGGCTTCGAGGGCGTCGTCCGGGCGACCGAGAGCGCGAAACGACTCGCCCCGGGCAAGGTGAGCTGCGGCATGTCGCGGCGCCTGGGTCAGCACCCGGTCGACCAGTTCCAGCGCCTCCGCGGGACGGCCGGATGCCAGCGCGAGCAGGGCATCAATGTGGAGTGCCTCCGGATGACCGGGGGCCAGGTCGAGGACGCGCAGCACCAACGGACGGGCCTGCTCCGGCCGGCCAGCGACAAGAGCATCGCTGGCCGCCTGCACGAGCAACATGATGTCTTCCGGAGCCGCGACTTCCTGGGCGGCAATCGGCATCGGATCCCTCCGGCCGTGATGGCGGTGTGAGCGGAGAGATGCAAAGGCAATCGACGGGCCGGAGGGCGTATGCGCGCGGTGGGAGCCGAAGGATGGGTGGTGAACCCGTTGCAGTTCAAGCGCTTGGGCTGAGAACACCGATTAAGGGAGTGGGCAACAAGTCGCCTGGCGGCCTGTGCCCGCCCGGCCCGAACCGGCAATCGCGCTCGGCCAAGCTTGCCGGGTACCGGCAGGACCGGCCCTCGCTTCAGGGTGACAGCGGAATGCGGATCAGGCGGGTCGGGGCCAGCCGGGTGCCGTCCCGACGCTGCCCGGCAGCATCGTACTTCTCCCACTGACTGTTGGCGACGTACAGATAGCCCCCATCGAGGAGTGTCCCGATGGTGGGCTCGTCGGCCACGCCAGGCTGACGGTCGAGCACATCAACCCGACTGATCCCGACACCATCGGGGGTGAGTGTGAACCGGGCGATGCGGGCGGGGCTGAGACCGTTCTGCACGCCGATCAGTGAATGCCGGTCGAGCAGCAGACCATCAACGCCGAGCGAGGTGGTACCTGGGGCATCGGTCAGGCGGACGACCGCGCCGGTGCGCAACTCGATCCGGAGAAGACCGTGGGAGTAGTCGGCGACGTAGAGGAAGCGCCCGTCCGGGGTGGCTGCGGCGCCCTGCAGCGAGCGGAAGAGCGGGTGGCGCACAGTCTCAAAGGAGTCCGCGCCGGGGCGAAGGCGGTACACCACTGGCTGACGTGAGTCGGTCATGAAGACATCACCAGCGGGCCCGACGGCGAGGTCGCCGAGCACGTGCAGGTTGCCGTCGTCGGGCAGGTCCCAGCGACGTTCGATCGTGCCGTCGGCCGCGCGGACCAGAAGCAGGGCAGCGAGTGAGGAGTCCGCTGGTGTGTAGTCGCGCATCTGCGGCAGGCCGACCGTCGTCACCCAGAGGCTCGTGCCACCCCGGGCGACACGCACACCGAGTACGGCGCCGATCCGTGGCGCCCGGTAGAGGGCGAGGTCGCGCCAGGTTCCATCAGGGCTTACCGCGTACACGGTGTGGTGCCGGATGCTCGCGACATAGATCCGGCCCGATGCGCCGTCCGCATCCACACCCTCCGGAAAGACGGTCGAATCGGAAGAGGTGCGAATCACCTTCCCGGCGACCACATCCGACGTCGCGTCCCTGAGCCGCCGGAGGGCACCCGCCACACCGGGTGCCGTGGACATCCGGATGACCGCACCATCATCGATCACCCCCGTACCGGCGCCAAGGCCGGCGAGCCGGGTGAGAGATTCGACCAGCTGCGCGGCGTCGCCCGCCTGCGCGGCGGCCACTGCCATTCCACTCCAGTAGGCTGGCTGTACCGGCCAGGCCCGCGCGGCATGGGCCAGGTGGGCCAGGGTGGCGGCGGGAGTCGCTGCTCGAGCGGCTTCGCGCCACGCGGCACGCGCGACGGCTGCGGAATCGACGGCGGGCACGCCGGTCTGTGCGTTCGCGGCGGGAGCAACGCAGACCGCGATGACGGCAAGCCAGAGGCGCGTCACGGGTACTCCGGGGCAGAGTGGGTATGGTCTAGCGATGACCTTGGGAAAGCGCGCAACCGGGGGTCATGACGGGGGAGGTGGGGAAAAGGTTCGGGGACGACACCTACGTTTCAGCCTGGCTCGCGATAGCCCTCCGCACCGCGCTTTCGCAGCAGCCAGACGGCGCCGCGATCGTGATCGTCGACCGCCGGCTCAAGACCGGCGCCATGATGATTGGTGAGCATCGCGATTTCAGTGTAGAGCCCGCTGGCGAGCCAGAGCTCGCCGTACGGCTGCTTCCAGGTGAAGAGCGACAGGTCGGGGCGGTGATGATAGCGCACCCGTGTCAGCGCCTCGGGCGAGAAGTCGCCGACCAGCAGGTAGCCACCCTCGGCGACCAGCCGGTCGATTTCGGCGACCGCCTGCAGCAGTTCCCCCCGGTCCACCCAGTGCAATACATAGTGCACGATGACGAGGTCGAACTGTTCCCGCAGCCCCGTCGCCGTCACCACGCCCTGGTGGAACTCGATGGCGGGAAAGCGCGCGCTCCCGTCTGCTATCGCGGCACCGGAGGGCTCGACCGCAACCACTCGCGTCGCCCTGCCCTGCCGTGCGATCTCGGCCAGGCGCCACCCGTTCGCCGCACCGATTTCCAGCACCCGGCGTGGTGTCAGGCGGTAGAGCTCGAGCAACCGAAGCGGCAGATCGGCCTCCGGTGCCCGATCAGCGAGGGCGGCCTGGTTGCGGGAAAACCACCGGTCGGCTTCCGTAGCAGCGAAGGTCTCGCGCTGCAGCATGGCTAGCCCCGCGCCTTGAAGGCCGGCGTGGGTACCGGCGCATCGAGCAGCGCGTTCAAGTCATTGCCCTTCCGCACCTCACCACCGACGTACCTGAATGCCTCCGCGTAGGCCCGCAGGACTCGCTCGACCTCGGCCTGCCCCAGCGCGGCGCAGGTGTTGTGGGTCGAGATCAGCAGCACGCCGCGCCGGGTCACTTCCTGCAGCCACAGCGCGCGGAGGACCGCATCGTCCGCGCCGGCGGTATCGAGGAAGCGCAGCAGCAGCCAGGCGGGGTGCCCCATGGTCGAGAACCGCGCGCCGAGCCCGGCCGCGTCCGCCAGCGCCAGCGCGCCGTCGCGCAACCGGCGGCCGGCGGCGTGCATGCGGTCCAGGGCGTCGGTGTGCTCCAGCACATCCAGCACGGCCAGCGCGGCGGCGAGGGCGCCGACATCACCCGCGAAGGTGAAACTCACGAAGGCGTCCTCGAACGTGCGCATGATCTCGCGCCGGCCGACGACACAGCTGATGGGATATCCGTTGCCCATCGCCTTGCCGAAGGTCGCGAGATCGGGGGTGACGCCGAAGCGCCGCTGCGCCCCGCCGAGCCCCATATGAAAGCCGGTACAGATCTCGTCGAAGATGAGCACGGCGCCATGACGACGAGCCAGGTCCTGTACCCCCTCGAGATACCCCGCGTGGGGCCAGGTGAAATTGAACGGCTCCAGAATCACCGCGGCGAATTCGCCAGGGTGCTCCGCCAGCAGTGCTTCCAGTGCCGTCAGATCATTGTAGGGAAAGGGGTGCGTCAACGATCGCACTGCCTCGGGCACACCGAGATGTCGGCTGGTGACCCCGATGTACCAGTCCTGCCACCCGTGATATCCACAGGTGGCGATCCGCTCCCTCCGGGTCCACGCACGGGCGATCCGCACCGCACCGGCGGTCGCATCCGACCCGTTCTTGCCGAAGCGCACCATCTCCGCGCAGGGAATGATCCCGGTCAGCCGCTCCGCCAGCTCCACCTCGAGCCGGTGCGCCAGCGAGAAGCTGTGGCCCTGCCGGGCGCGTGCTGCGACCGCACTATCCACCTCGGCGTGGGCGTAGCCGAGGATGTTCGGAAGCAGGCCCTGCACCAGGTCCACGTACTCGTTCCCGTCCGCATCCCACACCAGCGCACCGGCGCCCCGCTCGAGAAAGACCGGCGAGACCCCCCGGAGGTGCTGCTTCCAGCTCTTGGAATAGGTTTGAGCCCCTCCGGGAATCACCCGCTCAGAGCGGGCGAGCAGCGCATCACTCTCCCGCAGGATGAGCGGCGCCGCACGGCTGCCGCCAGCCTGTGAAAACACGGAGGTGTAGTAGCCCCGGTTGGGGATATCCTTGTGGATCGGCGGGGGAGCGGCGGTGACGGCCTGCATGACATCCTCGTAGGAGTGGGGGCCAGGGCCCCGGCGATCCAGTTCGGCCCAGACCCCGCGTACGTAGCCGAGGTCGGCCGCAGTATCCACGCTCCAGCGCAACTCGGCAGCACCGGCGCATGCCGTGTGGCGGACGGCGAGGCGCGAGACTTCCGCCGACGTCCTGAGCCAGGGCGTCACATGCTCGCGCTCAGGCCCCGGCACGGCGGCAGCGAGCGCACGCGTCAGCGCCGCGCGGGAAAAGACCTCGACATCCTGCCCATCGGGCCTGGTGTAGGGATCGGTGTTGGTGGCGTAGTCGACCGACGCGGCAAGAAAGGCGTCCACGACTTCGTCGATCGTGTCGGGGGTGTGCAGCGGGCAATCACCGGTCAGCCGTACCAGCACATCGGCACCGGTCTGGTCAGCCGCGGAAGCAAACCGGGCGAGCACGTCATCGAGTGCGCCGCGGATCACCGTCACGCCGGCGGCGGCAAGGTGGGCCACCAGCGGGTCATCGCTCGGGTCCACCGACGTGGCCACCACGACCTGATCCACCCGATGGCTGGCCCGCACCTGCCCCAGCATCCGCTCGATCATCGGCAGGGCGCCGACCGGTGCGAGCACCTTGCCGGGCAATCGGGTGGACGACATCCGTGCCTGCACGATCGCCACGACTTTCACCGCGTCACCCCGGCAGTGGCCCATTGCCGCGGATCGAGCAGCGCCTCATCGAGGGGACCCGGCACTTCCTCGCAGACCCGCCGCACGAATGCCGACACCTGCGCCACCTCCAGCCGGGCCAGTCCACCGAGCGATTCGAGCTGGACGGGGTCGTCGACGCCGATCACGACGCGATCGGCCGGGCGGGCCTTGCGCAGGAGTGCGGCGATCAGGAGCGCTTCCCGAGCGGCCCCCGCATGCCTTGCCGCACGGACCACCGCCGAAGCCAGTGGCCCCGCTCCGGCCACCCGCGCCTCGGCGATTGCCGGCGGGTCGAGCAGCAGGCCCTGCAGGAACACCGACCGGAGATCGAGCGGGCAACGCGAGGCACCCCGCGCGGCGAGGGCGCGCTGATCGAACACATTCCCCGGCGCCTGGATCCGCGTGACCCGCACATCCGACACCGCAACCGTGACCTCCTCGGCGGTATACACGCTCTGCCCGAGAACCACGCGTGGATCGGGGATTGCTGCGCGGGCCTGCGCCAGCTGCTCGCCGTGGGCGACACCGTGGGAGAGCACCGTGAGTCGCCGGACCCCGGCGAAGGGCAGCACCGCAGCAAGACTCCGCGTTCCGAAGTCCCGCTCCGGTGCGGGCGCGAGCTTGGTGATGATCTCGGCCTCCTGCCGATGCCTCCGCGCATCCAGCCAGTAGCCGAGCCGCATCACCGCATCGCCGTAGGCCTCCGCGGTATCAAAGGCGCGGATTCCGAGCGACCAGGCGGCGTCGAGGATGGCCCACGCCCGCTCCATCGGCATCAGCGTTGTCTCCCGCAGGCGACCGTAGGGGAGGCCGAGCTGAACCGTGCCGAGCACGACGCGATTGATCGGCTGGTCAGTCATCGCGCAGGAGGTCCGGCGTGAGCGGTGTTGCGCGCGCGATATCGCGCCGCGCGGCCCGGCCCAGCAGCGCATCAAGCGTGCGTGGGGGCAGGCCGTGTCCCGGGCGAATGCTGCGGATATTGGTCGGCGTGAACCGCTCCCCGGCGCGGATGTCTGCCACGGCGTAGAGCGAGCGGCGGAACTGAATGCTTCCTTCCTCCGCGGTGCCGGCGCCAAACCGGATTTCGCCGAGCATTGCCTCGGTGCGGCGCACCTCCCGGACCAGCGAGGCGAACTCCGCCGGCTCGACGGAGAAGTGCGCGTCGGGCCCGCCCGCCGCCCTGGACAGCGTGAAGTGCTTCTCAATCAGGCAGGCGCCCAGCGTGACGGCGGCGACGGCCGCGGTGGTACCGATGCTGTGGTCCGAAAGACCGACAGGGACACCGTAGGCCGCCGCGAGCACCGGGATCGAACGCAGGTGCATCGCCGCATCCGGCGCCGGATAGCTGCTGGTGCAGCGCAGCAGAATGAGGTCCGTCGTGCCGCCAGCCCGCAACACCGCGACCGCGTGATCGATCTCCGCCCGGCTCGCCATCCCGGTGGAGAGGATGACCGGCTTGCCGGTTGCCGCGACATGGCCCAGGAGCCCGTCGTCGACCAGCTCGAAGCTGGCCACCTTATGGGCCGGCGCGCCGAGTGCCTCCAGCAGCGCCACGGCGGAGGGATCGAACGGAGTGGAGAAGATGGGCAGCTCCAGGCTCCGCGCCTCCGCGAAGAGCCGCTCATGCCAGGCCCAGGGCGTGTGCGCTTCGGTATAGAGATCGTGCAGTGTCCGGCCGGCCCATGGACCACCGGTGAGGGTGAACTCGGGCCGGTCGCTCCGCAGCGTCAGGGTGTCAGCGGTATAGGTCTGCAGCTTGATGGCGTCGGCCCCCGCGGCCTTGGCCGCGTGCACCGTCTCCAGTGCGTGTTCGAGGCTGCCGCCATGATTGGCGGAGAGCTCGGCCACGAGAAACGCCGGCGCACCCGGCCCGACCGGCGTGCCCCCGATGCGCAGACTCATTCGTCCCGTCCGGAGTCAAACACGATCCGATCCGCCGAGCGCTGTTCGCTCCATCCCAACCGGCGAAAGATCTTGAGCGAGGGCGCGTTGCCGGTGGCGACCTCGGCCTCGACCCGAGCTAGCGGATGAAACGCCCGGAGGGCGTCCAGCCCCGCGGTGACGAGCGCATGGCCCAACCCCCGGCCCCGCGCCTCGAGCGCGAGGCCGTAGCTAAGGCGCGCGGTGACCCAGTGGTCCGACGTCTGAAGCCGCAGCACCCCAATGGGACAATGGTCGGTCGCTTCCGCCAGCAGGAGCAGCACTGCCGGGTCGGCAAGCTGCGCCCCGAGCCATTCGCGATGCTTCTGCCATTCGATCGGTGGTCGCCCGAAGGAGGCGGCGCGGGTCACGGTATCGTTGGCCCAGAGCCAAAGTGGATAGGCATCGGCGGCGAGCCCTGGGCGGAGCCGCAGGCCGGATGAGGGGTGCGCCCGGCTTCCCGCCAGCGCACCAATCCACCGGGCCACGCGTTCGGTTCCGGCTCGCATCGGCGGCAACGGGACCGCGGCGGGCAATGCGGCGGCGAACTGCTCCGCCAGCGTATTCACCGAAGTGATGGCGAGTGCGTCGATCCCGGGGGCGCCGGCATTCACCGCCCACTCAAAGCCGCGCCGCTGATTCTCGGCGAGGAGCATGACGGCGACAGGCACCTGCACCGTCGCGGCCTCCCAGAGGGTGGCGCCTGCGCCGGTCAGCAGCCGGCCGCACCGGGCAATGCCATCCCAAGGCCGGTGCGGATCGAGCGCGGCCCAGACCCGAGGCATCCAGTCACCGAGCCGGGCGAATGCACCCGGATCGTGACGCGTCGCGAGCAGATCCAGCGCGGCGGAAACATGCGGCAGCGGACGGCCTCCACCGAGCAGCACCGCGGTCGGGCCCGGTGCGCCGCACCAATGGGGAAGGCCGGTGCGGATGGGGAGGACATCGGGGCCGGCAAGCACCGCTCCGCGGAACCGCGGATAGTCGAGCTGACTCGCCCGTGGACTCGGATTCCAGACGGCATCGAATCCCTCCGGCACCGGCCGACAGAGGTCGTCAACCAGGATCCGGGCCCGGACGTCGTCGCGGCGTGCGGCACGTTCGCGCCGCGGCTGATCGTAGCTGTCGCTGACCAGCACGGTGCTGGCACCGGTCCGTTCCGGCGCACGGGCGACCAACAGGCTGGCCCGACTGGCGGTGAACGGCAGGTCGAGCGCGCCGGCGAACCGCACCGCACCCAGCCCGAGATCGAGCCACGCCTCCGCGAGGGCAGCACAGCGCATCAGGTGGCCGGCGCCGATCACTGGGTTCGCGTCGGCGTCAAGCTCCATGGTGAGGCCGGCCGCGGCGTCAGGCACCCGCCGCCGCCGTCACACGTTCGAAGGCCATGGCCAGGGACTGCGCCACCCGATCGACGTCGGAGTCGGCCATCGCGGGGAAGAGGGGCAGCGTGATCGCCTCGGCGTAATACTGCTCCGCCTGCGGGAGATGCACGTCCGCGAAGCCGTGGCGCTGGTAGTACGGGTGACGGTAGACCGGGAGGTAGTGCACGTTGACGCCGATGCCGAGGTTGCGCATCTCCTCGAAGAGCAGGCGGCGCAGCTGAGCCGGGACGCGAACGACATACAGGTGGTAGCTCCCGCGCGAGCCGGCCGGGACGGCGAGTGGCCGCACCTCGGGCCGTGCCGCAAGTGCCGCATCATACCGGGCGGCCAGCGCGCGCCGCCGCTCGACGAAGGCGCCAAGTCGCTTGAGCTGGCTCTGGCCGAGGGCGCATTGCAGGTCGGTGAGGCGATAGTTGAAGCCGAGTTCCTGCTGCTCGTAGTACCACGGCCCCTCGTCGCAGGTCAGTTCGGCGGAATCGCGGGTGATGCCATGGGTCCGGAAGCGAAGCATGGCCCGATAGCAGGATTCGTCATTGGTCGTGACCGCGCCACCTTCGCCGGTCGTGATGTGCTTGACGGCATGGAAGGAGAAGCAGCACATCGCGCTGTGGTGGCAGGCGCCGACGGCATGCCACTGTCCATCCGCCGTCTGATATTCCGCCCCCAGGGCATGGCAGCCATCCTCGACGATCACCCAGTTGCGCCGGCGCGCGATCGCCGCGAGGCGCTCCATCTCCGCGACCTGACCGGTGAGGTGCACCGGGGCCAGCACCCGCACGCGGGGATCATCGGGCAGCGCGCCGGGATCGAGCAGCGCGGTCCCGGGGTCCACATCCGCGAACCGGACAGAAGCGCCGAGATAGAGCGCGGCGTTTGCGGTCCCGGCGAACGTCATCGCCGTGGTGAGCAACGCGCTGCCCGGACCGAGTCCGGCGGCGGCGTAGGCGGCGTGGAGTGCGGCGGTCCCGCTGTTGAGGGCAACGGCGAATCGGGCGCCGGTCGCCCGGGCCAGCGCGGCCTCGAAGGCGGCGACCCCCGGTCCCTGGGTGAGATAGTCGGCCCGGGCAGCGGCGCACAGGGCCCGCACATCCGCCTCGGCGATCGTCTGCCGGGCGTAGGGCAGAAGGCTCATGACATTCCCAGCCCCGCGAGCAGTTCCCGCACGCCCTCCACACTCAACTGGTCGGGATTGGTATCGCTGCGATAGGAAAAGGCGTCCGGCACGGCCTGGCCCTTCCGTGTGCCGTTGGTAAACCAGGCGAACTCGGGGCAGACCACGTAGTGGGTGCCGACGTCGAGCGTGTGGCGGGCATCGTCCTCGCCAATCATCAGTTCATGCAGCTTTTCGCCGGGCCGGATACCCACGATCTCCATCTCGCACTCGGGCGCGAGGGCCGTGGCGAGCGTCATGATATTGGTGGACGGAATCTTCGGCACGAACAGCTCGCCACCGTGCATCGTCTCCAGCGCCGTCACGACGAACCGCACGCCCTGTTCCAGCGTGAGCCAGAACCGGGTCATGCGTGGATCGGTGATCGTCAGCCGTCCCTTCTCCCGGGCCTGCCGGAAGAAGGGCACCACCGAACCGCGGCTGCCGACGACATTGCCGTAGCGCACCACGGCGAATCGGGTGCCGCGGGCGCCGGCGTAGGCATTACCGGCGATGAACAGTTTGTCGCTGCAGAGCTTGGTGGCGCCGTAGAGGTTGATGGGGTTGGCAGCCTTGTCGGTGCTGAGGGCGACCACCTTTTCGACATCGGCGTCGAGCGCAGCTTCGATGATGTTCTGGGCTCCCAGCACATTGGTCTTGATCGCTTCGAAAGGGTTGTATTCCGCGGCCGGCACCTGCTTGAGCGCGGCAGCGTGGATGACCACATCCACGCCCTTGAACGCACGCCGCAACCGGTCGAGGTCGCGCACATCACCCAGGAAGAAGCGCATTCGCTCATCCTGAATGCGCTGGGCCATCTCATACTGCTTCAGCTCGTCGCGGCTGTAGATGATGACCTTGGCGGGCGCATACTCCTCGAGCACTGTGCGGGCGAAGGCATTGCCGAAGGAGCCGGTGCCGCCCGTGATCAGAACTGTCTTGCCGTGCAGTGGCATGAGACTCCTCAGCAGCCGAGCAGGAGCACGGTGTGCCCCAGGGTATGGACACCGGCGCGCGCCAGTGCCGCTTCGCACTCGCGCAGAAATACCGGATCGTCTTCCACGGCGGCAGCGTGGAGCGCGATGACCTCGACCAGCGTCTCCGCCAGCCGACCGCCCGCAGTCGGGGCGACGGGGTCGATGGCAAGGGCCGGATGGAAGAAGAGCAGGAAGCGGAGCACCGCGAGGCGCAGACAGAGATTCTGGCTGTAGACCAGGAGGTCCGGGGCATCGCAGTAGAGGTCCCGCAGCCAGTACAGTTCGGCGTAGCGGCTGAAAGCCTGATCGAGCGCCGCGCCATGGGAGGATTCCCATGCCAGGCGGCGTTCGGCCCACGCCGCGATCACGGCCGCCTCGGTCGCCTCGGGCCCGTCCGCCGTCGCTGTGGCGAAGCCGGAGAAGATCTGCTGAATCAGTTCGCGGAAGGCGGGGACGGTGGAGAAGCGGGCGCGGTTGTTCAGCACCTCGGCCACCGCGCGGAGGGACACCGCACCCGGCAGCGTCATGGCCTCGAAACCGCGGGCCAGCTCGGCCAGTTCTTCCGGATCCTCGATCAGGGCCACTTCGGCGGCGAGCGACGCCTCATCGAACACCTCAACGCCGCGATAATAGAAAGGCCGGGTGCGCTCCGCGAAGGTCGCCAGGCAGAAGAGCCGGGTGGCGAGCGGGTGGTCCGTTCGCGCCAGCAGCGTCAGCATCGCGGCGCGGATATCGTCGCAGTAGCGCTCCCAGGGCGCGATGGAGTTGACCGGCAGCGTCCGGCGCGGAACGAGCCCGCGCCCGACCATCGGTTCGCAGCTCTCCAGCGTCAGCGCCTCCGGATCCTGCAGGCAGCGCCGGGCCAGTTCGGTGCAGGCCAGCGAGCCGGTGAGTTCCATCCGATCGCCCACTCGTACGAGGACGCGCGCATCGGGCCGCGGCCCCGGCACCGCTGGGTGGTGCAGCGGACAGGTCGGATCGCCGCACGCAGCGGCATCGATCATGTAGCGCGCGGCAATCCATTCGCGCGGCGGCGCCGCGCGAGCCCTCGACGGGCGAGGTGGGCGAGTCTGGGTGGTTGTCATGCCCTGAGCCGGGGCAAGCGGCATACCGACCAGTCGAACGCAGCTAACTGCTTGTCGTAGCTACGGTAACGCAAAACCGCCCGGCGGGCATCCCGCCATTCTCCGGCAAGGGCTGCCGGGTCCGCGGCAACCTCGACCCACCAACGCACCTCAAGTTCTGCCCCGCCCCGCCGATATCCGTTTGCAGACGGCATTGACGCCGTTTCATCGCAGGACCGGAGCAGGGACGCTCCGCTACCGTTGGACAAGGAGCTACTCAGATGTCCCGCATCAACACGAATGCCGCAGCGAACACCGCGTACAAGAACCTTAGTGCTTCCGGCATGGTCCTCGACAAGCAGATCGCCAAGCTGTCGTCCGGCTTCCGGATCAACCGCGCCGGCGATGACGCCGCCGGGCTGAGCATCGCGAACAAGCTGCGCTCCGAGGGTCGCGCGCTGCGGATGGCCTCCCAGAATGCGACCCAGGCCGGCTCGGTGCTGAACATCGCCGACGGCGCCGTGAACGTCCTCTCCACCGTGCTCGACCGCATGAAGGAACTGGCGACCCAGGCGGCCTCGGCCAACCTGAGCACCACGGACCGCAGCAAGGTGCAGGCGGAGCATGCGTCGCTGCTGGTCGAAGTCGACCGCATCGTCAACAGCACCCAGTACCAGGGCGCGACCCTGCTCGGCGGCGGCTACGGCACCCAGGTGTCCAGCTCCACCGGCGCGCTGATCTCCGGCGGTTCCATCGGTGGGTCGGCCGGCGCCACCGCATCGTCGATCGTCCTGAACAACGCCAAGGCCTCGACCACCTACACCCTCGCGCTGGCATCGGGCGCCACGACTGGTTCCATCGCCTCGGCGACCCTGACCGACCAGAGCGGCAACTCGCAGACCGTGCAGTACATCTCCACCACGGCCGCGACCGCTGGTATCGGTGGCGCACCGGGCTCGCAGACCCTCAACTTCAGCGCCCTGGGCGTGACCATCAGCTCGACCTTCATCGATGGCTCCGCGGCCGGCGGCACCGGTGGCACGATCGTCAGCACCGCGGCCGCAGCGGCCAGCTTCCAGGTGGGAACCGATGCCTCCAGCAACAGCCAGATCGGCCTGTCGCTCGGCAACGTGACCGCCGCCGGTCTCGGCATCAGCACCACGGCGCTGTCGACGTCCGCGTCGGCCCTGACCTCGCTGACCACGATCAACACCGCGATCGACACGCTGAACACCACGATCGGCACGATCGGCGCGGCGCAGAACCGCCTCGAGTTCGCGCAGGCCAACCTGACCTCGATCATCCAGAACGTCGTCGCCGCGGAGTCGGTCATCCGCGACGCGGACATGGCGTTCGAAATGACCGTGTTCACCAAGACCCAGATCCTGCAGCAGGCCGGCACCGCGATGCTGGCGCAGGCGAACCAGCTGCCGCAGGGCATCCTCACGCTCCTCCGGGGCTGAGCTGGCCGGACAGGCACAACCCTCGGGCGCCGGGTTTCCCGGCGTCCGAGGCGTTCCCGTACCAGGAGGTGGACCGTGACCGCACCCCTCAGTTCCGTCAGTGGCCTCGTCAGCGGCATCCAGTGGCGGGACCTGGTCGACCAGATCATCCTCGCGGAAGCCGCGCCCGCGACACGGTCGCGCAATCAGGTCACGACGAACAGCAGCAAGCTCACCACCTTCAAGACCTACCGTACCCTGCTGGAGACGCTGCGCGCGGCGGTGAAGAAACTGCGCGACGGCTCCGCCTTCGACGGCATGACCGCCAGCGCCGTCATCACCAGCGGCACCAAACAGCTCGCCTCCGCCGCCGCCGGCCCCACCGCGCAGGCGGGCAGCTACGACGTGCGGGTCACATCCATGGCGGCGCAGCAGAAGCTGATGGGAACCACCCAGGCGAGCAGCAGCACCGCGCTTGGCCTGAGCGGCACGATCTCCGTCAACGGCGGCGCGGCCATCACGATCAGCGCCACCGACACCCTCAGCGATATCCGCGACCGCATCAGCGTCGCCAACACCGGCGCCAGCGCCAGCAAGGTGAGCGCCTCCGTCCTCTCCATCGGCGCCAGTTCCAACCGGCTGGTGCTCACCAGCGACACCATCGGCAGCACCGGGATGACGCTGTCCGACGTCAGCGGCACTGTGCTGCAGAGCCTGGGCATTCTCTCGGACCCGACGACGATCGCACCGGGCGCCGTGGTCCAGGCCGGCACCGACGCGGTCTTCTCGATCAACAACGTCGCGCTGACCCGCACCAACAATACGGTGACCGACGCGCTCTCCGGTGTCACGCTCCAGCTGATGGCCGCGGAGGTGGGCGCCGTGACCACGGTGACCGTGGATCGCTCTCCCAGCAGTGCCACCAGCGCCATGCAGAGCGTGACCGACGCCTACAACGCCGTCGTCACCTTCCTCAAGGACCAGGGGACGCCGCCGACCGGTACCGCCGCCGCGCCGGTGCTCTACCGCGAGTCGCTGCTGCGGGTGGCCCGCGGCAGCCTGCCGGGGACCCTGCAGCGCTCGATCGGCGGCGCGGCGAGCGACTTGAACTTTGCCGGGCTCGCGGGCCTGTCGCTGCAGCAGGATGGCAAGCTGGCCCTGAACGGCATCCTGTTCGATGCCGCCTTCTCCGGGCGCCTGTCGGACCTGCGAGCCCTGTTCCAGCAGCAGGGATCCACCACAACGGGCGTCGGGCTCACCTACCTGGCCGCTCCGATCGCGGTGAACGACGGGACCTATGCCGTCAACATCACGACGCTCGCCACGAAGGCATCCGTCACCGGCACGGGCCTGAGCGGCGGATTGTTCGTGGATGATGCCACGCCGGACACGATGAGCGTGACGGACGCGGGCACTGGCAAGACCGCCACGATCACGCTCACCGACGGGATGACGAGCGTCCAGATCGCCAGCGCCCTCACCGCCGCCTTCACCACCGCCGGCCTCGGCATCACCGCGACGGAATCCGGCGGGCAGATCACACTCGACCAGCCGCTCTACGGCGGCAGCGCCAGCATCACCGTCGCCTACACCGCGGGCGGAACGTTGAGTGCCACGCTCCCGATCGCCGCGGGTGTCTATGCTGGAGTGAATGTCGCCGGCACGATCAACGGCGAGGCCGCGACCGGATCGGCCCAGTCGCTGGTGGGCACGACCGGCACCACCGTCGCCGGACTCAGCCTCCAGTATACCGGGACCGCCCTCGGCGCCGTCGGCACGGCCACGATCAGCCTGGGCACGGGCGCCCTGCTGGAACGAATGCTGGATGATGTGGTGACCAGTGCGACCGGCGTGCTCTCCAGGCGTGAGGCCTCGCTGACGAGCCAGAACACCGCGCTCACGAAGCGGGCCGAGGGGATCGATGCCCGCCTCACCCGGCGGCGCGCCTCGTTGGTCCAGCAGTTCGTGAACATGGAAACCGCGATCAGCCGACTGCAGAACCAGTCCAGCGCCGTGCTGGCGACGCTGAACAACCTCAACAGCGGCCGCAACCGCTGAAGCGGCCGCCACCACCCGGACCGAAGCCGGCCACCGCCCCATGAGCTTCCTTGCCCTGCTCTCCTCGCCCCACCTGCTCGGGGAGATGGTCCGCGCCGGCGACGCCCCGCTCGCGGTCCTGGGGCGCAACCGCGCGGTGACCGACGCGGCGCACGCCCTCGGACTGCGGACCCTCCATATCGACGAGCTGTTCCGCCGGGACGAGCGCGTGGCGCTGCAGGATCATGTGGATGACCTCGCCCGTGCGCTCGCCGGCGGGATTCCCGCATCGCCCACCGACTATCAGTGCTGGGGCTGGTGGGCGCTCGAGTATGCCTTCGCCAACACGCTCTCGCACGGCGCCCGGACCCGCCGCCTCATCGAGGCCGGTCTCGCGCTGGCCCCGGGGGCGCGGGGCATCGTGCATGATGGGGATGGCTTCGCCCATGGCGCCGTCGTGACGCTTGCGGCCCGGGAGCGCGGCCTCGTCGCCCTCGGTTTCCCGCCCCAGGCCGGCGGCGCACTGCACACCGCACAGGACATGGTGCTCACACCGCTGGCCAAGGAAGGCGCCTGCGAGGACTGGCGGGGTCAGCCCCTGCCGCGGGACCGGCGCCTGACGGTGGTGGCCTTCCACGCCAACGAGATCGCGCAATGTTTCGGGCCGCTGCGCGATGCGCCTGACCTGCGCATCGCGATGGACCGCCGCGATCCCTGGTCCTTCGACGGCCCCACGGTGGATGCGAGACCGGTCGGGCCGGCGCGGCCATTGATCGCACCGGAGTGGCCGACCCCGCGGGGAATCACCGCTGCGCCGTGGGAACGCGAACTGTGCGAGCACCTGTTCATCTCTTATCAGCCCTGGCTCCGCGAGTCGCTGCACTGGGCCCTGGCCGCGTATCGCGCCGGCGAGGTCCGCGCCCTCCTCGGGGCGCAGGACTTCCTGCCGCACATGCGCACCCGCATGCTGGCCTGCCGCAGCGCCGGCATCCCCACCATCCTGATGCAGCACGGCGCCTATCATGCCCATCGCCCCGCCGGCCGGGGTGACCGCAACCACCTGATCGCGGATCACACCCTCACCTGGAGCCGTGCCGTCTCGCGCGAACTGGCGGACTGGGGCCTGACGCGCCCGACTCATGTCATCGGCTGGCCCCAGGGCACCGCACCGATCGCGCGGGAAGCCGCCGCGCGCCGGGCGGCACACCCGACATCCAACCGCCCCTGGGTCGTCCTCGCCACCGGCTCGAGCTCCGATACCGCGGAACTGCCCTACGATCAGGGGACTCGGTTCCTCTCCGACGTCCTGCCCGCGCTCCGCGCGGCACGCCCCGATGTCCCGATCGTCGTGAAGGGTCATCCCTTCTACGACTCCGAGGAACGGCTGACCGAACTGTGCCGCGGTCTGGGGGTCTCCGGCGTCACGATCCAGGTGGACCGGGTGAACATGTGGGAGGTCGTGGCGTTCGCCGAAGCGGTGATCGGGACCAAGAGCACGTCCGTCTTCAGCGCCGCGGCGCTCGGCGTGCCGGTGGCGGTCTACTACCCCTTCGCGGACGAGGCCTGGTACGACCGATACGCCGATACTCCCGTCGCCCGCGACCCGGTCGCCCTGACGGCGCTCCTGCGCCGCACTCCGGCCACATGGAACGCGCTGTCCGGCACCACCCTCCGGGAGCAGTTTCGCACCGACGTCGACGCGGCGCGGCGGCTGGTGGCGGTGGTCCGCCGGATCGCGCGCACGGCGGCGGGCCTCCCTACAGTCAGCGCCAGAGGAGCCGATAGTAGGAAACAGAGGCGGTCGCGCCCCAAACCATCCCCGCGCAGGACCGGAGTCTGCATCTCATGAACCGTCGCAGCATCGATCGGTACAATCAGGTCGAAGTGCTCACCCTCTCCGCGCCCCGCCGGCTGGTGCTGGTCTACTCCCACCTGCTGGCCACGCTGCGGCTCAGCCGCTACCAGCTCAATGCGCGGGAGTTCGAACCGCTGGGGAAGAGCCTCTGCAAGGCGCAGGATATCGTCAACGAGCTGCTGGTGACGCTCGATCGCGACGCCGGTGGCGCGCTCGCGGAGAATCTGGTGTCGCTCTACGCCTGGTTTCTGGCCGAGATTGTCGCCATCGGGGTCCGGGGGGATGTCGCCCGACTGGACCACCTGATCCGGCTGGTCGGCGAACTGCACCAGGCGTGGGATCAGGCCGCGACCGAGGTCCTCGCCGGCGAAGCGGTCGCGAATCCCGCATGAGCGACCTCCCGGAGTCTGGCTATCGCACCGCGGTCGCCGGCCTGGACCAGCAGCGCAGCGTCTATCGCCGTCTCGCAGCGCTGACGGATGCGGAACGCGCGGTGCTGAACGCGGACGATCTGACGATATTGGCCGATCTGGCAGGTGCCGGTGACGATATGCTCCCCGAGCTCGCCGTGGGGGCAGCGGCAGTCCGGGCCGGTACAACCCTGCTGCGGCAGGCCACCGGACCGCGCGCCACGGCACTCCGCGCCCTGATCGAACGGACCGCGGTGGACGGCCGGGCGACCAGTACAGCGTTACTGCGCCTGCTCCGGGAGGTCCGGAGCCGGCGGGATATGGTGGGGCAAGAGCTGCAAGAGCTGGATCCGGAGGAGCCGGTCACCCTGGTGGATCGGCGAGGGTAGGGACTCAAGTTTCCGGTTGCCCGGTCGATACTGCCGGGTAGAGGGAACCGGACCTGGGAGGTCACATGGCAACGATCGACGCAGTCGCAGGCCGCGGGGCAGAGGGCTATCTCCCCCCGGCGAAGTACGCTGGGGGACAGAGCGCAGGCCGGCCCGACAGCACCGCGCCGGCGATCGCCCCCCAGGATGTCGTGCAGGTCTCGGAGGCGGCACGTTCGCTCGCTCGGTCCAAGGGCACCGATCAGGCCGTGGAACTGCAGCTCTCCCCCGAGATGCTGCGCAAACTGATGGCCGCACTGGAGCAGCCTGCCGGTCGTGTGGCCGCACCCAATCGAGTGGAACCATGAGCATCGATCCGACAGCCCCCAAGCCCCTCTCCGGCCCGCGCCCCGAACCGGGCAGCGGCAAGGGAGTGCGGCACAGCGGCGACGTCCATATCGGCGTGCCCCGCCCCGAAGGTCGGGGTTCCGAGCGCACCAGCGGCGACCAGATCGAACTCTCCCCCGAGGCCCGCGCCACCAGCGCGGCCCATGAGGGGGCCAGCGCCTCCGGACTCTCCACCAGCCGCCTGCGCGACGTGCTGCAGCGCCTCACGTCCGGATTCTATGACACCGCCCAGGTGCGGGACGCCGTCGCCCGCCGCGTGCGCGCCGAAGGAGACGGACGATGAAGTGTCTGGTCGTGGATGACTCGGCCACCATGCGCCGCATCGTGGTGAACGCCCTCAAGAGCATCGGCTACGCCGATGTGGTCGAAGCCGCCGACGGCAGCGACGCGCTGCAGAAATGCGACGCGAGCATCGACCTGGTGATCACCGACTGGAACATGCCGGTCATGGGCGGACTCGACTTCGTCAAGGGGTTGCGCGGCAATCCGCAGCACGCCAGGACCCCGATCCTCATGGTCACGACGCGCAGCGTGAAGGAAGACATCATGCAGGCCGTCGAGGCTGGTGTCTCCAGCTATATCCTCAAGCCCTTCACGCCGCAGGTGCTGAAGGAGAAGATCGACCAGATCCTCTCCCTGCCCTCCGGTTCCACCTGATCTCGTTTTCGCGAGGGTGACATGGACGCCGCCCAGGTCAAGGCGCTGGCAACCGAGCTGGAGACCACGCTCGGGCTGCTGGCGGCTCTCATCAGTGAACTCGAGGGGAGACGCTCCGAGTGGTCCGCCTCGCCCCGCATCCAGGAGCTGGTGCACCTGCTCGCGGGACAACCCAATCTCGCGGAACTCCCGGCGGTGCTGCTGCGCGCGCATGCGGAGATCAGCGCGGTCATGGGCGGCATCCGGCTGACCCGCGAAACCATCGAGGCACACGCCGTCGAACGGATTCGCGACGCCAAGGACAAGCTCTCGAACGTCACCTCCACCACCGAGAACGCCACTCTCGAACTGATGAACGGGCTGGACCGCTCGCTCGAGATGATCACCCAGCTGGAGGCGCAGTCGACCCACGCCGAATCGTCGCCCCAGTTCCAGGTGCTGCGCGACCAGGTGAGCGCGCTCTACAACCTGCTCCAGTTCCAGGATATCACGACCCAGCAGCTGGAAGGCGTCGGCCACGCACTGCTCGACCTTGAGGTGCGTGTTGGCGCCGTCTCCGCCCTGTTTGACCGCGCCCTCGGACTCCGCAGCGCCACCGTAGCGCCGCCGGTCGAGGAATCATCGGCCCATCTCGCCTTCAATCCCGACGCGACCATGCAGCGCTCGCGGGCGGATCAGGCGGCCATCGACGCCGCCTTTCAGGGGGCACGGCATGGACAGTCCGGCTCCGTTGACGGCGTCCGCGCCTGAGACCGGGCCGGTCCCGCTCGAGAGCCCTGCCCTGCTGGATGGGATCCAGCGGGACAAGCTCTCGCTGATCGGGCACATGGCCTCGAGCATTGCGCACGAGCTCTCCAATCCGCTTGCCACGATCGTCGCCAGTGCCCAGGCCATCCTCGCCTTCTGGCCCCGCCCCGGCATGCCCGGCGCGCCGGCAAGTACCAGCCGTGACGGGTGGGGCCCACCCGCCGAGTTTGCCGGTCCAGGCGTGCCACTGCGCCAGTTGCGCGAGGATCTCGAGCTGATCCTGACCGAAGCTCGCCGGGCAGGTGATATCGCCCACGGCCTGCTGGCCTCCGCCCGCTGGGAGGCGCCGGAGTGGCGGATCGCGTCCGTGGCGGACGTGGTGCGCCGCACCGTTCAGCTCTGCCGGCATCACCTCAAACTGCACAACGTGTCGCTGCAGTCACCCCATTTCGATCCGCACGATGGCTTTCCGCTCTGGAGCCGGGTCCGGGGCGAGGCCAACCAGCTGCAGCAGGTGCTGCTCAATCTCATGATCAACGCCCAGCAGGCCATCACCGCCGAGCGCGGCTACGGCACGATCCGCCTGACGCTCGCTCCTGATGGGGCAGACCGCGTCGTGCTGACGGTTGAAGACGATGGCCCCGGGGTTCCAGAGAGCATCCGGCAGGCGATCTTCGACCCGTTCTACACCACCAAGCCGGCGGGCCAGGGCACCGGCCTCGGCTTGTCGATCTCCGCCGAGATCATTCGGGCCCACGGCGGCGCCATCAGCGTGGAGTCGCCTCCCGGTGGCGGAGCGGTGTTTCGAATCGCGCTGCCCTCGCTCGCCGCGAGCGAACGCCAGCAGACCGCGCCAGCCGGCGCCGACGGTGTCACCGCCGCCCCGGACATTCCCATCACACCAGCGGATCAAGCCGACCGCGGCCGACTGCTGCTGGTCGATGACGAGCCGGCCATCCGCAAGAGCGTGGGCCGCTTTCTCCAGCGGTATGGCTTCCAGGTCACCGAGGTCGCTGGCGCCGAGGCGGCCGTGCAGGCGCTGCGTCAGATTCCGTTCGACGCCGTCATCTCCGACCTCCGCATGCCGGGGTTGTCCGGCGAGGAGCTGTTCGCGCTGCTCGAGCAGGAGTTTCCCGAGATGACCCGGCGCATCGTCTTCACCAGCGGCGACCTCACCAGCGAGGACACGGCGGCCTTCCTCACCCGATCGGGGTGTCCCGCGCTGCAGAAGCCCTACGAACTCGCCGACCTGGTCCGCATGCTCAAGGCGCTCCCGCCGGTCGCGCGGACGTCCGCCGCAGAGCGCGCCACCGCCTGAGAATCCGCGATGCCGCTCTCCGGTCCTCCCGAGCCACCCCTCGCCCCCTACCCGATGCCCTCCATCGATGCCGGCACCACCCCGGGCGGTGACCGCCTGATATTCGCGGGCCTGCCCGAGGCGGTGCTCATTCTCGATCCGCTCGGCGTGGTGCGCGATGGGAATCCGGCCGCCGAGCGGCTGTTCGAACGGCCGCTGTCGGCGCTCAGGAACAGTCCCGTCGACCGGCTGGTCACGCTGCCCGATGCCGGGGCCGGCCGCGGAGGACTGGGCGTGCGGCTGCGGACCCCCGGGCGCGCACCGAGCGAGCGGTGGGAGGGCTGCCGCGGCCACGGACTTGACGGACGGGAATTTCCCTGCGATATCGCCCTCGGCACTCTCGCGGCGGGAGCGGCGGGTCGCTTCGTGCTGCAGCTGCAGGCCACGGGTGCCCGCGAGTTTGACGCCGCGCAGCGGCGGGAGTCGGCGAAGATGAGCGCCGTGGCCACACTCGCCACCGCGATCGCCAACGATTTCAATAACGCGCTGGCTGCGATCAATGGCAGCATCGAGGCAGCCCGCCTCCGCATCGTGTCGCAGGATCGGCCGCCGCCGCGCGAACTGCTGGACGCCAAGGAGGCCACGCGCGGCGCGGCGCGTCTGGTGCGCCGGTTGCTCAACTTCGCCCGCCCCTCGCCAGCCGTTCGTCGTCCGGCAGATCCGGGACTCCTGCTGGAGGAAGCAGCCCGCGTCCTGCGCCGCGACCTCGACCCCCGCATCACGCTCGTGACCCGGGTGGATCACGGCGATTGGCACATCATGGCGGACGTCGAGCAACTGACCGACCTCCTCGTCAGCCTCGGCTTCAACGCCATCGAGGCGATGCCGCAGGGCGGCACCCTGACGCTCTCCACCGCGCGCACCGCCGCCGGAGCGCAGGGCCTCAGCGGTCCCGATGCGGTCACTGGGCGGGAGTACCTTCGCCTCGACGTGCGGGATACCGGGGTCGGGATTCCCCCGGAAGTCCTGCCGCGGATCTTCGAGCCGTTCTACACCACGAAGGAACCGGGACGCGGATCCGGCCTCGGCCTGGCAACTGCCTACGGGGTGTTGCGGCATCACGAGGGCGGCATCACCGTCGAAAGCGCTCCCGGCGCCGGCGCCGTATTCCAGGTCTTTCTCCCCCGCTCACACACCGGAGCACCTGCGCCCGACCCTGCGCCAGCGCTCGAACCCGGCACCGGCATCGGCAGAATCCTCCTGGTGGACGATGACGATGCGGTACGCCGCCCGCTCCGTCAGGCGCTCGGGCTCTGCGGCTACACCGTGGTGGAGGCGGGCGACGGGATGGAGGCGCTGCGCATTGTCGGCGAGGGACTCGCCGTGGTCGACCTCGTCCTGCTCGACGTCAAGATGCCGGGCATGTCCGGGTGGGATGTCCTCGCCGAGCTGCGCCGCCGCACCCCGGCCCTTCCCGTCATCCTGACCAGCGGCTACACCCAGGAGGACAGCGCGCCGCCCCATGATGCACCCGCACCCGATGCGTATCTGCCGAAGCCGTACGAACTCGGGGAGCTTACCAGCGAGGTCCGGCGACTCCTGGAGCGTCGCCGGCCTGCCGATAGTCAGGAATCATGAAAGCACTGGTCATCGATGACGATTCCGGCACGCGCCTGGTACTCAAGCGCCTGCTGACCCGCTTCTTCCCCCACAACGTGCTGGAGGCCGCAGACGGTGAAGCGGGGTGGACGCTCCTGGAGCAGGAGCGCCCCGCCGTCATCTTCTGCGACATGTACATGCCGAAGCTGGATGGAATCGAGTTCCTGCAGCGACTGCGGGCCCACCCGGTGCTGAACGAGACCCCCCTGATCGCGTTCACCTCCGCCCAGGATCCGGAAATCGTGCGCCAGCTGATCGAGCTTGGCGTGGCGGACTATCTCCTCAAGCCGATCGCCCTGGAAGCCACCGTCAAGCGCCTCACCAAGGTGCTGCCCGGCCTGCTTGCCGCTGCCAAGCGGCGCGCAGAGCAGTCGGCCGCGACCGCTATCGCGTCCGCCAGCGAGCCGGAAATGCCTCCGACGCCCGTCGACAGCATCACCGGCGCGGCCGCGACCACCACCGAGCCCGCCGGGACTGACGCCGCCCCATCCAGTTGAAGCACTGATCTTCCCCGGGCCCAGCCGGCCCGGTAGTCTTCCGGGCATGACCCGGCAGAACATCTCCAGTGGCGCACCGTGGGAAGCGATCGTCGGCTATTCCCGGGCGGTGCGGATCGGCTCCACCATCCATGTCGCCGGCACCACCGCCATCGGCCCCGATGGGGGCCTCGTCGGCCGGGGTGACCCGTACGCCCAGGCTCGGCAGGCGCTGGCCAATATCGCCCGGGCGCTGGAACAGGCTGGCGCCACGATGGCCGATGTCGTGCGCACCAGGATGTACGTGACCGACATCAGCCAGTGGGAGGCGTTCGGTCGGGCCCACGGCGAAGTGTTCCGCGACATCCGCCCCGCAGCCACGATGGTCGAGGTCACCCGTCTGATCGATCCGGACATGCTGATCGAGATCGAAGTGGACGCCATCGTCTCATGACGCACAAGATCATCGTCGTCGACGCCTTCACCGACACCCCGTTCGCGGGCAATCCCGCCGCGGTGTGCCTGTTGCCGGCGCCGGCGGATGAGGAGTGGATGCGGCTGGTTGCCCGGGAGATGAATCTCGCCGAGACCGCCTTCCTCCACCCGGAGGCCGATGGCTGGCGGCTGCGCTGGCTGACCCCCACCGTGGAAGTAGAGCTCTGTGGCCACGCGACCCTGGCCAGCGCCCACATTCTCTGGGAGGACGGCCATCTCTCGCACGGCGCGACCGCACGGTTTCACACCCGGAGCGGCCTGCTCACGGCGACCCGCGGCGCAGACCGGATCATTCTCGACTTCCCCGCCAAGCCGGCCGAGCCGGCCCACCCGCCGGAGGCGCTCTCCAGTGCGTTAGGCGTGCACGCCCCGCGCTATGTTGGCCGGAACCAGTTTGACTACCTGGTCGAACTCGCGGACGAAACCACCGTCCGAGGCCTCACCCCGGATCACGGGCTGCTCGCGACGCTCCCGGTGCGCGGTGTGATCGTCACCGCCCGCGCCGACGCCGGTGCCCCGCATGATTTCGTGTCCCGGTTCTTCGCCCCGGGTTCGGGCATCGCCGAGGACCCGGTCACCGGCTCGGCGCACTGCGCTCTCGCCCCCTATTGGAGCGCGAAGCTGGGGCGTACCTCGCTGACGGGCTATCAGGCCTCACCCCGCGGCGGGATCGTCCAGGTGCAGTTGCGCGGCGATCGCGTCCTGCTTGGCGGCCAGGCGGTGACGATGATGCGAGGGATGCTGATGCGCTGAGCGGGAAGCAGGGAATAGATGGCAGGGTGCAGGTAGCAGGTAGCAGGTGGCAGGGGGCAGGGAGCAGGGGGCAGGGAATGGGTAGTGGGGCGTGGGAGTAGGATTAGGGGAAACAGGCACTGGGGCATGAAAAGACTGCATGCCTGCGGCAGTTTGCTAACGGCAAACGGCTAACGGCCAAAGGCCCTTGGCTGACGACTGACGCCTCTCGACGGAGTTCCTCCAATGCGCGTCTATCTCTCGATCGATATGGAAGGCATCGCGGGCGTGGTCCACGAGGACCAGACCAACCCGATCGATCCCCGCTGCGCTGGCGAGTACACCCGGTTCCGCCGGCTCATGACGCTCGAGGCGAACGCCGCCATCGAGGGTGCCCTCTCGGGCGGCGCGACCAAGGTGCTGGTCAACGACAGCCACTGGACCATGCGGAACCTGCTCGCCGAGGAGCTGCATCCGGCGGCGGAGCTGATCTGCGGCGGGCCCAAGACCTGGTCCATGATGGAAGGGATCGAACTCGGCTGGGACCTCGCCGCGTGCATCGGGTATCACGCCATGGCGGGGACCGCCAACGCGATTCTCGACCACACCTACACCGACCGGATCATGGCGGTGCGCCTCAACGACCAGCTCGTGGGCGAACTGGGCATCAACGCCGCGCTGGCTGGAGCGTTCGGTGTACCGATCGCGCTGGTGTCGGGCGATGCTGCCTGTGCCCGAGAGGCGGAGTCACTGCTGCCGGGTGTGCGAACCGTGGTCGTGAAGCAGGCGGTGAGTCGTCGCGCCGCCCGATGCGCGGCCCCGGAGGTTGCTCGCGGGCTGATCCGGCAGGCGATGCACGATGTCGTGGTTGCAGTGCGCCCGGGTGTGCGCCCCTTCCTGCCCAAACCGCCGATCAGCCTCGAAGTGGACTTCAGCTCCAGCGTCCACGCCGATCATGCCGCGATGGCCCCGGGCTTCCTCCGCGCCGGACCCCGCACCGTCGGCTTCAGTCATGCCGACATGCGGGAAGTCTTTCGTGCCTTCCGGACGATGTTCAATCTCGCCGGCGGCGACTGACCGCCCGGGCGAACCAGCGCCGGTGCGTGAACCGTTGTTTCCCCGCGAGCCGCATGACGATCGTCAGGATTCCTTTGGCCGGATGAAGCAGCCGGACATCCTGCGAGCGCTGTTGATGGATGCGCTCCTGATCCGCCGCCACTCCCTGCTTCCCGTCAAGCGATCGCCCACACCTCCACGCCTTGCGGACCGACGCCCGCCCGCCAGATTACACCCCGCTCACCTTCCGGAGAATTCATGCTCGTCGCCGCACTCCTTGCGGTCAGCACCCTGCTGACGGCATCGGTTCGTGACACGACCCGTCCCAAGATCGACAGCCTCCCCCTCGCCACCACCCGCACCATCGAGTTCGAGACCACCGAGGGCACCTGGCTCTCGCTCGATGTCTCGCCCGATGGACGCACCATCGCCATGGAGCTGCTGGGCGATATCTACGTGCTGCCCATCGGTGGGGGTCAGGCGACGGCCGTCACCCGCGGCCCCGCCTTCGACTCGCAGCCGCGCTGGTCCCCGGATGGGAAACGGCTCGTCTTTCTGAGCGACCGCGACGGTGGCGAAAACGTCTGGACGATGGATCCCGATGGCAGTCACGCCACCGCCGTGAGCAAGGGCGACAACAACCTCTACGCCTCGCCGGAGTGGACCCCGGACGGTGACTATATCGTGGTGTCGCGCACGCAGGCGCCGCTGGGCAGCAGCTACGCGCTCTGGCTGTTTCACAAGGACGGCGGGCCGGGGCTCAGTCTGACCAAGGACGACAAGGGCGTCGGCGCCCAAGGCAGCGGCCGGGGCACGAACATCAACAGTCTCGGCGCGGCGTTCAGCGGCGATGGCCGCTACATCTGGTATGCGCGCAAGCGCGGCGGTTTCGGCTACAATATTGACATCAGCCAGTGGCAGCTCGCGATCTTCGACCGCCAGAGCGGCAAGATCTTTCCCCAGACCGACGTGTATGGCAGCGCCATGCGGCCGGTGCTCTCCCCCGACGGGCGCTGGCTGGTCTACGCCGTGCGGCACGACGCCGAGACTGGCCTTCGGCTCCGGGACCTCAGCAACGGCGACGAGCGCTGGCTCAAGCCCGTGGTCCAGCGGGACGACCAGGAATCCCGCTTCACCCGCGACCTCATGCCGGGCAGCGCCTTTACTCCCGACAGCCGCTCGCTGGTGACCACCTGGGGCGGCAAGCTCTGGTCGGTGGAGATCGCCACCGGAAAGGAAGCGGCGATTCCCTTCAGCGCGAGCGTAAAGCTTCAGCTCGGACCGCTGGCGGATTTCCCCGCGCGTACCGACACCGGCGCGGTGCTGCTCAAGCAGGTACGCGATGTCGCCCTCTCGCCCGACAACACCCGCCTCGTCTTCACGGCCCTCGATCGGCTGTACGTGATGACGATGCCACGGGGCATGCCGCGACGTCTGACCACCGACACGGTGCACGAGCAGCACCCGTCCTGGTCGCCGGACGGGAAGAGCATCGCGTATATCACCTGGGGAAACGCCGGCGGCTTCGTCCAGTCGGTGGGTGCCGATGGCAAATCGAAGCCGCAGCGGCTCACACCAGCGCCGGCGTTCTATCAGTATCCCGCCTGGTCGCCCGATGGGCAACGGATTGTGGCGTTGCGCGGACCGCGCCAGTCACGCGTCACCGAAGGATTCGGCCCGGGCTATGAACTCGTGTGGCTGCCAGCCAAGGGGGGCACTCCGACCCGCATCGCTCCGGTGAACCCCGGCGGCCGGCCCCATTTCAGCCGCGATCCGGCGCGCATCTATCTCTACGACGCCGGCGAGGGGCTGCTCTCGATGCGGTTCGATGGGACGGACCGCCGCGCCATCCTCAAGGTGACCGGCTTTACCGTGAACCGCCCCGAAGCCGAACCCAACGTTGCCGATGAGATCCTGATCGCCCCGGACACCACCCGCGCGCTCGCCCTGGTCAACAACTACGTCTATCTCGTCACGCTGCCGCAGACCGGGCAGCAGCCGCTGACCATCAGCATCGCCGATCCGGCCACCGCGGCCTTTCCCGCCCGGCGCCTGACGAAGATCGGCGGGGACTTCATCAGCTGGGCGCCGGACGGGAAGAGCGCGCTCTGGGCGCTGGGCGCGAGCATCCTCGGCTGGGACTTCGCCCAGGCCGACTCGGCGATCAAGCGAAAGGCCGCCGCCGACTCGGCGCGGGCCGACTCGGTGAAGGCCCTGGGCGCGGCCGCCGATTCCAGCCTCAAGGCCCGGGTCGACTCGCTGGCCAAGCTGCCGGGCTATGAACCTGGGCGCATCAATGTGGCGCTCAAGGCGACCCGCGATGTGCCGCTGGGGACCATCGTGCTCCGCGGTGCCCGCATCGTGAGCATGAAGGGCGACGAAGTGATCGAGAGCGGCGACATCGTCATCACCGACAACCGAATCGTCTCGGTGGGGCGCGCCGGCTCGGCCGCAGTTCCCATTGGTGCCAAGGTGATGGATCTGGCGGGCAAGACGATCATCCCCGGATTCATCGACATTCATGCCCACCCCTGGGCGGCCTTCGGCGTGCACCAGCCGCAGGTCTGGAAGTATCTCGCCAACCTCGCGTGGGGGGTCACCACCATTCGCGACCCGCAGACCAACACGACCGACGTCCTGACCTACGCCGACCAAGTCGAGGCGGGCGAGCTGATCGGACCGCGGATCTACCACACCGGCCCGGGCCTCTTCGGGCCATACGTTGAGGAACCCTTCAGCTCGCTGGATGACGTGCGCAACGCGCTCCGGCGGTACAGCGAGTTCTACCACACCGCCACCATCAAACAGTACATGGCTGGCAACCGGAAGCAGCGGCAGTGGGTCATCATGGGAGCGAAGGAACAGGGGTTGATGCCGACCACCGAGGGCGGCCTCGACTTCAAGATGAACCTGACGATCGCGATGGACGGCTACCCCGGCCACGAGCACAGCCTGCCGATCATGCCGATCTACAAGGATGCCGTCGAGCTGTTTGCCCAGTCCGGCATCACCTACACCCCGACCCTCCTGGTCTCGTACGGCGGCCCCTGGAGCGAGAACTACTTCTACGAACACTACGACATTCACGACATGCCCAAGGTCCGTCGCTTCATCCCGCATGCCGATATCGATGCACGCGCCGAACGCCGCCCCTGGTTCCGTGACAACCAGTACGTATTTCCCCGGATTGCGGAAGGCGTGAAGAAGATCATCGAAGCCGGCGGGCACGTCGGGCTGGGCGGCCATGGACAGCTCGACGGACTTGGCGACCACTGGGAGCTGTGGGCGATGGCCGCTGGCGGCGTGAAGCCGCATGATGTCCTGCGAGCCGGGACGATCTTCGGCGCGCGGGCGATCGGCCTGGCTCAGGACCTGGGCTCGCTCGAGCCGGGCAAGCTGGCCGACCTGATCGTGCTGGACGGCAACCCGCTGGAGGACATCCACAACACCAATACGATTCACTACGTGATGAAGAATGGCCGGCTCTACGAGGGGGAGACGCTGGACGAGGTCTACCCGCGCCGCCGGGCGCTCGAGCCGCAATGGTGGTGGCGCCGCGATGCCGGTGACATCGGACCGGCACATCCCTTCGGCGAAGCGGACGGCGTCATCCGCCAATGAGACCAGCGCCTCACTTGCACGCGCCAGCCAAGCCCGCCGGAGGGGCGACCCGTCGGGTCGCCCAGCTGTCGCTCATCCTCACACTCAGCGCCTGCGCCCCGCAGGGCCGGATGCCACCCACGGCCACCGCATCAGCACCGCGGGCCACCCTGGCCATCATCGAGCAGCACTACCAGCGCCTGCGCTATTGGGCTGATCAGCGCCGCCTTCTCGAGGGGCTTGGCCACGACACCACCCCGGCGGGCGTCGCCAGCGCGGCGGTCGCGGAGAGCCTGCAGGCCCAGCGGCGCCTGCTCACCGGTGACCTCGCGACGCCACCGGCGCCATCACCCGGCAGTGACGACGCCCTCGCGCTCGCGACGATTCAGGCGGAGTGGCAGGGGGGCCTTGCCGGTGTCGCCACGACATCGGGCACAGGGAGTCGGGCGGATCCCGCGCCGCCTGCATGCGACTACGATCCCGCCACGGTGGCGACGGGACCCGATCCGCTGGACGCCCTCACCGATCGAGTCTTTTTCTGTTTTGGTCGGGCGGCCAATCTGATCGTCGTTGGGCCGGACACACTCAACCGGCTTGCCATCCTCGGCCGGCTCGCCCGCGAGGAGTCCTCCATGCGACGCCAGGCACTCTTTCGTGCACTGACCCCCGTCTGGCGAAGCGTCAACGGCGACAACGGCGCCGACAGCCCCTACCGGACGATGCTCCGGCTGCGACGCGCTGCCTGGGGGGACAGTGCGTCGCCAGTCGCCGCAAAGGCTCCCGCGTTCGGCCTTACGTCGGCGGTCATGGAAGGATGGCTGGTGCAGGCGCTCAGCGCCTGGCGCGACGCAACGGCGGACTCGCCGCTCGAGCCGTGGGACTGGTACTACACAGTCGGTGAAGCCAGCCGACGCTTGAGCCCCCGCATCCCGGCTGTCGCTGATATCCGCCGGGTCAATGACGACTACTACCGGGCGCTGGGTGCAGATCCCGCGCGGCTCCACGTCGGATACGACCTGTTGGCGCGGCCGGGGAAGTACCCCGTCGCCTATACCGATATCGCGGCGCGGGGGCAGTGGAATGACTCGGTATTCACGCCCAGTCAACCGTGGATCTTCACCGCGTATCTTGCCGGCGGGTTCGACAACCTGGCGGAGCTGCTGCACGAGAGCGGGCATGCCATCCACGTCGCCGGGATCAGGACCCGCCCCGCCCTGCTCGACTGGCCCGACAACGATACGTTTGCCGAGGCACTGGCCGACGTGCCGGCGCTCGAGCTGTACGAGCCCGCCTGGCAACAGCGCTTCCTGGGCGACAGCGTACCGACCAGCGCCGCCGTTCGGGCCAAATATGCCGTGATCGTTTTCGACCTGGCGTGGGCGCTGTTCGAGCTGCGCGTGCATGCCCGGCCCGATGCGGATCCGAACGCAATCTGGAGCGATCTCGTCAGCAGCTACCTCCACATCCGGCCACACCCGGAACTGAGCTGGTGGGCCATGCGAGGCCAGCTGGTCGACGGACCAGGGTACCTCATCAACTATGCGCTGGGGGCGTTCATGGCCGCCGATATCCGGGCCCGTGTGTCTGCACAGCGCGGCCCCATTTCCGCTGCGGGAGCAACGCTCTTTCCCTGGCTCTCCACGGAGCTCTACCGCTTTGGGCGGGAGCGTTCGTCACGCCAAGTACTGGAAGACTTTCTTGGCCGCCCGATGCAGCCCGCGGCCCTCCTGACCGACCTCACGAGGATGCGCCAATGACTCCGGGGCCCAGCGCGGGCGACTCCGCCGATCGCGCCCAGTTTCTGAAGCTGATCGTCCGGCTCGGCATCCCCGGCTACTTCCTGCTCGCGGCCGGCGAAGCGATGGCCGTCTACCGCGGCTGGATCGGCGGCGGCGCCTTCATCCTGCTGCTGCTGCTCAATCTCCCAGTCATCTACTTCCTGGCCCAGCTCCTGTTCTATCTGATGGACCGCAGCGCGACGGGCTTCGCCCAGATGGTCCTGGCGGGGGGCGGCCATCCCCTGGAGCCGGCGCACTCGGGGATGGAATCGCTGGTCGCGCGCGGCTTCTATCCCGAGGCCGCCGAGCAGTTCCGGGCGCACCTCGTGGTGACGACCGGCGATCATGCCGCCCGCTTCAAGCTGGCGGATCTCTACCGGCGCCACCTCGATAATCCGCTCGCGGCGGAGCGGTTGTACCTGGAGGTGCGCAACGGAAAGGTGGCTCCGCGCGAGGAGATGCTCGCCGGCAACATGCTGATCGAGCTGTACCGGGAGACCGGACGGCGGGACCGGCAGATCGTGGAGCTGGCCCGATTCGCGGAACGCTGGCGCGGCACAGCGGCCGGCCGATCGGCGGCGCAGGCGTTGAAGGAGATGAAGCTGGACCAGCCCGAAGCCTGAGGCGTGTCCCCCCGGCGCTGGCTCAGGCGCGCCGCAGCGTGAAGAGCGCGACTTCGGCAGGACAACGGAAGCGGGCGCGGATGCCGCTCGTTCCGACTCCGCGAGTGACGAACAGCGGAGCGAAGGTGTCGTGGTACCAGCCCTCGAGAAAGCGGCCGCTGCCCTGCGGCGTGATGGGCGGGACGAATGGAATCCGGATCTGTCCGCCATGGGTGTGACCCGCCAGCATGAACGCCGGCGGCGGGAAGGACTGCGACCGGAGCTGGTCGGCGTAGCCCGGCGCGTGAAAAGCCCACATCACCGTCGCATCAGAGGCGACATCGCGCAGCGCGGCGGCGGGGTCGGGCGCGCCATCGCGCGGATCGTCGAGTCCGGCCAGCGCCAGCGTGGCGCCGCCCCGCCGCAGCCGCCAGGAGCGGTTGCACAACAGTTCCGCCCCGGCGGCGGAGGCGGTCCGCTCCATCTCCGCCACGGTGATGCCGACGGCGTACTCCCAGTTGCCCATGGTGACGATAGTACCGGCGCGCCCTGCGGTGGCCCGGAACACCGGGCCCAGTTCGCTCAGCTGGCTGGTGCTCTCGGAAAGATCGCCGGTGAGCACGGTGAGGTCGGGATGGGCCTCCGCAATCAGCTCCATCGCCCGCCGCACCGCGGGATGAAGCCCGGCGTGAATGTGCAGGTCGCTCAGGTGGGCCACCGTGAAGCCGTCGAAAGCCGACGGCAGCCCCACGACCGATACATTTTCCCGGCGCAACTCCACCCGACGCGGTTCGATGCCGAATGCATCGGCGCCCAGGGCAGATCCACCCGCGAGCAGGCCGCCGGCCGCAAGCAGGAAACCGCGTCGGGAGAGGAGATGTTCGGTCATGCTACAGCGGCGGCAGCGTCGCGGTCCGCCCCCGGTTCTGCTCCCTGAGCCACACCTCCAGCGGCGCGAAATACTCGACGATCGCCCTGGCATCGAGCGTGCGCCCGGTCGATTGCTGCAGCACCTCCCGCCATGGACGCGTCGCACCGGGTGCGAGAATGGTCCGCAGGAAATCGCCCACGTCCTTGTGGCCGAAGTAATCGGTGTCGTGCGGGTCCTGCTTCAGGATCTCGCGGGCGATATGATCGTGTAGCTGGAACAGCAGCGCCTGGGCGACGGCGTAGCTGTAGTAGAAGCCGGGATTGTCGTTGATATGCGTCTTGGTCACCGCATCGGCGAACTCCTCCCCCCGGGGCGCCGGCGGGGCGATGCCCTGGTACTTGGCCGCCACCTCCCACCACTTCGCATTCAGGGAGTCGGCCGGAAGGCTGTCGGCGTAGAACGCATGTTCCCACTGCGGCATCGTGCCGGCCGCCCACGGAATGAAGACGACGTACTGCAGCGCCTCCTGCAGCAGCTTCTGGGTCTGATCGACCTTCGCGTCCGCCGGGATGAGCCCCCGATTCACCAGCGCCTGTCGCTGCAGTGAGGCCAGACCGATCATCGTGCCCAGACCCTCGTGGTACGCCGGATTGGCTCCGGTACGCAGGACGACGGGAATCTCGGGGCGGCTGTATGACAGGAAGTAGTAGATGTGCCCCAACTCGTGGTGCACCGTCTCCCACCACTCCCGGTTGGGCTCGACGCTCATCAGCGATCGCACGTCCTGGTCGAGATCGAGATGCCAGGCCGAGGCATGGGTGTTCTTCTTGTAGCCCGCATCCGCGGGTGCGGGATACAACGACGACTGCTCCCAGAAGGAGGCGGGAAGCGGGGGAAAGCCGAGGCTGACGTAAAAGGCCTCTCCCTGCTTCACGACCCATTCGGCATCGTGCGGCTTGAGGGCAGCATCGACATCGAGCCCGGAGACCGACACCAGGTCGCTCCAGTCCTGTGCCCAGCGGTTCGGCAGCCAGTGCGCCGGAATCAGGTCCGGCACCGGCGCATGGTACTTCTTCGCCAGCTCGTAGCGGGCCCAGGTGTGCAGCTCCCGGTAGAGCGGACGCAGCTGCACGTTGAGCGTGTCCATCAGCGCCAGCATCTCTGGGCTGGTCATGCCGTACGCCGAGACCTGGTAGCTGAAGTAGTCGGGGTAGCCGAGGGCCTGCACCACGCCGTTGCGCAGATCGCGCAGCTTGAGGATGCCGGGCTTGAGGGTCGGCCCGATCGCCTTCGAGGATTCCCAGACCACCTGCCGCTCGGCGAGGTCGGTGCTTTCGCGCAGCCGCCGGTCGATCTCGTTCGGTGTGATCTCCTTCCCGCCGAAGCGAAAGGCGTAGCCGTAGAGCTTCTCAGTCTGCTCCGTCTCCGCGGCGATACGCGCCTGCACCAGAGTCGCCGCGGTCGCCGGGTTGTCCCCCGCAAAGAAGAGCATCATTTCCAGCTGGCTCACCTCGAGCGGTATGAGCCGGGACTTCTCCTTGAGGTAGTCGCGGATCTTCTCGATGTTCTCGACGCTGCCGCTGAAGGCGGCGAGGGCCTCCTTGGCCGCCCGGGTCCGCGCGGCGTTGACCGTGTCGCCGTCGACGATGTGGGTCTGGGACGCCCAGTCCGCCTGCTGGGCGGCGTAGGCCAGCGTCTGGTAGGTCTGGTTGTAGGTCGAGAGGTAGGTATCGACCTCCTGGCGGAGACCCGCATCGCCGCTGCAGGCGGTGAGGAGCACGAGGATGATGGCCAACGATGCAGCGCGCGGCATAAAGGATCCAAATGTTGTTTGAGGTAGGAATCTAGCCGCCCGCCTGCCCACGCCCGCCCAACCGCCCAACCGACAATCCACCTGATATCACTCCACCCTGACCACATCCACCAGCTTCCCCACCTGACACACCGACATCAGGTCGGTTCGCAGTTTGAGCACCACGGTCGCCTTGCGGCCATGCACCAGGAGCTCGACGGGGGCCTGATCGGCGCGGAGTTCGTAGCTCGTGCCGTCCTCCGCCGCCAGCCGCCAGCAGTTGACTCCGACCTCCGCCTTCTCCACCATACCTTTCGCGCGGATCTCATCCGCCTGAATCTGCGCCACCTGACCCTGTCCTCCCGGCTGGCACGCGACCATCAGCGCAGCCACCAGCCCGATTGTGTACCGTTCCATCTCGATTCCTCCCCGGAGCCTCAATGTCACCGCGTTCCCCCTGGTTGTTCGCCGCAATCACGACCCTCGCCGCCACCGCCCTGCCGGCACAGACTCCCGACACGGTGAAGATTCGGACGACCCCGCTCGCCGGAGGAGTGTACCTCCTGCAGGGCTCGGGAGGCAATATCGCGGCCTCGACCGGTCCCGATGGCGTCATCATGGTCGATGACGATTACGCTCCCCTCACCGACCGGATCCTCGCCGCGGTGGACCAGCTCCACTCGGGCCGCCTGCGGTTCGTGATCAACACCCACTGGCATGGCGACCACACCGGCGGCAACGGAAACCTTGGCGGCCAGGGCATCATGATTGTCGCCCACGACAACGTCCGGCAACGGATGAGCCGCGAACAGTTCATCGAGTCCTTCGGCGCGAAAGTTCCCCCCTCCCCTGCCGTGGCGCTGCCGGTGATCACCTTCACCGACTCGCTGACATTCTACCTCAACAACGACACCATCCAGATCTTCCATGTGGCGCCGGCGCATACCGATGGCGATGCGGTCATATTCTTCCGCCACGCCAACGTCATCCACATGGGAGACACCTACTTCAATGGCCTCTATCCGTTCATCGACTACTCGACCGGCGGTTCACTCGATGGCGTGATCGCCGCCGTCGACCGCGGCTTGGGCCTGGCCGATGACGCGACCCGCATCATTCCCGGCCATGGCCCGCTCGCCACCCGGACCGACCTGCGCCGCTATCGCGAGATGCTTGCCGCCATCCGGATCCGCATTCTCTCCGCGAGGCGCAAGGGCCTGACGCTCGAGCAGGCGCTCGAGGCCCGCCTGATCGACGACTACAACGACGCCTGGGGCAAGGGCTTTCTTACCCCGGAGCAGTTCTTCACCATCGCGTGGAAGAGCCTGCCGAGCCGGTAGCATCGGGCGCGGGCGCGACGGTGAATACTTCGGCCTCCTCCAGCCAGGCCAGCGCTTCGCGCATCGCCGTCGCGAGCAGCACCATCGCCAGCGACAGGATCATGAGGGGCTGGACGCGACCGGCGGCAGCCCGAGCAGCACCGGCGCATGGAACGGACTGCGCTCGTTGCCGATCAACAGTTGGGAAATGAACAGGTCGTCCTGCAGCTGAAGCTGCTGTGGGACGACCCCTGCAGGCAGGACCGACTCGAGCCGCGTGACGTAGCGTGCCCCGGGCACCAGCGGCTCCGTCAGCGAGGTGGACCCATGGCTCGTCGTGGACGCCTGCACCGGATAGCTCCGACCGTCACTTCCGATCACCTCCACTCGGCGCGGCGCCGGCCAGGTCGGCGCTTCCCGCGGTCGGCGCGCGGAGATGGTCGTCTCGTCGAACCGGGTCTGGAGCAGCACCTCCCACCACCCATCGCTCGCCGCAACCGGCGCGACGGCCACTACCTGATACGCCAGGTGGCAGTCCAGCTCACAGAAGTACTTCTCCTCTGCCGCGGTCAGCACCGTCGTCCGACTCAGCAGTCCAGCGCCGAGCAGCAGGATGAGGTAGGTCCCGGCGCCGATCGCCGCACCACGGATGGCGAGACGAGCCAGTGCCGTGCGCCCAGTACTCCGGGCCCACAGGGTCACCGCAAAGGCGGCGGCGAGAAAGAGCAGCAGGAGCACAAATAGCAGGAAGCCGGCCTGGGTGGTCATCGGTGTCTCACCTGAAGAGGGTCACGAACCGCTGCGGTCGAGCAGTCGCCGGGCTCTGGCCCGGCCGTAGTGCCAGGCGCGCCAGTCGGCCTCACCCCGCGCCGTCTTCTGGCCCATGTCGCTCCACAGCGCGACGCGCTGCGTCGGCGTCAAGTACCCGGCACCAGCCACCAGCGCGGGAACGGCATCGGTCGAGAGCGACTGGAGATAGCCGAAATCGAGCGACTGTCCCTCGGCGACTCGCTCGAGATTGGTCTCGACGATGACCCGTTCCGGATTGACCACGTGGAGCGCGCCCAGCCAGGCCACCCACGCTGCGATCGCGCCGGGCAGGAACCGATGCGCCGCACCGCGCAGGACCGTGGCACTGAACCAGAGCGCGGTCACCCCGATCCCGGTGATGAACGCCGTCGCGAAGAACCGGTCCTCGGTGAGGCCATACTGACTGGCGTACAGTGACATCCGGTGCAGCGCCGAACCCATGATGACCACCAGCAGAATCAGGGTGGTCTGTGCCAGCGCTCCAAAGAGCGTCCGTGCACCCCGCGCCCCGCAATCAACCCTCGGCTCCAGGACCAGGAGCATCGGCAGCACCAGCGCGCTGACCACCACCAGTTCGCCGAATCCGCGCCGGGCATAGTCGGCGAATGTCAGTCCCTCTCGCGCCAGCACCACCTCGACGCCACCAAAGAAGTACGGCAGCTGGAAGGCAATGAATCCGCCGAAGAGGAGATCGAGCATCCCCAGCGTGAGGCCAAGTTCGATCACGCCGAGCGAACGCGAGGCGCCCGGCAGCGGAGTGACCGCCCGCTCTTGCTCGACCAGCAGCACGCCGCCGATCAGCGCCGCCGATACCCACGCGCCCATTCCGATCCCGACGGTGTGCGACGCCACCGCCGGCAGATCAATCCGGACCAGCGACTGCAGGAATCCGCCGAAGTGGGGATCCGCGGCGCCCAGCAGGCCCCCGAAAAGGAGCACCAGCGGCACGCCGAGCGCGAGACCGCGCAACGCCGAGAAGACTGGCCCCTTCCGCGCCAGCGTGCGGCGGCCCGCGTCACTCCCACCCGCCTCGAGCAGAGCGGGCACCGGTCCCCGCGCGCCCCGAGCCACGAGCCAGCCACCCAGGACGATCAACCGTCCCAGCGAGAGCGACCCCTCCCCCCGCCCTGTCTCCCGGGCGACCGCAAACGGCAACAGTCCGAACACGACCAGGATGCCCAGGATGTCCAGGAATCGGAGTGTCTCGTTTTCGCGCCAGCTGAATCCGGCGGCGAGCAGCAGGGCCACCAGCAGCAGCGCCTGTTCCGCCCGGCCGCGCAGTGCCGCGGCACCGCCCCGTTCGAACCACCACGCCCCGACCGCCGCACCAACCCAGAGCGTGAGGTTGAGGCCAGCCGCCGGCGCGCGGAGGAGCAGGTCTGCTCCCACGGCCAGCAGCGCGACCGGCAGCAGCACGCGGCTGCCACCGAGGGAGAGCGGGACCGGTGTGGCGATGCGCGAAGTACTTGTTATCATAAAGTAACGACTCCCGAAAAAGGCCCGTGGCCGGGCCGCCGCGAACCGCGGGCTGGGGATGGTCAGCTGCCGCGCGCCATCCGGATCAGTGCTTCCATGTGGGCCAGGTAGCGCTCCAGCGCGCGCCGTCCCGCCGGCGTGAGGCGGTATTCGGTCTTCGGTACCCGGCCGGCGAACGACTTCAGGCAGTCGATGTAGCCGGCATCCTCGAGCTTCCGGGCATGCACGCTCAGGTTGCCGTCGGTGATCGTGAGCAGCGACTTGAGCTCGTTGAAGCTCAGCGAGGGATTGACCGCGAGCGCGCTCACGATGGCGAGACGCACCCGCTCGTGAATGACCTTGTCGAGATCGGGGGCGAGCGAGGCGCGTCCCCCTGTGACGCCCGTCAGCTGAGGCTTCCCGCCTGATGCTGCCGCCGCACCGGCGGCCTTCCGGGCCGCATTGGACTTAGCCACCGTACCTCCGGGCGATCCAGCCGCCGAATCCGATGTGCAGCAGGCCGAAGCCGAGCGCCATGCTGAGGTCTCCCGCATTGGCGGGGAGGAAGAGGGCGACGACACCGACCAGCATGAAACAGGCGCCCATCACCGGTACCACCGGCACCGACATGGCGCCTCCGGTGGTGACGGCGGCACCGTAGAGCAGCAGCCAGAGACCGGGGAGAAGCGCAGTCATTCCGGCCCGGTACAGCACCAGCGTCAGGACCGCGGCGGCAAGAATCGGGGGTACGTAGGCCAGCAGGAAACGGCGACCGGCACGCGAGGTCAGCGGCGTCTCTCCAGCGGCCGATTTCCGCACCATCGCCACCCCGCCGATCGCAAAAGCGAGCCACCCCTCGGCGATCCAGGTGAGCAGCCAGCGCTCGACTGTGGGCTGCTGGTGCGCGATCCACGCCGCGCCGATGGCGCTGACGCCCATCCCGACTCCGCCCCAGCCGGGTACGCCGGTGAAGGCGCTGGCGCCGGCCATGGTGTCGCGGATGAAGCGGAGATTCTCGAGGGCCCGATCCTGCAGCGGCTCGGGAGCGGAATCAGGGGTCGAGCGATGGAGGCGGGGTGAACGCATGAGACAGGATAGGGGCGGGGTCGGAAACTGTCAAGTACTTTGTGCCACAGAGAAGTCAGCGGTCAGAGGTACGAGGGTACGGCAGGAGAGGGAACGACGCAGGGGACCTCGGTCATCGACATCGGACGGAGATCCCCCATGCACTCGTTCCCGGCTCCCTACTCCCCAACGCCGAATCGCCCACCGCCTACTGCACCGTCACCACATAGCTCGTCGTACCATTCAGGACAGGAGTGAACCCTGGAATTGTCGTGGTGATGGTCGCGGTGCCCTGCGTCAGCGGGCGGAACAGGACGTTCCCCGCTTGCCCGCCGGTGGGCGTGTAGTAGGAGCCAGGCGAGATAGCCGCCGTCTGGCTCGGCGCCGTGACACCGCCGACCACGAGCGGCACTGCTGCCGCATTGCTGCTGCCAAACGTCACGGTGAGCGGCGTGGCGCCCGGCCTGACGTTTTGCACCGCCGCCAGGTAGCTGTTTCCTGCGACGGCATACCCGATCCGGGCGTACAGGGAGACATCTGCAGCGCCGGCGGTCGGTGTGGGTTGCAAGCCGATCACATCGAAGGCCGGCGTCACCACGTCCGCCGTGGCGGTGCCGTTGGTGAAGCCCGGAGCGCTGGCCGTCAACACCACCTGGCCGGTCTGACCCTCGAGCGCCTGGACGCTGAAGGGGAAGTACGTCTGTCCGTCCGCGACGAAGAGCGTGACCAGGCTGTCACCCACGGTGCTGGCGTTGGGGGCCACCAGTACCAGCGGGTTGGAACTCCGGACGGTCACGGTCACACCGCCGTGATTCGGCGCGCCGAGGTAGCCGTAGGTCCCGACCTCCAGGCCGCTGCCCAGCGTAGTCCCGGCGAGTGTCATCCCCGGCTGGGTGATGTTGAGCGTCGAGCCGGCGGCCGAAGCGACCTGGGTGAACCCGGGAATACTGGCGGATACGATGGTCTGTCCGGCGAGGACCGGCCGCACCCGAATGCCACCGGCCGCCGTATCGGTCGGGGTGTAATAGAGGCCGACAGGAATGGTGACGATCTGGGTTCCGCCGAAAACCGGCCCACTCTTCACCAGGTCGGCCACGGTGGGCACTGTGCTCGTGAAGGTGACGGTCAGTGCGGTCCCGCCAAACCGGACGTTCTGCACCGAGTTCAGGTAGGACGTCCCCTGGGGGACGCCGACCCGGGCGTAGATCGCGTTCGAACCGGAGAGCGTCGTGGTTGTGCCAGGGACCCCGATCAGATCCAGCCCCGGTACCGCCACCGAGTCGGAGATCACCCCGTTGCTGAACCCGGCCACCGTCGCCGTAATCGTCGCCCGGCCGGTCACCCCCTCCAGCGCCTGCACATAGTACGGGAAGTAGTTCTGCCCGTTGGCCACCGGGACCGAGATGCTGGCCGTGCCCGCCGTCGTCGCGTTGGGCGCCAGCAGCAGCAGCGCCGGATCCGAGCTCGTCAGCGTGACATTCACTCCGCCGTGGTTGGTCGCCCCCAGGTAGCCGTAGATCGACCCCTGCAGCCCGCTCCCCACGGTCGTCGCGTACAGCGTGATCGGGGGCTGCGCCACCGCAATGCCGCTGCCCGCGGCGGAGGTGATCTGGACAAAGCCCGGGATGCTGGCGCTGATCGTGGCGCTGCCCGTGCCCCGGGGCCGCAGCAGCACACCGCCCGAGGTGGTATCGGTTGGGGTGTAGTACAACCCCACCGGGATGACCGCCGTCTGGCTCAGTGCGCCGCCACCACCGCCCGATTTCACCAGATCCGCCACCGCGGTGTCCGAGGTGGTGAACGTCGCGGTCAACGCGGTCCCGCCAAACCGGACGTTCTGCACCGAGTTCAGGTAGGACGTCCCCTGCGGGACACCTACCCGGGCGTAAATATTGTTTCCCGGCGTGAGCGTGGTCGTGCTGCCCGGCACATTGATCAGATCCATGCCCGGCACCGCGACCGAGTCGGAGATGACGCCGTTGCTGAACCCGGCCACCGTCGCCGTAATCGTCGCCCGGCCGGTCACCCCCTCCAGCGCCTGCACATAGTACGGGAAGTAGTTCTGCCCGTTGGCCACCGGGACCGAGATGCTGGCCGTGCCCGCCGTCGTCGCGTTGGGCGCCAGCAGCAGCAGCGCCGGATCCGAGCTCGTCAGCGTGACATTCACTCCGCCGTGGTTGGTCGCCCCCAGGTAGCCGTAGATCGACTCCTGCAACCCGCTCCCTACCGTCGCCGGGTACAGCGTGATGCCGGGCGTGGGGTTCACCGTGACTGGCACCGTATCCGGGGTGACGTTTGGCGCGCTCAGGATCAGCTGCGTACTGCATGGCAGCGTGGTCGAACCACCATAGCTGATGGCACTCGTGATGGTGGCGAGACCGGTCGGGATCAATTTCGGGCTCACAGCCGCGACACAGCCGGAGTCGGCTGGAATCAGTGATACCAGCACGCCCGGCGCCGGTGCCGCGATTGCGGAGCCGCTGCTGGTGAACTGCACCGTCAGGGTCGTGCCGAAGGATGCATCGATCGTGATGGAGGCTGGAATTCCCACCAGGGAGGCGGCAGTTGTAACCGCGGTATTGGCGGTGATATAGCCGGCGCCACTCACACTCACCGTGGCCGTCCCGGGTAGCACGCCAATCAGGGTCACGTTGGCAGTCTTCTGCCCGGCGGGGATGGTAACCGTCGGTGCCTGCACCCCAACAGCGGCCGGGTTGCTGCTCACCACGTTAAGCGTCACCCCGCCGGCCGGCGCGTTGGTCGCCAACTGGATCGGCAGCGCCGGTGACGTGATTCCGTAGGCAATGCTGAGCGTAACTGGCACGCTGATCGAACGATCCTCCACCGTAACTGAGAGGGCGCCGGCGGTGTAGCCGCTCCCGGTCGCGTCCAGGTTGGCGGTGCCGACCGCGATACCGTTCACCGCCACGCTGTCGACCGTCTGGCCGGCGGCGATGAACCGCGTGGCCTGCGCGACCGTGAAGAGGCTCGAGTTGGCACTGACCAGGTTGATGGTAACGCCGCCAACGGGGGCCGGCTGGGTCAGCTGGATTCTCACCTGCGCCGCCAGTCCGACACCGACGCCAGGCGGCGTGTTCTGCCAGGTCAGCAGGATGCTCGGCGTCAGGAAGATGGTCGCGGCATTGAACACCGCTGTATGCGTGCCGAGCGTGGCGGTCGCGGTCGGGTTCGGCACCGCGAAGCCAAGAGTCCACGATGCCTGGGTCAGGCCCAGCGCGTCGGTGGTATCCACCAGCGGCGTGAGGCTGCCATCGGTCGTGGTCCAGGTGACCACGGCCGCCGGCACCACGTTGTTGAAGCTGTCACGCGCTTCCGCCACCAGCGGGAGCGGCAGGGTGCGGCCCGCCGTGTCACTCTGGGCATCGCCGGAAATCTTGGCCAGCGAGAGCACCGCGGTCGGCGCGCCCGTCGCTGTAAATGCCACTGGAGGCAGGCCGGTCACCGTCGCCGTGACTGTGTTGGCGCCGGCCGTCTGCCCCGCCCGCCAGCTGCCGAGGGTCGCGAGGCCGGCGGCGTTGGTCGTCGCGGTCCCGCCGGTGATGCTCCCGCCCCCAGCCGTAACTGCGAATGTCACTGCCACGCCGGCCAACGGCTGACTGGCCGAGTCGCTGACCAGCACTGCGGGCAGGGCCGCCACCAGCTGATTCACCGTGACACCCTGGCTGGTGGCGCTCGCGGCCACGACCGACCCCGGCCCGGAACCGGCCGTCGCCACCGTCAGCAGGCTGGTGCCCGCCGCCCCGCCAATGGTAGCGGTGATCGTGCTGCTGCCCACCGCGACTGCGGTCACCAGACCAGTCGGCGATACCGTCGCCGCCGCCAGATTGCTCGAGGTCCAGCTGACGGGCAGGCCGGTGAGGATATTGTCGAGCGCGTCGTACGGAATCGCGGAGTACTGCAGCGTCTGGGTGGGAGCGAGGCTCTGGGCCAGGGGCAGCACGGTGACGTAGGAAACGGGAGCGCTCGCGGCCCAATCAAACTGTCCGAACGCAATCAGGCCGGTGGGCGTGGTCGCCGTGACCGGCGTGCTTCCCGAGCCGGTGGCGGGGGCGACCAGCCAGACGCTGTTCACACCGACCTCACGCCGCCGAACCGTGACCGTGTCCGCCGGCACGATCCCGACCGGCGCGCCTGCCACCGGGGCATCATTATCGAAAACCACCGCCGTTGCGAGCGCGCTGTCGCCCGGCGCGACCGAACTGGGCACGAGGGTGAGCACGACGCTGTCCGCGGTGCTGCCCGGACCGACATACGTGGGGATAAGCGATGGCGACTGGGTTGATTGCCCCGCCGCGGCCGTCACAGTCGATCGCACGGTGTAATAGACCACGCCGCCGCCACGCGCCTCGGCGTAGAGGTAGAACTGTTCCGGCGTGGTACGCAGCGCCAGGGCAATGCTCAGGATGAGATCATTGCCCTGCTGCTGGAACCGCGCGACATCCACCTGCTGGGAAAATGCGACAGACGAGTCGGTGAGCCGCCGCAGTTCAACCAGAACCGTATCAATGGGGATGGGAATCGGGCCGCCGGCCCGGAGCAGGCCGGCGAGGTCCACGGAGGATTGGGCGGGAATGCCGGGCCCGATGGCGGTATCGGTGCCGCAGGTCGTCAGCAGCGTGGCGGCAAAGACCACGCGAGCCGAGCGCCAGAGGCGCGACACCAGAGCGGAGCGGACCTGCCCCCGCGAAACGGCGGATTCAGCCAAAGGGACCCGGAATTGGTGTGAGAATGTCTAATCGAACGTATCGGCTGCTTTTGCCGCTGTCAAACCAGCGGGAGGAACCGGCCCGTGGTTCGGGGATAGGTGACACCCACAGCATTGTACGTGCCCGGAGGCGGCCCTTCTGACCTGCGACCTGAGGAAGTCAGCGCCCCGGCCTGGCCCGCGGCAGCCAGAACCGCGCCCGGCACCCGGTGCCATCGGTGCGATTCTCCAGCCACAGCCCCCCGCCATGGGCTTCCGCGATCTGGCGCGAGAGCGCGAGCCCAATCCCCGACCCCCCCGGCTTGGTGGTATAG
>Ga0226658_10000006_pt1 | contig 70644 bp, 61 predicted proteins | sample OliLak19BULKMAT1_FD_169091 | JGI IMG/M metagenome (GOLD analysis project Ga0226658, IMG submission 169091) | Freshwater microbial mat bacterial communities from Lake Vanda, McMurdo Dry Valleys, Antarctica - Oligotrophic Lake LV.19.BULKMAT1 (v2)... | ecosystem: Environmental > Aquatic >... | reverse complement strand
AACTGGTGGCGGTGCTTTGCTAGAATATTTCGAGGGCAAAGTATTGCCGGGGGTAAAGGCGTTGGGATAATTAAATGTCACCGAGTTGTGGGCGTATGATTATTTCTTCCACTACGCTTCTTTTTGAAAGTGAATAAGCGGAATAGATTGTTTCTGCCACGTCCTCTTTGCTCATAAAGCGATCATCGGGTAAATCCACTCCGTCCCAACTGGCAGTTCGGGTTGCGCCCGGAAGAACGGAGGTGACACGAATTCCAAATTCCTTCAACTCTTCTCGCAGAACCTTTGAAAAACCAAAAAGCGCAAATTTGGAAATTGCATAAGAGCCTCCATTTGGATAGGCCTTAATGCTGGCAATCGAACAAATATTAAATACATGCCCATCCTGTTCCTTTTTCATACCCGAAGCGAGCGCTCTTGTCAAATAATAAGCACTTAGCACATTGCTATCTATCATGCTTTCAAGGCTTCCTTCGGGTTCTTCCAGAACAGACCCGGGAATGAAGTAACCGGCATTGTTAACAAGCACATCCACCGGCCTTTGAAGGCTCTTCACGTAGTCTCCAAAAAGAATTACTTCTTTCTTTAAAGACATATCAGTAACATGGGTAAAGACATCTACACCGGCTGCATTGCCGATTTCCGCTTTTAACTTTTCCAACTCAACTCCGTTCCGCGAGCAAGTAACCACATCAAAACCCACCTTTGAAAATCGGTCTAAAATAGCCCGACCAATTCCTTTTGTACCCCCGGTTACAACTATCAATTTGTTCATGCAATTATTTTATCTTTGAGCAAGATAGTTATTCGACCTCAGAAGATGAAGAAATTTGGACGTTACGTGATCTTTTTGGTATCGCTGGTAGTGAGGCGTGAGACGTTTACCACCTACTACAAATTGGTCGTTGACGAGTGTATGCAAATAGGGGTAAAATCCATTGCACTTTTTGTCTTGGTGTCCACTTTTATGGGAGCAGTTACTACTGTGCAAACTGCTTTTAATCTAGTTACTCCGCTCGTTCCACGTTATGTTATTGCACAGGTGATACGGGAGATGACTATTTTAGAATTGGCGCCCACCATCATGGCCATCATTTTTGCTGGTAAAATAGGATCAAGTATGGCGGGCGGGCTTGGTACGATGCGTATAACTGAACAAATTGATGCACTAGAGGTGATGGGCATTAACTCCTCATCATATCTAGTGCTGCCCAAAATTATAGCTTCGATGCTGATGTACCCAATGCTGGTCATATTTGCAGGGGTATGTTCTATTTTGGGCGGCTACCTTGTTGGAACAATGACAGACATCATGACACCTACCGAATTTGCCATGGGGTTGCGCGCGAGCTTTAACTCCTACACAATCACGTTTGCGTTGATCAAATCATTTGTTTTCGCTTTTCTGATTGCCTCCATCTCTTGCTTTAAAGGATACTACACTCATGGCGGTGCATTGGAGGTAGGAATTGCAAGTACAGAAGCTGTTACGTCAAGCGTGATTGCCATATTGCTGGCAGATTATTTTTTAGCAAATCTATTGCTCTAAGCCATGATTAAGATTAAGAACATCAGCAAGTCTTTCAATGATAAAAGTATCCTTCGCAATATCAGTGGCGAGTTTGACAAGGGCAAAACGAATTTGATCATCGGATCTAGTGGAACGGGCAAAAGTGTTCTTTTAAAATGTATCGTTGGTCTACTTCATCCGGACACCGGAAATGCCTTTTACGATCTGAGGAATTTTACAGAAGCCGATAAAGAAATCAAATCGGAAATTCGAAGGGAGATTGGGATGCTATTCCAAGGAGGCGCACTTTTTGACTCTAAAAATGTAGAAAAGAATGTGATGTTCCCGCTGGACATCTTAACCAAAATGCCGCTGGCCGAGAAATTGGATCGCGCCAATTTTTGTTTGAAACGAGTAGGGTTGGAAAATGCCAATAAGAAAATGGCTTCCGAGCTGAGTGGCGGAATGAAAAAAAGGGTGGGGATTGCACGCGCCATTGTCAACAATCCCAATTATCTTTTTTGTGATGAGCCCAATTCCGGGTTGGATCCGCAGACTTCTATTGTTATTGATGAGCTGATCCTTGAACTCACGCATGAGTTTAATATTACAACCATTGTGGTGACACATGATATGAATTCCGTACTTGGAATTGGTGAGAAAATCATGTTTCTCTATAAAGGGGATAAACTGTGGGAAGGTTCCAACAACGATATCACGCACTCTGGAGTAAAAGAACTGGACGACTTTGTCTTTATCAATAAAGTAATGAAAAGCCTAAAAGGAAAATCGCTTACGTAAGTTTTGCCTGCTTATCGTTAAGCACGATCTCCAACGGGTCACCGGATTCCAGAATCGTTTCCACATTGCTTTTTGCTACCGTGACCTTAATCACGCGACCTCTGAAATCAATTCTGAACGAATAAGACTTCCATTGATCGGGCAAATATGGATTGAAATGAAGGGTACCATCTTTCACTCGCATGCCACCAAACCCCTTGATCACGCTCATCCACGTACCTGCCATACTGGTGATGTGGCAACCATCTTCCGTATCGTTGTTGTAGTCATCTAAGTCCAGGCGCGAGGTGCGGAGATACATTTCGTAGGCTTTGGCTTTGTAGCCGATCTTAGAAGCAAGTATCACGTGTACACAAGGCGATAAAGATGACTCGTGAACGGTCATCGGTTCGTAGAAATCAAAATTGCGTTTGATCGTGTCGTTATCGAATTGATCATCGAACAAGTAAAGACCCTGTAATACATCGGCTTGCTTAATAAAACACGAACGCAAAATCCGATCCCACGACCATTTCTGATTGAGCGGGCGATCTTCTTTTCGCAAATCTTTCATACCCAACAATTCTTTGTCCAAGAACCCATCTTGCTGCAAATAAATACCACGCTGCTTATCTTCACCGAAATACATCTTGGCTTGGATATCTTTCCAGCGGGAAATTTCGGTTGCCTCGTTGAACTTTATTTTACTTAACAATTTGCTTACTTTGGAAGTGTCTTTTTTGCGCACGTACTCCAAGGCCTTTTGCGTGTATCCCAATGTCCAGCACGCGATGTAGCTTGTATACCAATTGTTGTTCACGTTGTTCTCATACTCGTTCGGGCCAGTTACTCCCAACATCACATATTGCTGCTTCTCGGCAGAGAATGTAATGCGCTGTGACCAAAAACGAGATATGGCTATCAGTACCTCCAAACCAAAATCAACTAGGTAATCTTCATCGCCTGTGTAGCGTATGTAATCAAATATCGCAAAGGCTATTGCTCCATTGCGATGGATCTCTTCAAATGTAATCTCCCACTCGTTATGGCACTCTTCGCCATTCATAGTTACCATCGGGTATAAAGCTGCCCCGTTGGTGAAGCCCAACTTTTTTGCATTTTCAATGGCACGTGGTAAATGCTTGTAGCGGTATACCAACAAATTTTTAGCAACTGCCGGGTCGGATGTTCCCAGATAGAACGGTAAGCAATAGGCCTCCGTATCCCAATAGGTACTGCCACCATACTTTTCGCCCGTAAAACCCTTGGGCCCAATATTCAATCGCGCATCATCGCCTGTGTAAGTCTGCATCAATTGGAAAATATTGAATCGAATACCTTGCTGTGCAGCTACATCGCCATCAATATTGATATCGCATTTCTTCCAAACGTTTGCCCATACCGAAGCGTGAGCATCTATTAGTTTATCGAAACCTTTATCAGCAGAAGCTTTGAGCTTCTTCTTGGCAGTATCGGCCAATTTCTTTTTCGAATGATTCTCGGAAGATAGTATAGCTGCATATTTATAAATTACTATTTCAATACCTTTTTTTAAACCTATCGAAACAACATTATCAGCATACTTCTCAAGTTTGTTAACTTTCACCTTTCCCTTTACTGCTTTCCCTGCCGAATGTAGTGAGTAAGTAATGGCCGTAGTCACGTGAAAGAATGTCTTCTTCGTTTCGACCGTTACCAGCGCCAAACCAGATTTCGCCTCTTTGGCCACCTCATTCCAAAAATTTTCATCGTAGTTGGAATCTTTGTTCACCACGTCTGCGTCCACCGAAAGTGTAATGGTTGCCGATGCTGAAAAATTAACGGGTGTAACCGCATAACGAATCGCTCCCACTTCCCCATCGGCCATACTGCAAAAACGTTGCGCATCTACTTGCACTTGCTTTCCATCGGGCAGCGTGGCGGTGAATGTTCGGTGGAGAACCCCACGCTTCATATCCAACGTACGCTTAAAATCTGTGACTTTGCATTTGTTCAAGTCAAGCTCATTCTTTCCAATTTTTATTTGAATGCCTATCCAACTAGGCGCGTTCAATACTTTCGCAAAGTATTCGGGGTAACCATTTTTCCACCAGCCCACGCGTGTCTTATCTGGATAATAAACTCCCGCCACATAAGTTCCTTGGTGCTGATCGCCTGAATAAGTTTCTTCAAAGTTGGCGCGCTGCCCCATACGGCCATTGCCAAGACTGAACAAACTTTCTGATATGCGGTTCAGGTTCGGGTCAAATCCTTCTTCGATGATGTGCCACGAATGATGTTTGATGTAGTGCTTCATAACTGTTGGTTGGATAGTACGACTTGGGTCTTAGGAAGTTAGGCCTTGCAAAATTTAGGTAGTAGGTTATAGCATTTGAAGTTGTGAGATATTAAAATCAGCGGTGCTTTTCACAATAAAATTTGCTTTGGATAGTTGATCGGCAGAGCCCACGCCCACGCATTTCATACCTGCGGCAATCGCTGCCTCTACTCCTGCTTCAGCATCTTCAAAAACTACACACTCATTAGGATTTACACCAACTTTGCTGGCCGCTAATAAAAATATCTCTGGATCTGGTTTGCTTTTAATGATCATAGTGCCATCAACAACCGCGTCAAAAAATCCTTTTATTTCTAAAAGGCGCAAAACTGTTTCCGCATTTTTACTGCTTGACGCCAAGGCCACTTTATATCCGTTTTCCCGTAAGGAGTTCAGCATTTGCTTTACTCCCTTAAAAATCTCTTCCGGCTTGATAGCTTCAATATAATCAACAAACCAACTGTTCTTTTTTGTAGCAAATTCTTCTTTCTTCTCATCACTCAAACTGATGCCGCCCAACTCTAATATGATTTCCAATGAGCGCATCCGGCTAACGCCTTTCAATTTCTCATTTTCCTTTTCAGTAAATGTTATTCCCAATTCCTTCGCAAGCTTTTGCCAAGCAACATAATGGTAGTGGGCAGTATCTACAATCACTCCATCTAAGTCAAATATTACAGCTTTTATCACAGTTTCTAATTTTAGTTGTTGGTTACAAGTTGTTAGTAGTTGGCATCCTTTTGTCTTTAAGTAACAACGAATAACCTACAATTAGCAACTAATTGCTGCGAATATAGCCCTGCTGCATTATTTGTTCTATTTCTGCTTGAGATTTAAATACGGCAAACGTCTTCCCTTGTGTTCGAAGGGCGCCAAGTGCATTGCCATACTTTACTGCGGAAAGATAATCTTTAGGATCTTGTAATATTCCAAAACCTATTCCACCAGCAAAGGAGTCGCCACAACCGGTGGTGTCAATTACACGATCTACCTTTATAGCTGGCACCAAATCTTCTTTTATTTTGCCCTTCACTTTTCGATATACCAAGCAACCACGCGAATCAACCGTAACACAAACACATTTTACACCCGCTCTAATGCAATGGGTAGCAAAGGCAAGCAGCTCTTTTCGATCGGGCTCTTCTGAAATAGTAAAATCCTGTGATTCATACTCCTTTTTAAACCAGGAGGCTTGTGCTTCTTCTAAATTCATTTTTAAGATATCAATGTACGGAAGCCACTGATCGCGGTCTATCCAAAATTTGCGTTGGCGTTCGCCATTGGATAAGCAAGCGGTAGTAGGACCATGTGCATCAAAAATTATTTTACCTTTACTTTTCTTTTTCAAAAACCGGAGTGTATCGAGCGAAATCTCATAGTCGCTTATTGGTATGAAAACAAATGCATCGCAATCCAGCAGCTCTTTCATGTCGTCCGGCATAATAGGATCCATAAAACCGGTTTGTCTCTCTAACCGATTATTCACGTCAACAAATCGCAGACTGATAATGTCGCCCTGATCATTTTTTGTTGTCAGAAATTTGGTGTTGATACCTGTATAGCCCTTGAATACTTCTTTTACATTGTCTTTATCCACGGAACGCAAATGTGTTACCGGAATGATCTCAATCTGGTTTCCGGCCATTACCGATAGCGCGATAACAGGATGCGTAACACAGCCCCACTTTTGAATCAAATCTCCTTGATGAGTAACAATATGATCTCGGGGAATGGGTCCTACAATGGCAATTTTTTTCATCGTTCAATTATTTTTTCAATCGTTTCTCAATTTCGACTAAATTGCGTTCTCTTTCTATCTCCTGCACTAATTGTTTTTCGGTAGGAAGATACGTTTTGTATTTAGAAGCAAAAACCTGTTTACTGTCATTTAGCAAACTATATTTTACAACGGTTTTATTCTTCTCCGAACAAAGAATTAATCCAATAGTCGGGTTATCATCTTTTTGCCGCACTTGATCCTCAAAATAGCGTACATACATATCCATTTGACCGATATCTTGATGGGTAAGTTCGCCAACTTTTAAATCAATGACCATAAAGCATTTCAACAGGTAGTTGTAAAATACTAAATCGGCATGGAAGTGCTTACCCGCACTTACCGTTAAGCGATATTGCCTAGCTACAAAGCTAAAGCCCTTACCAAGTTCTAATAGAAAGTCTTGCAATTTATCAATGATGGCCTGCTCAAGTTCTTGCTCATAAAAATCAGTTTTGGATTTCAAGTTCAAGAACTCCAATACATAAGGGTCTTTAATAATGTCGCTGACTTGCATGGGTACTTTCTTGCCCTCCGCTTCTTTCTTTACCAGTGGCCTTTTAACTTTTGGTGTCATCACCATCCGCTCGAAGTACAAACTGTTTATTTGTCTTTCAAGAGTTCTCGTGCTCCAATTGCTATCAATCGCTTCTTGTAAATAGAATTCTTTGGCGTCCTCCATTTCTACTTTTAAGAGTAGGCGGTAATGTGTCCAGGTCAATTCAGGACGCAGTGCGTCCTGAATCTGAAAGGAGGAATAAAAACTTCGCATATGCCGCAGGTTACTTTCATCGAAACCTTTTCCATATTCACTCGACAAACGAACTGATATATCCCTTAGCAAGGCTTTCCCATACTCTGCCCGCTCTCGTCCACTTTGCTCCTCCTCCACAATCAATTTACCAATATGCCAATACGCCTGCACCATAGCAAAGTTGGCGGCACGATATACGCTACCCCTCGCTTCTTCAATAACTTGCCTAATGTCATTGTAAAGTGCGCTTACTCCTTTTACCTTGATAATCTTTTTAGGCATTTATATCACGACTCTTTCCTACACAGTCAAATATGCCGCCCCAAATACCCCCGCACTGTCACCCAAACTTGGTTTTACAATTGGCGTCTCCACCCGTCCGTTGTTAAAAATATATTTCTTGAGCGATTCAACACCATCGGTATAGATCTCATCAATATTGCCCACGCCCCCCCCAATTACAATCACGTCAGGGTCGATGATATTGGTGATGACACTGATCGCCAAGCCAAAAAAGTGGGTCATTCGCTGAATGGTTTTTGTAGCATTGGTATCGCCACTTTTGTACAGATCATAAATCTCCTTTAGCCTCTTTGGCTGACCAGAAATAGATGCATAGTACTTTTCTAACGAAGGCCCCGCCAATACTTTTTCTACGCACCCGCTTTTGCCGCAATAGCAGGGGCCACCTGATTCATCTAAAAAATTATGTCCCCACTCCCCTCCGATTCCATGTAATCCGTTGATCACTTTTCCGTCTACCACCAAACCCCCACCCACTCCGGTTCCCATGATTACCCCAAAAACAACTTTAGCTGTTGGAAATTTTTCTTTTACAACGCCCATTCTCGCTTCAGCCAACGCAAAACAGTTCGCATCATTAGCAATGAATATTTCCAATCCTAACAGCTTTTCCAAATCACTTTTCATGGGCTGGAAGTTCATGCACTCCGAGTTGCAGCCTTTCATGGTGCCCACTTTTGGATCGAGAGTGCCAGGGGTGCCAATGCCTAACTTTACAGGCCGGTATCCCATCTTCTGCTCCATCATATCCAACAATTTTTTTATCTGGCCGAGTATGTGTTGATAGCCATGCTCAGCACCTGTGGGTACACGATCGCGGAACAAAATTTCGCTTAATCCACCCAAACCCAGCACTACCCCTTCCGCCTTTGTCCCACCTAAATCAATTCCCCACAAGTTTTCGTTCTTCATTTTATTAATAACTATTTATTGGCAACAATTTTATAAATAATAGCCTCCCACGGACGAAGGGCAGTAGAAACTTCAAGATAGTTTCCGATCGCTCTTTTTCCGTTTGGGGGAATGGGAAAGTTAAGGTTCTCGCTAGAAAAATTAAGCACTACCATGAACTTCTCTTTTCCTTGCTCCCGATAATAGCAGAAGGTTTTGTCAGATACTCCTTCAATGGGTTGATAAGAGCCGTATGTCAATGCCTGGTTATTCTTTTTAAAAGAGGCCATCTCTTTGAAGTAATTGAGGATTGAAGTAGAATCTGTCTCTTGCCTTTCAACGTTTATCCTTGCCGTATTAGGGTTCAATGGCATCCAAGAAATACCGTTTGAAAATCCGCCCGAGGTTTCGCCTGTCCATTGCATGGGCGTTCGCGCATTGTCTCGGCCGGCATAGTTTGCTTTTTTCAAAAAACCAGCTTCGCTTTCGCCTCTCTTTTTTGCCGCAGACCAGCCATTTTGCGTTTCAATATCTTTAGAATCGCCAACCGAATTAAGCTGGGTATTTGTCATTCCGATCTCATCACCTTGAAAAATAAATGTTGTGCCACGCATTGACAACAACAAGGTGATCAATAATTTTGATGACTTCTCCCAGTATTCGCTATCGTTTCCCCACCGCGATACCATCCTAGCAAAATCATGGTTGCCAAGGAAAATACTCCCCCAGCCATTTTTCTCAAAAGCATCGTCCCATGTTTTAAACACTTGCTTAAAATCTTTGAGGTGCCATGGAATAGGATCAAACCTGCCCCCTGCACCCTGGTCTATAAACATGTGACCAAAATGGAAGATCATACTCAAACCTTGATCCTCATCCAAATAATTCAGGGCATTTGCGGGTGTGATACCCGGCCCCTCACCCACCGTCATTACGTTTGGATAGTGTGCAAGAACGTTGCTTTTCATTTCCGCAATAAATTCCTTTAACCGAGGGCCGTTCGAATAATACTTTCGAATCGTTTCATTAAAATCGTTCGTGTCAGTATCTGGAAAGTCAGTTCGTTTTGAAATAGCTGAGATTACATCTAATCGCAAACCATCCACTCCCTTTGCCAACCAGAACCTCATCAGTTTGTAAATCTCTTCGCGCAATACCGGATTTTCCCAATTTAAGTCGGGTTGCTTTTTAGAGAATAGATGCAAATAATATTCTCCGGTGGCTTCATCCAATTGCCATGCACTTCCGCCAAAAAAAGAGGGCCAATTATTTGGAGGACCGCCATCTCTTCCTTGCCTCCAAAAGTAAAAATCCCGATGCGGATTAGACTTGGATTTTTTAGACTCTACAAACCATGGATGTTCGTCAGAAGAGTGATTGAGCACGAGATCCATAATCAGCTTGAGGCCTCGGCTGTGAAGACCGGCCAACAGCTCATCAAAATCTTGCATGGTGCCAAACTCTGGCTGGATAGAATAATAGTCGCTGATGTCATATCCACCATCATCGTTGGGAGACTTGTAAATGGGATTGAGCCAAACAGCATCTACGCCAAGTGATTTTATGTAATCCAATTTTGAAATGATGCCCGGTAAATCTCCAACGCCATCTGCATTGCTATCGTGAAAGCTGCGCGGATAAATTTGATAAACGATGGCTTCTTTGTACCAGGAAGGGGCTGCCATTATTAATCTTTTTTGGTAAACAAGCTATCTGTATTCGGATGAAATGTCTTCCAAGAGTGCCAAAATTCTTGATACGATTGAACGGGCTTTAAACTAGCTCCGGTATATTTTCCCGCCTCACATTCGCCTCTCCAGTTCCATTTGGACTTGGACTGAACATCGAACATTACCATTAAATTATCATCAAAAATGAATTGAAGTGTATCGGTTCTTACAATGGGAACCCATGTGTGAAAAGAAGTACTGTCAGGCTCGACAACAACCAAAAGAGGTACGGTATTGACTTTGTCATTGATTACCTTTTTCTTCAACAAGTCATTCCAATCATAGGCCTTGGCAAACAAGCCCATCGGTACTCCCACCACCCACGATTTGTCTTTCCACGAAAGTGTATCTCGGCCTTCCAGTTTTCCTTCGATTGTACCTTCATCAAATTTTTCCAATCCCTTGTATTCCTCTTCAAATTTTGGATCGGGCTGAAGTATCAGCGACTCCGGGTGGCGAGTAAGCCACGATTTCAATGTCATCTGCTCAGAAAAAATTTCCGGCAGCCGCTTTCCTTTCAACACGCCCGCGACCACTTCACCACTCACCTGACGCCACCAGCTTTTGGTTGTGGCATCTTCAAACATCGCATTGAAATGATCCATTCCCACCAGCCGAAATGTTTCAGGTTTTCCGTCTACCAACGGGCTATATACGCGACCTGTGCGGCACACAGTGCAATAGGTAATCATTACTTCTTTCCCGGCAAGGCTATCGCGCACTTGATGATGATAACCAATAATTTCTATGGGGTAAGCCTTGGATCGACCATTTATCTCAACACCTATAACTAGCTGATTATCTTTTACTTTACTAGCTGTTGATTTTAGTAAAACAACTTGCTCAGGCTGGTAGAATATTTTGTCGGCCAGAAAACGAAAGTTGAAAGCGTAAAATACAATTACCCAAAAAGCAAGCAGCGAAGCAACGGTCCATTTAAAATACGGATTGCTGCCGGTGATGTAAATGAAAGATGGATATGCAACCAGCGATACGCCAATCACCCTAAAAATCCAGATGTAGTTTTGAAGAAAATAGGCCACTTCGATCGCATCATCTACTTGACTTCCCGGAAAGGGCATAATGAAATAACCGCGTGCCACTTCTACTACAATCAACAAAACAATACCCGCCAAAAACAATAAAATTTTCATGCCGTTAATTTTCAATTAAAAACCCGCTTGATTCTGAAATTACTTTTTCTAGAATTTCTTTTTCTAAAACCGATTGATTCTCAGTCCAACCAAATTGAACTTTGAATTCGTGTAAAATTGCCTCTTTGTATTTTCTTAATCTCAAAATATTAAAGTAAAGAAGCCCGGTGCGCCTCACCAAGAAATCTGCGGGCTTGAGCACCATTTCGTATTCAAACCCAAACCAAAGTTCTGCCTTGAGCAATGCAAGTTCTGTGTCTTTTTCCAAATTATTGGAAAGTCTGTTCATAATCGCATCGCATTGCTTGCCGTAGTTGTGAACCAAATAACCTACGAAGTCTTCCAAATTCAAGACCCGCAACTTAATAGCCAACGACCCTTTGTAATTTTTTACTTCGCTGTAGTTTTTAAAATTCGATTCTGTAAGCGGAATTGAATCGGTAAAACACCTTTTTTCAAGTTGACTAAAATATTCTTTGATCACTTTATCGACAATCCGTTCAGCCATCTTTCTGTAGCCCGTGAGTTTGCCTCCGGCAATCGAAATCAAACCGCTATCAGATTCAAAAATTTCATCCTTGCGGGATAGTTCGGAGGCGGACTTTCCCTCTTCGTGTATCAACGGCCTGAGCCCTGCCCAACTGGATTCAACATCTTTTAAAGAAAGATTTGCGGCTGGAAAAGTTCGGTTAACAGCATTGATGAGATAAACGGCATCTTCATGGTTGGCGATCACCTCGTCTTTACTTTCATTGTAATTGGTATCAGTGGTTCCCAGATAGGTTGTCCGTCCGCGTGGAATCGCGAAAATCATTCGGCCATCGTCCACATCGAAATAGATCGCTTGCTTAATAGGAAATCGATCGTATGAAACAACCAAGTGAACCCCTTTTGTTAAATGCAGCCGCTTTCCCTGCCCGACCTTGTCATACGGGCGAGCCTGCCCAACTCCATCGTTCAGGCGGGCCTGCCCGACCTTGTCATACGGGCGAGCCTGCCCAACTCCATCGTTCAGGCGGGCCTGCCCGACCTTGTCATACGGGCGGGCAGGCCCAACTTTGTCGGCAATCTGGGCGTCTTTCGAATGATCGATCGCGCGCAGCTCATCCACCCATGGGCCTGCTGCATTGACGACCACTTTTGATCGGACAGCGAAGGAGTTTCCTGTAATCGGGTCAGCTACTTGTACGCCTGCAATTTTTTCGCTTTCGTATATGAAATTCGTTACCTGGCAATAACTAACGATAATAGCGCCCTTTTCATGTGCGGTCTTTATAATCTCAATTGTTAATCGGGCATCGTCTGTTCGATACTCGGCATAAATCGCCCCACCCTTCACGTCCTCTGGTTTTAACAATGGCTCCTGTCGCAGCGTTTGATTGCGGGTGAGCATTCTCCGCTGATCTTCTGGTTTCACTCCCGCCAACAAATCATAAATTTTTAGTCCGATAGAAGTGAGCCAATAACCCAAGCCCTTTTTTTCATAAAGCGGCAGCAGCATTTTTTCAGGCACTACCAAGTGCGGTGCCAAGCGGTGTACAATGGCGCGCTCACTACCCACTTCTTTTACCAACCCGAATTCTAGCTGTTTCAAATAGCGAAGGCCACCATGAATCAACTTTGTGGAGCGGCTGCTGGTACCAAAGGCAAAATCATTTTTTTCTAACAGGCCAACCCTCAGGCCACGCGAGGCCGCATCCAACGCAATGCCCGCCCCCGTGATTCCGCCACCGATCACTAGCAAATCAACAGGCATAGTCTCAAGCTGCCGGATCAAATCTTCTCTTACTCGTGCTGAAAATGCCAAGGACATCTTTGAATCAAAATTATTTCCATTCAAAAATGAGATAAAACGCTGATTTTATTCATTTTTTGAATGTTTTAAAATTACGGAATATTATTCCACGCAATCGTTCTTGATAATTGAAGGCTTTGCTTTAATTTGGGATTAAATCTCTAATTGTGTTTCTATGGAAATATTTTTAAAAGCCGACACTTGGTTGGCTTTACTCACTCTCTGCTTTTTGGAAATAGTATTGGGCATCGACAACATTATTTTCATTTCCATTGTATCTAACAAGCTTCCCGAGGAGCAGCGACAAAAAGCCAGAAATATCGGATTATTTCTGGCCATGTTTGTTAGAATCGTTTTTCTGCTATGCATCACTTGGATTATCAGCTTCAAAGAACCTCTCTTTACCGTCAATGACATTATGCCAGATTGGTTGATCCAATTTTTTGGCATTCATGGCGATCACACCTTTAGTGGAAGAGACTTAATCCTCGGTTTTGGTGGACTATTTTTGATTGCTAAAAGTACCAATGAAATTAATCACGAAATGGAGGGCGATGATGAAGACGAAGAAAGCGGAGGAAAACCAAAAGTTGCCACCATGAGCTCTACCATTGTTCAAATCATTTTACTCGATATTATTTTTTCCTTTGATTCGATTCTTACCGCCATCGGTATTGTATCGGAGGTTTCACTTATGATTATTGCGGTGGTTGTTTCTATTGGAGTGATGATGTTTTTCTCTGGTGCCATAAGCAAATTCATCCAGCAGCATCCTTCCATGGAAGTATTGGCGTTGGGATTTTTAATCCTAATTGGGTTTATGCTGTTGCTAGAAGCCTTCCATCAAGAAATACCCAAGGGATACGTCTATTTTGCAGTGGCCTTCTCACTATTGATTGAATTCACCAACATCCGAGTCAAGAAAAAGCGGAATTCAAAGAAAAAGAAACCCGTCAAGCTTCACAAGCCTTTCAGTGAAAAGGAGATCAAGGACGCCATCGAAGAAATGCCTTAACCTTTTTGTTATTCAGCCAAAATTTCAAAAATGCAACCCGATGACTTGCGTTATCCTATAGACAAATTCCAACAAAAGTGGGATTATACAAACCAAGATATCTCTGAATATATTTCACGAATTGAAGCCCTGCCGCAAAAGCTGTCACAAACAATTATTGGTTTATCAGATGCTCAATTGAGTGGAAAGTAGAGAGTAAAAAGCACTAGGTTAGCGCTAAGAAATACGACATACGAGATAAAAGATCAAACGTGAAAAGTTAGAGGATAGAAGTCAGAGAAATGATAAATTACACAGCTCCTGTATTTCTTTTCAATCGGCATTTAGAAACTATTTACCCTTCCCTCTTCCGCAAAGTTAATTTGATACCTTATCAGCGCGAACGGATCACCACGCCTGACAATGACTTCCTAGATTTGGATTGGCTAAAGCAAGGCGCTGACCAACTGGTTATTATCTCACACGGGCTAGAAGGGAATACGGAAAAATCTTATGTCAAAGGCATGGCCAAAGCGCTCTATCAGAATGGCTTTGATGTACTTACTTGGAACTATCGGGGATGCAGCGAAGAAGCAAATAACCAACTTCGATTTTACCATAGCGGGGCAACCGATGATCTAAATTCCGTAATAAACCATGCGTCAACAAAATACAAATCCATCTACCTGATCGGTTTTAGCCTAGGCGGAAATCTGACCTTGAAGTTTTTGGGTGAAATCGGGACAGCCTACCCAACCCTTAAAAAAGCAGTTGTGTTTTCGGTGCCGATGAATTTGCATACAAGCTGTATTCAAATCTCGCAACCCAGCAATTGGATGTACGAACAACGATTTTTGAAAAGTTTGAAAACGAAAGTGTTTGAAAAAGCCAAGCAGTATCCAGCACTCGATATCACGAAATTAAAAAAACTAAAAAGTTTGATAGATTTTGATAATCAGTTCACCGCACCCATCCATGGATTCAAAGATGCGATCGACTACTATACAAAATGCAGTGCTCTTCATTTTTTAGACGCCATAAAAGTGCCCACACTTATTGTCAGTGCGAAGAACGATCCGTTTCTGAGCAAAGAATGCTTTCCCGATTTGGCGGATCATAGTTACATCAAAAGCGAATATCCCGATCGTGGTGGACACGTGGGTTTCGCACAGTTCAATCAAAATGGTTTATATTGGTCAGAATTAAGAGCCTTGGAATTTTTTCAAAAAAATGGTTGAGCGATTTTCGATTGGTGTTTCGGCAAGTGTTTTGGCAACTCGTTTTAAAACGGAGGAGCCAACATTTTTACCGAAGTACAACGGAGCGCCCACCCAATTATTTCCCGTTCTCACCAGCGAAAGCCCACATGGGTTTTCTTATTTCTATTGGGGCATAGCGCCACAATGGGCAAAAAATAAATCCATTGCCGAACGGTTAATTAATATTAGGTCCGAACAAATTGCCGAAAAGCCAGTATTGATGAAAAGTCTGAAAAAGTTCAGATGTATTATTCCCTGTGACGGATTTTATGCATGGAAAAAAGTGGGAAAGAAAATCACTATTCCCTGGCGGTTTGTGGCTAAAACAAAAGAAGTTTTTTCGATTGCAGCCCTATGGGAAGAATACGAAGATGAAGGCGATTTATATCATACTTTTTCGATCATCACAACTCAGGCGAAAGGCCTTGTGGCAACAGTCTCCGAGCGTCAGCCCTTTGTTGTAAGCAAAGAACAAGAATCGACCTGGTTACAAAAGGAAACAGAAGAGGCGAGCCTTTTTACTTTATTAACACAACCTGCCGATATAGAGTTTGATGGCTTTACTGTTTCACCTCAACTCAATAAAATTTCATTTGACCGCCCTTCCCTTCTACTGCCCGTTCCCGCAGCAGATCAATTTGGCAACTTGACATTATTTGACTAGCCTTTCTATTCGGACTTTTTGGTCGGGCAATTTATCCTAACCGATGTAAATAATTAGACACACTCAGACCAAAAACTGACCAACCTTATACTTTTATGAAAAGAATCTTCTAAAAATTTCCGGCCATCCTAGAAGACTGCTTTGCTCCTGCCACAAATCCCGGCAGTTGCTCGCAGTAACGTAAAGCCTTCTTCATTCCAAAAGAAATAATTTTATTTTTTTCTGGAAGTATTCACCGCTTGAATCAATTTTGCTACCAATCCCGTCCAGCCGGTTTGGTGGTTTGCACCTAGGCCTCTTCCGGTGTCTCCATCAAAGTATTCATGAAACAAGAGGTTATTTTTAAAATGAGGGTTCTTTTGCAATATCTTATCATCTCCATAAATCGGTCGATTTCCCTCCGCATTTTTTGTAAACAACGTGATCATGCGCTTCGAAAGTTCGTGTGCTATTTCCCGTAAGGTCAAGAGATTTCCCGATCCTGTTGGATGCTCCACTTTAAAATCTTCCCCATAGTAGTGATGGAAACGTTCCAGCGATTCGATGATCAAAAAATTAACCGGAAACCACACGGGGCCTCGCCAGTTGGAGTTACCACCAAACATGTACGAGTCGCTTTCGCCCGCCCGGTAATGCACTAAAAACTCTGAACCATTTGCATGCAATCGGTAGGGGTTATCTAAATGGATGCGTGATAGGGCGCGCACTCCGTAGGGCGATAAAAACTCCTGCTCGTCTAACATGCGCTTGAGCAGTTGCTTCATGCGATGACCCCGCAACAAGGACAAGAGATGCCGTTGATTTTTTCCGCGCTCGCCCCAGCGAGAGATCAGGTTGGCTAAGTCGGGTCTGTTCTTTAAAAACCAATCGAGCCGCTCGGTGAACTCGGGCATCTTCTTGAAAATTTCCTCGTCCAGTACTTCTACTGCAAACAACGGAATTAAACCCACCATGGAACGTACTTTTAGTTTTACGCGCTCGTTGTTTGGTAAATGCAACACGTCATAAAAAAACTCATCTTCCTCATCCCACAGATTTATGCTTTCGTTACTTACGTTTGCCATCGCCCCTGCGATGTAAAGAAAGTGTTCAAAGAATTTTGTTGCCAAACTCTGGTAGGTGGGATTCTCTTTCGCCAACTCCAGCGAAATACGTAACATGTTGAGCGTAAACATGGCCATCCAACTCGTACCATCCGATTGCTCGATATAGCCTCCCGTAGGCAGGTGTGTGCTGCTGCGGTCAAACACACCAATATTGTCCATCCCTAAAAATCCACCCTGAAAAATATTATTTCCATTCGCGTCCTTTTTATTCACCCACCACGTGAAGTTGAGTAAGAGTTTATGAAAAATCTCTTCCAAAAATTTCCGGTCAGCTACGCCATCCTGCAACTTGCGGTCGATTTTATAAACACGCCAAGCTGCCCATGCATGAACGGGCGGGTTCACGTCACCGAGCGCCCACTCGTAGGCAGGCAATTGCCCGCTAGGATGCATGTACCACTCTTTAGTGAGGAGTAGCATTTGATGCTTGGCAAACTCCGGATCGATCATCGCAAATGGAATGGCATGAAAAGCCAAATCCCAAGCTGCATACCACGGATACTCCCATTTATCGGGCATCGAAATAATGTCTGCATTATGGAGATGCCCCCACTCTTCATTGCGACCATGTTTGCGACCGTGAGGCGGTGGCGGCTGAGACGCATCTCCCTTCAGCCACACATCTACATCGTAGTAATAAAACTGTTTGCTCCACAGCATTCCGGCCAATGCTTGCCGCTGAATGAGGCACTCATCCGAATTGGCAATATTTAGTTGAAGTCCCTCGTAAAACTCATCAGCTTCCTGCTGTCGTTTTTTGAAGACGGTATCAAATTGCAAAAATGGCTTCGCCTGATGGCGAGATGAAAGACGCAAACGAATTACTTTTGATTGACCTCCACCTATCGACTCATCTACGCGAAATGCGGCTTTTGTCCCCTTATGGATTTTGTTGATGGCGGCAGGGTAATCAAAGACAACATAATCATTGATGCCATCTTTGAAGGAACCATCTTTGAAATGTTCATACAGCCTTCCCGTGTTGGTTTCATTTTCACAGAAAATTGCTTCTGCTTTCGTATCACAGTAAAAATAATAGCTGCCCAATTGTTTGTGAGTTGCTTTCATACAGCTCTCGGTATCCAAATAAATTTCCGGCTTGTAATCATCCTGTCCCCATGCCCATGTATTGCGAAACCAAAGAGTTGGCAAAACATCAATAGTTGCAGTCTCCGCCCCCCTGTTGATGATTGTAATCTGCATCAACAAATCATCTGCTTCAGCTTTGGCATACGCCACTTCAATATCAAAATAACGATCGTGTGCAAACACATCCGTATCCAACAATTCAAATTCGGGTTCTAGTTTCCCGCGTTTCGCAGATTCTTGAGCGAGCATAGCATACGGAAACTCTTGATGCGGGTACTTGTAGAGCATTTTCATGTAAGAATGTGTAGGAGTAGAATCGAGGTAATAATATAACTCCTTTACGTCCTCGCCATGGTTTCCCTCCGGATTGGTTAGCCCAAAAAAACGCTCTTTGATAATAGGATCTTTCTTGTTCCACACGGCAAGCGCTACGCACAATAGTTGCTGATCATCTGATACTCCAGCAATACCCTCTTCCCCCCAGCGGTACGCTTTGCTGCGTGCCATATCATGCGATACGTAGTTCCACGCATCGCCATTGGCACTATAGTCTTCCCTTACTGTACCCCATTGCCGGTCAGTTAAATACGGGCCCCACTGTCTCCAGTTTTTCTTTTTATCCCTATCTTCAATCAGGCGTTTTTTTTCAGCTGTCATACGTCACCAAAGTACGCAAAAAAGTAATGGGTTTATTTCAAAATAATTTCTCTAAAAAACAAATTTTGTTGACTGATTTATCCCGCATTTACAGGTGATGTGTTGGCGCGCGTTTGTAACGCGAGTCCAGTTAAATAAAATCAAGAGCGAACGCGTTGCAAACGCGCACGAACGAGATTTTTGAAAGTAAATTAAGGCAATAAGCTAAGCACAGAAAAAAAGTGAAGCACACTGCCACTTAGCCTGTGTTGGCGCGCGTTTATATCGCGTGCCCAGTTAAATAAAATCAAGAACGAACGCGTTGCAAACGCGCACGAACGAGATTTTTGAAAGTAAACTAAGGCAGTAAGCTAAGCACAGAAAAAAAGTGAAGTACACTTCCACCTAGCACAAACAAATGCCACACACTGTGGTTATATTTTACCTGTTTGCGAATAAAGAAAATAGTGCCCAGCGTGTAGGATATGCCACCGGCAATCAAAAAGTAAAAACCATCTATAGGCATTGATTGGTAAAGTGGCTTAATAGCAATGAGAATGACCCAGCCCATCATCACATACAAAATGGTCGAAAGCCTTACTCTGGTACCGACTGAGATTGCTTTTAGCACAGCGCCCAAAACCGCACATGTCCAAACGACTCCTAATACAGACCAGCCAATCCAGCCTCGAAGAACTGTCAAACAAAAAGGCGTGTAGGTACCTGCGATTAAAAGGTAAATAGAAATGTGATCAAACTTGTGAAAGACATGTTTTGCTTTGATATGCGTCAGGCTATGGTAAAGTGTAGAGGCAAAATAAAGCAGCACCAAAGTTGTTCCGAAAATTGAAAAACTGACGATGTGCCAAACAGTACCGTGCGATGCTGCCAACACAACAAGTATCACGAGCGCAGCGACAGCTAACAAAGCTCCAATTCCATGGGTGATGGCATTGGCTATCTCTTCTTTTGTGGAAATGACTCGGCTTGTCATCTAAGAAAACGTGAACGTAAAAAATCTGACCCCTAATCCAAACTTCAAATCTCCACCGCCCTCCCGTCTTCCCAAATCAACCCAAACTGCTGCCCGTATTTTTTTACCCAGCCTTTGTCTCTGGCAAAATCAAACAACTCAATCATGCCTTTGGCAGCCAACTCTTTTAGCTGCGAATCCGATAATCCTTTGACGCTTATATAGCCCGCATCGGTAAAATGAAATTGAAGATTGGCAGCATTGCTTTTTTTCAGCCACTGCTGGATGAGTTGCAAACGCTGACTTATTTTTTGATTTAACTCTTGAGCCTGCGCTAACGTGCTCTCAATGTCTTTAATGTGACCATCGTTATTAAAATCATCCTGACGTAAAACGCGCACAGGGTTGATGTGGATTTCTCCGGCATAACGGTTCACCATAGACTACACGGTTTGATAAATGTAACAATCAAAGACCCAACTTCACAGCAATCCAATAGGTCACACTTGCCACACTGGCTGAAAGGACCGTTCCCCAAATCATATCTACGATCACCACTTTCATTGGCCAATCTTTCAACGTAGCAAGATTAGTGAGGTCGTAGGTCGCGTAGGTGATCAGTCCAAACAAGGCTCCCATCCAAAGAGCCATGGTCCAATCTCTTTTTATCACGGCTGGCTCAACTACAAATACCACCACTCCTACCAAAAACAACAGGTAGAAAATAATAGCTGCCGCCCAGTTCACATCGGGCTTCATCAAAAAACCAATCTGGGTTTTGTAAAAATTCTTTGCGATCAGCCCCAACCAAATCATATCAATGACAAAGAAAACGGGCAGTGCAATCAAATAGAGTTTAAAAAACAGTCGCATGGTTTAGAAATTAAAACTTTTCCTCTTCTTCTTTCTTCGGCTCGGCCTTTGGTGGTGGTGTCTTTGTTTTCTTCTTCAAGAACCCCAATATTCCCTTCTTTTTCGCAGGAACGGATTGAACATTACCGTCAGTGGCCGTTGAATCCATAGGCTGATCTTGAAGGTTTGACGATGGCTTGATCGGGTCGGTCTTTTTATCCTTCTTTTTGAAAAGGTTTTTAAAGAACCCAAAGAAGCCTTTCTTTTCTTTCTTTGATGCGCTCGCTTTTCCCTCGTCTTTTGCACCTTCCAGAGCAATTCGTACGTCTGGCAGTACCAGTTGCTTGCGGAAGTACCACATGTAATTGGCTTGGTCTACATTGAATTTCTCTTTCTCCAATGAAATTACATAGGTGCTGTCTTTTTCCTCTTCGGAAGGGTTGCCTGCGGAGGCTGCGGTAAGAGTGTCCGTAATACTTCTTGCCGCGCTATCCAATGCTTTCTTGATGTCCGTTGAGTCGGTTGTCTTTTTTGGATAAACTGGTTTCATCGGGATAGTTTGCAACGCACGCAAAGCTTTCTTGTAAGTCTTTTCAGGCAACAACAAGTAGCGTGTGCGTTTATTTCTTTTTGGAATGGGTAAGGACGGCCCCTGTAGAACGACACTGCGCGACCACGAAGAATCGTTTGGGGGAAGTATCAGCGTCTTGCTATTCGATGCCAACACCTCTCGTGCCTGACTTTTGTTGGCGTTGTAGTAAGCGAATGTTTCTCTTTGTGAAGGCTTGTCGTGTATGAACGCGCTCTGATAGGCCGGGCATATCATCTTTTGGGTGTTGCAACTGGCCAACAGTCCAAAGCACCCGATTACACATACGAATAAAGCCCGGTTCATCAAAAAACGGTTAAGCCAATCAACAAAACTAAATAATTAACCCAAGTAATCCGAAAAATGTAAGAAATGTAACTGGATTGTAAATTATTGGTAATCAATTCATAATGCCGCTAAGGCCTTCTGTTGACTTTTGGTAAGCCTGGCCGCCACCAATTGGTAGGATGCATCGATCCATTCCTTCACCTTCTTATCGCTGATGCTGCCGTCCATCAATACCGTGATCCAATGCTTTTTGTTCATGTGGTATCCGGGCAACACGCCCGCATATTCTTCCCGCAATTGCGCGCCAACCTCGGGGTCGCTCTTGAGGTTGATACTTTCAAATTGGTCTACATCCGCCAGCGCAAACATTTTGCCTACCACTTTATAGACCAACGTATTATTGTCAAAAGGGAACTCTTCCGTCACCCCTTTCTTAGCAAGGCAATAGGTTTGGAAGGATGATAGGTTCACACGCTAGAAAAAGCGTTTTAGAATGAGATAAATTACTCCGATCAAAAAAATGGCAATGGAAATCTTGTTGATCCCGTGCATCATTTTGATGTTGATATTGGACGGACGATTCGGATCTTTCTTACGAAAAAAATAACCACCCACTTCGCCCAGCGTAAAAAAATCTTTTACACCGCCTTTCTTTTCCTCTTTATTGGTTTCCATAGTTCATTCGTTTAATTATTTTGTTGGGCGTGTCCCCTGCTGAAACATCAGGGGTCAGGCTTTCCGCTTTTACTCCTCCCCCGATTCGCACTTGCCAACGCACGGGCAATCGGGGTGCGGGGTAACCGCTACAATCCTTCACGCAAAAACATAAAACTCAGCCTCCAAAATTCGTTTGGGCAGGCGTAAGCATTCTATCCTCGATCCTTTCAAATGAAATTTAATAGCGTCATACATGTTCTTTTCTGCTTCCTTTTTTGTTCGGCCTGTTGACACCCAGCCTAAAATATCTGTAGAATTAACACTATAACCCGTCTTTGGTTTTTCAAATACAACCAACTACTTTTTCATGTCTAAATCATATAACCTCGAAAAAAATAAGACTAAAAGACAATTTTCAAATTTTTAAATCAGTGAATTTTTAAATCAGTTCGGCATTTCAATCCAATCGCCCCCATCCTTAATTAAATTGATCAACTCATCCACTGCCTGTGGCGTAGGCACATTCTTTTTCACCACTTCTCTGCCTTTGTATAAGGTAATTCGGCCAGGGCCAGACCCCACATATCCATAATCCGCATCGGCCATCTCACCGGGGCCGTTTACAATACAACCCATAATTCCAATCTTCACGCCTTTCAAGTGGCTGGTTCTAGCACGAATCTTGGCGGTAGTTTCTTGCAAGTCAAACAAGGTTCTGCCACACGATGGGCACGAGATATATTCTGTTTTGGAAATACGCGTCCGGGTGGCCTGAAGAATATTAAAGGCTGTTTCGTTCACCAACTTATCCGATCCACAGTTTTCGGCAGCAATAAAAACACCATCACCCAATCCATCTATCAATAGACCGCCCATGTCGGTACCAGAATAAATTTGCAGTTGATCCACTTTTAAATCGCGGTAAGCGCGCCCAATCATAACCGGCACTTTGCAGTCATTTTCAATCAACTCAACAAACAACCTGCGCTGCTCGGCCATGCCGTGATCCGTGTAGGTGTCTATCAACAGAACCGCAGTACTGTCAGCTTTCAATTTTTTGATCAATTGCAAATTTACATCTGGCAAACAGGCGTAAATAAAATTCAACTTATCAGATTGCTCTACTCCACTCACGTAATCTTTTGCTTTGATAAAGGGATACGACCGCGCCTTCGCGCGATTGGCAAGCCAAACGTTATGACTATAAACGATTCCCAACGTGCCGGGTATTTCAAAGTCAATGATTGTATTGTTCGCAAAAACATAATCGCAGGCATTGTCGGCAAGGTTCCATTTGTCGAGCGGAACAGAATAATGATATCCCAGCGCAAACAATGAAGCGGGTGTAATTTTTTGCTTCAACGAAAAATCCGCCATGACGCGCGGCACCTGATGACCACCAATGTTTTGAACTTCATGGGTGGTTCTTCTAGTATATACAAATGGATCAATGGGATATTCTTTAATCGTTGGGATAGCAACGGTAGTTTTGCGTGAGGTGTAACGGTTCACGAGTTCTTGTGCAACAGGGACTTCTGCCTCCGGCTCTTCGGTCAATGAAACGCGAACGGTATCTCCCAATCCATCTTCTAGCAACGTGCCGATCCCGACTGAAGATTTGATTCGGCCGTCTTCTCCATCACCTGCTTCAGTCACCCCCAAATGCAACGGGTAAGGTTGAAATCCTTCCTCATCCAATTTTTGAACCAACATCCGATACGCTTGCACCATCACTTGAGGGTTGCTGGACTTCATCGACAATACGATATTGTAATAATTCAAATCCTCGCATACGCGCAAAAACTCAAGTGCAGATTCTACCATTCCCAGAGGCGTATCTCCATAGCGGCTCAGAATCCGATCGGACAGTGATCCATGGTTGGTACCAATCCGCATGGCAGTACCATGCTGTTTGCAAATTTTTACCAGTGGTGTAAACTTTATGCGGATTCGGTCCAGTTCTGCTTGGTAGGCAGCATCCGTATATTCAATTTCTTCAAAGCGCTTTTTGTCGGCATAGTTTCCGGGATTGATACGGACTTTTTCCACAATCCGCGCAGCCAACTCCGCTGCATTTGGCGTGAAGTGGATGTCGGCAATCAGCGGAACTGAATATCCGCGCAAGCGCAATTCCTTTTTTATTTCTTGCAGGTTTTGAGCTTCCTTTAAACTTGGGGCGGTGATGCGCACATATTCGCAACCAGCATCTACCATCCGGATGACTTGTTCAACCGACCCCATCGTATCCATCGTGTCAACGGTTGTCATTGACTGCACCCGAATGGGGTTATCCCCCCCTAGCGGTACTTCGCCAATATTCACCACGCGGGTCTTTCTTCGGCTATAGCTTATCAGGCTATTGCAGTATTGTTTCAATTGAAGTACTTGGGGGTTATTCACAAGAAATAATAGTTAAGTAATAAACCGAAACCATGTCAAAATGTTCATTGAGCCAATCTATGCGCTCTGCCAAAAATGCCTACCTTTCAACCGTTAAAATTACTTAAAAATGAAACGAGTTCTCCTATCCCTCATTTTATTCTTTCCTGCAAATTGGTCAGTGGCTCAAACCAACGACTATTCTGCCGATGTGAAATCGGTAGATGCTATCATCGCGGCTATGTATGACGTGATTACGGGTGAGCCAAACACCCCACGCGATTGGAATCGGTTCAAAAATTTATTCGCGCCTGAAGGAAGGATGATACCAACCCGAAAAAATGACAAGGGTGAAGTGAGTTTAAAAGCCCTCACGCCAGATGAATACGTCCAATCGTTTCAACCCCGAATCCCAACCGGGTTTTACGAACGTGAGCTAGCGCGAAAAACGGAAACATTCGGAACCGTAACACATGCGTTTAGCACCTATGAAACGAAAGACACAAAAGACGGTGCCATTACCAATAGAGGAATCAATAGCATTCAATTGTTTAAGGACAAAGACCGCTACTACATTGTGAATATCTTTTGGTGCGCGGAAAGCATGGGGTTTGCGCTGCCTGAAAGGTATTTGAAATAGTCTTTCTGGATTTTGAATGGAGAATGGAGAATATAGAATGTAGAGTATAGAATGTAGAATGTATAATGTAGAATTTTGAATCTTGAATGAAGCCGATGAGACGCTATTTCTTAATATTAACTCTGATAATCTGTTTCCCATTAGTTGGGATCAGCCAAAAATCAAAAAACTCTAATCTGGATGCCATTGCGGAAAGGTTTGCCGTAACCTCTTTCAAGGAGTTTTATGAACTGCACAGCCTGCCGAACGATGCGCATTTTCCGTTAGACATTGAAAAGAATGTGCAATGGTGCGAGACCGCTTTTTCACAACGCGGATTCACTACCCAACGACTGCAAACCGAAACGGTTCCGTTGTTGCTGGCAGAACGGAAGGTGCCCAACCCAAAAAAGACTGTGCTAATCTATCTTCAAATCGATGGGCAACCAGTTGAGCCATCGCAGTGGGAACAAGAAAGTCCTTGGAAACCAACATTGAAAGAAAAAGACAACAATGGCAAATGGAGCGCTTTGCCTTATGAAAAATTAATGGAAGGAAACATCAATCGCGATTGGCGAATATTTGTCCGTTCTGCATCTGACGCAAAAGGGCCAGCGATGGCCTATCTCGCTTCATTGGATGCGTTGAAAGAACTGAAATCCGAACCCAACTTCAACATGAAAGTGATCATGGATTTTGAGGAAGAACTGGGCTCGCCTCATCTGCCCTCTGCAGTTAGCAAATACAAAAATGAATTGGCTGCCGACATGTTGATTATTTTTGATGGCCCTCGTCACGTAAGCAATCAGCCCACGCTTTCTTTTGGCGCCCGAGGAATCTGTGAAATCACACTTACTGTTTTTGGTCCAAGAACGCCCATGCACAGCGGCAATTATGGCAACTACACGCCTAACCCTGCCCTGCGACTGGCGCAGCTACTTAGCTCGATGAAAGATGAAGATGGGCGAGTGACCATTCCCGGCTATTACGATGGAGTTGTTTTGACAGAAGCAGAGAAAAAGATATTGTCCAAAGTCCCAGATAATGAAAACGAAATCAAAAAATTCTTGGGGATCGCACAGCCTGACAACATCGGAGGAAACTTTCAAGAGTCTCTTCAGTATCCCACTCTCAACATTCGGGGGTTAGATGCGCTCTATGTGGGCGATCAGGCAAGGACGTTGATTCCCGCGAAAGCGGTAGCAGAAATAGACATTCGACTGGTACCGAGTAGCGACCCCAAACGATTGATTGAATTGATAAAAAAACACATCGAATCAAAAGGCTACTATGTGATCGATCGTGCGCCTACTGAAGAGGAGCGATTGAAGTTCCCTCGTATCGCATCATTTGAATCCAGTATCTCCTATTTGGCCTTTCAAACTCCCTTTGATTCAGAGTGTGGCAATTGGCTAAGCAAAGCCATGTACACCGCCTTCGGCAAAGAGCCTATAAAAATACGCACCGCGGGTGGGTCGATCCCCATTTCACCATTTGTAATCACCCTAGGAATACCCGCAGTTGCAGTGCCCACCGTAAATGCCGATAATAATCAACATGCTGAGAATGAAAACATACGGGTGGGGAATTACATTGATGCCGTAAAGACTTTTTTGGCGATCATGTTGGAGAAGTTATAACCGATGAATTCAAAAATACTGATGCTCAGCTAGCAGCTTTTTGTCTAACGTCCAAAGCAAAAAGCTATTTGCCTTGGCGGCCGCAAGTATATAGCAATCTATCAGGCTTAGCCCTTTGTTATAAAGTTTTCTTCGACAGGATATTTTTCCGCCTTCCAACAGCAATTCCGTTTCATCCACTTTAGGCAGGTCTCTCCAGAATTCTAAAATCACTTTTGCTTCCGCCTCATTTTTTGCTCCTTGCAACAACTCGCCAAAAATTGCACTCAGGCAACCACCTCTCCGTCTTCTAAGTAAGCTGACATCAAATCATTGGTCGTGTTATTCGACTGACGGAAAAAGTCGATCCAAACAGAAGTGTCGGCTATGATCACTTACTCCCTGTTCTTTTTGCGAACTTGTTCAGCGGTAAATTCAACGACAAATTCAAGTGGATTTTTTTTAATTTCTGAACCGACTTCTTAATTCGCTGCCGATTAATATAGTCATTGAGGGCGATGATGATGCTTTCTGTGATGTTCTTACCTCCTGAATACTTTTTCACATCTTGAATCAACTCCTCTGGTACTAATGCGGTGATTTTCATACACTAAAGTTTGAATCCAAACATACGACAACTCATCGTGTAATTTATTCAAAGATTTATTGGTTGATCTATTCCAACTTGGCTACTCAAAACCTATCTTGCACCCGATGGAAAATTTTGTAGTGTCTGCCCGAAAGTACCGTCCGCTTGGCTTTGCCGAAGTGGTTGGCCAAGAGCACATTACTACCACTCTCAAAAATGCCATCGATAACAACAAGCTCGCACAGGCATTACTGTTTTGCGGCCCGCGCGGTGTGGGCAAGACGACTTGCGCCCGGATTGTGGCCAGGATGATCAACGGGTTTGAAGAAAAAGCGGAAGTTAATTCGCTGAACATCTTTGAACTAGATGCTGCCTCAAATAACTCAGTCGAAGACATACGAAATCTGATTGATCAAGTTCGCTACCCGCCTCAGTTCGGAAAATTTAAGGTGTACATTATTGACGAGGTGCACATGCTCTCGAATTCTGCCTTCAATGCGTTTTTGAAAACACTGGAAGAGCCGCCCTCATACGCCATTTTTATTTTGGCCACCACTGAGAAACACAAGGTTATCCCGACCATACTTTCGCGCTGCCAGATATTCGATTTTAACCGCATTCAAATTTCGGATATCGCCAAGCAATTGAAAAAAGTTGCGGACCAAGAAAAAATAAAAATAGAAGAAGAAGCCCTTCATTTGATCGCACAAAAAGCGGACGGTGCTTTGCGCGATGGCCTTTCTATTTTTGATTTGATGGTTACGTTCTCTTCTGGCAAAGAAGTGACCTTCAAAGATGTTATTAACAATCTGCACATCTTAGACTACGATTATTATTTTAAAGTAGTGGATGGTCTTTTGGCAGAAAATCCATCTCAGCCTCTTCTCATATTGGATGAAATTCTACGAAAAGGGTTTGATGGACATAATTTTATTGTAGGCCTAAGTGAGCACATCCGAAATTTAATGGTAGCACAAGATGCGAGAACTGTTACGTTAATGGAGGTGCCTGATAGCACAAAGAAAAAATACCTGGAACAAGCACAAGCTGCTCCCTCCTCTCTTTTGCTTTCTTGGTTAAGTATCGCCAACCAATGCGACATTCAGTACAAAGGCAGCAAAAACCAACGACTGACCGTTGAGCTAGCGATGATGAAGATGGCGCATGTGAACGCAGTCTTTAATAGCTCAACTGCCCCGGCTTCGGAAGCGGTAAAAAAAAAATTGAATTAAGTCTCAACAGCCCGATTGCCAGCTTTGGTAACTCCGGCATTCAAAAAGCACCACCCGAAGTTGAAGCTGAGGGTATCACACCCGAGCCAACAAAAACAGTTGCAATAGAAAAAATAAACGTGCCGCCATCAGAGCAGCAGGAAACCAAACCAAAGGCCACTCTCAATCTCGGGAGCATCTTCAAGCGAGTTGCGGAGAAAGAAACAAAGATGGATGACAAGACAAGGCACCCGCCAAGTAATGATCCCATTGAAGATGCAGCTTTGCAAGAGGCTTGGCAGCGTTTTGCCGAATCAAAGAAAAATCAAATGGCGGAATATCATCTTTTAAACCGGGGTTTTGTGAGAGCTGGAAACACGCTCACCATTCATCTTAATAACGCCATCGAAGAGCCTTTACTCCAATCCATAAAAACCGAGTTGGTTTCCTATCTGAGGGAAAAGTTGAACAGCACTAGTTTACAATTGACGAGTCACTTAAAACAAATTACTTCCACAAGGGTAGCCTATACCAACAAAGAAAAGTTTGAGGCTATGGCCGGAAAAAACCCGATACTTATTCAACTGAAAGAAAAATTTGGCCTCGATCCAGATTTTTAATAAAATATCGCTTTTAAACCTGAACCTATCTTTAAAACACTCGTTATCAGTATTACTTACTCAAAAAGAAGTAATGCTATCATTTCACAAATACTACAAATTTTTTAGCCTAGCAATAACTGCTATATTGATAGTCAATGGTTTCTGGTTGAATGAGGCTGTTGAACATTTTAACAAAATCAATCAGTCTACCGAACAGTGCCTTGAGTCGTTAGAAGAAGCAGTTGCTCCCGAGAAAAAATACTTACCCAAGAAAGTTGGCTTTTCGTCCACCTATTTAGCCCAGTCTTCTATAAAGATTTTAACCAAACTTCATCCACAACCGCCAACGACCCTCCATAAAACCTCCCGTCCCGTTCTACACAGAGCTCTCCTGATTTAAGCCATCTACTTTTTTGTTTTACGCCTTCCTTTTTGGCGTATGTATCAGTTATCAATTTAAAAAAACAAAAATAGGTATGGAACGTTCATTCAAATTCAACAAGAAATTTTTTATAACATGGTCTGTGGTGGTTGTGTACTTTCTGTGCATGACGGTTCTCGCATTGACTGTTTGATCAAATCGCATGAAAACAAAACGGACTAAGTTAGACCATTGCAAAAAAGTTTTGCAGTGCGTCAGTTTTGACATTCGCTTGTTTCGCAAAGAATATCGGAAGTCAATTTGCTGGTTGACCCCCCAAGAGGCGGTGCAGCTAAAATATTGGATCCGCTCAAAGAAAAATATACTAACCAATTGATAAAAATCCCAATATGAAAACTCAAAAAATAGTAGTGGCGTTAGCATTGGCTTCGTTGTTAGCAAGCTGCGCTGTCGTTCGGCCGGGTGAAGTGGGTGTGAAAAGAAAATTCGGAAAACTCGACAAAAAGATTATTACGCCCGGTGCTGTCGGCTTTAATCCTTTTTCATCGGTGGTAATCAAAATGCCGATCCGTACCATGAATATGGAGATCAACGCCAATCTTCCATCCAAAGAGGGGTTGAACGTGGTCGCCATCATTTCAATTCTTTATAAAATGCAGCCCGACAAAGCTGCGTTTGTGATTGAGACGATTGGCGTAGGGAATGAAGAAAATGTGATCAGCAGCGTTTTTCGATCGTCAGCAGCTGATGTTTGCTCACGGTTCTTCGCCAAAGACATGCACTCGGCACAGCGCGCCAATATCGAAAAGGAAATCAAGGATGAAATGGCTAAGATCTTAAATCTTCGTGGTTTTGAAATTGAATCGGTGCTTCTCAAGAATATCCAGTTGCCGGCAGGGTTGGCACGGGCAGTAGAAGAAAAATTAGAGGCTGAACAACAAGCACAGCGAATGGAATTTCTACTCGACCGCGAAAAGAGGGAAGCGGAACGCAAAATAATAGAAGCCCGCGGTATCCGCGACTCTCAAAAAATAATCACAGAAGGGTTGACTAAATCAATTATAGAGTGGCAAAGCATAGAGGCCTTTCGCGAGCTCGCTAAATCGCCCAATACCAAAACAATTATTACCGATGGAAAAACTCCATTTTTGATTAATCCGAATCAAGACTAACAAGGCAGAACGGGCAGGCTGGTTTTCAGCTTGTCCTTACTTTAAACCACTATCATAATGAAAGTCGTATCCATTGTCCTTTTGACCTTCGCTAGCCTCCACGGCCTACACGCTCAAAGTGATAAAGCCAACCAACAATTCAAGACCGTGGACGATGCGCTGATTCATAAAACGGTAGCCACTTGGCTCGATTTGAGTAAACAGAATTTAAAAATACTTCCTGATTCACTTTTTCAATTGACTCAATTACAATATTTAGATCTCAGTTGGAATCAATTGGAAAGTATTCCCAAAGAAATAGGTCGCCTAAAAAAACTAAAGTACTTGGTCTTGTCGTACAATCAGCTCAAGCTAATTCCAAAAGAGCTGGCCAATTTGACATTATTACAAACGCTCTATTTGGATCATAATCCACAAATAGAATTAGAAAAAGCAATGCCTGTTTTAGCGGCTTTGCGTTCGCTCAAAGTATTGAGCTTGGCCGGGGACAATATCTCAGTGGTGCCACCGAGCATCACTAAAATAAAACGGCTTGAATCGCTGGAACTCTCCGACAACACGTTCACGAAACTTCCCGATAATATTCCCCAACTGAAGTACTTAAAAGTTCTCTATATCAACAACGATGCCTTTTTCAACCTCGAGCAGAATATCCGATTGATACGTAGGTTGAAGAATTTGAATGAAGTCCATTTTGAAAACAATGACTTGACGTCTATCCCTTCAAACATCAAAGACTTAAAAGTGCAATATCTCTTTTTGGTTGGAAATAAAATTCATGACCTCCCCCCAGAAATCAACCAAATGAAGAAATTGAGACTGATCGATCTATCAGAGAATCCCTTACCTCCGCCCATCTACGAAGACTACCACCGGCAGTTGGATCCGAAAGTGATCATCCGGCTAAGGAAGAATAATTGATTCCTATTATTTACCTCAATTAAAACCGATTGTCTTTTACATAGACATGAAAAATGTTGCTTTCGCTGTTCTCTGTTTTCTTACGATTCCCTTTTTAAGCCTCTCACAACAAAATATTTTCAACATCCCATCAGTAGATATTACTCCCAAAAATAAATTCTTTTACTAGCAGCAACTGAATTTTTATGCCTCGAATGAATTGGAGTCGAAATCTCATTTAGTTAATGGTGTGGGAAAAGGCTGGGACGTGGGTGTCAACTTTGTAGACTTGCCGCTGCGGTTTGGGCAAGGCCAAGTAGTTTTGTTTAGTGACAACAGTAAGCGCAAGCCACTGTACCCGTTATTGATTTTTACCCTTCAGAAACAATTTGTGCTTAAACATGATAAGTTGTTTTTGAATGTTGGAACTCAGACAGGACCTAACCTGAGCAATGAATTTGTGGATAAGAGAATTGCCCTGATGAATTATTCATTGGTTCGATGGCAGCCGTCTAAAAAAGGATACCTCATTGCGGGTCCTCATCATACCAATGATGTTTTTGTAGGAGCCCTTCCTACCCATCAGCTTGGTATTATGCTCGGCTATGAATGAAGCTCAATGGCAAATGGTTATTGATCGGTGACTTTATTTCTGGCGATCACAAAAAATCACAAACAGTGATTGGGGTAGGTTACAACGTAAGCGGAAAACTTCAACTCATTTTGGGCACTTTGCTGGCCTTTCCAAACCATCGGCTGGACAATGGTTTTGTAGTCGAAATCAACTGGCATGGATGGAACTTTATGAACAGCCGCTGAACTAAATCCTCGTAAAGCGATAAAATAAAAGCCAAACCTGTATATTGGTTACGAAAAATGTGCTAAAATTGAATGTTAAACCTAATACCCATGAAATTAACTCGTCTAAGCCTTCATCTTCTAACCATCGCAACAGCCTCTTTTTTAGCATCTTGCGGATCATCTTCCAAACAAGAAAATCAAAATTCGGGTGAATTTAAGCAAGCCGAAGAGTCATTGAAAAACCAAATTGAAGATGTGGTGTACAATATTCCATCACCTTCTGAAATACCCTACCTTTTACAGACAACGGGGGCTGAGTTCAATCAGGGATTGGTGAATGATCGCAAAAAGGTGGATCAGTACATGACCCGCACAGATAAGGCCGCTCTGAATTTAGGAGTCTATATGGCGGATATTGGCTATTTAAGTTCTTACGACAAGACCCAAGAAGCCATTGACTATTTGAGCTCGGCCAAAAAGCTCGCGGACAATCTTGGAGTGATTGGCACATTTGACACAGACATTCTCAAGCGGTTTGAGTCAAATATTTCCAACAAAGATTCCCTTGCCTCCCTATTGAATGATGCCGTTCAGAAAACGGATAAGTACCTAAAGGATGATAGCCGAAATAAACTAGCCGCTCTTATGATAACGGGCAGCTTTATAGAAGGACTGTCCATCTCAACGGGTCTTATTAAAACCTACCCTAAAAGCCTGTTGAAAGAAGATGAGAGAAATTTGATTCTTACTCCCCTCATACGAGTGATCTTGGAGCAAGAGAAATCGGTGGATGAACTGGTTAAAATGTTAGCTACGGTTGAGCAGACCGACCCGATCTCGGGTATTCAAACAGATCTAGCTGCCCTTCAAGCCAGCTTCCGCGCGCTGAATATCGATGAGCAGATTAAAAATAATCGCTCGGACCTTGTTCTGACAGACAAAAATCTGATTGAGATCGCCAAGATTGTTGAGAAAATGAGAAAGGATATCATCGACTAAATCATTTATAAAATTTATTGCTTAAAAGAGGATTGGTAAAACAATCCTCTTTTTTTTAAGGGTACTTTCTTTAGTACTTTCGATTCAAACTAGTAATCTGCCATGAGTGAACCCGTTTTAAAAGCTATCATCCGACTGTTCGCAATAGTTGCCAAAGAAGATTCGGTAACTACGCAGGAGCGCGATTATATCCAAACATTTTTATCTGATCACCTGAGCCAGAAGTCGATGGAAACCCACCTGCGGCTTTTTGACGAATATGCCCGCGAGACCTCTGATAAACTTACGGAAAAAAATCAGCAGGATTCTATTATCAAGGTTTGCGCTTCCATCAACAAAGAAGTTGCCCAAAAGCAAAAAGCGGTTATCATGATGGAACTGTTCAGCCTTATACTGGCGGACGGGGTGATGACATCACCGGAAGAGACACTGGCGAATTCTATCGGGCAAGCATTCAACGTCTCATCCGCAGACATCGAGCTTATCAAACAATTTATCCTTATCAGAAATGCCACCCACTATCAAAACGAGAATATTTTAATTATTCACTCCGGTCAAAAATTAACCGTCACCAAAACTATCATTCGTGACGAGTTGGATGGGTTGATTGCCATATTGTTCCTACAGAGCGCGGACATTTTCTTTTTTAGGTACTTGGGCAAATCAGATGTGTATCTGAACGGTGTTCCACAAAATGCTGGAAACATAAATGTGCTGGCCACGGGTAGCACCGTTCGGTGGGGAGCGGCCGACCCTGTGTATTACGGGGAAATTGTGAACACTTTTAAAAAGCAATCGGATGGTACTCGAACTTCATTTGAGGCAGAGCGGATCTCCTATCGTTTTAAGAATGGAAAACTGGGATTGCGAGAAGTGGTAGTGAAAGAAGAGTCTGGAAATCTAGTTGCGTTAATGGGTGCCAGCGGTGCCGGAAAGTCAACGCTCTTGCATGTTTTAAATGGTACGGAGAAGCCCTCCGAAGGAAAAGTATTAATTAATGGCATTGACATCCACAAACACCCCAAGAAAATTGAGGGGGTGATAGGGTTTGTTCCGCAAGACGATCTTTTGATTGAAGACCTTACGGTTTACCAAAACTTATATTTCGCTGCCAAGTTATGTTTCAATCATTTGGGAGAAAAAGAAATTGACACCTTGGTGATAAAAACACTCGAAGATCTGGGGTTGATGCAAACCAAGGATTTGAAAGTGGGTTCTCCTTTACAAAAGACCATAAGCGGAGGGCAGCGCAAACGGTTAAACATTGGATTAGAACTACTCCGCGAGCCAGCCGTGCTGTTTGCAGATGAACCCACCTCCGGGCTTTCTTCCCGAGATTCTGAAAACATCATTGATTTATTGAAAGAGCTATCGCTCAAGGGTAAATTAGTATTCGCAGTTATCCATCAGCCATCCTCCGACATATTTAAGATGTTCGATAAGTTAGTGATCTTAGATTCGGGTGGTTTTCAAATTTATTACGGCAACCCGGTGGATGCCATCACCTACTTCAAACGAAATATTAACCTTGTCAATAGCGAAGAAGGTGAATGCCATTCGTGCGGCAACGTGAACCCCGAGCAGATTTTCAATATCATTGAAACCAAAATCATCAACGAATTTGGTGACTTTACAAACGAACGAAAATTTTCGCCCGAACAATGGAACGAAAAATTTCTAAAAAAAGTAAAAGTACCTGCCCTCACAACCTCTACTGACACGCCCTATTCAACTTTACGGATACCCAGTTGGTTAAAACAAATTCATTTATTTTCCTTGCGGGATCTGTTGTCAAAATTAAGCAATCAGCAATATCTGCTGATCAATCTGTTAGAAGCCCCCGTGCTTGCATTTATTCTCGCCTTTATCGTCCGATACTACAACGCAGACGATCCTTTCAAAGAAGGATATGCTTTCAGTAAAAACCTGAACATTCCAGCGCACCTGTTTATGAGCGTGATCGTTGCGTTGTTCATGGGGCTAACGGTGAGTGCCGAAGAGATTATTCGCGACCGAAAGATATTGAAGCGCGAAAAGTTCCTGCACTTGAGCAGAAGTAGCTACATCATTTCTAAGATCGGCATTCTTTTTATGATATCTGCCATCCAGACGGCTCTGTTCGTTTTGGTTGCCAACTATATTTTAGAAATACATGGCATGTTTTTCATCCATTGGGGAATTCTGTTTTCGGTGTCTTGCTTTGCCAATCTGTTAGGTTTGAATATTTCTTCCGCGTTCAATTCAGCCGTTACGATCTATATTCTAATACCCATTTTGCTGATTCCGCAATTAATTTTAAGTGGTGTAGTGGTAAAGTTTGATAAACTCAACCCAGCCATTGGTAACACCACAGCGGTACCGCTAGTGGGAGATCTAATGGCCTCGCGGTGGGCATTTGAGGCTGCTATGGTCAGTCAGTACAAAGACAATAAATTTGAGAAGAGATTCTATCTCTACGATAAAATAATGGCAGATGCCGATTATAAAAAAATATATTTTATCCCTCAGCTAGAGTCAAGGTTGGATTTTGTAAAACTTCAATATAGGAACCAAGACCCCACCATTCAAAAAGACGTAGCCCAAAAACTTGAACTAGTGAGCCAGGCAATCAAACGAGAGCAAGAGATTGTGGGCACCAGTTTCAATGAAGCTAGCCGACTTTCCGCCTCTCAATTTGACTCTGTTACGTTCGCCAAAACCATGAATTTTCTAGCGGCATTAAAGAAGTTTTATATCAACCGATACAATCATGCGGATCAACAAAAAGAAAAAGAGATAAACCAAGAAACGAGTAGTGCAGAAAAAGAAAAAGCATTTGAAGAATTCAGAAATTTATATCATAATGAGGCCATTGCAGAACTCGTCAGGAATACTATTGAAACCAATCGGATTATTGAAAAGGAGGGAAAATTGATTCAAAAGATTTACCCCATCTACAAAGACCCAGACCCAGAACACATCGTTGATTTTGATGCACAGTTCTATATGCCCGCAAAACATTTCCTGAATCAAAATATTGACACGCTGTATTTCAACATCGGTGTAATATGGTCGATGACAATCGTATTGGCGTTGGCGCTCTATTGGGAAATCCTGAGAAAGGCGATAGAAGCGCTTGGCAATATTTCCAATCCTTTGCCAAAGAGAATGTAGCCTACCATGTTCTTTTTCCTATCTAAAACGTTGAGCTACATCACCATGCCATTGGTGATTGTTTGTGTTTGTTTGATTACCGCTTTAATCTGCAGAAACAAAAACTTAAAGAAAAAGCTTTTTAGGCTTAGCGCGATTCTCCTTCTGTTTTTTTCAAATGATTTTATTGCCAACGAAGTAACCCTTTGGTGGGAAATACCGCCTACACCTTTTGTTGAGTTAAAAAAGAAATATGAGTATGGAATTCTATTGACGGGCGTTGGGAAATCCGAAATCCAACCAGCCGACCGTGTTTATTTTAGCAGAGGGGCGGATCGTGTTACGCATACGCTTCAACTCTATAAACTGGGAATTATCAAAAAAATACTAGTGTCAGGAGGAAATGGAAAATTGAAAGAGGTAGCGAAACAGGAGGCAGATGAAATTGCAGACGTTCTTATGCTAATGGGTGTGCCGAAAGAAGACATCGTTATCGAAAATATTTCTAGAAATACGCACGAATCAGCAATCGAAGTTGAAAAAATATTAAAAGACAAAGTGAGTGCAGAAGCTTGCCTCCTTGTCACCTCTTCGTTTCACATCCGCAGATCTATTTCCTGCTACCGAAAACAAGGATTATTGGTAGATGCCTTTAGTACAGATTTTATTTCACATCAGAGAAAATTTACGCCCGATGTATTTTTGATTCCTAAAATAGAAGCGTTAACGAACTGGCACATCTTGGTTCGCGAATGGACGGGCATGGTTGCCTATAAAATAGTTGGCTATATCTAATCAGTACTTCTCAATACTGTCCCGTTCTGAGCATCACCAGCGTGCACGCCTGAACGGCTTCTGCCCCCGACTGCTCAACCATTTTTTCGAATTCGGGATTTTCCGTGCCCGGATTAAAAATAAATCTTTTGGGCTTCAGACTTAAGAGATAATCGTAATGCTCAGGCTGATGCTGTGGGCCAATGTAAAGCGTCACGGTGTCTACCTCTCCTACACTAGGCTTGGTTTGAATTTCCAAAATCTGTTGTCCTGACACTTCCCCTTTCTGAATACCAATGGGAACAATTTCATGCTGATAGCTGGTCAGCATTTCGGCAGCCATATACGCATACCGAGATTTATTGGTGGTCGCACCCACGATAACTGTTTTTTTACTCATACTATTGATCGGTTAAAATATTTTTTGGCAACGGCTTCTGCCATGTTCTCTCCATCCATTGCGGCAGAAACAATCCCGCCTGCGTAGCCAGCGCCTTCTCCGCACGGAAATAGTCTTTTTATCTGAGTATGCTCACCAGTTTCTTTATCTCTAGGTATTCGTACAGGGGAAGAAGTGCGGCTTTCAATCCCTACTATTTGTGCCTCGTTTGTCAAGTAGCCCTTAATTTTCTTTCCGAAACTTTTGAAGCCTTGCCGTAGACCATCTGCCACGAAGGCGGGAAGTACTTCATTCATGTCAGAAGACTGCAGCCCTGGTTGATAAGAAGTTTCTAACAGGGTTGATGAGGTCTTCATTTCCACAAAGTCCACCACACGTTGAGCGGGTGCAGTTTGCGTCCCGCCCGCTACTTGACACGCATATTTTTCGATTTCAGATTGAAAATGAAGTCCGGCCAAAGGCCCGTGCACGGAATATTTCTTGTAATCACTTTCCTCGACAGACATCACAATCCCAGAGTTTGCAAACCTAGAATCGCGTCTGGACGGACTCATACCATTGACAACAATTTCCCCAGGGGAAGTGGCAGCAGGAACAATAAAACCTCCAGGGCACATGCAAAAAGAAAAAACGCCTCGCTCTTTTCCGTTCACTATTGACTGGTGCACCAAAGAATAAGACGAGGCAGGCAAATATGGCCCACGATCTGCTTTGCAATGATATTGCATTTGATCGATAAGATTCTGGGAGTGCTCTACCCGTACGCCCAACGCAAACGGCTTCGCTTCAATCAAAATATTTCGTCTGTGCAGCAATTCAAAAATATCCCTGGCAGAGTGGCCTGTGGCTAGGATCACCGAATTGCAGTCCCATCGAGTGCCATCCTCTGTGTCCACGCCAGCTATTTCACCCCCCTTCACCAGCAAGTCCGTTACCTTCGTGTTGAAATGGATTTCGCCCCCTGCGCTCACAATGGTTTCGCGAAGTTTCATCACCAAAAGCGGCAACTTATTAGTGCCAATATGCGGGTGCGCATCGTAAAGAATTTCTTCTTTCGCACCATGTGCCACCAGTACCTCCAATATCCTCCTTATACTCCCGCGCTTCTTCGATCGGGTATATAACTTACCATCACTGTACGTGCCAGCTCCCCCCTCGCCAAAACAATAATTGGATTCCGGATTTACGATGTGACCTTTGTTGATGGCTGCGATGTCGCGTCTGCGCGCTTGAACATCTTTTCCCCGCTCCAAAATGATCGGCTTTAGGCCAAGTTCAATCAAGCGGATAGCGGCAAACATTCCCGCTGGCCCCGCGCCCACAATAATCACCACCGGAGCCTTGCCAACGTGTTCATAATTTTTGTGATAAGATAGCAAGGGCGGCTGGTTCTTTTTCGGGATTATCTCCACCAAAAAATTCACAAACACCGATTTACCTCTAGCGTCTATTGATCTGCGAATTGGACGCACAATAGTGCTGTCATCATCCGGCAATTGCAATTTTGAAAAAAGAATTGGTTGAACGAGCTGTTCGTCAAACGCCTCCTCGGGTCTGAGATTGATTTGTACTGTCTTATTCATTGGAAAGGTAGTTATCCCTTCATTTATCTCTCGGTAAAAATTTACCGATCAAGCAGCAAAATTACGCCAGAAAATATCGTAAACAAATCGGCCCAGCAAAACAAGTTGGCGCTACCGCCTTCCATCGAACGAGAACGAATAACCAAAATTAAAACCAAAGTTGATGCTTTGGGAAAAAGCAGACTGGTCGACTGAAGCAAAGTTATCGTTGTAAAGAGGTTCTACATCAAAACTTCTGTAACCGGCATTGTAGCCGGTGAACATATCCAAGGTAAATCCGTTGCCATCATTTCGTTGCATCAATCGAATGCCTAAGATTACACCGTACTCAGCCCGTTGTTCAGAAGCGCTTGCGATAATGGTGGTTTGGGGAGCCACATCGATATTTGCGAAATGACCTATGTTTGAAAACCGAACTTGGTGACCAAAATACCACATACCTGTTTTCATGGGATTATAAAATTTCTGCCTGACCGAAATGACGTTTCCCCGTCTAAAGATTCTATTTTTAGGAACTTCACTATCGGCAGTAAAAAAGGGATCGCGCAAGCCTTCAAATGAGAACTCATGCCCCAATCTTTCTTGATTGTAAAACTCAATGGCGAACGGCATGGTTCCTATAAACGAAAAAGCAGGATTGCCGCCAATGATGACGCCATGGTACTCTGGGTAAAGCGGAGAAAAGTAATCAAAGCCAGTTCGCTTTCGCTCTTTCGGAATACTTTTGGTTTTTTTAGAGAGTAATCGGTCAATCTCTTTAGCCGCTGCGTTGTTGTCATAAAATGGCTTGTAGTAGCCCGAGAGCTTTCCGTCTTGCTCATACAGTTCCCAGGTACCCACTCTCAAATCATTCTCGATTAGCCCCTTAGTTTGCAGCGACCCGCTCGGATAATAGCCGCTATACGTTCCTTTCCCTTTATCAAAGTTACACTCACCTTCCAGTTTTCCGTCTTCATAAAAGTACTTCCACTTACCCTGATTTTTCTCCTCTGCAAGCTGGCCTTTTACCTTTAGTTTTCCGCTCGCAAAGTACTCCCGGTATTCGCCCACTCCGTTGGTGAAAGTAGTCTCACTCTTCAACGATCTATTGTTGTTAAAGGAAGACCAGTACCCATTTTTCCTGCCAGCTAAAAATTCTCCCTTTGCGCTCACCTTGCCATCTTCAAAATAATAAATCCAACTACCAATTGGTTCATCATTCTCATAGCTGCCCACCATGGAGATATTTCCTGATGAGAAATAGAATTTCCATTCTCCATCTTTTTTTCCATTGCTGTAATTTCCCTCATTCGACAACGTTCCATCCTCGGCAAAAAAACGCCAAAATCCAACATTGCGAGAGCCCGCCTTCGGCCCCTCTCCCATTACCTTACCAGAATGGTAATATTCGGTGTAACGCCCGTTGTCTTCGTTGTATTCAATTTCACCGCGCAGCGTGCCGTCTTCAAAAAATGTTTTCCAAATCCCTGTTCTCTTATTCATTAAATACTCTCCCGTTTCTTTGAGATCGCCACTTTCATAATAGATCTTCCAAATGCTTTCTTTCAATTTATCGTTAATGGTACCTTCCATGCTCTTGCGACCACTTTCGTAAAAATATTCCCAGACGCCATAGTTGGAGTTCGCTCGCAGAATCCCGCGCATGCGCACGTTGCCCGTCTCAAAATAAAAGTCCCAAACGCCCGTGGTTTCATTGTTAACAAATTGCCCCTTGGATTCGATATTTCCATTGAGGAAATAGGAGATGTAGCGACCCTGCAACGTATTGCTTATCGTATCCTTTACCTGATAGACCTCCTTACTATTTTTCTTAAACTCATCGTAATATTTGGTGCGCGTAATCCCTTGTCCGTAACACAACAACGACATCGAACTCAACAAGAAAAATAGGGAAATTTTCACCTTGCAAAGGTAGTATAATTCTAAACCTGAGAGTAAGTTGAAACTTGCTTTAGGCAAGGCTCCATTTTGAAATTGCGGATTTTCCCCATTCAGCCTTTTCTTGATCGCTCCACAGTTCAGGAAAAAAGATAATTTTTTGAAAACGCGGAGGTAAATACTTTTGCCAGTTGGTACCACCTGTTGCTTTGATATCCTCTGGGTCTTTCTTGAGGTAATGCCCAGCCGATTTTAAATGAGCTAATGGCCAAAGTACGTTGGCGAGTTGATCAAACTCACGCATGCGCGAGATTACTTCGGCAGAGCCCCTGAAATTTTTGTCATACAATTTCCACAGGTTTTTATCGCGGTACTTCATTCCGGTGTCCTTAAACAGCTTGATGTACTTCTCCTCAAACTGCTGAAGAGTCAATGTTTTTTTGCCGGAAGCCAGTTCAGTTGCGCCACTCCGCCAGTACAATTTTTCAATCTGCTGATCGATGTCGCTGTATTCGGCCAACGCTTCCCGTTCCTGAATGTTTACTAAGTTGATGGTGTCGGTAGAACAAATCTCAATCAACCGATATTGAGCGGACTGAAAACCCGAAGCAGGTAGTAGCGACATCCGAAATTTTAAAAACTGTTCGCGCTCCATCCCCTGCACCATTACTGAAAAAGAATTTTCAAGCAATTGAAAATAGCGGACAATCCGGTCAAACCGCTCGATAAAAAATTTTTCGGTCAACCCATCCCGGTGAGCGATTTGCTCAATCTCCCAGAGTATCAGGTTAAAATACAGTTCTGTGATTTGGTGATAAACGATAAATATTTTCTCATCTGGAAATCGAGTTTTAGGATTTTGCAAACTCAACAAAGTATCCAAATGAATATAGTCCCAGTAAGTTAAGTAATCCGCATGCAAAAGGCCATCGAGGTAGGAGGACAAATCTTGGCCCATAACTGCATACTTTTGTTGAAGCTTTTTTACCTGTTCAACTAAATTGGCGTTTAACGTTTCATCTTCCATGTGCATTCAAGGCTCAAAATTCATTCTAAAACCGTTCGCGATCAAAAGTAATTTAACGTAAATTTGAACCTTTCATAAAGAATAACCAAAAGGATATGTCAAGCCATACAGCTACCGCAGAAGCCACCGCAAAGAAATCTTTAAAACAAGATCGCTACGAGCAGCCCGACTTTTATGCAATCGATGATTTGCTCAGCGAAGAACATAAATTGATTCGCAGCTCTATTCGTGATTTTGTAAAGAAAGAGATTAGCCCCTATATCGAAGACTGGGCCCAGCGTGCTCACTTTCCCTATGAAATAGTTAAGAAATTTGGTGACGTGGGAGCATTTGGACCTACCCTTCCGGTGGAATACGGCTGTGGCGGTTTAGATTATATTTCGTACGGTATCATCATGCAAGAGATTGAGCGGGGCGACTCGGGCATGCGCTCTACAGCTTCGGTACAAGGCTCATTGGTGATGTATCCGATCTATAAATTTGGAAGCGAAGCACAACGGAAAAAATATTTACCCAAGCTTGCCAGTGGTGAGTGGTTGGGATGCTTTGGCTTGACCGAGCCCGATCATGGGTCAAACCCCAGCGGCATGGTCACTAACTTCAAAGATATGGGGGATCATTATTTATTGAATGGCGCCAAGATGTGGATCTCCAATTCTCCCAAAGCAGATGTGGCGGTGGTATGGGCAAAAAATGAGGCAGGAAGAATTCACGGATTGATTGTGGAGCGTGGTATGCCCGGCTTTACAACCCCCGAAACACACGGCAAGTGGAGCTTGCGCGCAAGTACTACTGGCGAATTGGTGTTTCATGATGTGAAAGTGCCGAAAGAAAACTTGTTACCCGGCAAAAGTGGATTGGGCGCACCCATGATGTGTCTGGATTCAGCTCGCTACGGAATCGCTTGGGGGGCGCTTGGTGCAGCGATGGATTGTTATGATTCTGCTAGAAGATATACAGCGGAACGAATTCAATTTGGCAAACCGATTGCATCATTTCAATTGCAGCAAAAAAAATTGGCTGAGATGCTTACCGAAATAACAAAAGCACAATTGCTTAACTGGCGATTGGGGATGTTGATGAACGAGGGCAAAGCAACCACACCACAAATTTCAATGGCGAAGCGCAACAGTGTGCAAGTGGCCTTGGAGATTGCGCGTGAAGCAAGGCAGATGCATGGCGGTATGGGCATTACAGGAGAGTATCCACTGATGCGCCACATGATGAACTTAGAATCTGTTGTAACATACGAAGGCACACATGATATCCATTTGCTTATTTTAGGAAATGAGATTACGGGGATAGCGGCTTTTGCCTGATGACAGTCCTGACCGTTCTTGGTGCCCGCCCCCAATTTATTAAAGCAGCAACGGTCTCTCGTGCCTTAAAAAAATACGGCATTGAGGAGATCATCGCTCATACCGGCCAGCACTTTGACGCCAATATGAGCCAGGTGTTTTTTGATGAAATGGAAATTCCACGTCCACACTACAACCTAGAAATCAGTGGATTGCAGCATGGCGCGATGACCGGCCGAATGCTAGAAAAAATTGAAGAAGTACTTCTAAAAGAAAAACCAAATTACGTGTTGGTGTATGGCGATACCAATTCTACTTTGGCAGGTGCACTGGCTGCCGCCAAGCTTCACATCCCAGTTGCACATGTAGAGGCTGGCCTGCGGAGCTTTGAAATGAAGATGCCCGAAGAGATCAATAGAATTCTTACTGATCGAATCAGCAGTATACTTTTCTGCCCTACTAAAACAGCCGTCACGAATCTTGAAAATGAAGGCTACAAAAATTTCGATTGCCAGATCGAACAGGTCGGTGATGTGATGTACGATGCCGTGCTATTTTATCAGAAAAAAGCAACATCTCAATCAACGATTATTTCAAAAGTAGGGTTAATGCCAAATAATTTTGTGCTCTGCACTATGCATCGGGCAGAAAATACCAACGACCCCGATCGGCTGAGGGCTATCTGTAGTGCATTGAATGAAATCCATAAACAGATTCCTGTGGTGTTGCCGCTTCATCCTCGCACCAGAGGATATCTGAAATCGCTGAATATTGAATTAAGCGTATTACTCCTTGATCCAGTCGGCTACTTCGATATGCTCGCGCTGCTACAAAACTGTAAGCTCGTAATGACCGACAGCGGTGGATTGCAAAAAGAGGCTTTCTTCTTCCAAAAATTCTGCATTACGCTACGTGATCAAACTGAATGGGTCGAGTTAATTGAGTCGGGAACAAACCAATTGGCGGGAGCGGACAGCGTAGCAATTTTAAATTCATTCGAGGAACTAGCCAATCGCCCATTTCCTGTAACTGCCAGTCTTTACGGACAAGGAAATGCCGCGGAGCTAATTGCTCAAAAACTGAAAGCAATTTAATTCTCGATAAATCCCTTCACAGTAATTCGTTGAACCGGGTTGACAGGATCGTTTGAATAGATCGTTAGCGCTTTATTTTGTAATCCTTCCCTTCCCGTAGGATCAAACTTAAACTCAATGGAAGTTTCTTCACCCGGCTTGAGGCTAAACTGAAATCTTGTTACCACCAGACAAGAGCAGTTGCTTTGAATGTGTCGGACATGTAATTCTTTATTGCCCTTATTTTTAAATCTCACCGACCGCATTACCTCCACGCCCATTCTCATCTTGCCCATATCTAATTCAAATTGGCTGACAACCAAACTTGGAGCTTTTGACCGTTCTTCAGCGGTGAGAACAGCGAAAAATTCTTCTACCGTTGCATACACCACGAATGGTTTTTCCGGTTTAGCGGGATCATTGGTTTTTATAACAATGTGGTTCGTGCAAAAACCATATTGCCCTTGAATCCTTGCATCATAGCTAATCTTAATTTTACCTGACGAATGAGGCAATATAAATTGGGGGATATTTAATTTGATGTGTGAAGGCGTAATCACTTCCAAGAGTTTCACCGAATCGGTTCCATTGTTATAGAATGGAAATTCAACCCAAGTAGGTTCTTTATTGATAAACACCTTTCCAACATTAAAAGAACTGTTTCGAAATCGAAGATTGCCGTTTTCAATCACCAAATCGGAAGGGCCCGTTTCTGATTTATTGTCCACCACGTTTCCTTTGATCTGTAGCACAATGGCATTTGCATCTAAGTCGGTAGAAACTGTTAACGACTTATTGAAATAGCCAGGCCTTCCCCGCGGATCGAAGCTGGCTTTGATGAAGCCTGTTTTTCCCGGAGCGATCGGCTCTTTAAACCAACCTGGCGTTGTGCATCCGCAAGAAGGCTGAACGGATAAAATGACAACCGGGCGGGCGGATTTATTTAAGAAACTAAACTCATGGGTCACTGATCCATTGTGCTCGGCAACTTCGCCAAAGTCATGAATTTTATCTTGAAACTGCAACGGCTCGGCCAATTGGCCAAATGCCAGCCTACTAACTGAAACAAAAAAAATGTATGAAAGCAGCGTTCTCATTTGAGATGTATCAAATTATTGCGGCACAAAGGTAAACAAGAAGCGCGAATAAGAGCGTTGCGTATTGGATATGTAAAGTACGATATGTTGCTTGCAAGTGTTTTTTAAATTAATCGGCCATATGCAATCTACCTCTACCCTTTTGATGATTCGGCCCTGCCGGTTTACTTTCAATAAAGAAACCGCTGTCAACAACACCTTTCAATCCGCGCAAGATACAGATGCACACGAGCTGGCAGTCAAAGAGTTCGATGATTTTGCCTCCCTGCTTCAACAACACGCGATAGACGTTACAGTAGTTCAAGATAGCCCAACGCCTCACACCCCCGACTCCATTTTCCCCAACAATTGGGTATCCTTTCATAAAGGCGGAACAATGGTGACGTACCCGATGTAGGCCCTCAACAGGAGAATGGAAAGAAAAAGTGTTCTGATTCACGAACTCGAAAAGAAATTTCGGATCACCGAAAAGGTTGATCTTTCACATTACGAAAGTACCAACCAGTTTTTGGAAGGCACGGGTAGCTTGGTACTCGACCGCGAAAACAAAATCGCTTACGCCTGCCTATCGCCAAGAACCCACGCTACCGTTCTTGAAGACTTCAGTCAAAAACTTGGTTATCGAATTGTTTCGTTTGTCGCTACCGATAGCGGAAACATACCTATCTACCACACTAACGTAATGATGTGCGTGGCCGATCAATTTGTAGTAATCTGCCTGGATGCTATTCCCCATAAACTGGAGAGAGAAAAAGTGGTAAATGAAATCGAGGCCACCAAGAAAGAAGTAATACCTATCACCGTAAATCAAATGAATCATTTTGTTGGAAACATGCTCCAAGTGCACAATCAGAATGGCGAAAAAATAGTGGTGCTTTCTTCTCAAGCTTATCATTCGCTCAGCTCCTTTCAACTTTCAAAACTCGAGACATTCAATAGGATTGTCCACGCGAAACTTGAAACCATTGAACGAAATGGCGGTGGCAGCGCAAGGTGTATGCTGGCAGAAGTTTTTTTGGACAAAAAGCTGGAACGTCTTTAATATTTCGATTTTCGGGTTAACCATCTGAACTTTTGCATGATTTAGCTTTTTCGCTTACATTTACTTGCACCACAATTATAAGCTTGAACTCCGAAAGATTCCATTACCTCCTTCAAAACTTTACCTCCCTACACCGAGAGGAAGCAATCGAATTGATCGCTCTTCAAAAGGAATACCCTTACAGTCAGGTGATTAATAGCTTAGTTGCGCGCGTCACGCAAGATTTAGATATGCCCCAAAGGGATTTCTATCTGCACCAAAGCGCTGTAAGTTCTACCGATCGAGCCGTACTCAAGTCAGTTATGACCGCTGCACGAGTGGAGCGACCAGAACCGATTTCTCACCAAGTGGCAACGGCAGAAGTACCGCCCACCACCCTACCTGAAAATGAAATAGCAACTTCCCTTTTGTACGCTGCCGCTCCGGGTGATATTTATTCGCAAGTGGAAGATGACCTTGCGCAATTATTGAAATCAAGGCATCATTTTGAAGAAGTGGTAGAAGCGCTTGAAAAAAATCAGCCCATTACATTGCACACTGCTTCAATCGATTTGAATCCGACTGATCCCGTTCAAAAAAAAGAAGCGGACTTGATCGAAGAAATAAAAAGCATCAAAAAGCAATTAGCTCCCGAAGGCCCTAAGCAAAAAGAGCAAATTGAAATCATCGATGAGTTTATTAAAACCCAACCCACCATCAGCAAACCCAGACCTGTGAGCGAGCCCAAAGACTTGACTGAAAAAATTGAAAGCTATGCGGGCAATATCGTGTCAGAAACGTTGGTGGAAATATTACTGAAACAAGGGAAAACCGATAAGGCGGTCGAAATGCTAAAGAAGCTTATTTGGAAGTTTCCGCAAAAAAAGGCTTACTTTGCAGCCCAAATCGAAGCGCTGAAAAAATAGATTATGTGGTATACCTTGTTCATTATCCTGGCACTTGTTTGTGCCGTTTTATTAGTGTTGGTTGTTTTAGCCCAAAATTCTAAAGGCGGGGGTCTCTCTAGCCAATTTGGCGGTTCGGGCGCAAGCAACCTGATTGGTGTTAAAAAAACGGGTGATGTGTTGGAGCGCTTAACGTGGGGCTTTGCTATTGCCATCATGGTTTTTTCATTGGCCACTAATTTCACCACTCCCAGTAGCGGTGCGTCAACAGACGAAATCCTAGAGCGCGCAAAAGAACAACAGGCAGCTCCATCGTTGGATATAAAAACGACCGCCCCGGCTTCAACTGACACCACAAAAAACTAGGCTTTCGCCAGCGTTAATCCTACCCTACAAGAGGGAGCGTAGGTTATTTACTGGAAGAGGTAAAACGAACTTTGCCAAACTGCCAAATATTACAGCTAGTCTGCCACAACTGTCAAAATTATGCTAAAAAAAGGCTCTAATCCGTTTTAAAACATGCCATAAAAGCTCAAATTTGCCCCGCAATTCCTCTGGCATAATAGTAGCTAATCGCATGTCCCGACACAAAGTCACGTAAACAACTAAACAATTTAAATCGATATGGCAAAAATCACTTTCAAACCCAACGAAGATCGTGTGTTGGTAGAAGCTGCAGCAGCAGAAGTAAAAACTGCATCAGGTTTATACATTCCTGATACCGCAAAAGAAAAACCACAACAAGGAAAAGTTATTGCAATTGGCGATGGCATCAAAGACAAGCCAGTGACAGTAAAAGTAGGCGACAAGGTGCTTTATGGAAAGTATTCAGGTACCGAGGTAATGCTCGAAGGCAAAGAGTACTTGATCATGCGCAATTCAGACATCTTCGGAACCTTATAATTCACAAACTCTAATCAAAACGACACAACCATTATGGCAAAAGAAATAACATTTGACACCGCAGCCCGCGATAGAATAAAAAAAGGCGTTGATAAATTGGCTAACGCAGTGAAAGTTACACTCGGCCCAAAGGGAAGAAATGTAATCTTGGATAAAAAATTTGGAGCTCCTACCGTTACGAAAGACGGTGTTTCGGTAGCAAAAGATATCGAATTGAAAGACCCTATTGAAAACATGGGCGCACAGCTCGTGAAAGAAGTTGCCTCTAAAACTGCCGATGCAGCGGGTGATGGTACAACTACTGCTACCGTATTAGCCCAATCTATTTATGCCCATGGAATTAAGAACGTAGCTTCCGGTGCAAATCCTATGGATCTGAAGCGCGGTATAGACAAGGCTGTTGAAGCCGTTGTTGAAAGCTTAAAGAAACAATCAAAACCAATCAAAGGATCTCACGAGATTACCCAGGTAGCTACCATCTCATCCAATAGCGATGCGGAAATTGGCAAGATGATCGCCACAGCTATGGATAAAGTTGGCAAGGATGGCGTAATTACTGTAGAAGAAGCGAAAGGAACTGAAACCGAAGTAAAAACGGTAGAAGGAATGCAATTCGACCGCGGTTATTTGTCTCCTTATTTTGTAACGAACACAGAGAAAATGGAAGCCGACTTAGAAAGTCCTTACATTTTGATCTACGATAAAAAAGTTTCTTCTATGAAGGAATTACTTCCTATTTTGGAAGCTACAGCACAAACAGGCAAACCTTTGTTGATCATTGCTGAAGAAGTGGAAGGCGAAGCCTTAGCTACTTTGGTTGTAAACAAAATCCGTGGCGCACTACGGGTAGCCGCTGTAAAAGCTCCCGGCTTTGGCGACCGCAGAAAAGCAATGTTGGAAGACATCGCGATTTTGACAGGTGGAAAAGTGATCAGCGAAGAAACTGGTATGAAGCTGGAAGATGCTAAGATTGAATACCTTGGCCGTGCTGAGAAAATCAATATCGACAAAGACAATACAACCATCGTAAACGGTGCGGGCAAAAAGGCAGAAATCACTGGCCGCGTGAACCAAATCAAAGCTCAAATTGAAACCACAACATCTGATTACGACAAAGAAAAATTACAAGAGCGTTTAGCCAAAATTTCCGGTGGCGTGGCCATCCTTTACATCGGTGCCGCTACCGAAGTAGAAATGAAAGAAAAGAAAGACCGCGTAGACGATGCATTGCATGCAACACGCGCTGCCGTACAAGAAGGAATTATCCCTGGCGGTGGAGTCGCTTACATCCGTGCCATTGATGCATTGAAAAATGTAGTTACTGACAACGAAGATCAAGCTACAGGTGTGAACATAATCCGCTTAGCGCTGGAGTCACCCTTGAGAACCATTGCCGAGAACGCAGGCCAAGAAGGTTCGGTGATCGTGAACAAAGTAAAAGAAGGTAAGAAAGACTATGGTTACAATGCAGGTGAAAATAAGTTTGAAGACTTCTTTGCCGCGGGTATCATCGACCCGACTAAAGTAGCTCGCTTAGCACTTGAAAACGCAGCTTCTATTGCAGGCTTGTTGTTGACCACTGAAGCCGTAGTTTCTGACATACAAGAAGAGAACTCAGCCCCTGCAATGCCACATGGTGGTGGAGGCGGCATGGGCGGAATGATGTAATCACTTCAATACGCAGTAAATAAGCCCCTTTCATTTAGTTGGAAGGGGTTTTTTTTGTGCCTGTTTAGATGGACTTCAATCGTCATCCAAGTTGCCGTTGGGTAAAATAAACGTGCCGCTGTTAAGGGCGGCTTGCGTGCTTGCATTGCAGCACTTTCAATTTTGCAGGAGGGTTGGGATTTTGTCGTTTGCTCTTTGCTCGTGGTCGGTGGTTAATTGCCCTCAGTCGGTGTTGTAACCGACCATTCGCTCCGAATAAGCCATTCAATGGAAATGCCCAACCTATTCGATGCAATTAAAAATGTCATTCTGCAATCAGCATCATGTTCAATTAAAAATCAGATCCTCCGGGTAGGTGACTCTGCCCATGGTGGGCGTTGTCACCGACCACCTGCTCCGATTAGCAATTCAATGGAACTATCCAACGTATTCAATGCAACTAGAAATATCAATCCGAAATCAGCATCATCTTCAATTAAAAACCAGGCCTTCCGCTAGGTTTTGCCCATGGCCGGTGTTGTCACCACTTGCTCCAAACAAGCAATTCAATCGAACTGTCCAACGTATTCAATGCAACTAGAAATATCAATCTGCAATCAGCATCATCTTCAATTAAAAACCAGGTCTTCCGGGTAGGTGACAGCGGTACTTTGCTGAAAGGAATTCGCTTCAATTATCAGGTATATAAATATCAAATGTTGCGCCTTTATTTAACTCGCTGGTTGCGGTAATGATGCCATTATGATTCTCTACTATTTGTTTTACTATAGCAAGCCCGATTCCTGTTCCTGCATATATATCTTTGCGATGAAGTTTCTGGAACACTCCAAAAATGCGTTCACTAAATTGGGGCTCAAAGCCGATGCCGTTGTCTTTAACAGTAATGTGGCAGTAATTTTTTTCAGGTGAAAGTTTACTGATGCGGTTGTCTTCAATACTTAATTTACTGCCCTTTACAAATCTGCTTTTTATTGTTATGTGCGGTGGAATATCGGATTTTGAAAACTTAAGCGCATTGCTTATGAGGTTATACATGAGTTGGCGGAACTGAAACCGGATAATGTTAGCAGAGCATTGTTCAATATATTGAACCGTTGCGTGTTTTTCTTGAATGGTATCTTTTAGTTCGGCTTTTACTTCTTCCACTATTGCAGAGAGTTCGTTTCTTTCAAATTTGAGTTCAGTGGTGGAGACTAGGGAAAAAGCAAGCAGATCATCAATGAGCAGCCGCATTCTTCCCGCGGATGATTGCATGCGCTCCAAATTATTTTTTCCGCTTTCAGTCAGTGCTTCACCTTCAAGCATGATCGAGGCAATGGTTTGTATCTTGCGCAATGGCTCCTGCAGATCATGACTTGCTATATAGGTAAATGCCAATAACTTCTTATTGGCATTACTTAACTCCTCTGCTCGTTTTTCTTTCTCCTCATTTTGAAAGGCCAGTTCTATGTTCTTTCTATACAGTTCCACAAAGATGGCCACCTTTGCTTTTAATACACCCGGATCAAGCGGCTTAACCATATAATCAACTGCACCGGCCTGATATCCTTTAAAAATATGCATAGAACTATCCATGCTGGCAGTTAAAAAAATAATCGGCACATCTTTAAGTGTTTCTATCTCGCGAATTAATTCTACTGTTTCAAAACCATCCATTTCCGGCATTTGCACATCAATTAATATGATAGCAAAGTCTTGTTCATGAAGCAGAATTTTTAATGCTTCGTTTCCAGAATTTGCTCTCACGCAGCGATAAGGCTCCTTAGAGAGAATTAATTCCAATGCGAACAGATTCTCCGGAAGATCATCGACCAATAAAATTTTAACTGGACTATAGGCTTTCATTTTAAAAATAATTTATCGGTTGTCCGTTAATAATCATCTAATAGTACTAACGAATACCTGCTCACAAATAAGTTTCCTTTATCATCTACTTAGCCATACACGCATCAGCGATAACAAGCGTTCTACATCAACAGGTTTGGTGATGTAATCGCTAGCACCCGCATCAATGCACTTTTGTTTATCGTCTTTCATCGCTTTTGCCGTCAATGCGATTACAGGCAACTGCGCGAATCTGATTTGAGATCGAATTTGTTTCATTGCCTCGTAGCCGTCCATTTCTGGCATCATGATGTCCATCAATACCAAATCAATATCGGGATGCAAATCCAACATTTCCAACGCATTTATTCCGTTTTCTGCTTTTACTATTTCCAATCCCCGTTCTTTCAATATTTTTGATAATGCAAATAAATTTCGCATATCATCATCTACCAATAATATTTTTTTCGCGTGAAATACAGCCTCTTTATCATACAGATTATTTATGATCGATTGTTTTGATTTCGGCAAATTGCCTATTGTCCGGTGAAGAAAAAGAGCTGTTTCATCCAACAATCGCTCTTCCGACTTTACTCCTTTTATAATAATGCTCTCCGCATATTTCTCCAGCTCATTGTTCTCTTCTCTGGTCAGTTCCTTTCCGGTGTAAACAATAATGGGAGGAACAGTATGACCTTTTATACTCTCCAATTTATGAATAAGGTCAAACCCGCTCATGTCCGGTAAACCGATGTCTAATATCATACAGTCAATGTGATTCTGCTCATACGTAGCCAAGGCCTCTTTGCCAGTTCCTGCTTCAAAACATTTTACATCGCCATTACCGATGAGTATGCGCATTGCATTTCTGGCATTTTCATTGTCTTCAATAATCAAGAGGTTTTTTATTTTCCTGTTGACAAAATTTTCAATTCTGTTAAACGCTTCTTCCAAATCTTCTCTTGCAACCGGTTTCATCATATACTCAACCGCTCCCTCTCTAATCGGTTCCAGCGAACGTTCTTTTGCCGAAATAATATGTACAGGTATGTGCCTCAAAGAAGGATTTGCTTTCAATTCAAGTAACACCGTGTGTCCGTTAATGCCAGGCAAAACCATATCGAGTATAATTGCTTGCGGTTGGTGTTTTAATGCAAGCAATAAACCATCCTCCCCTGTTGCTGCCGATAAACATTTAAATCCTTTTTTGTTGGCTTGCTTTAAAAGTATGGCAGCAAATTTCAAATCATCTTCAATGATAAGTACTGTTCTATTTTCAACAGAAATCGTATCTCTATCATCTTCTATGGTAGGGTAATTTAGATAATTATCTGCATTAAACAACCGCGGTTTAAGAGGAGCAGATTCATTGCCCCAGAAGCCCCCGTTAGGCATTTGGGCGGGAGTCTTTGTCCCTTGATGATCCCGCTTCTCATATATTTCGGTTGGAATAATAAGAGAAAAAATAGAGCCTTCGTTTAGCTTACTGGTCAGCTTAATCTCCCCTGCCAGTAATTTTGCAAGCTCACGTGAAATAGAAAGGCCTAAACCGGTACCTCCATATTTTCTCGATGTTCCTCCTTCCGCTTGCTGGAAGGCCTCAAATACAGCCTGTTGTTTATCTTCTGCAATTCCAATACCTGTATCAGTAATTGAAATAATTACCGTACTTTTTGTATTTCGGTCAATACTAATACCTACACTTCCTTTTTCGGTAAATTTTATGGCGTTTGATAAGAGGTTTTTCAATATCTGATTCAGCCGTTGCGAATCGGTGCGGATGAATTTAGGTAACTCTTTATCCAATTTTACATTTAGCCTTAATCCTTTTTGTTCTGCATGATGTTTAAAGTCGCGGATGAGATCGATTGAAAATTGTTTTAGCGGAACGGTTTCAATATTTATCGACATTTTTCCGGCTTCAATTTTAGAGAGATCAAGTACCTCATTAATTAATACCAGCAAATCGCAGCCACTTTTATAAATTATTTCGGCACTCTCAACCTGAACTGCTTCCAGATTTTTATTTCTGTTTTCAGATAAATCCTTTGATAGAATTAGCAAACTATTAAGGGGAGTTCGCAATTCATGAGACATGTTGGCAAGGAACTCCGATTTATACTTACTACTTATTTCTAATTGCTTTGTTTTCTGTTCAACATCATTTTTTGCTACTTCAACTTCCAGGTTTTTTGATTCCAATGATTTTTTCTGCTCTTCTAATTCCCCATTGGTGTTTTGTAATTCTTCTTGCTGCTGTTTCAAGTTTTGAGCCTGTTCTTCCAGCTCTTCATTCATTTGTTTCAGCTCTTCCTGCTGTGTTTGAAGTTCTTCACCTTGCTTAGCCAGTTCTGTGTTTGTTATTTCTAATTCGGCTGCACGTTTTCCTTTTTCTTCATTTTGAAAGGCGAGTTCTATGTTAGCGATGCTTAGCTCAGCGGCACGTTTTTCTTTTTCTTCGGCCTGTTGCGCTAGCTCCAGCACTTGATTTTTTGTGGTGGTAATGTCAAATCGGATGGCCACATATTTTTCTATTTTACCGTCTAGACCTTTAAATGGAGTAATCGTTGTGTCAACCCAATAATAGGTCCCGTCCTTAGCCCTATTTAATATCTCTCCCTTCCATGTTCTACCACCACTGATTGACTTCCACAAACCAACAAATAATCCGGCCGGCTGTTTTCCTGATTTCAACATCCTGTGATTTTTCCCTATTAATTCCTCTCTCGAATATTTCGAAATTTTACAGAAATTATCATTGGCATATATTAAATCTCCATTTGCATCTGCAACAGAAACAATGGAGGCTTGATTCAACGAATTTAGCTGCTGCTCTATTTCCAAAGCAGATATTTCCATTTTCCCTTTTTGCAATTGTATCATTTCTAATAACTCTCGCAACGCCTCCTGATTAAAAGCCGTATTTACGGCAATAGCAATACTGCTCATAGCAGCATTGATAAATTCTTTTTCCGTTTCGTTGAAATCAGTAAGCCTCCCGATCTCTATTACCCCCATTGTTTTTCCTTCAAACAAAAATGGCGTAATGAGAAGCTGCTTTGGTTTTGCATCTAGAACAGAAGAGGTAATGCGGATATGTTCTACTGCAATATCTGTTATAGAGATCTGTTTTTGTTCGTGCGCAGCCTGACCAATCAATCCTTCGTTAAAAACAAATTTCTCTTTAGTCTCGGCAGCTGACGAAAAGGCATATCGGCCGTTCAGTATCAGCGCATTTTCCTTCTTATCAAAGAGGTAGACACTTCCTATGTTTGCCTTTAAATAGGAGCACAAAAAACGAATGGTATTGTTTGCCAGCTCTTCTATACTTTTATCTCCTACTAATTTTTCGTTAAGTTCTGTGTTACCGGTGAGCAACCAGTTTTTACTGGCAGATTCCGTCTCAGCTGTTTTAAGTGCTTTTAAATTTGTGGTAACTATACTATAAACAACAACAAGAACGAGTATGATGATGAGGATTAAAATGGCAAAAACCATATTAAAATTACGGGCATCGGCATCACTGGCTTGTTTTCTTTCGGCAAGTAATGCTAGCTCTAGTTTTTGAATGCTGCCAATTATTTCAAATATTCTATCTTGTGATTCTTTTCCCACTCCTGAGACTAAAAATTCCCTCGATTTTTCAATTCCGATAGCTGCCGGAACTATTTTGCGAAGAGCAATACCGGTTTTTAAATGAGTGAAACGTATTTCTATCTCCTTCTCAAGTTCCGTTGTTTTTTGCCGAATAGTGTTGTCCTGTGCTAACTCTTTCACTTTATCAAAGTGTTCGCCAATACTTCTTTCGGCATTTGTGGAAGATTGTAAATGCGCATCATCGCCTGTAATGATATAGCCACGACTGCTCGACTCAGCATCAGTGACAGTGGATAGAATTTGGCTGAATTCATACAACACCCTGTTGGTTTGATCTACCAATTCGGTGGAAGCAATAAATTTCTCACTATTTTTATAAGAGATAATTGCAACTCCTGAAAGTATCAAGGCACAAGCGATAAATCCAGTAAATATTTTTGTATATAGTGTCATTTGTATTTTATTAGTTGTCCTGATAGCGACCGGCATTGGTTTTTTCCAAATTCAATTAACAACTCAATTATTTTCTCCAGCGGTAAAATATAGTCTGGTTGAATAGCCAGCTTACCACACAGTAAGGCAGCAATTGCTGCTGTCGGCATAGTTGCTGATTCAGCCGTTTTCGGATCTTGAATAATGGCTAACCCACCGCATTCCTTTACTCGTTTTATACCTTTTGCTCCGTCATTATTAGCACCCGTTAATACGATACCAACCAATTTCTCTTTGTATGCTGCCGCTGCCGATCCAAACAATACATCAATGGATGGTCTTGCAAAATATACCCGTTCATCAATCGTAATTGAAAAGGTTCTATCTTGTTCAATCAACAAATGATAATTAGCCGGAGCGATATAAGCATTTCCGCAGGCAATTTTTTCTTTTTCATCGGCTTCTTTTATAGTAACATTGCTTTTCTCATTTAAAAGATTTGCCCAGTCATTATCGGATTGTGCGCTAATATGCTGCACTACAATAATTGGTATACTAAAACCGGCAGGCAATGCTGAGAAAATAAATTTTAAAGCGGTCATACCACCAGAAGAAATCCCTATTACAATTGCATCGTAATGCATTTTTAATATTTCTTTTTAAATATACGTTGCTTCTTGTCCAACTCCATATACTTTTCGTGAAAGTTGGTAGGCCGTAAACCTTCTTTGGAACCCAAACATAAAATGCCACCATTGACAAGGCTCTCATAAAAAAGCTTTTGCACTCTATTTTGTAAATTTATATCAAAATAGATTAACACATTTCTGCATAATATTAAGTGTACCTCTGCAAATACACTGTCGGTGACTAAATTATGATTTGCCCACACGATGTTTTTTTTCAACGATTGATTCATGATAACGTTATCGTAACTGGAAGTATAGTAATCTGAAAAAGATTCTTTACCTCCCGACAGTTGATAATTGGCAGTATATTCCTTCATCATTGCGTTCGAGAATATTGCTTCTTTCGCCTTGTCTAAAGCTTGCTGATTAAAATCAGTAGCATAAATTATTGTTCGATCATACAGCCCTTCTTCTTGCAGAATGATTGCCATTGAATAGGCTTCTTCACCGGTGGCACATCCAGCATGCCAAATTTTTATAAAGGGATATGTTTTTAAAACAGGAACCACATTTTCGCGTAACGACCTATAAAAATATTTATCCCGAAACATTTCGGTTACTGTGATTGATAGGTCTTGTAAAAATTGATAGGCAAATGTTTCGTCCTTCAGAACTTTAGATTGAATTTGAGAAACATCGTCTAATCCAGAAAGCACCAGCCTATTCCTAATTCTGCGATTGATGTGGGCTTTGGAATACTGCCTGAAATCATAACCGTATTTTTGATAAACAGCCTCCAGTAGCAACAAGATTTCCAATTCTGAAGTGTCTTCACTCGTCATTTTGCACAATCTTATGAAACTTAAAAACAAAACCGTTACACGATTTTATGTAAAAGTTATATGTTTCACACTTTTCCAGAACAAAAAGGGAATTTTGAGGGCTTTTAGCGTGGCTTTTTTAGCATGCCTGATGGCTACTGAACCTTCAAAACCCTGAGAATTCAAGAATAAGCTTGTTGATATTCAATTTCCTAAGAATAATAACACTCTTTCTAAAAACGGTCGCCATTACGGGCATTTTTTTAGTTTGTCCTCTTGCGTGGGTGCCAATGATTGGGTTTGCGAAGTGGCGGAATTTGAAACTAATCCTCCGACCAACTACATTTTTTTGATTTATGCCTACTATCAAGAATTTTGAGAATGAGTTGCATTGCGGTTGTGAAGCAGCAGCGGTTCTATTTTACTGATTGGATGGGATGAGATTTTTATCGGCACAACGCCTGAACTCGGATCAGTTGGAAACAACAAGACAATTGCAGTCATTCGTTAATGATGAGAAAGATGTTGAACAGGATAACACAGCATCGGAAACGAGCTGCTTGCACGGCACCCGACTGTAGCTCTCTCGCGCTTATCCTTAAATTTTATCTATCGGGCATTTTACCTAACATCAAAGCTTAAATACATACTGGAAATATTTTACGATTAGACTTCTTACCAACCAACCACCATGTTCTTTTACCGCGCTATATTCAATTAAGGGTAACTGTAAAAAACTTTGTTTTCTTCACCTCAACCCTTTCCCTTCTTCCCGATAGCTATTTGAAAGAAGGGTGAGCGGAGTTTATAGAGATGCCCATAATCATAAACCAAAGGGTAACACTATTAATTACTCAAACAACAACAATCAGCTAATAGAGTTAGGAAAGCCAGAAATTTTCGAAATTTGCTACTTTCGAAAGCGTTGATTTTTCGCAAAGCACAATCTCTTAAACAAATAATTTTTTAACTACCTTGCAGTACTATTCAATATCCAAATATGGTCATCCACAACAATTTCCAAGACTTCGTTTTATTTTTATACGTCCACATGGCCTTGGCCGACAACTACCTGCATTCTTCCGAAGAAGAAGTTATTCTTGACAAGATGAAGAAGCTTTTTTCTGCGGAAACAGACATGAAGAAGAAATTTGATGAGGCTTTTATCCATTACCAATCGCTTGATCACAAAACGATCATGGATATTATAAAGGCTACGTTCAAGCATTTCGATCAGGTGAAGTTCACCCAAAAATATAAAGTCTATACCGACATGTATGACGTGGTCAATGCCGATGGCAAAGTGGAAGAATCTGAAAAAATAGCGCTTGAAGCGCTGAAAGAAATCATTGACATCAACGTAGAGGCGAAAAAAGCGTAGCCTTCTTTCTATTCTTTGTTCACGGCAGTTTTATATAGGAGTATTGACATTGCGCCAAAGAACAAGAGACCCGCAATAAAATAACTGGACTGTCCAAGAATTTCTACCAATCCATGTTCGAGATTGACAGAGTCCATGAACTCGGGTAAGAAAACCGTTAAAATAGCTACGAAAACTCCGGTCAGCGCTCCGCCTGCAATCAAGCCGGTAGCAAACAGACTGCCTTTTCCCAAATCATCATCTTCTTTCCCTGCCTGGCCGGCAGACAGGTTTTTCTTTTTTCGCTCTGCGCGATAGTCTACATACCCTTTAATGGCACCTCCAATAAAAATAGGAAGCGTGGTTGCTAGTGGCAAGTACAAACCGATGGCAAATGCCAATGCCTTGATGCCGCACAGTTCGATCATTACTGCAATAAAAACGCCCACTATCACAAACTGCCAATCGAGGTTAAAAGATAAAATGCCGCGCGCCAAGGTGGCCATTAACGTTGCCTGCGGTGCCGGGAACGCATCGCTGCCCACAGCATGTTTTATTCCTTGGGCTAACATAGCTTGGGTGGGTGTATCCAAAATTTTCACCACCAATCCAATGGCAATAGAAGAAACAATTGCGCCAATAAATAACGCTAGTTGCTGATAGCGTGGAGTTGCCCCGACAATATATCCGGTTTTCAAATCTTGCGAAGTGGCCCCGGCATTGGCCGCAGCAATACAAATCATACCGCCTACTACGAGTGCGAGTGGCTCGTATAATTTTCCACTCCAGCCTATGGCGGTAAAAATCAAACAGGTGCCCATCAGCGTGGCAATCGTCATCCCTGAAATAGGGCTGTTGCTTGATCCCACCAAGCCAACGATTCTACTGGCAACGGTGACAAAGAAAAATCCAAACATGATTATCAATACCCCAATAAAAAGCTTCTGCAAAAAGTTCTCACCGGGAATGATATTGCTCGGTAGCAAAGCAATCAATCCGACCAAAACAATACTACCAATGATTACTACTTTAAAAGACAAATCTCTTTCCGTCCTCAAAGACCCACCCTCACCTTTTTCCTTTAGCGATCCTATGCTTTCTTTGAATGAACTGACAATAGTAGGAATGGTTTTGATCAAGGTAATAAATCCACCAGCTGCAACTGCACCTGCTCCAATTTGCCGAATGTATGCTTTGTAAATTGCATCTGCATAACTTCCAAAAGTATGTGTGACCGGATTCCAACTACCGGTACTAGAGCCACCGGCTGTATTTACGTCAGCCAAGTAGCCTAACTTCACTAGCTGTGTGGCAATCGTATCGGCAGGAACAAGTGTCGCGAGTAAAGGCGTCATTGCCCACCACGCTAAAACAGAGCCGGCTACCAATACCCCTGAAATTTTAAATCCGATGATGTAGCCAACACCTAAATACTCGGGTGTAATTTCTCCTCGTGTTGCAGCCGATGGCCAAAATTTATTTACTTGGCTTGTAACATAGGCGGGGGTTTCGGCTATCACGTGCAAGACCTTTTGCAACACCGCATATCCAAAGGCAACACCCATTCCAATAAAAGCCGTCTTTGCAAAATCTCCGCCCTTCTCCCCTGCTTGCAACACGGAAGCACACGCTGTTCCTTCGGGATAAGGCAAGGTTCTGTGTTCTTTCACAATCAGCGATCTCCTTAGCGGGATCATCATTAGAGTGCCCAGCATCCCGCCAAAAGCGGCCAGAATTAAAATGGTCAAATAGTTGAAATAGCTTTCGCCCACGCTCACGCCATCGGCACCGGGCGATAAAAACAAAAATCCCGGCAAGGTAAATACTACCCCTGCCGCAATGGACTCGCCAGCGGAACCCGTTGTTTGGATGATGTTGTTTTCAAGAATGGTTGTCTTCAAAAATTTTCGCCCGAGTGTGATAGCTATTACTGCGATGGGGATGGAGGCAGAGACAGTCAAGCCGGCTTTCAACGCTAAGTAAACAGTGGAACATCCAAAGAGAATTCCAAATAGAATTCCAAAGCTGATTGACTTAACTGTAAACTCCGCCACGTTTTGCTCTGGCGCAATGTAGGGTTTGAATATTTTTGGTTCTTCCATTAGGGGTCAATTTAGTAAAGATATGAAATGAAAGCTACAAGCTTCACGCCTCAGGATTCAAGCTTGTATCCTGAAGCATGCAGCCAACTTTTAACTTCGTTTCGAAAATATGAAATCATAAACAATCAAAAGCAACGTAGTAATAATTCCAATTCCCGAAAGGGTGTACCACATCATAGCCGGGTTAGTTTCAAGGTAAGAACTTCGCAGCCAATCTGAAAGAACGCCTGCCGAAAATGAACCAATGGCTATGGGCAAAAAAGCAAAACCCATAAAAGTGCCCACTTGATCTTTTGGTGCGAGCGAACTAACGTACTCATAAAAGCGCGGTGCTTGCGTGGCTTCGCCCAGCGCAAATAGCATCATGCCAATAATGGTTGCCGTTACAGTGCCTCCTGCGCCAATTACAATCCACGATAGACTGGCTATTCCGACACCAATGGTCATCGCTAAGATTGGCTTTACCTTGCCTACCAGCGCTGTGATGGGGATAGTAATTAAAATAATGGTCCAGGCGTCCACTGTTTCCAGAAACTCGAATGCATTGTATTTCAATACTTCGGTAGCGTAGAACGGCAGGCAATAAAAAATCTGCCAGAACATCATCCAAAAACCAGAGAAGATTAAAAGGAATGCCATGAATTTTAAATTGGCAAAGACCAACACCATGTCGCTGAACACTTTTGAAAATGTTTTCTTCTGCGCCACCTCGCCATCGGGTTCCTTAAAGAAAATCCACGCACCAAAAAATAAAAAGAGCGAAGTGATGGACGACATTATAAACACGAATTCAATCCCTAAATCTTGGCGAACATAGTACGCGATGATGGGGCCAATGGCACCGCCAAAGTTTACGAGTGTGTAGTAAATAGAAAAACCCAGTGCCTGCGCGCCCGGCTTAGATGTCTTTGCAACCGTGCCAACGATGCATGGCTTTATCAGCGAGCCGCCAATTGCGGTAAATAACAATACGGCAATCACATAAGGCTTCTTACCAACGACCGCTACAATGGATTGGCCATATTCCATTCCCGCAAGGCCAATCAGAAAATACCCGACACAAAAAATCGAGAAGCAAGCCATCAACGTCCGCTTAAAACCATACTTGTCCACAAAAACGCCCGCCACAACTGGGAGCGCATACAACACTGCATTAAATAGCCCTGCTAAAAAACCGGCTTCTTCGTGCAACCCAACTTTATTTGCTAGGTAAACGGTAAGCACAGCCTTGGCACCGTAGTACGCCAAGCGTTCAAAAAGTTCAAGTGTATTGGCGACCCAAAAAGTCGGAACAAAACCAGTGAAGAGTAAATTGACGCGATCGCGCAATGCCATAGCTAGGGTAAAAGGTTGTCCAAAGTAGCTGGATTAATTTAAATAATCAATTCGCAAACTTTTTAACAGCCTTAACTAGGCCCCACGCGGCCAACAAAAAAATAAACGGAAGTATCGGAATCAGAAAACGACCGTCCCAATTCTCGGTAGTAAGTGCGACCGCAAGAGCTTGCACAATCACGAAGCCTGCGATGAAATACTTTTCTTTTCGCGGTTTCGGAAAATGAATAAACCCCTTCATCGCGAACCAATAAAGTGGATACACAAATACCACAATCAACATGTTGTGGAGCCAAGAGAAGTAGGGCTTCACATTGCCAATGAATAACAAGAATTTTAATCCGACTAGCTTCATAAAATAAACTGGATTATAAAAAGCAAACTGTATAACCCTAACAAGCGTAGAATGATCTTGGGCGGGAATATAAAGATTTGTAGGGACCTCCAATCCCAATGAAATATTCGGATAAATTATCTCTGCTTTTGAATAGCTCTCGATCAGCGTGTAATCCTTGAGCATAAGACTTAAAACAACTGCTGATAGAAGTGTTAACACAATGAACACGGCCCTCTTGATTTTCGAGCTACGTGAACCAATAGAATATAAGAAATAACAAATCAGCCCAACGGCAAACGCAAAACCGGTAGGTCGCAAAAAGAAAGTGAATAAGATCAACCCAGTCGACAAAACATACTGCCAGGTATTCTTGCTTTTTGTTAGCGCAGCAAATGAGATGATACAGCAACTTGTAAAAAGCGATTCAGTATACACAAATGTATTCCATTCTTGCAGGGGAATCCACAATGAATAAAACAACACTACTAAAATAGCCGATGTTCTATCAAACCATTCAATTGCCAACGCGTACAAACAGCCTGCAGCTATGCCAGAAAACAACAATTGAATGACGACCACCGCTTTCGCATCTCCACCGAACCAGAAAACCCCGGCAATGAATGCAGAATAGGAAGAGTACCATATATTTCTTCCATTTGGCAAATTTCCGCCCATCCAATCCATTGCTCCTGAAATATATAGCGGACTATCAACGGAAATCTTTACACCCGACTTCAGAAAAAGTACCATCTGAACGAGTACCCAGAGACACATGCATCCAGCTGACAAAAAAACATGATTGATCTTGGGCAACTTCATTTAAATTGGAAAAATAGATTTGGCTAAAGTTATATGATGTTAAGCAAAAAGGCAGGTCTTTGTCAGTTTGAGCCTGTCGAAAACTAACATACCCCAATTAGGCTTCGATAAACTCAGCCTGAAATGCCAATTATTGCTTTGTAAAACATCAGTAAAGTAAGTAAGAAGTAGGCTGCTTTATTCAACGGTAATTATTTAATTTGCGGCCTTAGAAAGCTACTCATGCAGGCAATCAAGGAAACCCACTTTAACTTTAAGGATCAAACCGGATTTTACAAAGGAAAGGTACGGGATGTCTACTATTTTGGAAGTAGAATGGCAATGGTGGCCACCGATCGTATTTCTGCTTTTGATGTGGTGTTGCCCAGGGGCATTCCCGACAAGGGAAGAATATTAAATCAAATTGCTGCTTACAATCTTTCGGTCACCAAAGACATTGTTCCCAACTGGGTGATCAGCTCGCCCGATCCAAATGTGACCGTTGGGTTTAAGTGCGAACCCTTTGCGGTAGAAATGGTTGTGCGAGGATATTTGGCTGGCCATGCCGCGAGGGAGTACAAAGCAGGGAAAAGAAAAATTTGTGGCGTTGCATTGCCCGAGGGTCTGAAAGAAAATGACCCACTCCCTCATGCCATCATCACTCCTACCACCAAAGCCACGGTGGGCCATGACGAAGATATTTCAAGAGAAGATATCTTGGCAAAAGGAATTGTTTCAGAAGCCGACTATAAAATACTGGAGGATTATACCTTCAAGCTTTTTGCGCGTGGTACAGAACTGGCTGCCAAGCGCGGTCTAATTTTAGTGGACACCAAATATGAGTTTGGAAAACATGCTGCCAAAATCTATTTGATTGATGAGATTCATACGCCCGACTCATCGCGCTATTTTTACGAAGAAGGTTACCGCGCGAGGCAGCAAGCAGGCGAAGCTCAAAAACAACTCTCCAAAGAATTCGTGCGCCAATGGCTGATCGAAAATGGCTTTCAAGGCAAGGAGGGACAACAAGTGCCGGAAATGACGGATGCGATTGTTAACTCAATTTCAGAGCGATACAAAGAATTGTATGTCCAAATGACGGGGGAAAAGCTAGCCCACGTTGATTATTCAAAGATTGCAGAACGAATTCAACAAAGTATCGTTAAGTCGATTAATTGATTTATTTTTAGGCTCTTAAACCATTTTATGAAGTACACCATCGACAAGCAAGAAAAGTACACGATAATGCGCCTGCACGAAGAGAAACTGGATTCCACAGCGGCCCCGCAATTAAAATCTGAAATGGTTACGCTGCACGCAGAAGGCGTTCGCAACATCATCTTGGATTTAAGCGAAGTAAAGTATACCGATTCTTCGGGCTTGAGTGCCCTTTTGGTGGGCAATCGTATTTTGCAAGAAGACGGTGGCATTTTTGTATTGACGTGCCTTTCCGATCACACCACAAAACTCATTAAGATTTCACAATTGGACAGCGTGTTGAATATTCTGCTTACCGTAGAAGAAGCCATCGATGCGGTGTTCATGCACGAAATCGAAAAGGGTATGAAAGATGATGATTAATTAATTTGAAGATTTGAAAATTTATTAATTTGAGAATGCGAATTGCATCAGCTCTGTTTACAAGTAAATCAAAAAAGAGCTCGTTCATTTTCAAATTTTCAAATCAGCACATTTTCAAATTAATCGATTGAACAATTTTTGCTTAACCATCCTCGGCTCTAGTGGAGCGGTTCCGGCCTACGGTCGGTTTCCTTCCTGCCAATACTTGACCATTCAGAACAGGCATTTTTTGATCGACTGCGGTGAAGGTGCGCAAATGCAATTGGGGCGTTTTGAAATACCAATCCATAAAATCACAGATATTTTCATTAGCCATTTGCATGGCGATCATTACCTAGGCCTTACGGGATTGCTGTTTTCCATGCACTTGCGAAAGCGACAGGTCGACCTCCATCTGTATAGTCCGCCCGGGTTAAATGAAATTATCCTTTTGCAGCTCAAGTATTCTAAATCAGTGTTGAATTACAAAATTATTTTTCATGTGTACAACCCGGAAGAAAAACAGGTGTTGATGGAAGATGATGTACTCACGGTAGAAACCATTCCACTCGTTCATAAATTAGCCTGCGCTGGATTTTTGTTTGAGGAAAAAGAAAAACCGAGGCGGATCGATAAGACCAAGCTTGGTTCCCCGCTGCTCCTGCAACACTTGGTGATACTAAAAAAAGGCGAGGATATTTTTAGAGAAGACGGAAGTGTCTTGCATAGGAACAAAGATTTCACACTTGATCCAACACCTTCTTACTCGTATGCCTACTGCTCGGATACTGCCTTTACTGAAAAAATAGTTGAACAAATTAAGGGCGTTGACCTTTTATACCATGAAGCCACCTTTATGGAAGAAGAAATCGGCAAGGCAATAGAAACTAAACACAGTACCGCCAAGCAGGCTGCTGAGATTGCAAGATTGAGTGGTGCAAAGAAATTATTACTAGGTCATTTTTCAGCGCGTTACCGCGAATTGGAACCATTGCTGGCGGAAGCTGTGTCAATATTCCCTTCCACGTCTTTAGCTATTGAAGGACAAACCTTTATCCCCAACTGATGAGCCTATCTGTTGACGAAAAGAAGAACCGCTTGTTCATTGTGCTGGCAGCACTGTTCCTCACCAATGCCATTATTGCCGAACTGATCGGGGTAAAGATATTTTCGGGCGAAGGTGCACTGGGAATGCAGCCGGCCAACCTAGACGTTTTAGGATTCAAAATGGATTTTAATCTCACGGCCGGAGCAGTTATATGGCCCGTTGTTTTCATCACCTCTGATCTGATCAATGAATATTTTGGCAAACCGGGCGTAAAGCGGATCAGCTACCTCGCTGCCTTTTTCATTGCCTACTCCTTTCTGGTAATTTTTCTCACAATGAAGCTGCCGCCCGCACAGTGGTGGTTGGACGCAAACAATAAAGATGCCACCGGAAATTATTTCAATATGGATTTTGCCTTTAATAAAATATTGGGACAAGGACAGCGGATCATCCTCGCTTCGTTGGTTGCCTTTCTTATTGGGCAGCTGGTGGACGTGTTTATCTTTCAGCGACTGCGGAAACTAACCGGCTCAAAAATGCTGTGGCTGCGGGCAACCGGCTCAACGTTGGTATCTCAGTTTGTAGATAGCTTTGTGGTGCTTTACCTGGCCTTTGTAGGCATCTTTTCCAATCAGCAGATCATGGCCATTGGCTTTACGAACTACATCTATAAGTTTTCAGTAGCCATTTTGCTTACGCCCCTTATTTATCTTGGCCACTACATCATCGATCGGTATTTGGGCAAAGAGAACGCTACAAAATTGGCGGAAGAGGCTTCGCAGCAGAGCGGATCATTTCTTTGATCGGAACACATTATCCAATATGACAGCGGTGGCAATAGACGCGTTGAGGGACTCTGCCCGCCCGATCCGGGGAATTGTGATGTGTTGTGTGATCATGCTGTGAATAGCGGGTGAAATGCCTTGCGACTCATTGCCAATCACAATGAAGCCTTCGGTGTGAAAGTTTGTATCATACAAAGACTTGCCCGTAAGCGATGCCCCATACAAAGGCCAATCGGTACCAAACAAATAATCCGTTAACGAAACATAGTACACATGCACACGGCTAAAAGAACCCATCGTTGCGGTTATGACTTTGGGGTTGTAGAAGTCTGCTGTTTCTACAGAGGCTATAATGTTTTTGATTCCGTACCAATCGGCTGTGCGAATAATGGTGCCTAAGTTGCCGGGGTCGCGGATATCGTCCAGTACTAATACAAACTCATTCTTCAATTGGGGCGGAAGGTTGGGCCGCAAGCGCGCAATGGCCAAGGCAGCGTTGTTGGTGCTAAAAGTGCCCGATGTTGCAAGCTCTCTCTCGGTCGTCTCCACCCATTCTACCTTTTTAAGGGATATTGAGTCCCTATTCTCGCCCAAAAAATCAGAAGTGCCCGCCAGCCACGTAATCTGAAAATCAGATTGTAAAAGTTCTTTCACTCCTTTCGCTCCTTCCACGATAAAAGATTGCGCCTCTTTTCGGTATTTCTTTACTTGCAGGGATTTGATGAACTTAACTTTTGCTTTGGAAATCATTCGCTCATTTTTAGTTGGGAAGGCCAGCCTGTTTTACGCCTGTCTATTGGCGTTAGCGGTCAGCGGCTGCCTATCCACCGGTTATTTACAAGAAAATCAAAAGTTACTGTATCGCCAAACAGTTGAAGTTCCAAAAGGATTCAACAAAAGTGCGTTGCAAGGACTTTATGCACAAAAACCCGCAAAAAAAATATTCGGCTTGCCGGCCAGTTTTTCTGGCTGGATGTACCAAAAAGGACGAAAGAACTTTGACAAGCAAAAGTTTGTCGATCGGAAAACCAAGGTGGAGAAAAAGTTCAGCCGAAGAATAGCCCAGGCCAACAGTCCACGAAAAAAAGACAACCTGGAATTCAAGAAAAAGAAAAACCTGGCTGCCTTAGATAGCAAAATCGAAAATGGGAATTTATTTATGCAATGGGGTGAACCACCCGCTGTTTATGATTCATCCAAGGTGACTACCACGCTCGATAAAATGAACAATTATTTATTCATCAAAGGATACTTTGAAGGACGGGTCAGCACGGAGGTTTCAGAAAAGGGTAAACTAGTAAGTGTTGTTTACCTAGTGGCGCCCGGAAGCCCTTACCTGATTGACACCATCTTGTATAAAATACCCGATAAGAAATTACTGGAGCTGGTAAGCCGGAATGCAGAAAAGAGCAACTTGAAACAAGGCGATCAGTATGACCAGGATAAATTGACCAACGAGCGCGAGCGTATTGACTTGTATTTGAAGGACATCGGTTACTATGATTTTAGCAGACAATACATCGACTTTCAATTGGATACCTCGTCACAAAAAAACCACCAGGTTATTCTACAAATGGAAATCCAAAACCCTAATCAGCAAGATCACCACAAGCAATTCAGGGTTGACTCTATCAACTTTACAACAGACGTTGGCTTTAAAGGAGCCTCACCGGGACTAAAGCGAATTTCAGTTCCCTACGAAAACATAACATTTAATTATTACAAAGATGAATTCAGCAAAAAGATTTTGTCCCAACGTGTATTTATCCTAAAAGACTCTCTCTATAGTAGAAGCGCAACATTCAACACCCAACGGCAAATGGCAAACCTAGATGTTTTTAAATTTGTTAACATCAACTACGATACCTCAGGCGGGCGGTTTATTGCCAATATCTTTTCCAGCCCAACCGAACAATATTCTTGGTCTAACGAGGCGGGGGCAACAGTTACCCAGGGGTTTCCGGGACCCTATGTTAGTACCAGCTTAAAAAAAAGAAATTTGTTTAACAGTCTGGCTATTTTAGAACTCAACGGGCGGTTCGGTTATGAAGGAGTGGCTGCCGTAACTGAAGTCGGCAATTTCTATCAAAGTACCGAGGCAACGGGCACTGTTGCGGTCACGTTCCCTCGATTTATATTTCCACTTAGCAAAACGGCTACCTATCGCTACGCAAAATATAATCCCCGCACCAGATTATCGGGAAGCTATACTTATACCGATCGACCAGAGTATCAGCGCTCATTGACAAATCTATCGGCTACTTTCTCGTGGGACATCAATCAAAAATTTCGTTTCGCATTCACCCCTACGAGTTTGAATATCATCACGTCTGTTTTGAGCGATACGTTTCGGGTAACACTAGATCGCCTTCAGCAGTTGCAAGGCAATAATCTCATCAATGCATTTCAACCCTCCTTTGTGGGAAGTATGATTTTTTCTGCCACCTTGAATAATAATTACGGGACTGGCTCAAAACATTCAAGTTTAATCAGGGCAACGATTGAGAGTGGCGGCACACTGTTAAATTTTTACACCCCTCAAATAATTATCGATCAGGGCCTGGAACCTTTCCAGTTCATTCGCCTTAGCATTGATTATCGGAGGAACAGGATTATCAACAAAACAAGTTCATTTGCCTACCGCGTCAATACCGGATTTGGGTATGCCTACAGTGAGAATAAGGTATTGCCCTATGAAAAGAATTTTTTTGCGGGCGGTAGCAATAGTGTGCGGGCATGGCGACCGAGAAGATTGGGTGCGGGCACTGACTCCCCACCTTTAAGCAAAAACCCCGAAAAAGACGGGTACTATGATTATAGCTTTGAGAAACCGGGGGATGTATTGATAGAAGGAAGTATTGAATGGCGACAAAAAATCTTTGGATTCGTCAATTACGCGCTGTTCATAGATGCGGGAAATGTCTGGACGTTACGCTCGGTCAGCAACGAAGCCAGTCAATTTAAGTCGGAACGTTTTTTTAAGGATTTTGCCGTTGGCACCGGGTTTGGATTGCGTTTTGATTTTTCATTTTTAATCTTACGTTTTGACCTGGGAATAAAAGCCTGGGACCCCGCACGCTTTGGCGGAGATCGATTTATCCTTGGCAATGCTCGATTGTTTGGCCCTTACGGAAAAGACAAAGAGCCTGTTATCTACAACATTGGTATCGGCTATCCCTTCTAGCGATCAATATTGCAGCAATTTCAAAAGTTCACTTTTAACCTTTTCAGAATTCGGCAACATCTTCTTTTCCAATTCCACATTGAGTGGGATAGCTGGAAGGTTCGCTGCACCAAACGTCCACACAGGTGCATCCAGGAATGAAAAGCATTCTTTAGAAATTCTTCCCGCCAAGGATTCAGCAAATGAATTAAATAGTGGTTCTTCGGTAAGAACAAATGCTCGACCGTGCCTTTTAACAGAAGCAACAATTGTTTCCCAATCAATGGGATTGAGTGTACGTAAATCTAAAATCTCAATTTGGCCTTGGAAAGATTTAGATGCTTCCTCCGCCCAGTACACGCCCATTCCATACGTGATGATAACCGCACTTTCACCATTCGATATTTTTTCTTCAGATGCCTGCTTAATAATGTTTGCCTTACCCAACGGGATTACGTACTGTTCATCGGGCTCAATCGTTTTTGCGTTTAGTGTGCCGGGCACTTTGCTCCAATATAATCCCTTATGTTCCAACATCACTACAGGATTTGGATCGTAGAAGGAAGCTTTCATTAGGCCTTTCATGTCGGCAGCATTGCTGGGATACACAACTTTTATTCCGCGGATGGTAAGCAACGTTGACTCTATGCTTCCCGAATGATAAGGCCCACCACCACCATAGGCTCCAATCGGCACGCGTATG